>Ga0182017_10002459_pt1 | contig 14064 bp, 11 predicted proteins | sample 712E3DmetaG_FD_120492 | JGI IMG/M metagenome (GOLD analysis project Ga0182017, IMG submission 120492) | Permafrost microbial communities from Stordalen Mire, Sweden - 712E3D metaG | ecosystem: Environmental > Terrestrial > Soil > Wetlands > Permafrost | place: Sweden: Stordalen | collected... | reverse complement strand
GTCAAGGTCGCCCATGATCCCTTCTGATTTTAAGATTTTTAATGCTTTATAAAACCTGGGGGCACGTTCTTTATCGCTTCCCCGGCACAAACAGACGGTAAAACACCTCCATGATGGATGGCTTAATATTGTTCCGCCGGCCCATAACGTTTCATCATCGGGGTGAGCAACTATAAGGGCAACTGTTTTTTTAGGTAATCGGGTCATTAATATATATTTATTCCTCTTCTTGATTCTCGGTTCTTGGTTCCTCTTTGTTCGGCGGATGGCTGTGCCTCCGTCGAATATATTTTTACAGGCTCAGCCTGCTAAGATATTTACGACTTAGGCAAAGCCTAAGCCGAACAGAACCAATACAAATGAAAACTTTGAATATTTATTATATTCCAGTCTTGATACTTGGCTCTTGGTTCTACATATCAAATCACCGTTGCCACAAAATCCGGGAAATTTCAAGTGGCACTAAAATATTTGGGAAGTAAGGTATTGCCCTTGCGGTATAATTTAAAGCCGGACGTGTTGCTGTCACCGATGCGTTATAATGGTACCCGTTGGCAGTGCCTTCTATTTTTGTACCTCGCGTCATCTTCTGCACGATCGGGGCTTCCCCATTAATTCCATTGGCAAATAGCTCAACCTTCACTGTTTCCGGGTCAAGATCATTAAAATAAACCTGAACATCGAATTTATGCAATTTTTCAATAGTTTCGAACTTTACCTCACCAAAACGCATCAAATCCCATTTTTGTTCAAGGGTATGCAGCTTGTCTATCATTTGCTTTCCCTTTATACCTTTATTGGCAGCGCGCTCAAGATATGCTTTTGCAGCAGGCAGATAGTGTTGCTCAGTGTATTCCCGCACTGTCCTGTCGGCAGAGAACCGGGGTGTTAGTTGTGCCATGCTTTCCCGCATTCGCGATATCCAGACAACAGGGATACCCTTTTCATTGCGGTTGTAAAATTCGGGCACCACCTTCTGTTCGAGTAAATTATAAAGTTGTTCGGCTTCGAGGGCATCCCAAGACGGATCGTCTCCATGTTCCTTACCATCGCCTAATGCCCAGCCCACTTCGGGCGTGTAAGCTTCAGCCCACCAACCATCCAGTTCTGAAAGATTAATACCTCCATTTACCAGCACTTTCATGCCACTGGTTCCACTGGCCTCCCAGGGGCGACGTGGTGTATTGATCCAAACATCAACTCCCTGAACGAGATGTTCTGATACATGCATATCGTAATCAGCAAGGAAAATAACAGGTGGGTGGAAATCATCCTTTCTTATAAATTTCATCCATTCTTTAATTAAATCCTGACCTTCCTGGTCTCCAGGATGGGCCTTCCCGGCAAGGATTAATTGCACGGGAAACTTAGGGTTTGTTAATAACCGGAGCAAGCGTTCCGGATCGTGAAGCAATAAGTTGGGCCGTTTGTAGCTTGCAAAACGCCGGGCAAAGCCCAATGTTAAAATGTTAGGATTAAATAGATGTTTTGCTCGTTCAATCGATTTGGACAAATGACCCGATCCAAGTAATTGCTTTGCAACATATTCGCTGGAAAATTCGATGAGTCCCTTGTTCGCATTGGTACGCATCTCCCAGAGCTTTTCGTCGGAAACACAACGGATATCCTTTTCCAGGTTTTTTTTCATCCCCAGCCATCGATCTTTGCCACAAGCTTCCGTCCAGATGTGGTCTGCTTCCTTGGAATCCCAGGTTGGCATGTGTACGCCATTGGTTATATGTCCAACAGGCACTTCGTATGTTGGCCATTTTGGAAATAGTGGTTCAAAGATGTGACGGCTGACTTCTCCGTGAAGACGGCTTACCCCGTTTACTGCCCCGCTTCCGCGGATTGCCAGATAAGCCATATTGAACTTCTCCGATTCGTCCGAAGGATTCCTGCGACCTAATGCCAGTAATTGCTGACGTGTAATGCCAAGTTTTTGCTCAGCGTATCCACCGAGGTATTGTTCGATAAGCGACGCCGGGAACAAATCGAAACCAGCTGCTACTGCTGTGTGTGTAGTAAAGAGATTACCTGCCCTTGTAGCAGCCAATGCAACTTCAAAGGGTTGCCCTGTGTCCTTCATAAAACTTAAAGCACGTTCCAATATAGCAAATGCTGCATGTCCCTCATTGAGATGGCATACCTCGGGGTGAATACCAAGAGCATCAAGGAGACGCCATCCTCCAATTCCGAGTACCATTTCCTGTTTAAGCCGAAGCTCAGGTCCGCCGCCATATAATTCGCTGGTTATTCCCCTGTGAGCAGGGAAATTTGCCGCATCATTACTATCTAACAGATAGAGTTTTACCCGGCCAACCTGAACTTGCCAGGCACGCAGCCATACAGAGTAACCAGGCAGGGCAATCTCCAGCCGTAACCATTCGCCATTAGGCTGGCGCAAAGGTGTGATTGGCAATTGTCCGGGGTCGTTATACGGGAAAAGTGCTTGTTGTGCCCCATTCCTATCAATTTCCTGACGGAAGTAGCCTTGCTGGTAAAGAAGCCCAATACCGACAATGGGTACGCCCAAATCGCTTGCGGTTTTAAGCTGATCTCCGGCCACATTGCCCAATCCACCCGAATAAATCGGAAGAGCTTCGCTCAACATGAATTCCAAGCTAAAATAAGCGACGCATGTCAACGAAGCATTCGGATAGTTTTGTTGGAACCATGCTGGCGCTGTGTTTGCATCCTTTCTGGACTTCACAAGGGTATCGATCTTACTTCGAAAACCCTGATCGCTCATTACAGATTTGAAATGATCGCGCGAAACTGTTTGTAAAACTACCCATGGGTTTTGCGTAAGATCCCAAAGTGCCGGATCAAGCTTCCGCCATATTTCATCGGCTCCATGATCCCATGACCATCTCATGTCAAGCGTAAGTTCCGTAAGAGAATCAAATCCCTCAATATCGGTTGGTAAAAAACTATATACCGGTTTCTTAAAGTTTGTTTTTACACTCATAACTTTTCATACTACATCTTCTCCATATACCAACTCAATGCCTTTTCTATTTTCTGATAATGAAAAATGGTGGTAATGGCTTTTTGTAACCGTAAAAAGGCAGTTTCACTTTTAACAATATAATCAAAAGCCTGGTGTTTCAAGCAATTTACGGCCACTTCAATTTTGTCCTGGGAGGAGAGCATAATAACAGGTATCTGGAGATTGGCTGTTTTTATTCTATCGAGCGTTTCTAAACCATTGATAGCATTTTTATCAACACCATTGAGATGGTAATCTAAAATTATAATATCCGGATTTTGCGATATATTTTCAAGACATAGTTCTCCTGTTGCGAATGTTTTGATGATAGATTCAGTATTTTGTGAGAACTCAATCTCTAAGGATTTTAAAAACAAAGCATCATCATCCACAAGAAAAAGTAGTATTTTTTTTTCGTTCGTCATCCCTTAGTTTTTTTAATCAAATTATACTCTTCTTCTAATTCTTCGCAGGCTTGAGAGCAAACGTGTTCAAGCTGTAAAACCAATTCTGGTAATTCATCAAGATGTTGCTGTGTGCTTGCATATTCCTGAATTTTTTTTGCCATGTTTTCAAAATCTTTATGAATGCCCATTATAGAAAATGAAGGGATTATTTTATGCACTGCCGCGTATAATGAATTCCAATCTTTATCGTCCACACTTTGTTTTATTTTGCTAATCAATGGGGGAGTTTGCTCCAGATAAAGTGCAATCATTTCCATCATCAATTCCGGATTAGCTTTTGTGCGTTTACTCATATAAGTCAAATCAACACATTTTGACCTGCTAGCAGGCAGGTGGGGTTGAATATCTTCCTTCTCTTTATCCCCTGTGTTTTTTATTGGCATAGGTTTTTTTAATAAATAAATCATTTTACTATACAATAACCTTTCGTCAACGGGTTTTGCGATGTAATCATTCATACCTACCGCCGTACATTTTTGTAAATCAGCTGTGGTTACATCGGCAGTTAAAGCGATGATGGGGATTTGAGAATTCATTTTTTTACGTATGTATTCGGTAGCTTCAAACCCATTTATTTCGGGCATCTGCAAGTCCATTAAAATAATATCATACGGTTTATTTTGTAGTTTTTCTATGGCTATTTTTCCGTTACCTGCAATATCGTGTTCAAATCCAAAATCGTCCAATAGCGTTTTCATCAGTAATTGATTGAGGGCTATATCTTCCACCACCAATACTTTGATGTTTTTAATTTCTGCATCAAATTCGATGATCTCTGTTTCTAATTCGACTTTAGCTTTTGTTTTCTGAAAAGGTAAAATAACGCTAAACGTGGTGCCTTTATCAATTTTACTTTTAACGGTTATGGTCCCACCTTGCGTTTCTACTAATTGTTTAGCAATGGCAAGTCCCAAGCCTGTTCCTCCATACAACCTTGCAGTTTCGCTGGTTGCCTGCTGAAAGTTCTCAAAAATATGTTCTATTTTTGCTTCTGCTATCCCAATTCCGGTATCCGAAACTGCAAATTCAATGGTTATTATCTCTTCATCTTCATTCAGTAATCGAACACTCACTGTAATTTTCCCTTTTGTTGTAAACTTTACGGCATTGCTAACAAGGTTTAAAATAATCTGGTGCAAACGAACAGGGTCACCAACCAATACCTTCGGGATTTTGTTGTCATATTTTTTTATCAGCTGTAAGTTTTTTTCCTGTATTTTTGTTTCGAACACATGAAGCATGGCTGATACGGATGTAGCCATTTTGAAAGGCGTTTGTTCAAATCTCATTTTTCCTGCATCTACTTTTGCCAGGTCGAGTATGTCGTTAATGAGTACGATTAATGAATCGCCACTCATTTTTATAGCAGTTAAATATTCTTTTTGTTTGGCTGACAAACCGGTTTTCAACAACACTTTTGTAAACCCGATAATTGCATTCATTGGTGTGCGAATTTCATGGCTCATGTTCGACAGAAATTGCTGTTTCGCTTTCACAGCATCTACTGCTATTTTTGTGGCACTTTCGGCTTTACTTTGTGCATCTTCTGCAATTTTCGTGGCCCTTTCAGCTTTACTTTTTGATTCTGTGGCAATTTCTGTTGCCAGTTCAGCAAACACTTTTGCCTCTATCAATTCTTTTTCAAATATTTTTTGAGCGGTTACATCCCTTGCGACAATTACTACACCCAAGACATTTCCCCGATCGTCTTTATAAACCGATCCGTTAAATAACACATCGGTCAGCTTGCCTTTCTTGTGCCGAAGCGTAAGCGGTGAATCGGCAACAGAACCTTTTGCAAACACTTCCTGATATACTTCACGGGCCATTTGTGGTTCGGTAAAATAATCGAAGAAGTCGGTACCGGTGAGTTCTTTGCGTGTCATACCTGTAATATTCGCCATTGCCTCATTCATATCCGTGATCTTACCTTCGGTACTTATAGTAACCAATGGGTCAAGACTCGCTTCAATAAGGCTAAGTGAATATTGAGAAGCTAATTTTAAAGAATAGCTAAATGCTTCAAGTTTTATTTTTGCGGCTAATTGTTTTTCTTTTTCTTCGTTTTGAAATGCAAGTTCTTTGTTAGCAAGGATTAACTCAGCTGCCCGTTTTTCTTTTTCTTGGTTTTGAAATGCAAGTTCTTTGTCAGCAAGGATTAACTCAGCTGCCCGTTTTTCTTTCTCATCGTTTTGAAAGATAAGTTCTTTGTTAGCAATGATTAACTCAGCTGCCCGTTTTTCTTTCTCATCGTTTTGAAAGATAAGTTCTTTGTTAGCAAGGATTAATTCAGCTGCCCGTTTTTCTTTCTCATCGTTTTGAAAAGCAAGCTCTTTGTTGGCAACTTGTAACTCTACTGCCAATTTTTGCTCAGCAATGTCCCGAGCCACTAAAACTGCACCCAGCACATTTCCGTTATCATCTTTATAAACCGATCCGTTGAATAATACATCGTTAAGCTTGCCATCGCGAATGGTTAACGGAAAATCAGTCACAAAACCTTCAGCAAAAACCTGTTTATAAATTTCACGTGCTTTATCAGGTTCTGTAAAATATTCAAAAAAATCTGTGCCGATCAATTTCTCGCGGGTTGATTCTGTTATATTTATCGAGGCATTGTTTATATCGGTAATTTTTCCTTCAGGGCTAATTGTAAACAACGGATCAAGACTGGCTTCTATCAGGCTTCTGGCATATTGTGATTTCTGTTTGGTTATTGTTTCCATGGTATTAATCTTAAACATCTTCAATCTGTTTTCGTCTTTTGTCCTTTAATTTTTTGAAATGAGAAGGCGAAAGTCCAGTAATTTTTTTAAATTGATTGGATAAATGTGCAACACTGCTGTAGTGCATCTTCCAGGCAATTTCTGTAAGGTTAAGCTCATCATAAATGATCAGCTCTTTTACCCGTTCTATTTTATGAGAAATGATGAATTTCTCAATAGTAGTTCCTTGTACTTCTGAGAATAAGTTTGCCAGGTAAGTATAATCGTAATTTAAATTTTTGCTTAAGTAATCGGAAAAATTTGCTTTGGGCAATTCATCCGTATAATGGACCATTTCAATAATTACATTTTTTATTTTTTCAATGAGCACAGCTTTTTTATCGTCCATCAGTTCTAACCCTGATTTGAGCAAAGCAATTCTTATTTGCTCACGTTGCCCCGATGTAATATTTTCCATGATATCTACTACGCCCATATCAACAATGAAGTGCAGTCCGAGTTTATTTAACTCTTCTTTCACTACCATTTTGCAGCGCATGCTCACCATGTATTTGATATATAGCTTCAAACAGTTACTATTTTTTAGAAGCCTGCCATAAAACGATCCCGCCAATCCCCATTACGGCAATGCCAATCAGTGGCGACCAATTGAGGTGGTGTGGTTTGTCTCTGGTAATTTCAACTTTTCCGATATCAACTACTTTCTCTTTGGTGAAATAAGTAAAGGCTGTAAAAATGGTTAATCCTAAACCAAGTATTATAATGACGATCCCAGCTTGTTTCATATATTTTTTTTTAGTGAATAATATTTTTGAAAAGATAAGTTAAGTTGTGGTAAAAGCGTTACACAATTATTGATAAAAGTTACATCATTCACACATTTAGTCGTAAGTCGTAAGTATCAAGTCGTAAGTATAGTAGCGCCTGCTTTGGGTTTATTCAATAAACGCTACAATTAATTGCTGTTTGTGTATTTTAAACACCCTGCTTGCGACATTTACTTACGACTTGATACCTACGACACCTTTCAACCTTACTGATCCAATAGCTTATAAAGCTCTTTCAAGTCAGGAGATAAGATGACTTCAGTTCTGCGGTTGCCGGCACGTCCTTCAGCAGTTTCATTCGCTTTTATGGGGTGAAATTCCCCCCTGCCTGATGCGGTGATACGATTCGGATCAAAGCCATAGTCTATAGTCAAAATGCGTACAATGGATGTGGCCCTTGCTGTGCTGAGGTCCCAATTATCTTTAAATAGTTTTGTTTTAATGGGGACATTGTCCGTATGGCCTTCAATCATCACAGTAATGTCTTTGGTGCTGTTAATCACCTTGGCAAGAGATTTGAGCGCTTCTTTTCCTTTAGGATCAACCACATCGCTACCCGATTTGAACAGCAATTTTTCTTCGAGCGAAACATAAACGTTTCCGTCTTTAATGTAAACGTATAGCTCGTCAGTTTTATAATTCATCAGCGCATCGGCTATTGAATTTTTAAGCCTGGCCATTACATCCTTTTGTGATTGAATCATATCCTGAAAGTTTTTTAACCGCTTCGCCTGATCGGCAATAGTCATTTTTGATGCGGTAGTAAGATCCTTCAAATAATTTTGAACCGAAGCATTTTCATTCTGCATGGATGCATTTTCTTCTTTAAGATTTTTAACCTGCGCGTTACACTCATTCAGTTGACTATGTGTATTGGCGCTGTCTTTTTGAAGCTTATTAATTTTGGTTTGTGAAACCATAAGTTTTTTACTTGGCCCGCATGACGTAAATAATAAGCCAAGAATCAATGATAAAAATGCAAGGAAATAGACTGTTTTTTTCATTTTGTTTTTTTTAAGTGAATATTAATTAATTTGAAAATGTGTTGATTTGAAGACCTGCCCGACGCAGGCGGGTTTGAAAATTATAAATCAATTAATAATTTGTACTTCTCATGTTCGAATTATCTCATCTTCAGATTTTCAAATCTTCAAATTTTCAAATTGTCTTTTTTGTTTTTTTCACGTTCTTTTTCAAACCTTTTTCTAGGTGCCACATTGTTTAATTCATTTATTTGCTGATATGCCTTGATTAAGGACTCCGGACGTTCACCTTTGTAAACTATTTTGTAGAATGAAAAGCCGTTGTAAGGGATGTTGTTTTCACCGGTATAAATTTTTACACGGTTTTCCACCGCTTTTTTCTTAAAGGGCAACATAAAAGCGTCTTCTCGTTCTTTATTTAATTGTTTGAATTTGTCATTGATAATAGCTGAACCAATAAAATTGTTGCATTTCTCCTGTATGGTAAACAGAAGTGTATCGTTAACCTGTTTGTTTAAATATTGAACAAACGAACAATCCTTTACCGACATTTTATCAACCTTTAGGGAATCACTTTCACTGAGGGCCAGGGCATTTTTACCTTTAGATAATAAAAAATATTTTTTCTTGGCTTCAAAAAACCGGATGTATTCTTTTTCTTTTTCAGCATACTGCATAGGATAAACAGCGATAGATGCTTCCGGGTTATTGATCAGAAAATCTACCATTTTATTTACAAACTTTTCCTGATCAGGTAGTAGTGAACCCTGTCGCATTTCCCACTTCAATGTGAGTGATTTTTCAATTTCATTTTCTATATTTTTCACTTCTGTTCTATAAGGTGTTGTGGCTGGCTTAACAAAAATATTTCCCAGTGCGTCAAAAATTACGTCGTGCAAGTGAAATTTGGGGTTCTTTAAATTGCTGGTTATCGGAATTTCGTAATCAATAACGTTGCCGCGTTCACGAATAAAGAACATTATTAAAGGCGAAGGGATCCATTTTGTATCTTTATTTTTTAGCCGCCCGGATACGCGTGGGTCAATTATCAGCAGGTGATTATCGCTTTTTATTCTTCCGTTTCTCACCTTCCATGTGCCATTGAGTTCTATGGTACCCCTGTCTAAAGGGAAAGAAGTATAGGTAATCAGATAGGGGTTAAACACAGAAGCAGGCAAACTTTGAAGGTGATATTGCATATCAAAATCTGCGCTGTCTTTGGGATTTATGCTCAGGGCTACCGATAGATTACCATAAGGCTGGATACCGGATTTAAAAGACACCTTCACCCGTTCGCGGTTTTTATTAACAGAATCAGCAATGAAATAGAGAGGGTTTGCTTCTATTGAAAATTTTTCGGTAAGGGAATAGTCATTGAATTTTAAACAGCCTTTGTAAATAGCCACCTTATTAATTTTGTAATCACTCCGGAAAAAATTTTTCGAAATTATTTTTATGTAATCAGCAATTTTAAGAATCAGGTTGAACCGGTCTTGGTCTTCCTTAGCGTCTGAAATGTTGGCCCCATTTTTTCCAAACATCGTTTGCAGGTTATCTAAATAATCATAACGCTCATATTTGAGAAAAGGATGACTAAGCGATAATGAATCGAAAATATATACATGGTTCTTCGGGTTCAACTTAATAATATTTAATGCCAATTTGTCGAAGGACGCATAATCATCATCCGGATCTTTCCCAAAATGAAAATCATTCAATGCAATCAGTCCTTTGGAATTTAAATTTTCCTCATCGGTTAAATTTCCTGTTGCTTTTAGATCTGCATCAAGGTTAGCGCTAAAGGTTCCGTAGTTGGTTATATCATTCAAGTATTGTTCTAAAAATTTTAAATCGAATTTATCAACGATAACAGCAGCACGATAATCCAGGTTTTTAAAATTGATTGTAAAATTGCCTTTTGCGCTGCCGTTTCCGGTTCCTGACAAGAAAGAAAATTTTACGGCAATTGTATCTGCATTCCATTGCTTGCCTGTACTTTCAAAATTTACTTCTTTGATAAAATAACTTACCGGAATTACTTTTTCACGGTAATAGAACGCTCCGTTTTTTATTTTTATACTTAGGATATTAAAATGAACCGTTGATGGAGTTGTATCAGTTTTTTCAGGAGTAAATTTTTTGATCAGGTCATTAAAATTAAAATCCTTTTTGTTTTGGATAATTATTCCCTTTGGCTGATCTAATGTGATTTTCGTTATTTCGATAATTTTCGATAGTAGTTTAAGCATGGCAAAATTCGCACTTACCCCTTTTGCTGAAAAGAAAACGCTGTCGCTTTTAGATTCGTAAATTTTAAGGTTGCTGAAATATATGTAACCGGTAAAAGGGTTTACGTAAGCCCAGCCTATTTTAATTTGCCGTCCGGTGTATTGCTCATCATACTTTTCAACCAGATATTTTGTGATGGGTGAAATCAATAAAATAACAACCATTACTGTAATGATGACGGAACCGATTACAATAATGAATGTTTTTTTTAATTTGGTGTTTGCAATTTTCAATGTGATGAGCTTATTATGTTTTTACTTGCTTGAAGTAAGAAGGTGTTGATCCGGTAATTTCCAGCGGATACTTAAGCCCATTGCATCGGGAGAGGTAAACATACCCAGGGAAAGATTTTTATTATGCTGGTGCTTATGTAATTCAGGAACCACGATACCGATGACTGCACCAAGCGCAAAACCGACGGCATCATCTGATGGAAAATGATCCAATGCTTTTATTCGGAAATATCCCATAAGTATAGGGGGAATCGAGGCAGCGGTGTACCAAAGATATTTTGCTGCTCCCATATTGGGATGATAGTCGCAATATACCTTGGCCATGAAAAAAGTACTGTAGGTGCAGGAAGCTACATGTCCGCTATAAAATGAATTGCGGTTGTTGCCACTCTCGCGGGCAGCATCAGAAAATTCAGAATAGTAAGTCATCGGTCTGTACCTGTTCTGAAAGGTGGGCCCAAGAAAACTATAGTTGTAGAAGGTAAAGGTAATGGTGTGCCCTTCCACATACATTAGCAGCAAGTCAAGCCAATCCTTGCTGATGTTTTTATTCAACATAAGAAAGCCGGGTAAAAGATAAATGACAACCTGTCCATCATCGGAAATCTTCTTGTACTGGTCGCGATCAGAGGCTTTTTGCTTTAAAGCCCATCGGTCAATAGGGTTGATTAAATTTTTCTGCGCATCGGTATTCAAAAAAAGCAGTTCTTCATTAGTCATCGCCGCCTTACCTTTTATGCGACCTATGGCAAAAAAGTCTGAACCCATCCCTCCGGCTATGATAACGCTTACCACGGGATAGTTAACATGATAAAGTTTTGTTCTTGTGGAGTCAGCTGAATTACAAAAAGCATTGGCGCAAAAAATCAGGGCAGCCAAAAAACAGAATATGTTTCTCTTAAAGCACAATGCAAATTTTGATATATGCATTTTAGTCCTTTCGCACCTGCGATCTTTGGTTATTAATTGCATGTAATTGTTTATTTATTTGAAAGTAAAGTTGAGTACTTTTATTCTGAAAAGTGTTACACAACTTTTGAAAATAGTTACATAATTCACACCTTTTACTTATTGATATGAACGGAATATGCGTTTGGAATTATTTTTTGCCCGTGGGTGTGTGCATATACTTTGGTGAATTCGGCGCCGAAATAGAGTATGATAGCCGAATAATAAACCCAGACAAGAATTACAATGATGGAGCCGGCAGCGCCATAGATAGAAGCAATGTTGTAACTTCCGAGATAAAACCCGATGGCGAATTTGCCAAGCATGAAAAGAAAGGCGGTGAAGGATGCCCCTGTGATGCAATCACGTAGGGCTATTTTCCCATCTGGCAGTGTTTTGAATATGATGCTGAATAATAGTGTTATAATAATGAAAACGATGAGCGTATTGATCACATAAAATAAAAAAATGGCTTCCTGCGGAAAGATGATTGCCAAACGTTTGTTGAAAATATCAATTAAAGAATTGATGATTAAACCAACCAATAATAAAAATCCCACAGAGCCAATCATGGAAAATGACATGAGGCGGTTGTACAAAAATTTTATTAAACCGCGTTTGGGTTTTGCTTTAATGCCCCATATATAATTGATGGAGTTCTGAATTTCGTCAAACACACCGGTTGCACCTATTAATAATATGATAATACCCACTGTAGTGGCAAATATATTGCTGTTTGAAAGTTTTACATTTTTTAATGTTTCCTGTATTTGCAGTGCTGCGCTATTTCCTACCAGTTCGTTAATCTGCCCGAATATATGGCCCCTTACGGCATCGGCGCCGAAAAATATCCCACTTGCAGATATGATGATGATAAGCAATGGGGGTAAAGAGAAAATGGTGTAATAGGACAGCGCTGCACTTAATTTAAGGCCATTGTCGTCTATAAATGCTTTGAAGGTTTCTTTGAGAAGATACCCTATTTTTTTTGTTACCTTTTTTATTTGCATAATATAATAAAAGACTTTAGAACGAATGCAAAAGGCATCTGCCGCAGGCATCCCTTTGGGACCTTCGGGAGAGCCAGTGCCAAAGGCATCCCTTCGGGAGAACCAAGACAAATTAATGAATAATTCATAAGTGTAAAGTAATTCTGACGTTTATTATAGTTCTTACGACTAATTACTTATGACTTACTACTTTTTATATTTCTAAGGTGATTCCCGGTTAAGACTTATAGAAATTGTGGTAGGATAAACGGAAGTCACATTAATCCGGTGTCTCTTTCCTTCATGCAAATCTACCACCCAATTACCGGTAAAATAACCTACGGCAGCAGCCGGAACTACATCAGACAGCCAATGCTTATTTTGGTAAATGCGTGAGAACATGGTAAATCCGGCAGGCACATAAGCTAAAATTTTTAATAAGGTTGTATTGGCATGTCGCGACATGACTGTTGAAAGCGCCATGGCAGCAGTTGTATGCCCGCTGGGCATGGAATTATAAGTATTATTAATATTGAATGGTTTATAGGAGAATGAATTGTCTGTGGTAGATGGCCTTGCCCTGCCAATGGCAATTTTAAATACCTCGGTAACAGCCTCAGCATAAATTCCGGCTTGCAGCAATTCAATGGCGATTTTTTTTGAAGCATCATTTCGGGCTATCAATCCGTATACACCAAACACTCCTGCCACTCCTCCAATGGAATACCATTCTCCATATACCCTTCCTCCCACAACAGGAACGCTGTAATAATAATGTTGATTGCCCTGGGTTGAATTGAAGCCAGTTTTATCCAATGGCATTACTGCAATTGTTACGACTGTTACCACACCAACCTTAAGCCAATCGCTACCTTTCCATTTAGTGGGTTGTATGACGAACAAATATGTTTCATGCACAAATTGAGATAAACTGTATGGCTTTTTTTCCTGTGCCTTTTCCCCTTTCGTTTCGGGAGTAATATCTATCTTTTTTTCCTGCACCTTTTCCCTTTTCGTTTCGGGAATAGTATCTTTCTTCTTTTCCTGCGCGAATACGCCAGATTGAAAGGCGATGGTGAAGAGAAACAATATGAGAAATTTATGTAACATAATGTTTAATTTATTTTTGAGTAACACAAGTCAACTTTTTTCAATTATAATGCCCTCTCCGCTGAGAATCTTCCAAATAAAACAGTAGAAATATTTTCTGTTCTGTCCTCACTAAATGTATGGCAGGATAATCACGAAGGTACCGGTCATTAAAATATATGTAATGTTCAAATCCTATACTCAGATCTTTGTAAAGCCTCACTGTAATTCTTGGTTTTAAAATGCTGATAAAATTATTTCCAGGTAAACCGTTAAAGGTGTGAATCATGTAATAATAATATATCAATGAAGCAGTCGCATATTTACCAATATTAAGCGTGCTTTCAAACTTTCCCTCGTATCCATAGCAAAAATTATAATCCCTGAACTGCGAAGTATCAGGACCAAACTGTGTGCTGTTTCCCGCAAAAGGTATTAGGCCCAAATGGGCACTGGTGTATAGATTAGACGTCTTGCTTATTGGTAATTTAGAAATCACCCCGCCGCCGAAACCAATGGCG
>Ga0182017_10002458_pt1 | contig 14066 bp, 13 predicted proteins | sample 712E3DmetaG_FD_120492 | JGI IMG/M metagenome (GOLD analysis project Ga0182017, IMG submission 120492) | Permafrost microbial communities from Stordalen Mire, Sweden - 712E3D metaG | ecosystem: Environmental > Terrestrial > Soil > Wetlands > Permafrost | place: Sweden: Stordalen | collected... | reverse complement strand
CAGTGCCAGTTCGAGGGCGCGCGGGTCCGTGGTATCGATCATCACCGGCGCTTTGATCTTGCGGATGAGGCGCTCGTAAAAGGGCGGGATATCGGTGGGCTCGTCGCGGTCGCTCGATTGGAGGCAGACATCCACCACCTGCGCGCCGTTGCGGACCTGGCGGCGGGCGATCTCGCTGGCCTCCTCCCACTTCTCCTCCGCGATGAGGTTTTTGAAGGCGCGCGAGCCGATGACGTTGGTGCGCTCTCCGACCAGCAGCGGCCGGTTCGATTCCTCGGCCTCGACCAGCTCGATGCCGGAGTAGAACGCCCGCCCGGCGGTCGCTTTGCGCGGGCGCGGCTTCCTGCCCTCCACCATCTGCGCCAGGGCCGCAATGTGGGCGGGCGTGGTGCCGCAGCAGCCGCCGACGATGTTGAGCCAGCCGTGATCGACGAAGCGCTCCATCTCCCGGGCCAGCGACTCGGGAGTCTCTTCGTACTGGCCCTCGGCGTTGGGAAGGCCGGCGTTCGGGTAGCAGGAAAGGCGGGTGGCGGCGATCTCGTTCAGCGTGCGGATGTGGTCGGTCATGAACTCCGGGCCGGTGGCGCAGTTCAGTCCGATGGAGAGAAGGTCCGCGTGGGCGACGGAGACGTAGAAGGCGTCGGCGGTCTGACCGGCCAACATGGTGCCGGTAGGCTCGATGGTGCAGGAGACCATGACCGGGAGCTGGACGCCCGACTCGCGGCCGAGGCGGGCGATGGCGAGCAGGCCGGCCTTGACGTTGCGGGTATCCTGGCAGGTTTCCAGGAGCAGGATATCGGCGCCGCCTTCGAGGAGGCCGCCAGCCTGCTCGTAGTAAGCCCCGCGCAGGGCGTCGAAGGTGACGCCGCCGGTGACGCTGATGGCCTTCGTGGTGGGGCCCATCGAGCCGGCCACCCAGCGCGGCTTCCGGGCAGTGGCGAGGGCATCGGCGGCCTTGCGGGCGAGCTCGGCTGCGCGGCGGCTGATTTCGCGGGCGCAATCGGCCAGGCCGTATTCGGCCAGGACGATGCTGGAGGAGCCGAAACTGTCGGTCTCGATGATGTCGGCACCGGCTTCGAGGTAGGCACGATGGATGCCCAGGACGACGTCGGGCCGGGTGCGCACCAGGTTCTCATTGCAGCCGTCCAGGGCGTGGCCGCCGAAATCGGCGGGGGTTAGGCGCGCCTGTTGCAGCATGGTCCCCATGGCGCCATCCATGGTGAGGACACGCGTTTCCAGGGCGTCGAAGAGAGCCTGCTGGCGCAAGGGGTGCGGGGGCATGCGAGTATTACAATCTTATCAGCGGGGTGCCCGAGGAGTTTGACGGAGGCGGCGTGTTCGCGCAGAAGATCCGAGTAAGCCTGGTGGCGGGCGGCGTCGAAGTTCCTGCGCCGAGGGCGTGGCTGGATCGGTTCTTCATGCGGGATTTCACCGGATCGGGTTTGTTCGACGAGACGCTGGTGGCGGGCGAAGGTTCGATCGAGGCGGGCTTCGGCGTCAGCCCCGATGAAGTGAGAAGCCAGTTCGAGCAGTGGCTGCGGGGGCGGAAGATGATCGCGCCGGAGGCCGAGGTTCGCTGTTTGAGAGGCTCCTGAGGGAGCGCCGCGGCTGCTCGGGACCGGCGGCCTGGCGCCTCCGGGCGGGCAGGCGGAACCGCCTGCCCCACGGGCGTGGTAGTATAGGCTCTTTTGATGGGTTCGGGAAATCACGGCTGGGTCTCTCCGCAGATCTCGAAGGCACTGGCGGGAATTGAAACCGGTGTTCTGGGCGGGCTGGCCATGTTCGGGTGCCTGGCCGTCAGCGCCCTGGTGGATTCGCATTCGATCTGGATGGCGCCCAACCTTCTCGGGTCGGTGCTGAGCGGCCAGCAGTCGCTCTCGGGTGGTTTTGGATGGATCACGGTCGCCGGACTTGGGCTGCATTTTTCGGCCTCCGGCGCACTGGGGATGACGTTCGGCCTGTTGGTAGGCGCCGGCGGAAAGCGTCTGCGGGTGACGCTGCTGGGGATGCTGACCGGTCTGGTTTGGTATTACTTTTCCCAGATCTTCTTCCGGAGGAAGCTGGGGATACTGATGATGTTGTACAGTCCGCCGCAGACCCTGCTTCTGGCTCACCTGATCTACGGGCTGGTGCTGGGGTGGTTCCCAAACGGGCTCCGTGCGGTGAGACGGTCGTTTTTTCCGGAAACGGCTCCGGCGGAGATAGCTGAAACGGACGCGGCGCCGGACGCCGTCGAATAGAGAGCATTGGGTTCCAGCGGTTCGCAGAATCCGTAGTGCTAGAATGAATGATTCAATCTGCGCAGCAATGGCCCCCGGCAAGGAAGCGCCGGAAGCTGGTTTGACGTTTGACCAGGCGCGCAGAGTGGAGAGGAACTGAGTCTCGATGAGGTTTGACAGGCCCGATGGGTGCCTGTGGGTACTCTTCGTTTGCGCATGCTGCGTGACTGTCCGTGCGCAGTCGCAGCCGTCCTCGCCCCAGCAACCCAATCAGCAGCAACAGCAGCCGCAGAATCCGTTCGAGTCGGTGCCGCCGGCGTCCGAAAAGGCACCCGCTTCGGCGACGCCCACTCCGGCGCCGGCGGGTGGGAAGATCGCGCCCGCAACGCCGAAGGCAGCCCCGCCGGCCGCACCGAACCTGAGCATCATCGAGGCCATCGAATTCCGCGGCGCGCGCCGCGTGCCGCAGGATACGCTGCGGTCGATGATCTTCAGCAAGAAGGGCGACCGCTACGATCCCGAGGCCCTGCGCCGGGACTTCATGGCGCTGTGGAACACGGGCCGCTTCGACGACATCCGGATCGAGACCGAGCCCGGCCCGGCGGGAACGATCGTGCGCTTCGTGCTGGTGGAGCGCCAGGTGGTCCGTTCGATCAAGTACGAAGGCATGAAGTCGGTCACCCTCTCGGAGCTGCTGGATCGTTACAAGGAGCGCAAGGTCGGCCTGGTGGTCGAATCCCAGTACGATCCGAACAAGGTGCAGCGAGCCGCGGTGGTCATCAAAGAGTACCTGGCCGAGCGCGGCCGGCAGTACGCGGAAGTGGACCCGCAGATACGGCAGATTCCGCCCTCCTCGATCGAACTCACGTTCGTGGTGAACGAGGGTCCGAAGGTCAAGGTAGGCACGATCGAAATCCAGGGGAACAAGAGCTTCAGTAATCGGCAGGTGGTACGCGCCATGAAGAACTTGAAGCCTATCGGCATTCCCTACTCCATCCTTTTCGAGGACCTTTTCGCCAAGACCTACGACTTGGCCAAACTGGAGGAAGACAAGGCGCGCATCCAGGACTTCTATCAGCAGCACGGCTACTTCAGCGCGCGGGCGCTCGAACAGAAGGTGACGCTGCGCAACGTAGGCGCGGGGAAATTCCGCGTGCCGCTGGTTTACAAGTCCAAGCCGGGGATTCGGGCCGACATCGTTCTGCCCCTGGAAGAAGGCCGCCTCTACCATCTGCGCAACGTGAACTACGTCGGGGTGAAGTTGTTCCGGGTGCCCGAAAGCCTGACCGGGCCTATGTTCCAGATGAAGACCGGGGACGTGTTCTCCACCGAGAAACTACGCAAGGGCATGGAGCACCTGCGCGACCTCTACGGCAGCTTCGGCTATATCGACTTCGTCCCGGAACCGCTTCCGGAACCGGTGGAAGGGACGGACCAGATCGACCTGACGATCAACGCCGACGAGGGCAAGCAGTTCTACGTCCGCCGCATCGACTTCCAGGGCAACACAACGACCCGCGACAAAGTGATCCGGCGCGAGCTGCAGATCGACGAAGGCGACCTGTTCAACTCCAAGATGTGGGAGGTGAGCATTTTGCGCCTCAACCAGCTCGGGTACTTCGAGCAGCTCAAGAAGGAAGACGCAGCCCAGATCACGCGCGACGCGCACTCCAGCACGGTGGACATCACGCTAAAGGTGAAGGAGCGGGGCAAGAATACCATCGGCTTGACGGGAGGCGTTTCGGGAATCGCGGGGAGCTTCGTGGGCGCCAATTACTCGACCAACAACCTGTTCGGTTTGGGCGAGACGCTCTCGCTCCAGTCGCAGTTGGGAACCCGCATCAGGAATGTCACGCTCGGCTTCACCGAGCCCTATCTCTTCGACCGCCCGTTGCAGGTGGGCTTCACGGTATTCATCCAAAAGTTCAACTACGATCAGGGCCGCGAAGCGTCGATCCTGTACGGCCAGAACCTGATTCCCCTGTTCGCGCAGATCGGCAGCCAGAACCTGCTGAACTACACTACGGACAGCCGCGGCTTCACGGCGTTCCTGAGCTACCCCCTGCGGCGAAGCTTCTCGAGAGTCGGGATCAGTTACGGGTACAGCACCAGCGCGTACAAGCCTCTCACTACCGCCGCGACGACGTATTTCGACTACTCCAGCTTTCTGGGCACGCTGAGCGGGCCGAACCAACTGACGGGAATCCGGTCGAGCACGATCACGCCGTCTTTCACGTATAACTCGGTGGATCATCCCATCACGCCCACGCACGGCCACAGCTTCTCGGCTTCCGCCGGACTGGCGGGAAGCTACCTGGGCGGCAACGTGAACACGATCCAGCCGTCGATATCGTTCAGCTATTTCCATCCCGCGCTGAAGAAGGGGCATGTGATCGGGTTCCGTTTCATGGGCACGATGATCAGCGGATACGGCGGCAAGTCCGCGCCGCCCTTCAACCGCTACTACATCGGCGGCGAACAGGATGTGCGCGGATTCGAAATCTGGGGCGTCAGCCCGATCGCGTTTATCCCCAGCGCCGCTACGGTTAACGTGCTGAATGCCGACGGTTCGCAGCGCCTTCAGAAGGGCTTCGACTCCAACGGCAGCGTGATCTGGACGAATGCCACGATGACCATCCCGATCTATCAGCCGGTCGCCATCGGCGGCGACACGCAGATGATCAGCAACTTCGAGTACCGGATTCCGATTTTCGGCCCGCTCACCCTGGCCGCGTTCTTCGACGGGGGATGGGACCGCGTGATGAGGCCCGGGCAGCTCACCATAAGCGACACGCGCCTGGCGCAACTGACCAGCGAGTTCCCGTTGGCCGGGTTCACCAACGAGATCAAGATCGCCCCGGGGACGCAGCGGATCAGGACCTCGACAGGTCTCGAATTCCAGGTCATCATGCCTGTGGTCAACGCGCCGTTCCGGATCTACTACGCCTTTAACCCGACGATTTACAACGGGCTGGTTCAGCCGCCGATCGTGGTGGACCGGTCCATGTTCGCCAACAGCGCGACGTACCTGAACGCGGTCTCGACGATCGGAAGCGGATACAACTACCCGGATCGGCGGACGATGTTCCGCTTCACGGTAGGACGGACGTTTTAGCGATGGGGGCAGCCCGGGCTCGCGAGCGATGCGAGTGCCTTGTGGTGTCATCAAGAGTCTAAAGGAGTCAATTTCGTGACCAAAAGCGTGTATCGAGCGCCCCTGCTGGCGCTGGCTTGGGGAGTCCTGGCCTTCGGCCAGGCGGGCGCGCCGCCCACTAAGGTCGGCATCATCCATATTCAGAACGCGATCGCTTCGACCAAGGACGGGCAAAAAGCCGTTGCCGAGCTCAGCTCAAAGTTCGAGCCGAGGCGGAAAGAGCTGGATCAGAAGCAGTCGGAGTTGCAGCAGCTCGAGCAGCAGTACCGAACCGGCACCAACACCATGTCCGACGAGGCGCGGCAGAAGCTGATGCGCGACATCGACCAGCGCCGCAAGGTGATGCAGCGCGACACCGACGACGCGCAGGCGGAACTTCAGCAGGACCAGGACCGCGTTCTCCAGGAACTGGGCCAAAAGATCATGCTGGTGGTGGACCGATATGCCACCGAGCATGGCTTCGCGCTGATTCTGGACGTCAGTTCGCCGCAGACTCCGGTTCTCTACGCGGCCAACGCCATCGATATCACGCGGGACATCGTGACCCTGTACGATGGGGCCCAGAACGCGGGCGGAGGGGCGCCTGCCTCCGCGCCGGCCTCCAAGCCTGCGGCGCCGCCGGCTTCGCCGAAGTAGGATCGCCGTCGGCGGTGCGAGCTATGGCCATGCCGAGGCACGACTCTCGCGCCCGAACCTGAGGACTTGGCCTTCAAGGCGTTTGCGCTCCGGCTGGCCATCCGCCGTGGGGTGGAGTGCTGGCGCGTGGGCCGGCAGGCTCTTCTCCGCACCCGGGTCGGGCGTCGCGCGAGCGACAGGGTCTTCAGCCGGGCGCCATTGCCGGCACCGCAGTTGGCACATCTTGCGCGGCCTCGGCATGTGGCGGCGCCATGTTAGAATACGCAATTGGTCCTCTGAGGAACTTACACGAATGAGAATTCTGCTTGCACTTGCAATCGCTTCCGCGCTGGGCGTCTCGGCGCAGACGCAGGCGCCCGTTCCGGCGCCCGGCCCCGCGGCCCCAGCCGCCAAGCCTGGGCTCCAGGTCACCCCCGGCGGGGCCCCGAATACGTTCAGCGTCAATATCCCGGTGGTCAACTCCATCCCCGTCGCCAAGCTTCCCCCCGAGACCGTGGTCGCCACCGTCGACGGCCAGAAGGTGACCGCCGGGCAGTTGCAGATCATTCTCCTGAACCTCCCTCCGCAACTCCAGCAGAAGATCGAGGCCGACCGCAAAGAGTTCGTCAGGCAGTACGGCGCCCTGATGCGGCTGGTGAGTGAGGCGCGCAAATTGAAGCTCGACGAGCAGAGCCCTTACAAGGAGTCCATCGAGTACCAGACGTGGATAGTCCTCCAGCGGGCCACGATCGAACATAGGACAGGCGAGTTTACGGTGGCGCCCGAAGCGGTAAAGAAGTTCTACGCGGACAACCAGGAGCGCTACAACCAGGTCAAGTTCAAGGCCATTTATCTTCCCTTCAATGCCTCCTCGATTTCGCAGGCGGACCAGAGCGGCAAAGAGCTTCCCAACGAAGCCGAGGCCCAGGCAAAGGCCGAGGCACTGGTCAGACAGGCACGGGCCGGCGCGGATTTCGTGAAACTGGTGAAGGAGAACTCGGGAGACAAGACCTCGCTTGCGAAGGACGGCGACTTCCCTCCCATTCGCAAGTCCGACGCGCAGGTGCCGCCCGAAATCAAGAATGCGCTCTTCGCCGCCAAGCCGGGGGAGGTGACCGATCCGCTGCGGCAGCCGCGGGGATTCTACGTTTTCCGGATCCAGGAATCCGGCCCGCAGCCTCTCGAAGAGGTTCAGAAATCGATCACGGACGAACTCAAGAGCACACAGTTGCGCACATGGATGGACGAGCTCAAGAACAGCGTGGACGTCAAGATGGAGGGGGAGGCGCCAGCCCCGGCTCCGGCCGCTCCGGCGCCATCCGGCTCCGCGGCACCGCCTCAGAAGTAGCGGCCTGCCGTCGAATCCTCGATAGAGTCCTGGATGCGATGCCGTGCCTGCGGGGGCGTCCCCTGCGGGTCTGTTTCCGTCCCCGCCTGCGGACGGCAAAAGGGCGGCTGCACTCGGGCGGTTCAATGGGCCAGGAAGTGCACGCCGGCTCGTTCATCCACAGGCGGATGATCGTCCTCGAATCCGGGCTCGCCGCCGAGCCTCGCGAACTGGCGCGGGTTCTGGTACACGAGCTGTTTCACTTCGTGTGGCTGCGTGCCGGCAACCCACTCCGGCGCTCCTACGAGCTGCTGATCGAGAACGAGATGCTCCACCAGGCGTGGGGCGAACTGGGCTGGTCGGCCGAATCCAGGAAGCAGGCGCTCCGGGCGGCTGAACGGCTGCGCCGTTCGCGCCGCTGGCGGGAATACGTATGCGAGAGCTTCTGCGACTCGGCGGCCTGGGTCTTCGCCGGTCTGCGTTCTCACGAGGAGTTCACCCTGATGCTCCGGTACCGGCACGCGCGGCGCGCATGGTTCCGGCGCGCTCTCGCCACCGCGGAGATCTCGATATAATCGAGATACAAACCCGTGCCGCAATCCGCTTTTGAGAAACATGGACTGTACACCGCCGTTCTAGCGGCCTCGCTGCTGCTGGCGGCGTGCTCGTCGCCAACGGGCTCCGGAAGCCCTCGTGTGAAGCCCGAGGCGGCGAGGAAGCCGGCTCCGAACTTCTCCCTCAAAGACGCCGACGGCAGGACCGTGCAGCTCTCCGATTATCGGGGCAAGGTGGTCCTGCTCAATTTTTGGGCCACCTGGTGCGATCCTTGCCGGTACGAGATCCCCTGGTTTATCGAGTTCGAGCGGCAGCACAAGGGGCAGGGATTCGCCGTGGTTGGCGTATCGATGGACGAAGACGGGTGGCAGGCCGTAAAGCCCTTCATCTCGGAGCTCGGCATCAACTACCGCATCCTGCTGGGCGATGACAAGGTGTCGCAGCTTTTCGGCGGCGTCGATGCCCTACCGACGTCGTTCGTGATCGACCGCGACGGGCGCATCGCCGCCGTCTACGTTGGGCTGGCGAGCAAGAGCAGCTACGAAAATGATCTCCATAAACTCTTCGAAACTCCGGCCAAGACCGCTGGTGCTGGCGCTCGCGGCCTTTTTGCCGGCAGCCATCCTACCGCCGCTCATCGCGCAGGATAGCCCGCTCGTGACACATACGCCGCCGCAGAAGATCGCCGCGGCACGCGGCGCGACCGTCGAGGCAGGCGTGTCGTTTCAGGTCCGCAGCGGCTACCACGCCAACAGCAACAGGCCCAACGAGGACTACCTGATCCCCCTCCGGCTGCGCTGGGAGCCCGGCCCGCTCGCGCCCGTCGAGGTGATCTACCCCAAGGCCGAGGAGAAAAACTACGGCTTCTCGGCGAAACCGGTCTCGGTGTTCACGGGCGAGTTCCGCGTGGTCACACGGTTCAAGGTGGATGCGAACGCGCCCGCCGGTCCGGGCGTTCTCATCGGCAAGCTTCGCTACCAGGCTTGCAGCGACGATACCTGCTATCGCCCGGCGACGCTCGAAATCCGCCTCCCTTACGAGATTCATTGAAGCGCCTGATCATCCGGCCGGGCGGCATCGGCGACTGCATCCTGGCGCTGCCGGCCATGGAGCGCCTGCGGGCGGAAACAACGGAGGTCTGGGTCGCCGGACAGAACGTGCCGCTCATCCGGTTTGCGGATTCGGTGCGGCCGATCGCCTCGACCGGCCTGGACCTGGTGGGCATTCCCGACCGCGATCCGCTGCCGCACGTTCTCGAACGGCTGGCTGGGTTCGATTCGATTATCTCCTGGTACGGAACCAGCCGCCCCGAGTTCCGTGCCGCACTGGCCGGCCTGCCTTTCCGGTTTCTGGCCGGCCTGCCCGACCATCCCGGCGTTCACGCGGCCGACTTCTTCGATCGGCAGGTAGGACCGGCCTCCGGCCCTGCCATTCCGCGCATCAAGTGCCCGTCCGCGGTGCGCGCCGGCTTCATCGCCATTCACCCTTTCTCCGGCAGCCCACGGAAGAACTGGCCGCTCGATCGCTTTCGTGAACTGGCGCGCCGCCTGGATGCCCCGGTGCGCTGGTGCGCGGGCCCGGAGGAGGCATTCGAAGGCGCGGTGCGGTTCGACAGCCTTTACGACCTGGCCTGCTGGCTCGCCTCCGCGCGCCTCTACATCGGGAACGATTCCGGCATCACGCACCTGGCGGCGGCGGTGGGGACGCCGGTTGTGGCGCTGTTCGGCCCAACCGATCCGGCCGTCTGGGCGCCGCGCGGCGAACGCGTCGCCATGGTGGCGACGCCCAAGCCCGGCGACGCGATGGAAAGCATCGCGGTCGAGGAAGTGCTCAGGCGAATCTCTCGATCCTGGCGCCCACATCCCGGGCGAACCGCCGGATGAAGCCATCCACGTACTCCGCCGGGTCCAGCGTTTCGTCCTGGATCAGCGGGGTCAGGTTCATGCCGAAGTTGACCAACTGCGCCGTGTCCACCGCATGGCTTTGGCGGTAGGTGGCGTGCGCCCGCCGCCGCGCCATCGTGGCCAGGTCATAGCGCTTCCCTCCGGCGATCTGCGAATCGAACAATCCAACCAGCGAGGCCTGAATGTTCTCGTGCTCGTCCACGGCGAAGACGACCTTGTCGGAGTCCGCCAGCCAATCCAGGTCCCGCCACACTTCGCAGCCGTACAGCCTGCGCGGGCGCTCCTCAGGCGGAAGCGCGCGGACGGCCGCGATCGCGCGAAGCGCCACGCTCACGTGGGTGTCGTGCTTGTCGGCCAGATTGTGCGTGTAGATCGTCTCGGGCCGGGTCGCGGCGATGAGCGCCTTGAGATCGCTCACCGGCCCGGCCTGGGCCGCGTTCTTGACCGCCGCGCTGGTGTGATCCAGAAAGGCGACGGCCGAGTACTCGCCCACAAAGGCCGCCTTCTTCTGTTCGAGGCGGCGGATGGTCTGCATCTCTCCGTCGGTGTAGTGGGCGTAAACGCCGTCGCGCGGGCTGCCGGCCCCGTTGGTGACGATGGCGGCCATGAACCACTTTTCCGGATTGCCGAACCCGTTCAGGATGCCCTCCATGGCCATGATCTCGATATCGTCCTGGTGCGCCGCGATCCCCAGCGCGTTCACGCGCGCCAACGCGACCTCTTCGGCCGCGCCATCGGGAACCCATATCTCCGCCGTCGGTTCGCTCAGCTTCATTTGGTTTCTCCATCTGGGGCCTGCCGTGGGGCAGGCGGTTCCGCCTGCCTGGCCGCCAGACTGGCCGCGGCGATCGATTGCCCCACCCGCCGGTTGGCCTCATCCGGAAGCGCCATCGAAATGCGCGCGGCCAACTCCGGAAACTCTACGCGCAGCACCTCGAGACTCCTGTTCAGAATGATCCCGCCGCCCTCGCCGCTTGTCACGCGGCCCAGGATGAGTACGTGCTTGAGGTCGTAGAAATCGGCGTAGTGCGCCACCGCGTAACCGAGGTACGTGCCGATGGTCTGGTAGACCTGCGCTGCCAGCGGATCGCCCGCCGCCATCCTCTCCTGCAACCGCACCAGCCGTTCCGGCAACGGCATCGCCGCATCGAACTCCATGCCGGCCGCCGCGGCCACACGGTTGGCGCCTTGCTGAGAGAAGTACTGTACGCCGCAGCCGACATCGCCCGACCACTCGTCCACAGGCGCATCGGGCCGGTAATCGATGGGCGCGAATGCCAGCTCGTTCAGCCAGTTCGTGATGTTGCCCTCGCGGTTCACGAAACCCGCCGCCTGGCTCGATCCGAGCGCGATGCCGAGCACCGGATTGTCGCCGAGCGACATCGATCCCGCCAGAGCGGTCACCTCGCCGTCGTTCACAACTTCGAGCGGCACTCCCAGCTCGTCGCGGATACGCAGGTAGAGCGGCGCGATCCTCGCGGCGAAATCGGCGGCCGGGACGCCGCGGTAGAGCGAGCCCACGCGCACGCGGTTGTCGATGTAGATGCCGGCCGCGCTGCCGCCCACCGCGTCGAGCCGGGGCAGGTGCGCGGCAGCGCTGCAGATCGAGTCCATCACGCCGCGGTAGTGATAATCGGGGTCGGTGGCGTGGCGCGGGTCCCACTCCACCTCTTCGCTGAAAACGACACGGCCGCCCATCACCGCGCTGGCCTTGCGGTCGCTCGCGCCGAGATCGAAACCCACGCGGCAGCCGTCCAGGTGGCGACCGAGCGGCATGGCGGCTTCCTTCGACTCCGGCACGGCATCGGCTGTGGTAACAACCACCTCGAATAGGCGCTCGTAGACGCCGCCCATGAACTCGAAATCGAACCGGCGCGCGCCCGCCGCCGAGTAGACGGCCTGTATGTAGCGGCCGATCTCCTCGGGACCGCCAATGTAGACTCTCCACCCGCCGCGCTGCCACAGCAGAAACTTGACGATTCGCTCGGCGTAGAGCAGCGTGGCCTCGGAGTGGCCCGCAACCATGGTCGAAAGCGTCGAGACGGAGCCGTCGGCGCGCTCGACCGCCAGCCGCAGCGGCACTCCGCCCCGCGCCAACTCGCGATACGTTCGCGAGAACAGGGACGCCGGCGCGAAGCCGGGGTCGAGCGGCGCAACGATCGCCGGATCGACCCCGATGCCTGCGATGTAGAGAGCCATCTCGCCGCCGATTATCGTCGATCCGGGGGCCGCTGCGCAATCGGTCCGGCACCCGGCGGCCCGGCGCCCAGTCTATCCTGGTCTCATGTCGCTTTCTGAGAAAGCTGTTCGGCTCCGCACCCTTCACCACGGGCCGCCAATCCTCGTCCTCCCGAACGCGTGGGACGCTGCCAGCGCGCGTGTGATCGAACAGGCGGGCTTCTCCGCCATCGCCACCACCAGCGCCGGCGTCGCCTTCTCGCTCGGCTATCCCGACGGCCAGCGCATCGGCCGTGACGAGATGCTGGCGGCCATCCGCCGCATCGCCGCAGCAGTCCGTGTGCCGGTCACCGCCGATATCGAAGCGGGCTACGGCGAGGCGCCCGAATCCGTCGCCGAAACCATCCGCGGCGTCCTGGATGCCGGCGCTGCCGGCGTGAATCTCGAAGACAGTTGGGAGCGCGACGGCGGGCGTGTGCTCGCCGACCTGGCCCTCCAGGAGGAGCGGATTCGAGCCGCGCGCGAGGCCGCGCAGGCCGCCGGAGTCTCACTGGTGATCAACGCCCGAACCGACGTTTTCCTTTACGGCTTGGGTGACGAAGCCGAAGCGATCCGGCGCCTCAACGCTTATCTCCGAGCTGGCGCGGACTGCGCGTTCCCGATCCTGGTTAGCGACCCGCCGTTGATCGCGCGCCTGGTCGAAGCCATCCAAGGGCCGGTCAATATCTTCGCGGGCCCCGGCGCCCCGAGCATCCCCGACCTTGAGCGCCTGGGCGTGGCCCGCGTGAGTTTCGGATCGGCCCTCAGCCGCGCCGCCCTCGGCCTCACCCGCCGCATCGCCGATGAGTTGAAGTCGACGGGAACCTACGCCAGCTTCCCCGAGGACACCATTCCCTTCCCCGAGGCCAACCGCATGTTTGGAGGGCCGCGGTGACGCCGCTGGAAGTCGTCCACGCGTTCGTGAACGCCATCAACCGCCGGGACATCGACGAGCTGGCGCGGCTCATGACGGAAGACCATGTCTTCACCGACTCGCTGGGAGGGGCGGTCCGCGGGCGGGACAACATGAAAGCGGCCTGGGCGGGCTACTTCCAGTTGGTTCCCGGCTTCACCATCACGATCGAGGAGACGCATTCCGACGATCCCGTCGTGATCCTTCTCGGAGTCGCTCAGGGGACGTATGCCGGCGAAACCTGGAGCACGCCCTCGGCCTGGCGGGCGAAGGTGCGCGATGGCCGGGTCGCCGAGTGGCGTGTGTACGCCGACAACGAACCCATCCGGCAACTGATGCGGAAGGCCCGCTGAAGCAGTTTCACCGCTTCCAGCGCAGCACCGGCTTGCGAGCCGCCGCCACTTCGTCCACCCGGCTGGTCCGCGTCGCGTGGGGCGCTTGGAGCACCAGTTCCGGGGTCTCCTCAACCTCTTTCGCGATCGAGATCATCGCGTCGATGAAGAGGTCCAGTTCGCGCTTGCTCTCGGTCTCGGTAGGCTCGATCATCATCGCGCCGTGGACGATCAGCGGGAAGCTCACCGTGTACGGATGGAAGCCGTAATCGATGAGGCGCTTGGCGATATCGCCCGTGTGGACTCCGCGAGCCGCCTGACGGGAGTCGCTGAAGACGCACTCGTGCATCGAGGGCGCGTCGTGCGGCAGATCGAAATAGGGCTCGAGCGCCTTGCGGATGTAGTTCGCGTTCAGCACCGCGTCCATGGTGGCGCGCCGCAGGCCCTCGCCGCCGTGCGCCATGATGTAGGCGAGGGCGCGCACCATCACGCCGAAGTTGCCGTAGAACGCCCGCACCCGGCCGATGGACCGCGGGCGGTTGTTGTCGAAGCGCCACTGGCCGTCCATCCGCGCGAGGCGCGGCGCGGGCAGGAACGGCTCGATCTCCGCCTTCACCGCAACCGGACCGCTACCCGGACCGCCGCCGCCGTGGGGCGTCGAGAACGTCTTGTGGAGGTTCAGGTGCATCACATCGACGCCGCTCTCTCCCGGCCGCGTTATGCCCGCCAGCGCATTCATATTCGCGCCATCCATGTAGAGCAGCGCTCCCTTGGCGTGGAGGATCTCCGCGATCCGCTGGATGTTCCGCTCGAAGACCCCCAGCGTGTTG
>Ga0182017_10002457_pt1 | contig 14066 bp, 2 predicted proteins | sample 712E3DmetaG_FD_120492 | JGI IMG/M metagenome (GOLD analysis project Ga0182017, IMG submission 120492) | Permafrost microbial communities from Stordalen Mire, Sweden - 712E3D metaG | ecosystem: Environmental > Terrestrial > Soil > Wetlands > Permafrost | place: Sweden: Stordalen | collected... | reverse complement strand
GTTGTAACCGACTTCCCGTACGGCCAGTCGGTCTGCATCAGGAAGTCTGATACCATGGATACGCTATACGGAGATGCACTGGATGAGATCCGGCGGGTCTTAAAAACAGAAAAGAGGGCCGTGGTCGTCACCCACCGGGACATCTCGCCGATCGCAGCAGAATATTTCACGGTCGTACAGCGGCATGAGCAGCGCGTTCATAAAAGCCTGACCCGTCGTATCCTCGTCCTTGCCAACCAGCGGGAGCGGTGTGTATAAAAGATTATGAGCCTTTCAGAAAAAATAATCTGGTTGTTATATCTATGAAATTCAGGACACATACAAGTATTCTCACCCTTCTTCTGGCATTTACTCTTCTCTGTATTGCGGTATCAGCGTCTTCCGGTGGTGTAACAGGCATTGTTGCACAGGGGGATGCTCTTGTCAACACGAAAAATTATTCCGAGGCCATTACCGCGTATGATCAGGCAATTTCTCTCGATAAAAATAATTTCAATGCATGGAACGGGAAAGCCGATGCGCTCAACCGCGCCCAGCAGTTCACGGAGGCACTTGCTGCATCGGACACCGCACTCGCGCTCGAACCTTCCAATACCAAAGGATGGATCAACCGGGGATATATTTTATACAACCTTGGCAGGTATGACGATGAGCTCAAGGCCTATGAGACCGCGATCTCTCTCGAACCGGAGAATGCCGAGGCCTGGTTCAACAAAGGCTATTCTCTGGCAGGGATGAAGCGGTATGACGAGGCGATTGCGGCATTCGACAAGGTTGAAGCCCTCCAGCCGGATTACCCGAACCTTGCAGCAAACCGGAGGATTGCCGAACAATTGCGGGATGCCGGCATACCTGTATATATCAGGTATGCCCCTGTATTTGCCGCGATCCTGGTACTTGTTGTGATTATTGGGGGATACCTCTTATACCGCCATAAAACCCGGACGGCACCGGACCGTGCAGAGAAAAATAACCGGCAAAGCCGGCGCAGGAAGGAAAAACAGACCTGAATGATCCGGACTCCTGTTAATCAGAAGTTGTAGCTTTTTAGAGATGTATAAAATCTGAAGACGCTCTTGGGGAAGACTGCTCTTCCCGAAGGGAAGTGCAGGCTGGAGAAGAGCCATCAGGCTCTTCGCTGAGGCACGATCCCTTCCGTAACGTGTAGGAATGAATGAAAACGAAAGAATTCTACAATAAAAAAACCGGGAGGAGGGTGCTCACCTTGCTTTTTCATAACAGATTTTTGCTTCTTCAAGTTTCCCGATCTTTTCCAGGATTTCCCCAATATCATTCCAGACCTCTTTCCGGCCGGGTTCAATTTCCAGTGCCTGTTTGAATGAAGTCAGGGCCTCCTGGTACCGGCTGAGCTCCTGCAGTGCTCGCCCCTTGAGAATCCATGCATCGACAAATTCCGGCTGGATATTGATCATTGCATCGAACGATTCAATCGCCTCCTCAAACCGCCCGAGTGCGTCAAGGGAACTCCCTTTGGTAAAGTATGCAATGGAGAACGTGGGATCGATAAGAAGCGCCCGGTCATACGAGACGATTGCTGCTTCAGACTGCTGCTGTGCGGACAGGGCCATCCCATGGCGGGTCCAGCCAATGGCATTTTCCGGATCGAGTGCCAGACATTTCTCATATGCGGCCTGGGCGTTGTTGTACTTCCCAAGGTCGTAATATGCATTACCTTTGCCCATCCAGGCCTCGGCAAGGTTCTCGTTCTGGTCAATTGCCCTGTCGAATGCCTCAATCGCGTCCCGGTACATGCCGAGTTCAGTAAGAGCAATCCCTTTATGAGCAAAAACTTCCGCCTTGTGCTCAATTTCCAGCGCCTGGTCGTATGACTGGATGGCGTCCCGGAACTGTTCCAGTGCGGCAAATGCCAGTCCACGGTGATCATAGAGCGCGGAAATCTTCGGTGCGAGTTCTAATGCATGGTTGTAGGCTGTGATCGCAGCATCGAAACTGCCCTGTTCAAATAAGGCCTTCCCTTTCCAGAAAAATGCCTGATAACAGGAAGGAGTAATATCAACTGCGGTATCGAACGAGGCAACAGCAGCATCGAGATTGCCTGAGGCATAGTTCGCCCGTCCTTTCTCGTAAATCGCGTTTGCATTCCCCGGGTTTGATGTAAGGATCAGATCAAAAGAATTAATGGCGTCCTTGTATTTCCCGAGGCGTATCAGGGACCTGCCACGTTCGTACAGCGCCTCCTCGTAGCCAGACCGAATCTTCAGGGCTGCATTGAATTCAACCACCGATTCTTCGTATTCCTCCATACGGAAGAGTGCAATGCCTTTGTGGAGGTATGCTTCGGCATATTTACTATTGAAGGAAAGAGCCTGGTCAAATGATGAGATGGCATCGCGATACTGTTTCTGCTCAAGCAGGGCAAGTCCCAGGTGGTAATACACATCAGGGTAATCCGGCTGGATTGCAACGGCATCCATAAAAGAACGGATTGCTTCAGGATAGCGGTTCAGATGGTTAAGGGCAATACCTTTATGCAGCAATGCACCGGCGTAGGTTTTACTCAGGGAGAGGGCTTGGTTGTAATCTTCAAGTGCCCGGTCATACTGATCGAGACTCGCATAGGATATCCCGCGATACAGCCATGCTTCAGCAAATGTCTCTTTCAGCGCGATGGCGCGGTCATAGGCACCGATAGCCTCGTGATGCATGGAGAGCATGGCCAGTGCACGGGCTTTGTAATAGAGGGCCTGCGCACATTTCGGGACCTGGGCAAGGGCAGCATCGAAGTATTTCATTGCCTCATGGCAGTTCCCGAGCTGTACCAGGGACAGCCCCAGATAATAATTGGCATAGGCATCCCTGGGATCGATTCCCAGAGCTTTTCTGAAGAAAGTGATAGCTTCCGCATCTTTCCCCCGCTTGAAGAGCGCGAGACCCTTGCCGGTCCAGATATGCCCGTTATTGGGACGGATCCTCAGTGCCTGGTCAAAGGAATATTCGGCATCTTCAAACCGGCCCAGCTGTATCTGGGCAAGACCCTTGTAATGCAGTGCATCAACAAATTTTGGCTGGAACGAGAGGGCATTGTCAAAGGACAGGACTGCTTCCGTATACATATCCAGCCGGGACAGAGCCTTTCCTTTCTCGTAATATGCCGATACGTAATCCGGGCGTATCTCGATCGCCCGGTTGAACGCTTCTATTGCATCCTCGTACCCGTCAAGCGCGAAGAGGGCGCTTCCCTTGAGGTACCATGCCTCGGCATTCTTTGGATCCATTTCAAGTGTCCTGACAAAGGATTCAATGGCCTCGTTGAACCGGCTGAGTTGTATCTGCACCCTGCCCCGGTGGAGCAGCGCATCGGTTGATTGCGGTACAAGCTCAAGCGTGCGATTAAATGCCTGAATCGCTTCCTCTCTCCGGTCGGTGGCAGCCAGGGACAGCCCTTTCTGGTAGTACGCCTGTCCATTTTCGGCGTCCAGATCAAGTGTCTTATTGAGCGCAAGGATCGCATCCTCGTGCCTCCCAAGACTGGCGAGCGCAAGCCCCTTGTAGTAGTATGCTTCGGCATGATTTTTTTCGATCTGAAGCACCTTGTCGAATGTTTTTACAGCTTCACGGTACATACCAAGAGAGGTAAGGGCATGCCCTTTTTCGAACAATGAATCCACATACGCAGGATCGATCTCAAGAGCACGGTCAAAAATCTTGACGGCGTCTTCGAACCGGCCCATACGTGATAATGCAAAGCCCTTGTAATGGAGTGACGGCACATGCAGCGGCTGGATGGAAAGGGCCTGGTTATATCCCGATACCGCATCGTTCGGGCGTTCAAGACGGTCAAGGATCCGGGCCCGGTGATAGAGCGCATCGAAGTAATCCGGTTTGATCCGGAGGGCATGATCACACGCATCGAGCGACTCTTCCAGCCGGTTTAAGGACGCAAGCGCAGTCCCCAGTTCATACCATGCGGAATAATTTTCAGAATCCCCGGTGAGCAGATTGCTGTAGGAATTCACTGCTTCGGGATACATTTCCAATGCCAGCTGGGATGCAGCGAGATGGTACAGGGCGTCTTTGTTTTCAGGATCCAGCGTGCGTGCTTTTTCAAGGGTTGCAAGGGATTCGTGGTATTTTCCCATGCGATACAATGCCAGCCCTTTTTCGTACCATGCCGTGGCATCTTCCGGGGAGCGTTCAATGATTGTATCAAACGACCGGACGGCATCCTCGTTCCGGTCCAGTGCAACGAGCGCCCGGGCAAGTCCCAGGTGGGACCTGGAATCTTCCGTACGGATCGCTATTGCTTTTTCAAATGCTGTTTTTGCAGACTGATGCTGGTCCAGCCGGGCAAGTCCTGTACCCTTCTGATACCACAACTCCGGATTCTCCGGTGCAAGACTGATTGCAGCAGTGAATGCAGCAACGGCATCGGAACACCGATTAAGGCTCATAAGGGATAAGCCGCGGTGGTACGATGGTTCAAACTTTTGCGGGAGATGCTTTACAGCATTTTCCAGAACGGCCTCAGCTTCTTCATGACGCCCGAGTGCTGCAAGTGAAAGCCCTTTCTCGTAAAAGAGCTCCCCGCGGTCCGGGCTGACTCCAAGCGCAAGATCAAAGATCCGGACGGCATCTTCAAATTTTCCCAGCCGTGCAAAGGTCTTGCCTTCCGAGAACAGCAGTTCGCCGTTCCGGGGATCGTATTGCCGTGCTTTCTCGTACGACTCAACCGCCTTCTGGTCATCCTGCAGGAATTCGTATGCAATCCCCCTCTGGTGCCAGGCAGCGGTATGATCCGGGATACGGGTCAGGACATTGTCGAATGCCGTTATCGCTTCGGGCAGCTTCCCGAGCTGCATGAGAACCACACCCTGGTTGAAGTAAGCATTGGAATATTCGGGATCCAGTGCAACGGTTCTTTCGAACGAGGACAATGCATCATCGTAGTGCCCCAATGCTTCCAATGCCAGGCCTTTTGCATAGTGTGCATCGGGTTTGCTGTCATCCACCTCGAGGGCGTGGGACAGTTCCACAACCGCTTCTGCAAAGTTGCCCATATCCGACAGGACAAGTCCCTTCTCGAAATAGGCATCGTAATACCGGGGATTCAGCTGAAGTGCCCGGTTATAGGCTGTAATGGATGCGGGATTGTTTCCCATATGGACATGACAGAGCCCGCTGTAGTACCAGGCATCGGTCACGGTCTCATCAAGGGCAAGCGCCGATTCGAATGCCGCGAGGGACTCCTTGTACCGCTTCATCCTGAAAAGGACCAGTCCTTTGTTGTACTGTCCCGGGACCAGAGACGGGTCAAGGGAAACGTATTTTTCAAATGCTTTCAGCGCGTTTTCCCATTGGGAGAGGCATATGTACGATTTTCCCCGGTAGAGCAGGGTGGACAGATTCTGAGGCCTTCGTTTTAAGGATTTGCCCAGGACTTCAATGGACTCCTTGTACCGCTTCAGCCGGTACAGCGAATAGCCCTTGCAGCTGAGAAGTTCGGGATTTGCCGTATCATCTTCCAGAGCACGGTCAAGACTTATCACCGCGTCTTCATAGCGTTCCAGATTCACGAGAGCAAGACCGCGCCCGCGGTGTGCCCGGTTGTTCTCCGGATCCAGTGCAAGGGCTGCCTCAAACGCGGCGAATGCATCGGCATATCGTTTCAGGTGCATCAGGCATTCGCCCCGTACCAGATGTACGTGCGAATCATCTGCAGCATACTCAAGGGACCGGTCCAGTGAGGTCAGGGCCTCATCATACCGGGCCAGCCGGAAGAGGGCATATGCCAGTTCTGCATAAACACGTGCCGTGTCCAGCCCGAGGGAGATGCACTGGATGAATGCCTCAAGCGCTTTCTCTGTTTTTTCCAGTTTGGTAAGCGCCAGTCCTTTTTCAAAGACAATGGATGCATTCTCCGGCCGGATAGCCAGATACCCGTCAAATGCTTCCACGGCACTTTCATATTTTTCGAGAACCACGAGAGCCTTGCCTTTCTCCTGCCATGCTTCGACGTTTTCGGGATTGATCTCGATGGTACGGGCAAACGCATCCACCGCTTCGTCGTACTGGTGCAGCAGGATATGGGCAAACCCCTTGTAAAAATACGCCCGTTCGCAGGCAGGCTCGACACGGTTTACCCGGGAATACGCGGCGACCGCGTCTTTGTACGACCCCATGTGATCATAAGCCCGGGCCTGCCCGTACAGTGCAGTCAGGTCCTGGGGGAGGACAGAGAGGACACGATCAAACGCTTCCACTGCTTCCTGGTACCTGCCCACGATACTGAGGGTGCGGCCATGTTCCCGAAACGCGTCGATAAAATCGGGCATGAGGCGGGTTGCTTCACCGAACATATCCGCAGCATCGGGGTATTTGCCGAGACGGAACTGCGCGACGCCCTTATAATAATATGCTTCACCAAAATCAGGCACCAGGGAGATGGCGTTATCGAACGCAGCGATTGCTTCTTCATTGTTCCCCAGGCTGAGATGGGACCTCCCCTTGTAGAACCAGGTATGGGAATTGGTACTGTCAATCTCGATGGCACTGTTGTAGGACAGGACCGCGTCATGGAACCGCTCCACGGCAAACAGGCAGAACCCCCGGATGAGCCATGCGTTTGCGATCTTCGGGTTTGCTTCGACCGTCCGCGAGAGTGCCTCGATTGCCTCATTGAATTTTCCCATCTCGGCAAAGGCAAGCCCCTTGTGGTACAGGGCGTCCTTGTTGCCGGGATCAATTTCGAGCACAGCAGTAAAGGCCGCTTCAGCCTCCTCCTGGTTACTGAGCGCTGCAAGCGACAGGCCTTTCTGATAAAGGGGGTCTGCGTTCAGGGGCTTGAGTCTGAATGCCTCATCAAACGCAATAATCGCATCCTCGAAATTCTCAAGACGGGCAAGGGACAGCCCCTTCTGGTAGTGGGTGGCTGCATCACCGGGCGTGATCTCCAGGGCGATATTGAAGGACATCACGGCCTCCTCATGCATGCCCAGTTCAGCAAGGGCGATCCCCTTGTGGAAGAAGGCGGGGGAGAAACTCGGGATGATCTCAAGAACGCGGTCAAAGGCATTGATTGCATCAAGGTACCGGGCGAGCTTGATCAGGGCAAGCCCTTTATCATACTGGGTCTGGGCCGTGGAAGGATCGAGTTCAATGGACTTATCGAACGCGATGACGGCATCGGGGACCCGGTCAAGATCAACGAGAGCAACACCTTTCCTGTACCAGGATTCCGCGGACTCCGGATTGATCTCGATGGCCTTTTCGCTTGCTGCCAGGGATTCCTCGTTATTCCCAAGATCGTGGAGGGCAGCAGACTTATAGAGCGCGGCTTTTGCACACTGCGGATCCGACTCAAGTGCCCGGTCGAACGCATAGACCGAGTCCTGGTTCAGCCCGATCGAATACAGCGCCCTCCCCTTCAGGTAGTGCGCCGGCGCATACTGGGGGGTGACGGCAATACAACGGTCGAACGCATCGATTGCTTCCCGCTGGCGCTCGAGTTTGATGAGGAGGAAACCACGGTGGTAATGGGCAAGAGCGTGTCCGTTATCGATGAGCAGCGCCTGGTCAAACGCCTGGAGCGCATCCTCTAACCGCAAGAGGGCAAGGAGCGCAGTGCCCCGGTAAAAATGGGTATCGGCGCTGCCGGACTCGATCTCCAGGGCGTGATCGAATGCGTCGATGGCTTCAGAAAATTCTCCCAGATCCAGGTGGGATCTCGCCTTAAAATAGAATGCATTGATGTTGTGGGGGTTCTCAGCAATCGTGCGGTCGAAATCACCGATGGCATCACGGAAACGCCCAAGATGGTAGAGGGCAAGGCCTTTCCGCAACCGGGCATCAGTGTATTTCGGTTTCAGCTGCAGGGTCTTGTCAAAGGCAAAAACTGCATCGCTGTACCGTTTCAGGGCGGTGTAGGATTTTCCCTTGTGGTAAAATGCAAGGGCATTTTCCGGATCATGGATAAGGGATTTGTCGAGCGCCTCGAGCGCTTCCTGGTACCTTCCTGATTTTTCAAATGCAATACCCCTGTTGAAATGTGCCAGCGCATTGCTCGTGTCTTTTTCCAGGTTTTTGTCAAAGGCTTCGATCGCTTCAGGATATTTACCTGTTTTCAGGAACGCAAATCCCAGATAGTAAAACACTTCGGTATAGGAGGGTTCCAGTTCGAGTGCACGCCGGAATGCTTCGATGGCCTCCTGGTATTTCCCGTTGACAACCAGTGATTTGCCCTTGTAGTACAATGCCGGTGCAAAGGCAGGGAGGATCTCGATGGTCTGGTTGAAGGATCTGATGGCATCGCGGTGGTCGCCCAGTTTTGCGAGCGCCAGTCCCTTGTGGTAATGGGCGTCCCCGTTCTTCGGATCGATCTCCAGCAGGACTTCAAAGACATGGATTGCCCCTTCCGCCCGGTTGATCTTTTCCAGGGAGAGCCCCTTGTAGTAAAATGCCTCAACGCTCCGCTGGTTGAGCCCGATGGCATTGTCGAAGGCATCGATCGCATCCTGGTACCGCCCAAGATCAAAGAAGCCACGCCCACATATGATCCAGCCCTTCTCCTGCTCCGGGTTGATCCGGAGGGACTTTTTATAGGAGAGCACCGCTTCTTCCGTCTTGCCCATCTGGTTTAAGGCATCTCCCTTGCGCATCCAGATCTCATAAAGTGCCGGATTGATGTCCAATGCACGGGTGTACGCGAGGATCGCGTCCTGCATCTTTCCGAGATTGTACAGGGCATCGGCTTTTTTTACCCAGCCTTCGGCAAGATTGGCATTGATCTCCAGTGCTTTACTGTAGGCAAGGATGGACTCCTGCTTTTTACCCAGGCTGGACAGGGAATTTCCTTTCTGCATCCAGATATCGATCAGCGCAGGGTTCAGGGAGAGGATCCGATCGTCGGTCTCGATGGTCTCTGAAAAGCGCCCGAGCGCATAGAGAGATCCCGAGCGACAGATAAGAGCATCGATCAGGGAGGGATTGGATGCCAGGCTCTTGTCCAGTGCCCCGATGGCGTCCTCGTGGCGGTTTATTGCGGCAAGGGCGATACCCTTGTACATATACGCATCCGTGATACCGGGATCCAGAGAGATCGTCTTATCGAGAGAACTGATTGCTTCCCCGTATTGTTTCAGCTGGAGCTGAGCCAGTCCCAGATAATAGTAAGAGAACGCATTGGATGCATCAGATTCAAGCGCTTTATTAAATGCCCTGACTGCTTCTTCCAGCTGCTCGATCTGGATTAACGCAATCCCGCGGTAGTGATGCGCCAGTGCATTTTTAGGATTGAGCTCGAGCGATCGGTCGAACACCTGGATGGATTCGGGATACCGTTCCCTACCAGCCAGGGCAATACCCAGATAGTACAGGCCTTCCGCATTATCCGGTTCGAGCGCGAGGGCTTTCTCAAACGCCACAATTGCATCATCATATTTCTCCCGCTGGGCAAGGGCAACGCCTTTATTGTACAGGATCGCGGCATTATCCGGCGAGAGTTCCAGGGCCCGGTCATAGGATACTACGGCCTCAAGAGGTTTCCCGAGGCGGGCAAGAGCCTTTCCTTTCTCGAAAAATGCATGGTAACACCTGCGGTTGATTTCAAGAACCCTGTCAAAAGCGCGGATGGCGTCTTCCAGATTATCCGAAACTGCGTATGCCATCCCCAGGTAACACCATGACCACAGATTCCGTGGATCGTTCTCCACGGCTTCTGCAAGGATGGTTATTGCTTCAGCGTGCCGGCCCAGCCGGAGGAGGGATATCCCTTTACGGGTTGCAGCTTCCGGGTTTTTCGGGTTTGAGGATAACTCACGTTCGAATGCCGTGATGGCTTCTTCGTCAGCGCCCATTTTTGCAAGGGCAATCCCGTCATGCAGGGAGATCTGCACAAGGGCGGGGTCGTATTCCGTTGCGGTCGTAAATGCCTGGTGCGCATCCTGGTACCGGTCCAGGTGCATCAGTGCGCGTCCTTTCTGGTAGTGGGCATTCCCATTCTGGGGGGAGATCAGGAGCAGCTGGTTAAGAACCGCAATCGCGTCCTCATACCTGCCGAGCTCGTTCAGGGTTGTCCCGGTATAAAAAAGCGCAGGAGTATTTTCCGGGTCCTGGTCTGTTACCGCATGAAAAGCGTATACTGCCTCTTCAGGTTTTTTGAGGTCAAGGAAGACAAGGCCGCGGTGGAACTGTGCATCGGAAAACCCGGGGTCCAGCTGAAGCACCTTGTCAAACGATGCCAGGGCCTTATCATATTTCTTCAGGTTAAAGAGGGCAACTCCTTTTTTGTAAAGGATATCCCGGTTTTCGGGTTCAATCTCAAGAGCCCGGTCAAAGGAGTCCATGGCTTCCATGGGCTTCTGGATGGCCAGGCATGCATCAGCTTTTGCCGACCAGGCCCGGGTGCAGGAAGGATCAATATCCAACGTCTTTTCAAACGACCGAATCGCCTCCAGGTGCCGGCCAAGATGAGAGAGGGCAATACCCTTGTAGTACCAGATCCGGGGATTTCGGGGATCTTCTTCGAGCACGTAGTTGAACACCACAACCGCGTCATCAAATTTCTCAAGGTTGGTGAGTACTATGCCTTTCCTGATCGCAGCCTCGGTCAGTTTTGGGTTTAAGAGAAGCGCTTTATCAAAGGCGGTGACGGCATCCTCATTTGCATCGAGGTTGACGAGTGCGATCCCCTTGTAGAGCCATGCATCGGCAAGGGACGGGTTCAGGTCCAGTGCCTCATCAAATGTCTGACATGCCTCCTGGAAACGGGAGAGTTGGAGGAGGGCGATGGCTTTCTCATAGATCGCTGCAGTATACTGGGGGGAGATGGCGAGCAGGGCGTCAAAGGCCGATACCGCATCGGTGTAATGCTGGACCTGCATGAGTGCCGTTCCGCGGTGGTACAGCGCAAGGATATGGGTCGGGTCGATCTCCAGCGCATGGTCGAATGCTTCAATGGCCTCTTCAGAGCGATCGAGCCCGGTGAATGCGATCCCCTGGTAATAAAAGGCATTGACATAGTTGGGATTGATATTCAGGGCATAACCGAATGCATTGATTGCGTCCTCAAACCGCTCAAGCCTGAGGAGCGCGATTCCCTTGTCATAGAATGATTGCGCATACGCAGGTCTGATCCTGATGCTTTCGTCGAATGCAGCTATCGCGTCCTCGTACCTGCCGGTTTTTACCAGCAGGGTACCTTTCTGGTGGTATGCCTGGGCATTGTCCTGGTCCTCAGAAAGAGTCCTTTCAAAGGCGGTGATGGCCTCATCGTTCTTACCGAGCTTTGCAAGTGCGAAACCTTTCTGGTACAGGGCGTCTGCATAATCGGGGCTGATCTTCAGCGCGTGTTCGTAAGCCGCAACCGCTTCACTGAACCGCCCGAGGTTGGCATACGACAGCCCCTGCTGGAACGCAGCAGAGGCGCATCCGGGGTCAAGGGTAAGGACCTGTTCGAATGACTCGATCGATTCCTTGAGCCGGCCCAGTTTTGCATAAGCGAGTCCCGTGTAGTAGAACGATCCTGCATGGTCCCGCCGGATTCCCAGGCTCTTGCCGAATGCATCCAGTGCATCCTCGTACCGGCTCAGGTGGATGCAGGCCACACCTTTCTTATACCATGCATCCTGATTCCCTGATGACAGGGAGAGCGATTGTTCAAAATCGGGAACAACTTCGCGGTATTTTTTCTGCCGCAGGAACGCAATTCCCCGGTGATAATAAGCCGGGGCACTGGACGGGTTGAGGTCAAGGTTTTTCGTGAATGCATCAACAGCATCCGGATAGTCAGTAAGATGGGTATATGCCAGGCCCAGATAAAACCAGGCATCGGCGATTTCGGGATTTAAGTCCAGGCCATGCTTCAGGGACTCAGCCGCTTCTTCAGCCTTACCGGTCTTGTACTGGGAGATCCCCTTGAGTGTCCAGATATCGGCATGGTTCGGTTCAGCTGCAAGGAATATATCTGCCGATCTGACTGCTTCGTCGTTTTTTTCCTGTTTGGCAAGGATGAAACTGCGGTAATACCACACCCACACGTCAGAGGGATCGATCTCATTTGCCTTCTCGAAAGCCAGAAGCGCTTCGTCGTACTTTCCCAGGTCGTACAGGGAGATTCCCTTGTTATAGAATGCCTTTGCATAATTGGGCACGACCTCAATTGCCTTGTCATAGGATGCGATTGCCTCTGTATGTCTCCCGAGGTCTGCCAGTGCAATTCCCTTGTTGTAATAGACCTTGGCATGCCGCGGGTCCACCATGAGGGCGTGGTCGTAGGCGCTGATTGCTTCCTTGAACCGGCCCAGTTCGTACAGAGCGATGCCCTTGAGGATCCAACCTTCGGCATTGTCAACTTTCAGCGAGAGGAGCCGGTCACAGGTTGCCAGGGCTTCTTCGTTTCTCCCGATCTGGGCGAGCGTGGCCGCTTTATTGTATAACGTATTGGGGTCCGTAGGTTCCAGTAAGGAAGCCTCATCATATGCCGCGATCGCTTCATTGAATTTTCCCAGGTCATAGAGTGCAATGCCTTTAAAATAATGGGCTTTTGCAAGCCGGGGGTACAGGGCGAGACCCCGGTCAAACATGATAATGGCTTCCTGAAACCTGCCAAGATCGTAGAGTTCGATGCCCTGCCGCAATAATGCTTCCGCATCACTCCTGGTATTCATGGAATTGGTTACCTCTTGCTGTTGTATCAGCTATCGATGGCATCTGCCGCATGGATCATACTGGTATAAAGGTTGCAGCCCGGCGCCATATACCCTTTCCGGTAATATAGATGTGAGTCACTGATTTGTTAATAGTATTTTTACACACGGGGAGTTTTTTCCTGCTCATCCGGGCTTGTAATTTTATGAACTGCACATATGCCTGATGACCCGGGCGAGCCGGCCCATGCCGGTTATGATAGTGTCATCGGTGGCATTGGAGAAATTCAGCCGCATCGTGTCGGTGCCTCCCCCGTCAACATAGAAGGGCATACCGGGAAGGACGGCCACGTTCTCTCTTAAGGCCTGCTCGAACACTTCCATGGACGAACAGCCTGCCGGGAGCGTCACCCAGATGAACATGCCGCCAAGGGGGTACGTACAGGATACTGTTTCCGGGAATTCCTCCTTAAGCATCCGGATCATCACATCACGCTGGTGCTGGTACGCAGCACGGATTTTCCGGATATGGCTGTCGATGTCGTTATGGAGGAGATACTCAAACGCAATCCGCTGCGAGAGATAATTCGAGTGGAGATCGGAGGCCTGTTTGGCAACCACCAGCTGCTCCATGATTGCCGGAGGTGCGACAACCCAGCCCATCCTCATGCCGGGGGCGAGGATCTTGGAGAAGGATCCGGTGATAAGGGTCTGCCCGGGCAGGAACGTACGCATCGATGGCAGGGGGTTGCCGGAAAAATTCAGTTCCCCGTACGCGTCATCCTCTACGAACAATACCCCATGGATCCTGAGGACCGCTGCCAGTTCCTTCCGCCTCTCTTCCGAATAGGTTATCCCGGACGGGTTCTGCGAGTTCGGGACGCCATAAAACAGCCGGACGGGAGATGAACCGCAGGTCTTGTCAAGCGTTGCGATGTCCGGGCCGTCTTTCTGGAGTGCAACCGGGTGGAATTCCGGCTCATACAGGGAGAATGCCTGGATAGCACCCAGATATCCCGGGCGCTCGATTGCGATATGGTCGCCGGCACCAATAAGGACTTTCCCGATAAGGTCAAGGCACTGCTGCGACCCGTTGGTGATCAGGATTTCATCAGGAGAAATGGAAAGGCCCAGCCTTTTTTTATACCGGTCCGCGATGAACTGCCGGAGCGGGAGATATCCTTCCGTAGTCGAATACTGTAATGCACATTGTCCGTCCTGTTCCAGTACGGTATTAGCTGCGGTACGGATTCCATCGACATCAATCAGGGTGGGACTGGGGAGGCCCCCGGCGAACGAGATGATCTCCGGTCTCTCGGTCACTTTGAGGATCTCGCGGATGAACGATTTTGGTGTTTTTGCCATACGGGGTGCAAAGGTATACCCCGTGCCGGTGGTCGTACCCTTGCCTGAAGGAGCAGATATCTGACTCATGGTAAACCT
>Ga0182017_10002456_pt1 | contig 14067 bp, 11 predicted proteins | sample 712E3DmetaG_FD_120492 | JGI IMG/M metagenome (GOLD analysis project Ga0182017, IMG submission 120492) | Permafrost microbial communities from Stordalen Mire, Sweden - 712E3D metaG | ecosystem: Environmental > Terrestrial > Soil > Wetlands > Permafrost | place: Sweden: Stordalen | collected... | reverse complement strand
GGCAGGAACTTGACGGGTGGGATCGAGCAGGACCGTCAGAGCTGTCCCGCTGGGAAAGAACTTGCGGATGGCATCCCAGCTATCATCCACGCTCACCGCCAGAATCGTCGCCCTGTCGCCCAGGCGATGAGCCAGAGTCTCCAGCGAAGGCATTTCATCGACACAGGGCGGGCACCAGGTGGCCCAGAAACTCACCAGCACCGGTCGATCCCTGAGCGCGCGCAACGACCATTGCTTGCCCGCGGCATCAGCCAGCTCGAAGTCAGGCGCCTGTCCCCGCAGCTTGGGTGACAGCGGATCAGGGGCGAGGGCACGGCAGGCACTCTCACGGGCCGCGGCCGCGGTCCGCGCAGCCCCTGCCAAGAAGCGCACAGCCAGCGTAGCGGTCGCCAGAGTTACTATTGCAATAGTGAGCGCGCGCCGCGCGTCCACGGGGACCGCCGGCCTGCGGTGCCCCGTCCGTGCTCCGCTGCCCCGCCCCCTGTCCGGCACTCTCGACTCCGCGCTACGGTCGACTGGTTACTGCTTGAGCGCCTCGGCTACCTTCTTCTTGACCTTGGCGGCAACGCCCTTGGTCAGTTCCTCGTCGGCGATCTTCTTGAAGGCATCGAAAGGCTGAGCGCCGTTGATGAAGTGTCCGTTGAGGAAGCTGGCGGGCGTGCCCTGCACGCCCACCGAACCGCCCTGCTTGATGTCCGCTTCGATCGAAGCGGCAAACTTGTGGCCTTCGGTGGCGGCCTTGAACTTGGCCATGTCGAGGCCGATCTCTTTCGCGTATTTCTCCAGGCTGGCGGCATCCAGGTTCTGCTGGTTGGCGAACAGCTTGTCGTGCATCTCCCAGAACTTGCCCTGCTCATTGGCGGCCATGGCCGCCTCGGCTGCGGGCTTGGCGTTGTTGTGGAAGGAAAGCGGGAAGTTCTTCCAGAACACTCGCACTTTGCCCGGGTAGTTCTTCTCCAACTCGGTGATGGAAGGCTCGACCCGACTACAGAACGGGCACTGGAAATCCGAGAATAGCACCACCGTGAGCGGTGCATTCTTGGGCCCGCGCATGGGGGCGCTCCCGGGATCAACGTTCTTGACCGGACCAGCATCAGGCGCAGCAGCCGGGGCGGCCGGGGCGGCGCCACCGGTATCGGCCTTGGCCGTCTTCATCAGCACGTCGTACAGCTTGACCTTGGGCGTGCCCTTCTTGACCAGCTCCTCGGCCTTCTTCAACTGTTCGTCGATGCGGGACTTGAAGTTCTCAAAAGGCTGTGCGCCCGACAGGAAGCTGCCGTTGATGAAGAACGCCGGCGTGCCGCGCGCACCGAGCTTGTCGCCCATGGCGATGTCCGCTTCGACGGAATCCTGCAGCTTCTTGTCCTGCAGGGCGACCTTGAACTTGCCCATGTCGAGGCCGATCTCTTTCGCGTATTTCTCCAGGCTGGCGGCATCCAGGTTCTGCTGGTTCTTGAACAGAATGTCGTGCATCTGCCAGAACTTGCCCTGCTCGTTGGCCGCCATGGCTGCAATCGCCGCAGGCTTGGCCTTGTCGTGGAAGGGCAGGGCCTTGTTTCGCCAGGCCACCCGGACCTTGCCCTTGTACTCCTCCATGATCTTGTCGATGGTGGGCTCCACCCGCGAGCAGAACGGGCACTGGAAATCGGAGAACTGGACGATGGTCACCAGAGCATCCTTGGCGCCCTTGATCGGCGCACCCTTGACCTCGGCCTTGTAGGTTTCGGTGGGCGAAGGCTCGCCTGGGCGCGCCTCCTGTTTGGGCGCTTCCTTCTTGGCGAGTCCGTCCTTGATGATGGCCGCGTACAACTCACCGCGCGGGGTACCGGCCTGCAGCTTGGCCTCCGCCTTCTTGACTTCCTCATCCAGCACCATCTTGAAACTGTCGAGAGGATAGGCGCCGCTGAAGGCCCGGCCGTTGACAAAGAAGCTGGGCGTCCCTTGCACCCCGAACTGGTTGGCCTGTTTCATGTCTGCCTCGACCACCGCCTTGGTCTTGGGGTCAGCGATGGCGGCCTTGAACTTGGTCAGGTCAAGTCCGATCTCTTGCGCATACTTCTCCAGGCTGGCCGCATCCAGATTCTGCTGGTTGGCGAACAACTTGTCGTACATCTCCCAGAACTTGCCCTGCTGGTCCGCGGCCACGGTTGCGATGGCGGCGGGCATGGCATTGTTGTGGAAGGGCAGCGGGTAGTGTTTGAACGAGATCTCCAGGTTGTCTTTGTAGATCTTGAGAAGCTCGTCGAGCGTCCCCTTGGCGCGGCTGCAGTACGGGCACTGGAAGTCGGAAAACTCAATCAGCGTGACCTTGGGTGCCTGGCCGCCCTTGCGCGGCGCCTTGTCGATTTCAACCTTGTAGACCTCGGTCGATACCGGCGGCCGCGGCGCTTGCGCCGGGGGTGGCGGCACGGCCAGCCCCTTGGCCTTGCCCTGCACTAGGGCGCCGTACAGCTCGCTCACCGAAGTACCCCGGCCGAGGAGCTTCTTGCCGAGAAGCTTGGAGCACACGCCAAACTCCTTGAAGAGCCCAGATATCCCGCAACGCCCCATGAACCCCGATCCCATCAGCACCTGGGCGCGGCGAATCTCGTCATCCGTGGCGCTCTTGAACTGCTCGTAAGGCACGGCCCCACGCATCGGGCGGCCATTGATGAAGAAGTTGGGGGTTCCCTGCACGCCCAGTTCGCGGGCCTCGGTCAGATCCTTGTCGACCGCGGCTTTGAACGTGTGCCCATCGAGAGCCGCCTTGAACTTGACCATGTTGAGGCCGATCTTCTCCGCGTATTTCTCCAGGGCTGGCCGGTCGAGAGCCTGCTGGTTGGTGAAAAGTTCATCGTGCATCTTCCAGAACTTGCCCTGGGCCCCGGCAGCCAGCGCCGCCTCTGCGGCCAGCGGCGCCTTGTCATGGAAGGGGAGAGGATTTTGCTTGAAGAAGATGCGCACCTTGTCCGGGTACTCTTTGAGCAAGCGGTCGAGGGTGGGCAGGACGCGGCTGCAGTAGGGGCACTGGAAATCAGAGAACTCGACGACGGTCACCAGCGCCTTGTCGGAACCCTTGGGCGTGCCGTCCAACGGGACACACTTGCGTTCCACATCATCGCCAGAGGTTGCCCCAATCTTCTCGCAGACGTACTTGGCTGGCGCCTTGCCGCGCGCCCCCCAGTTGCCTCGGCCGAGACAGTACCCGCCGAAAACTACGCCAGCGGCCAGAACGAAGATTGCGATTTTGCGTGCCATGTTGTCTCCTTCAAACCGAGCCAGCTTACCACCGGGAACGGGATCAACGGTGGTGCCCAGGGACAGAGTCGAACTGTCTACACACGGATTTTCAGTCCGTTGCTCTACCAGTTGAGCTACCTGGGCATGGGTTCGCTCGTTTAACACGGTGGCGGTCTTCTCGCAAGCCGCGTCGTGGCCGCAAAAAGCGCTGAACTGCCAGAGCTACGCTTCTTCGCGAGCCAGGGAAACCCGCTCTGCGCAGCGAACTCCCAACTCGCGCTCGCCCATGCGACCCGCGATTCGCGGACCGGCCTTTCCAGCGGCTGGTAGCCTCCCGAGAGGCTCTACCGACCTGTCTGCTGCGCCAGCCTCGCTGTGAGTTTTTTCGCTGCTTGCAGCACCAGCGGCGCCACGTCGGAGGCTCGCTGCTCGGTGAAAGTGGCCGCTGAGGCTGACACGCCTAGGGCCGCGGCCAGCACACCACCGCTACCCCAAACCGGCGCGGCCAGGCAGCGTACACCCTCTTCGTACTCTTCGTTGTCCAGGGCAAAGCCCTGCCGGACGATCCGGCCGCACTCGGCAGCCAGCGCCTCGGCAGTAGTGAGGGTCCGCGGGGTTCGCGCCCGTAGCGGCGTACCGGCCAGCACCGTCCCCAGATAGCTCCGCGGCCCAAAAGCCAAGAACACCTTTCCGAAGGCAGCGCAATGCAAATCCATCGGCCCGCCCGACCCACCACCCACGCGCGAGGCACAGGGGCTGTCACAAGTCTCGACCACGGCGACCTTGTCTCCGGAGGGTAGCGCGAGACTCGCAGTCTCTCCTGTGAGCTGCGAGATCTCGTTCAGCACCGGCACCGCCGCAGCGCATAGAGCGGTGTCTGCAATCGAGCGCAGCCCCGTGTGCAACTCGGGGCTTGCGGCGAAATCGAACCCACGTCGCTGCAGCAGCCTTTCGGCCGCAAGCGTGTGCAGAATTCGCAACACCGTCGTGCGCGGCATCTTGAGCTGGCGTGCAACCGCAGAAGACGAAAGATGTTCGCGCGATGCCGCAAACAGGCGCAATACCTGGCAGGCCCGTGCCAGGTTGGGAATCCGATACTCTCTGGTCGCTCCGCCGGGGATAGCTAGCTTGACGGGGCTCGGGAGTTCCGCTTCCCGCAAGGGGCTGGTCGCGCTTCCCAGTGCAGGGACGTTGGGGACTCCCGAACCCTCCGGGACGATCCACATCGGAGCTGACTTCAAGCTGGTCTCCATTTTGCTCACCTCCGCGCTTGGGCGCCGTAGGAAAAGAAGTCAAACTGGGCGACGCGGCAAGCGCCAGCCCCTGTCTTCAACTGGTGCAGTCGATTCATCAGTTGAGATGTTAGGGGCGCCCACCAGTGAATTCCGTGTACCTATGTGACACCTATCCTGCGTCGCCTTTTCGTAACGCGCATCGTTGCGATTGTCTACCGTGCTACGCCATAGCCAACGCGATCTTCGCAGCCAGCGCAGATGGATCATCTGGAGCGACCAGAGTGAGGCGCTCGCGGCCGTCCAACTCGGGCAAGCCACCCTCCGCCGAGGCGACCACATACAATCCCGCAGCCAGCGCCTCGCGGACAACGACCGGCGAGCCCTCGCTGCGGCCGTTTGGCAATGACCGGCATGGATGGACGAAGAGGTCAGCAGCCGTCATCCACTCGGCCAGCCTTGTTGGGCTGAGCAAGCCGGGAAGGCGAAGATCCACCGCGCATGCGGCAGCCAGTCTCCGCAGCCTGGGCTCCTCGGGACCTGTGCCCGCAATCACCAAGGTTGGCCGCACCCACAAAGGCAGATGTCCCACCGCGCGCACCAGCACGTCGAAACCTTTGATGGGCACCAGCCGGCCCGCTGCGAGTACGGTGAACCTTGCTAGCCCGAGACGGCCGCGCAGGTTGTGGCGCTCATCGGCAGGCCGCGGCCGAAACAGCAATGAATCGTATGGGGCAGGCTCTACCAAAGTGCGCGCCCCGAGTGCCTCCGGAGAGTCGCCACACAGACGCGCGAAGCGCTCACGCAAGTCCGCGCTGGCGAACACCAGCTCAGTGCCGCTGCGACAGAGGAGACGGGCCAGGCTTGCCCCGCCTGGAAGACGGGCCAGCAAGAACACATCGCCTCCGTGGGCGTGCGCGCGATGGCGGAGATGGGGCGCCGCCGCGCAGGCCACCAAAGCCGAGGGCGCGAGCCAGTGGCTTTCCACCGCGTTCCACCCGACTGCGTGCTGTGCGACTAGCGCTGTCATGCGCGCAGTGAATTGCCCAGCTTCCAGCCACGCGCGCGCGCGTCTTCCAAAGCCGCCGCTCTCCAGAGCCTCGGGTGCACCGCCGGCATAGAAGATCTGTGCAGCTCTCGCTGCGGGAACTCGAAACACACGCACCCTGTCCTCGGTCCATTCGCTCCCCGCACCGGCTGCAATGACCTCCACCGCTTGTCCAGCAGCAGCGAGCGCATGCACGCGCGTGCGCACAAACGAGCCCGCATGGTCGTCAGGACCGCGCGGGTAGGAAGTGCAAAGGACGCCGATCACGTCGGAGGCAGCTCGGCCAGAAACTCGGACCGCCACAGGCGGCGCGCAATGCCTCGGCCCAGACGCGCGCAGAATGCGCGCACGAGCAGCAGGCCAAGTGGCCCCAGCACACGCGAGATGCGGATGCCTGAACGCCACGTGGGCCCATAGACCGGCCGCACCGGCACGTCGACAACGCGTGCACCCACCGCAGCCAGGCGGACCAGCAGGTGGTTGGGATACCCATAGCGGGGGAACACCGGGCCGGCGGCAATGGCCTCGAGAGCCCGGCGGCTGGCCGCCGTGTAGCCACACTGCGAGTCGAAGAGGTGCGTGTAGCCCGAAGCCAGCCGGGTCAGGTGCGAGAGCACGAAGTTGCCGACCAGCCGGTGCAGCGGCATCACCCGGCACCCACCCGGCCAAGCAAATCGGTTGCCTTTGGCGTAGTCAGCGCGGCCGGAAACCACCGCGCCTACCAGCCCAGCCAGGTCCGCCGGATCCATCTGCGAGTCGCCGGCCATCACCGCGGTCACGTCTGCACCCAGGGCTAGCGCCCGCGCATAGCCAGTCGCGATGGCCGCGCCCACGCCGCGATTCTGCCCGTGCCTGAGCACTTCCAGACCGCGCCTTTGGCTGCGCCGGGCGATGCGCGCCGTACCATCGGTGCTGGTGTCGTCGACCACGATCACGTGATCCACAAACCCAGGAATGGAGCGTACCGTGCGCGCGATCTTCGCGGCCTCGTTGAAGGCCGGCACTACCACGGTGATCCGACGGCCGAAAAACATGGCAGGAGAACGCGCACTCGGGCAAGGATGGCGTCAGAACGGGTTTTCAGCCCGCCCCGCGTTGCGGCCGGTACGGTCCTTGCCGCCCCCATCGAACGGATCTACTTCCTTGCTGGTTTTGGTGGTCTTGCGATGACCCGGTCGGGATGTGGCACCGCCCTTGGCTACCTTGGCGACAGTGGGAGGCTTGAGTTCAGGGGATGGCTGAACTGGAACCGGATCGAGAACTACCAGACCGGACCAGTCAGGCCGCACTTCATGGATCAGTTCGCGATATCCTTGTAACCGGAACGCCAAGAACGTCGGTTTGTCCTCGCGATACTCGAACTTCTTGCGAAACGGCGTCTTGCCAAGGGTTTCATCGTGGCCCACGACGAAAACCTCTGCCCCCGATGGATTAGATTGAATCGCCAGGTCGAGTGACTCAGGCTTGGGAATGGATGGAAGCGCGGTCGGGATAGCCGAAGGCACCGGCACGGACTGACGTTGCAACCCACGTGACCCAGCCCAGAAGGCCCCACCCACCAGCAAAGCCACGGCCACTGCCGCCCACGTGGTCTTGCGTGCCAGTAGGGGCTTGCTCCGTAGATCGATGTCCGGAATGGGCGGAGGGACCACCGGCGTCAGCCCTCCCATGCGAGGAAGCGAACCGGTCGGTGCGGACGGCACTGGCGGCACCGTGGACGAACTCGCGCGACCCGGGCTGGAATGTGATCCCGGGACCGCCCGTCGCGCCGCGCTGGTGGTGGAACGCGAAGGGCTCACCGAACCGGTGGTGGACTGACTTCGCAGGCTTGCGGTTGCGCGAGGGTCGACGCCGGTGTCAGTTGGGAATAGGCTGCTCATCAGCTGAGCCAATTGGGTCGGCTGGAAGCGGGCCGCGTGCACGATGTCGTCGAGCGCATCGGCCATCTCGGAGGCAGACTGATAGCGATCAAGCGGATTCTTGGCCAGCGCCTTCAAGACGATATTGTCCATCTCCGGCGGACACAGCGGGTTGTGCAGCGAGGGCGGCGGCACATCGCACTGACGGACCCTCTCGATAGTCTGAAGATCATTCTCGCCCTTGAACAGCCGGCGACCAGTCAGGATCTCGTGCAGGACGATGCCGGTGGCGAAGATGTCGATGCGACGATCGATATCATTGCTCACGGTCTGCTCGGGCGCCATATAGGCGAACTTGCCCTTGAGGGTTCCGGTCTTGGTGCTTTCGTCTTTGTCCCCGCCGAGCGCCTTGGCTATGCCGAAGTCCAAGATCTTCACCGCCCCATCGCTCGAAAGCATGACGTTTGAGGGCGAAATATCCCGGTGGATCATTCCCAGCCTGGTTCCGTCGTCGGCAGTGAAGTCGTGGGCATAGGCCAATGCCCGACACATCTCACGGCCGACGTAGGCCACCAACTCGGGACGCGGCGGACCCACGCGCGCCCACTGCGTGCGCATGGTCTCGGCCAGATCGCGGCCACGCACATACTCCATGGACATGAAGTACTCGCTGTCCACCGACCCCAGCTCGAACACCTGAACGATGTTGGGGTGAGTAAGTCGCGCAGCCAGCTTGGCTTCGTCGATGAACATCCTGGTGAAGATAGGGTCATCCGATAGGTGGGGCAGGATGCGCTTGACGACAAAGATGCGCTCGAAGCCTGCCGGCCCCTGGACGCGCGCCTTGAACACGTCGGCCATACCACCGCGACCGATGCGCTCAAACAGCGTGTACTTGCCGAATGAAATCGGCTGAGGAAGAACTACCCCCACGTTGGTTAATACGATTGTACCCCAGAATGTGTTGACTCCGCCCCTTTGCCCACCTCGGCGCCCAGATTCCACCCCTTTTCTAACGTCGGCAGACTAGAAGGGATCTGTCGAAAAAATGCAAGAGTCTCTATTTCGCGACAGGGAGGACCGCCCAGGGACAGCCCAGGATGGAGACGGGCATTCCGAGCAGCCCCATGTTGTGGGCGTCGGGGGCTTGGACCCAACTGGCGGTGCAGGCCTAGTGCGAGATCTCCTTACAGCAGAGGCGCTGGGCGCCAAAGCCATACTCGTGGGTACGGCTTGGACACGGCAGGACGAAAGCGGCGTCAAAGGGGTCGAACCGCGCTCCCCAGGCATGGTGCGAGCGGGCCTGGCGCAGGCGCTAGCGGCGTGCCCCCCCAGCCGGACCGCGGTAAAGATTGGCATGGTGGCGAGTGGCGACATTGCCGCTGCGATAGTCTCGGGCCTCCATGCCTGGCAAGGACCAGTGGTCTTTGACCCGGTCATGGGCGCCTCGGCCGGTGGCTCTCTGTTTGATGGTGCGCCCGCCGACATGCTGCCGCTTGTGCGCCGGTCCACGCTCGTGACCCCCAACCTGGAGGAGGCAGCCTGGCTCACCGGCCGGGCAGTGGAGACTCTTTGCCATGCACGCCACGCCGCGCAAGCGCTGGCAGGATTGGGTCCGGCGGCCGTTCTAGTGAAGGGAGGTCACCTGCCCGGGGCAGCAACAGACGTGCTTTGTTCCGCGGACCGCGAACGGCTGTTCGAGGGGACGCGGCTGCCAGGCAGGAGCCCACGCGGGACCGGCTGTGCGCTAGCCACTGCCATTGCGATCGGGCTCGCTCGCGGCCAGCCGCTCGAACAAGCTGTTGGTAGCGCCAAGGTTTGGTTGGCTGGCCGAATCCAGGCCGCCCTAACGATCGGCAACGCGCGCTACCTGTGAAGCACCTTGGTCCTATCGAACCGGGCCGCGGCCCTGCTCGATGATGGCCTTGGTCTTGCGGGCGATCATCAGCTCCTCATTGGTGGGAACCACCCATACGCCGATGCGCGAGCCGTCGCGCGTGATCACCTTCTCCCTGGCAGGCGAGTTGTTGCGCTCCGAATCCATATCGGCGCCGATGAAGCGTAGCGGCTCCAGCACGCGCGCGCGCATGGCAACGTCGTTCTCACCGATGCCGCCGGTAAAGACGATGGCGTCGCAGCCGGCCATGGCCGCCACGTACGAGCCGATGTACTTGACCAGGCGGTAGTCGAACATATCGAGCGCGAGCTGGGCCCGCGCGTCGCCCTCCTTGCCCTTGGCGATAATCTGGCGCATGTCGTTGCTGATGCCGGACACGCCCTTGACGCCGCTCTTGCTGTTGAGAAGTGTGTTCATTTCCTGGGGCGACAGCTTGTCCTTGTCCATGATGTAGAGGACCACCGCCGGGTCCATGTCGCCCGTGCGTGTGCCCATCAGCAGCCCTTCGAGCGGCGTCAGCCCCATTGAGGTGTCGAAGGACTGGCCGTGCTTGACCGCGGTGATGCTGGACCCGTTGCCCAGATGGCAGGTGATGATCTTGAGCTGCGCGAAGTCCTTCTTCATCAGCTCGGCACAGCGCCGGGCCACATACTCGTGAGACGTGCCGTGGAACCCGTACTTGCGCACGTGGTTGCGATCGAGCTGGTCCTTGGGCAAGCCGTAGGTGTACACATGCGGCGGCATGGTCTGGTGGAAGGCGGTGTCAAACACCGCGACCTGGGGCAGACCGGGGAATATCTTTTCGCAGGCCGCGATGCCGGCCAGGTTGGGTGGGTTGTGCAAGGGTGCAATGGCGATGCACTCTTCGATGGCCCCACGCACTTCAGGGGTGACCAGCGCCGAGTTTGAGAACAACTCGCGTCCGTGCACGACCCGGTGCCCGCAGGCGTCCACCTCGATCCTCTCTTTGAAGAGACCGTGCTCGGCGTCCAGCAACATGTCTTTCATGGCTGCCACCGCCTGCGTGTGGTCCCTGGCCACCACGTCGCCGACGATCTTGTCAGGTGAGCGCGTATCGCGATAGCTGAACTTGGATTTCTCGCGCCCGATTTCCTCGACCACGCCCTCGGCCATCAGCGCGGCGGTATTGTCCGCGGGGAGGTCGTACAGCTTGAACTTCAGCGACGAACTGCCGCAATTGATGACCAGTACCTTCATGACTTGCACTCCGGAAACTACTGCTTTTGCGCGTACTGAACACGCACGACGTTGATGGCGATCACGTTGAGCACATCGGCAGCTTTGCAACCGCGCGAGAGATCGGATGACGGTTTGGCCATGCCCTGCAGAATGGGGCCGACAGCCTCCGCCTTGCCCAGCCGTTCGACCAGCTTGTAGCTGATGTTGCCCGCATCGAGGTCAGGGAATATGAGCACGTTGGCCTTGCCCGCCACGGGCGAGCCTTTGGCTTTGCGCTCACCGATGGCCGGAATGAGCGCGGCGTCGCCCTGCAGTTCACCGTCGACGATCAGCCCGGGCCGCTTCTGCTTCACGGCGGCGGTGGCGGCAGTTACCTTGTCGATGGCTTCATGCTTGGCACTGCCCTTGGTGGAAAACGACAGCATGGCGACGCGTGGGGTGTCGCCGGTCAGGCTGGCGTAGCTGTCGGCGGTGGCTATGGCGATGTCGGCCAGTTGGTTCACATCAGGAGCGATGACCACTGCACAGTCGGCAAAGAAGACGACACCGTCTTTGCCAAAGGACTTGTCCGGCACCACCATGGCGAAGAAGCTTGACAGGGTCTTGAGGCCAGGCTGCATACCGATGATCTGGATGCCAGCGCGGCACACGTCGCCGGTGGTGTAGAGCGCGCCGCCCACGAAGCTGTCCGCCAGGCCCTTGCGCACCATCATGGCGCCGTACCACAGGGGGTCCTTCATCTGCGCGACCGCCTGATCCTGGGTAAGGCCCTTGGCCTTGCGCAGCTCGAAGTACGTGCTGGCGTAGTCGTCGAAATTCGGCGGCTTGGTCATGTCCACTATGTTGATCTTGTCGAGCGACAGAGACGCCGACGCCGCGATCGCCCTAATCTTTTCGGGCGCGCCCAGAAGGGTGATCTGCGCAATGCCCTGCTTGGTGGCCAGGGCTGCGGCCTCGATGATGCGAACGTCCTCTCCTTCTTGCAGGACGACCCTACAGGGACTGGTCTTGGCTTTGGCGTGAATCTGTTCAATGAAGGTGGGCATGGTGACAATCTCCTAGTGGGGCTTCAGCCTGCACGGCTCGCGCGCGCCAACCTCGCAGGCCGGGCAGAGCCCGGCTTGGGCGCGCTTTCCGTCCGGTCGAGTCCGTCCAAAAAATCGGGTGGGAGGGACGGCCAGCGCCGGCAAGCCATGGGGCGACACAACGCCGGCAGAGTAGACCCGCCGGAGTGCCTGATCAACAGGCTTCGATTGGATTCGCCCGCTGCCGACGTACAGATGGGACTCCGGCGTGACCGATATGACGCGCAGGTATTCCCCTTCGTCCAAGTCGAGAAGGCATTCAGTTTTCGTTATCCCGGTCGCTGCGTAGCCAGTGCCTCTGCATCTGCCAGGTCTTTCGCTCGTTCCGTGTTGCGCTTGGCAGCGATCAAGTCGTCCCGGCCGATGACGGGCACCGTGACGCCATCCACTTTCGTCATCGTCCGACGCAACCATGCGTCAGCAAAGTGGAGGCCGCGCATGCCTTTTACGAGATCGATGCGATCGGGGGGAACGCCGATCCACACCACCTCAAGCGGGGACGCTGCGCTCAAATGTTCGACCGCCAGGGCGGGAGCGCCAAAGCTGGCCAACGCCCGATAGGCGCATTCCAGATTGTCAGGGGCATCGTCAAGCCAGATGTCCATGTGTCGAGTGGTGCGTGGCTGGCCGTAGAAATCCACGGCGTAGGCTCCTACGAGCAGGTATCGCGTGTCGACGTCAGCGAGTGCCCGCAGGAGCCTGACGAAGTCTTTGTTCAGTTCCAAATTGGCCTCCTCTGGTGTAGGGATGGCACAGGATCGCACGGAAACGGCCCTCGTGGCAGGGAGAGTGTGCGATTTGATGGGGGAGGCCCGAAAGGGAGCGATCGGCTGGCGTGCCAGTGAGCGGTAGCGATCAGCGTCGTGTGGCTTGCGTGGGCGATCTGCGTGTGCGGGCCGCGGCCCGCATCCACACCTTCACACAACGCCCACGGACAAACTGTGGCTATTTCTCGTTCACACCCTCAAGCGTCCGGCGGACCGCGTGGGCCAGCTCCTCGGGCGTGAAGGGTTCGTGCAGGAGACGAGCGCCGCTTTCAAAAACCCGACGCTCAGCCAGCGATCCGTAGCGCTGGCAAGACACGAAAAGCGATTTCAACCCAGGCAGAATTTTCTCCATCGAGCGCACGAACTCGCGCCCGCGCACGCGCGGCGTGGCTAGGTCGGCTACCAGCAGGTGGATCGTGCCCTTGTGGATGCGCGCAAAACCTTCCGCATCGGCCGGGCTCATGGCTTCAAGCACGGCATAGCCCAAATGGCGCATGATATTGCACGCCAGGCTGCTCACCGCGGGGTCGTCGAGCGCCACCAGAACGGTTTCGCCGCGCGCGCCCGCTCGTTCGATCAGGTCGGGACTCGCGATCTCCTCATCAGACGGATCGGGCTCGCCGCGGCTCACTCGATCGACGACCTCCGCGAGCGGACCACCTAGCTGCATGGCTGGCAGCTCTCCCGTCCGAACCAGCTCGCTCGCGCCCACATCAAATGCGTCAACCACGACCAGAGGTTGGTCGTGGGGACCCGACACGGTTCGGGCCAGGGCCTCGAAGCTGCGCCAGCCGCCATCGGCTCGACGCACGCGCAGTTTGAGGTGCGCTGGTTCTTCCGCCGCTTCTCTCGCTGTTCCCAGCAGGGCCAGCACGGCTGCCACGTCATCGGAATGAATCATCTCCAGAAAACTGGTGCCCAACAGTCGACCGCGTCGATAGGCCAAGAGGCGGGTGACGGACGGGCTGATCTCGCGGATGCTGCCGGCGCCATCGAGCACCACCAACAGGTCGGTCGAGCCATGGCCCGCGCTCTCGCGCGGAGCAGGAGAGCATCCAGCTTGGGTCTTCTGTGTCTTTGCTTCACGTACCATCGGTTCCTTGCTTCTCGCACGCGCGGAGGGCTCTCCTACGTCATCGCACTGACCCCGAGAGCCGACTTCACAGCGCGCCCCAGTTCCTGGACCAACGCGCTCTTGGTGACGAAATCGATGGCCCCAGCCCGCCGCGCCAGCGTTGCATAGGGCGAGTCGGGCAACGAACTGACGATGATGACGGGCAGAAGCGGCTTGATGGCCCGCAGCTCCTTTAGGATCTCGATGCCGCTTCGGCCTGGCAGGCGCAGGTCGAGCAGCACCAGGTCGAACGGCTGAGTCCACGCCAGGCTGAGACCCTCTTCGCCGGATACCGCGGAAACTACTTCTGCGTCAGGCACCGAGCCGGCCAAGAGTTCACCGATCCGTTGGCTGACGGCAGGGTGATCATCCACCAGCAGAATTCGCGTAGGGCGTCCAGGGCTGGCTAGCATGCCTCGAGTGTCCCATGTCGGCGGCGTCGCATCTGCCGGGAGCTTTCCGATTCGTCTGTCGGCTAGTGTCCTACAAGCGCGGCAGGAAGCGAATTATTCAGACTCATGGGAACCCTGGGAGGGTTCGCTTCGCCCTTCGGCCCCCCACCCGCCACCCCTGCCCCGCTCGCTTCCCCCTTCGGGGACTTCAGGACCTGCACCTTCCCCCACCACACCCGCTCGCTACGCTCGCG
>Ga0182017_10002455_pt1 | contig 14070 bp, 10 predicted proteins | sample 712E3DmetaG_FD_120492 | JGI IMG/M metagenome (GOLD analysis project Ga0182017, IMG submission 120492) | Permafrost microbial communities from Stordalen Mire, Sweden - 712E3D metaG | ecosystem: Environmental > Terrestrial > Soil > Wetlands > Permafrost | place: Sweden: Stordalen | collected... | reverse complement strand
TTATAAACAGAGGCAAGCTGAAGGTTGTCCGAACTTAGGAATTTGGCCTTAATTGTTAATGCTTTATTGTAATATTCTATGGCAATATCATTTTGCATCTGCCTGTTGTAAAGGTTGCCCTTATTGATGTATATATCACTTATTAGAAGGGATGAATCTCCAGATTGTTTGTTTATAAGCTTTTCGGCATTATTATAATATTCCATGGCCTTTTCATAATTTCCCAGTTTATCGTAGGTTGTTCCAATATTGTTCAAAACATTGGCCACTTGAATACCTTCAGATCCATATAGCACTGTTTTTAATTGCAATGAAAGGTCGAAGTAATCGATTGATTTTTTGTAGTTGCCCGTGCCTTTGTAGAAAATTCCAAGGTTATTATAGAGCGCATCAATTTTAACTTTTTCTGTGTTACTAATTGGAGTAAGAATTTGAAGAGCTTTCTCATAATGTATACCTGCATCTTCAATTCTTCCAGTTTCAAAAAGTGCATTGGCAAGCTTATCATGCAAATCAGCAACCTCGGGATGATTAGGACCAAGTTTTATTGTTTTAACCTGCAAGCTGCTTTCAAATGCGGGTATAGCTTTCTCATATTCATTATTCAGCAAATAAATGTCAGAAAGGTTCTCATTAATTGAAAGGGCTTTTAAGCTATTCTTTCCATATTTCTCAATAAAATAGGCGTAAGCTTTTTCGTAATATTCTTTTGCCTTTGGGTATTCTGATTGTTTTAGATATAAATTCCCTAAATAATTCTGAATATCCGCATCAAGCTCCTTGCTGACGTTGTTGTTACCGGCTATTATTCTCTCTGCTCTTTCGTACAATTGCAGTGATTCCAGCCACTTGTTGTTTTCTGCTTTTAAGTTAGCAAGCCCAATAATTATGTTAGTATATAATTCAGTATACTTAATGCTGTCGCTGTTGATAGCTTTGAGTGAGTTGGAATAATATTCTTCTTCTTTGTTGTAATCCGGAACTCCTTCATAAACCTTTGCCAGGCTCAAATAAATTTCAGCATTGATTAATTCCGGGTTCTGAAATTTTGCCGAAGCTATGATTAAAGTTTCATTATAGAGATTTACTGCATCGCCTGTTTTTCCTGACTTTTCACAAATTCTTGCATAGGCAAGCATCGTATTTATAAAAGCCTGATTTATGATGCTTGAATTGCCTTTTAAGATTTGATAAGCATTTTTGATTTTTAAATAAGCAGAATCAATTTGTTCATTCTTTTCATAAATCAAACCAAGGTATAATTGTATACCTGAATATTTAGCGGAAGTTGTATCAAGAATAGATTCGGAAAGATTTTTAGATTCAATAAATGCTATTTTAGCCTGATCAAATAATGATTTTGAATATAATAAAGATGCTATCTTGAATTTCAGGAAGCTTAAACTTCTGATCTCATTAACTGTTTTTGAAGATGAATACAATAATGCATTCTGAAAATAGATATTTGCAGAATCGATATTGTTAGATTCCTGGTAAAGGTTACCTAAAATAGTATATGTATCCAATAACTCTGCCGAATCTGCAATTTGCAGGGATTTTTTTATTGAAAGGGCATTAAGGTGTTTGCTTATTGACTCTTTTAAATTACCGGCTAATTCCAAAGTATTACCTATATTATATAAGCATAAGGCTACCTCCTTTGATTGTCCTCCAAATAAGTTTGTCAGTGCTTTTAATGCCAGGTTAAAATTCTCGAGCGATTGATCTGGTTTATTGATCTGGAAATATAATTCGCCCAGATTATGACAGACAAGTGCATAAACATTTCCCTTTTGTCCTATCTTCTCAATGACAGTTGATTTTAATTTTTCGAATAGCGTTAAAGCTTTCTCATCTTCATTTAGGGCAAGTAATTGGATTCCTTCATGATAACGGGCAGTTGAATAGTTATCCCACGCAGAACATTTTTCAAAGATATCAGCAGCCTTGCCATAAAAATCGATAGCGCCTTTAAAATCAGAGGTAGCCTCAGCTTTTTGAGCTTTTTCGTAAAGACTCAGACCCAAGGCTGTTTCACTGCAGGGTTCCTGAGCAGATAAAGGCAGAATCCAGATAATAAGATAAAGTACTAAAACAAAAACTTTATAATTCATCTTGTTTAATTGGATTTGATCATCTACTTTGCTAAATCAGTTATAGGTTTAGCCTTAATAAAAGCGACTTTTAATTAAAAGATCATGTTCCTTTTAAGCCAGTTATCAACAGTATTTTGACTTATTTTTCCGTAAAAATCATTAAGATATGAGGCTATATCTGAAACAACCTCTGTCCTTGGTTTTTGGGTTGAATTTGTAATAATTAATTTAACTTCTCCCAATAATTTATCATAATCAGGAAATACAGGCACAAATTCACTTTTCTGATTCTTTGTCAGTGAACTATGAAAAGTAATTTTTGCAGTCTTTGGCTGTTGGTTTTTAAATAAAGCATACTTATTTATACAGATCAAACCTGCAGATGCATTTATCATACTTTCACGCTCAACTCCGGAACTATCGAATGAAACCATGAAATAATTGTCCTGGTCAAGCGTTAGTTTTGAATTATCATATTTGATGCTGTCTGGTCCAAGGAAAAGCACTTCTCCACTAAAATATTCTAAAATATCATCAGTTGTTGAGGCTATTACTGCCCGGGAACTAAGATTATTCATTGGGGGAAGAAAGTTAGCTCTGCTATCGTTATCGGATTTGCTTCGAGAGGCTAAAATAAAACGACCTTTACCAGGACTTATGACTGCTGCTCTGGAATAATCAGTTCTAAAATTTAATGATTCATTACTATTAAATTCATCACCAGAGTTTAACAGGTTACCTGTTTTAAGACGCTGAATTTCACCCTGAACTTTGATAACAAAGTATTGTTCTGTTTTGTCTTGAGCGTTTAACAAACATGTTGTTAAAATGCTAAAAAGTAAAAATAGGGTTTTCATATTGATTTTTAATAATTTGTTATAAAGGTATTAAATAATACAATATTATGGAGCTTCTATACTCTACTAAATTTTGCTACTGATGTTCAAAGCTGGACATCCACACCACCATCAGCTGGTTCTATTACTCGTAATAACCATTACAAATCCGGCAAGATTCCGGAAAAAATTTCACAAGGGACACTGCTCAAAGAGTTTATGCTCAACTCTAAAAGCTACAGAGTCTTAAAACTGATTCCCTCATCTTTGCATATATACTGTATTGCCCATTTACCGGATTGTCCGGCAGGTGGCAATCCTCCTCCGGGGAAGAGCCATTGCCCCGCCATATAGAACTTCCTAAGACCAGGAATGGCTGGATCAATATTATCCATTAAGTTCTTACTTGACGGCATGAATCCCTCGTAAGAACCTTTCCAGACGCCTGTGTAGTTCACGTCTGTCAAAGGAGTGGCTACATTACAAACTTCAATATTGTCAGTGATTCCCGGGAATCGTTTTTCCAGAATGGCTTTTGCATCCAGCTCAATCCTCTCCTTTTCATTCCCGTATTGATCCCGATCCATATCCTTCCATAACTCCCAGGGCGATTCAAACCTCATCACTATCACTGACTTCCCTTCAGGCGCCATGGTGGGATCGAAGTAATAGTTCATAATAGAATAACCATTCATGGTTTTGGTCCTTCCTATCATCTGATCCTTGATTAACCATGTCTCCACAGGAACTTCAGATTCAATTTTTTTATTGATGCCAAAGGAAACCTGGACAATAGGAGTAAATAACTCCCAGTTCTGATAAGCATTTGATATTTTCTTACTCAAATATTTTCCTCCCAGCATATCAAAGATTGTAGTATGTCCGTCAGCAGCACTGATAACATAATCAGCATCTATTTCAGTATCATCAGACAGGATTACTCCTCGTACAATATCATTCTCCACAACAATCTTTGTAACTTTCGACCCTGATAAAAGCTTTCCACCCAGTTCCAGATACCGGTTTGTCATCCTGTTTGCCATTGGTAAAGAACCACCTATCAGATAACCTGCATTCTTCTGGTTGAACCATGCGAACATCATTATGAATGCCAGGGCAGAAAAATCGCGTGATCCATAAATATTGCTAAAAAAGTAATTAAGCGATTCGTTTTTAAATCCAAGTTTTCTGAAGTATTCATCACAGCTTTTCCTTCCGTATTTCATAAAGAGCATCATTACAGGCATCATACTGAACATCGAAGCAATCGTATTTCCCAGTTTTCTTAATCCGGGTGGATCTGAAAAGGGTTGAAGAAAAGCAGATTTTCTCATGTCTCTGCACATCATTTGAATCTTCTTTGTGTCCTCGGGAGCAAATTTGCGCAGGTACTCTTCCCACCTGTTAATATCCGTATAGAGTATAAACTCTCTCCCATCATTTGCAAATATCTTTGTATGCACCTCATGATCAACTATTTCAACATTGTCATTTAAGACATCTGTCTCTCTCCAGATGTCGTTGAAAGGACCTTTCCTTGTACCTACCAGCCAGTGAAGACAGTAATCAAACCTGTATCCTCTCCGGTCCCATGCTGTACATTGTCCTCCGGTAACAGAATGCATTTCAATAATTTCTGCATCAAAACCATTTAGTTTTGCATATATTCCGGCAGAAAGCCCGGCAACTCCGCCCCCTATAATCACAATTTTTTTTGCCATTTTAAATCATTTTTATTTGTTCCGATATTTAATACAGGCAAGCAATTTTATGCCAAAGAAATATCTGATCTGATCTTAGATAAAATAAAAATCGGCGTATTGCGGAATAATTAGGGTGAATGACAATCTGGCGGGTTGTAATTTTTGAAGACCAGGAGTAAAATGAGGGTGACTTAAAAGTCCAATTCAAAACAAAACCTGCTATATCTTTGTTATATACTGGTTACAAAAAGGAGGTCGGTATGAATGATTTTTTATGTCCAAAATGCAGGGAGCATATCAGGGTAGGTGATAATATCATCTTTAAAGTGAAAAACAGCAGGAAACAATCCGGGATTCTCTTGTTAAGTTCTCAGATTGGAAATTATACAAGTATCAAGCATCCTTCTTTTGAGATCCGGAATGGCGAGTATCTTGAGTTCTTTTGCCCGCTATGTAACGCCCCTTTGATGTCAGATATACATAAGAATCTTGCACGCCTTATTCTGAATGATGAAAAAGGTAAAAATACCGATGTTTATTTTTCCCAGATCGTAGGTGAACAGAGTACTTTTGAGACAGATGGAGAATCAGTTCATGTTGCCGGAGCTGATGCAGGTAAATATACCTATTTCAAAATCGGGGAACAATTTAAGAAGTACTTTTAAAATAGAATTTAGCTTATCATCGGATAAAACCGTTCATTTCGGATTTGGCTTCGCCGAGCTCGCGTTGCTCGGTTCGGATTGGGGAATTCGGAATGTTAAGGATCTTTTAATCCGAAATCTCAAATCCGTAATCCGCAATTATTATTTCAATAGTTTCTTGATGTTATATAGCTTATTAAGAGCTTCAACAGGAGTAAGATTATTTATATCTATTTCCAGAATTTCGTCACGGATTTGCTTCAAAACAGGATCATCCAACTGAAATATACTGAGTTGCATTCCTTCTCTGTGACCTGCAAGATCTGCAATAGGCTTAGTCAGTTCCTGTTTTTCATGGCTCTGTTCAAGCTCCTTCAATATTTCATCAGCCCGGCTTACTACACTCCGTGGCATACCTGCCATCCGTGCTACATGAATCCCGAAGCTATGCTCGCTTCCACCCCTTTTAAGCTTCCGTAAAAAAATGACTTTATTATTCTGTTCCTTGATTGAAACATTATAGTTCTTAACCCTCGAAAAAGAATTCTCCATCTCATTAAGTTCATGATAATGAGTCGCAAACATGGTTTTTGCCCTTAACTTGTTTTCATGAAGGTACTCTACCATTGCCCAGGCTATTGAGATCCCGTCATAGGTACTGGTACCTCGTCCTATTTCATCCAATAGAATCAGGCTGCGATCTGAAAGATTATTAAGGATACTTGCTGTTTCATTCATTTCGACCATAAAAGTCGATTCACCCAGACTGATATTATCTGAAGCTCCGACTCTAGTAAATATTTTATCCACCATTCCTATATAAGCCTCTTTTGCAGGCACAAAGCAGCCCATCTGTGCCATCAGAACGATAAGGGCAGTCTGTCTGAGTAAAGCAGATTTCCCGGACATGTTAGGGCCTGTCAGAATAATAATCTGCTGATCTTCAGTATCAAGCAACAGATCATTCGGAACATACGATTCACTTAGTGGCAACTGTTTTTCAATAACAGGATGCCTGCCATCCCTTATGTCGAGCCGTCTGGAATCATCGAGATGAGGTCTGACATAATTATTCTCTACTGAAATTGACGCAAATGACTGAAGGCAATCAAGACGTGCTATCAGCGAAGAATCCAGTTGAATCGGTGGTATATATTCCAGAAGGGCAATTACTATATCATTAAATAATTTTGTCTCAAGGGTTATTATTTTTTCTTCTGCACCCAGGATTTTACTTTCATACTCTTTAAGTTCCTCTGTAATGTAACGCTCTGCGCTGACAAGGGTCTGCTTCCTGATCCATTCGGGCGGAACTTTGTCTTTATGTGTGTTCCTGACCTCAATATAATAACCAAAAACACTGTTAAATCCTACCTTAAGCGATGTAATGCCGGTCCTTTCACTTTCACGTGTCTGTAAATCAATAAGATAATCTTTTCCGCTATATAGAATTGTTCTCAGCTCATCAAGCTCCTCAGAAACACCTTTTGCTATTGCATTTCCTTTATTGATCTGAACCGGAGGATCATTATTCAGCTCTTTGCCTATTTTTTCTGCGACAGATCTGCATGGATTAAGCTGCTCAGCGATCTTCAACAGAGGGAGGCACCCGCTTTCATTACAGATTTTCTTAAACGGCTCTATTGCTTCAAGTGCGCGTTTTAACTGAATTACTTCACGTGGATTGATACGGTTTACCGCTACTTTTGAAATGAGCCTTTCAAGGTCTCCGATTTGCCTGATATATCCCGACGCTCTATTCCTGAATTCTTCATTTTCAACAAGATACTGCACAATATCAAGCCTGTCATTTACCGGTTGAATATCCTTAAGCGGAAGCGAGATCCATCTTTTAAGCAGCCTTCCCCCCATTGGTGAAATTGTCTTGTCAATTACATCGATAAGAGTCTTTGCCCCTTCAAAAGGAGAATGGAATAATTCAAGATTTCGGATAGTAAATTTATCGAGCCAGACATAACGGGCTTCATCGATTCGCAAAAGACTGGTAATATGTCCAAGCTGGTCGTGTTGTGTAATGTCCAGATAATGAAGAATTGCTCCCGCTGCAATTATACCAAAAGTCAGACTCTGAACACCGAATCCTTTTAATGAACTTGTTTCAAATTGTTTCAGTAATCTATCTCCTGCAGCCTCAGAGGTAAATATCCAGTCATCCAGTTTAAAGGTATAGAATTTTGGACCGAAGTTTTCGAGAAAAAGTTCACTCTTGCGTTTTTCATACAGAACCTCCTTCGGCTGAAAGTTATTCAGCATCTGATCTATGTATTCGAAGGTACCTTCCGACACAAGGAACTCGCCGGTGGATATATCCAGAAAAGCGACCCCTGCAATCTTTTTGTCAATATGCACCGCAGCAAGAAAATTATTCTCTTTATGATTTAGAACATTTTCATTGAGGGAAACACCAGGAGTAACCAGCTCAGTGATTCCTCTCTTGACGATCTGCTTAGTAAGTTTGGGATCCTCCAGCTGTTCACATATTGCAACCCTCTGTCCTGCTCTCACAAGCCTGGGAAGATAAGTATCAAGCGCATGATAAGGAAATCCGGCCAGTTCAACAAAGGAAGCAGCTCCGTTTGCGCGCCGGGTAAGAGTTATACCAAGAATTTCAGATGCTTTTATTGCATCCTCCCCGAATGTTTCATAAAAATCCCCTACTCTGAACAGCAATATAGCATCCGGGTGTTTAGCCTTGACGTTGTAATACTGCTTCATTAACGGGGTTTCTATATACTTATGAAAATCAGACATTCTGAGATATTTGGATGTTATTTAACAAAGATACACTCCGCAGAAGATTAACGAAACCATTTTTGAAAAAATAATATGTTCAGATGTCTAAATAAAAATCCCTTGTAACTTCCTTATATTCTTCAGTATATCGATGCCGTGTTCCGGTTTCAATTGTCAGAAATTTTTCTAACAACGGTTTTTTAATTCTTTCAAACTTCAGAATCAGTCTAATTATATTTCCTGTCGGAACAGATTTGATTTTGATTATGTGATTGCAGTAGAGACCAAAATGACTGGCTTCAGCAATAAACAATGTTCCTTCAGCATAAGGTAAAATAATCTGAAGATTTCCTTTGGGGTTCAGAAGATGATTTGCTCCAAAAAGAATATCAGAGGAAGTCAGAGAATCTGAATGACGGGTTGCAGATTTATTGCTATCCGGATTTTTCAGTGAGTCTCTGAAATAAGGTGGATTGGAAATGATAATATCAAACTTTGGGGTTTGTTCTGAGGAATATTTTTGAAATTCAATATTTTTAACGCTTATTCTGTCGCACCATCTCGAACTCTTTACATTATCGCAAGCTTCCCTATATGAATTTACTTCAGGTTCTATGGCAACAATTCCGGCATCGGTTCTTTGTGCAACCATTAATGCGATAAGCCCAGTCCCCGTTCCGACATCCAGGATTCTTTTTCCTCCTGTCAGATCTGCACATGCACCAAGCAAAACGCCATCAGTTCCTACTTTGAAAACCGATTCCTCCTGATAAATAGCAAACTGCTTGAATCTGAAGAAGTTGTTTGACATCGATTTTCAAAATTTTTCATTTACCCCGATGCTGAAAAGCGCAAAATCATATTTGACAGGGTCCGAAGGATCAAATTCCCTCAGGATTGAAGTCAGTTCTTCCACTGCCTTCCAGTCATTTGTTTTTCTGGTAAGAAGCCCAAGTCTTCTCGCAGTATTCCCTGAATGCAGATCGAGTGGTATATAAAGCTCAGACGGGTTGATTCTTTTCCAGATACCAAAATCGACTCCTTTGCCATCGACCCTCACCATCCATCTGAGGAACATGTTCAACCGCTTCCCTGCTGCACCGGCCATTATATCAGCAAAATGTTTTTCAGCTCTTTTTTCGTGAGATAATGAAAAAAACTGTTTCCTGAAATATGATAATCCTTCTCTCAGCGAACCAGATTCTTTCATTCCTTCGAGGATGACATCTTCTATACTGCCGAAATCCGAATATATCTCCTTCAATCCTTTCATAAAGAAAATACAGTCCTTACCATTGAATGTTCTGTGAACAAATCCCAAAAGTCGAGTAAGGTCATTTTTATCAGCAGAAATGACAAACTCATATGGATTGTTATCCATAGCTTCCATTAACAACGTGCTGCTTCTCAGAATAAGGTCTCTCCTTCCCCATGCAATAACAGATGTAAGAAAACCTGCAATTTCTCTGTCTCTATCTGAAGTAAATCTATGGGGAATGGAAATAGGGTCGCTCTCAATAAATGAAGGATTATTATACTGAATGCATTTTTCGTCAAGGAATTGTTTTAATTCTCCGGCAGGAATGCCGTTGTATGATTTTTTAAGCTTCATTTACTATCAGCCCGTCTTTAATCTGGAGTATTCTGTCGGACATGGCTGCAAACTGGCGGTCGTGAGTAACAATAATTATTGTCTGATTGAATGTATCACGCAACCTGAAAAACAGCTTATGAAGCTCATTTTTGTTTTCAGAATCAAGATTACCTGAAGGTTCATCAGCAAGAATTACTGATGGGCTATTTATCAGAGCCCTGGCCACAGCCACGCGTTGTTGTTCACCACCACTGAGTTCAGAAGGCTTATGATCAAGCCTGTCAGAAAGTCCCAGGAAAATAAGTAATTCGGATGCTTTCCCCTCAGCTTCGACTTTGCTTTTTCCGGCAATGTAGGCAGGAATACAGACATTTTCCAGAGCCGTAAATTCGGGAAGAAGCTGATGGAGCTGGAATACAAAACCAACATTATTATTCCGGAATGATGCAAGTAGTTTTCCTTTTAGCCTGCAAATATCAGTCCCGTTATAAAAAATTGTTCCGGAATCCGGAATGTCAAGAGTTCCAAGTATCTGAAGAAGAGTTGTCTTACCGGCTCCACTTGCACCGACAATTGATACCACTTCTTTTTCCGAAATGTCCAGATCAATTCCCTTAAGAACTTTCAGATCACCATATGCTTTCGTAATTCCTGTTGCTTTGATCATAATTACAAATAAGGGAACTAAAATAAGAATTCTGATTTAATGTATAAAAGGAAATAATTGAAGTACGAGTATTTTATTGAGTCACAACCCTCCGGATCAGTCTTGTCTCCCACTTTCACCAATATCATCTATATGTTTCTGAAAAGAGCCGGCGGCCTCTTCCATATCTTTCTTTATAGAACCGGTTGTGTCATCCAGATTCTTACGGAGGTTTTCAGATATTTCTGATGCATCTTTCTGGAGGTTGTTTGATATTTCTGAAGTATCCCTCTGAAGGTTGTCCCTGATATCTGTCATATCATTTCTGATATCCATGGTGTTGGTCTCAAACTCGCGTTTAATATCATCCGTAGCCTTTTTAAAATCACGCATTCCCTTCCCAAGGGTTTTTGCCATTTCAGGAAGCTTGTCAGCGCCAAAAAGCAAGAGGACAACTATTATGACGACAAATATGTGCTGACCGCTAAGAAATAAAATTGTCCCCATCTTTTCATTTTATTTTACAAAGTTAATAAGATTAATCTTAATTGTCTTTAAAAGTTGTAATAGTATTGATGCATCAATAATACGATTGAGTAACTGATAAAGTACTTTTTGTTGATAAATAAATAGTCAGTACTAAAAAAAACCGATTATCGTTTCTTGTAAGCTCTGAACATTAAATAATTTTGCTAGCCAAATAAGAATTTAGATATGTTTTACACTTATTTAATACCGGTGATCGAGCAAACACATTTGACTGATACAAACTCAGTTAATAATGTTGCAGAATTGCTTATGAAAGGCGGATTTATAATGATCCCCATTATACTCCTATCAATACTAAGTGTGTACCTTTTTATTGAAAGATATTTATACATCCGAAAAGCCGCTTTTATTGATCAAAATGTTGTCACGAGAATATTGAATGAGCTAAGAAATAATAGTTCTGATAAAGCATTGATGTACGCCAGGAGCGATAAGTCATCGTTTGGGAAAATTCTTGAAAGCGGTTTGAGCCAGAAAGGCAAAACAGTAAAAGAGACTGAAGGCTATATGGAATCTACCACAAATATTGAGATTGCAATGATGGAAAAGGATACAGGTTATCTGGGAATCATTGCAGGTGTCGCCCCTATGCTTGGTTTCATTGGTACTATTTCGGGGGTAATAAAAATCTTTTATAATATATCACTGGCTGATAATATAAGTATCGGAATTATTGCAGGTGGACTATATCAGAAAATGATCTGCAGCGGAACAGGATTAATTGTCGGAGTAATTGCCTATAGTTGTTATCATTATCTCCAGATGATGATAGACCGTTTCTCAATAAATCTGCAAAGGCAGGTAAATGAGATTGTAAAAGTTTTATAGGATGAATATTAAGAGAAACAAACATTTTAAACCGGAGGTAAGCACTTCATCTTTGAACGATATAATGTTCTTCCTCCTGTTGTTTTTTCTTATCGTTTCAACCTTAAGCAATCCTAATGTCATTAAGCTTCTTTTACCATCATCGAAAGCTGCCCAGACTCTCAGTAAACAACAGGTAACTCTTTCAGTTACAAAAGATAAAAGATATTTTATAGATAATCAACAGATCAGTTTCGATCAGATTGAACCAATTCTGAAATCCAGAATAGTTTCCATCCAGGAGCCAACTATAGTTCTAAGATTTGAAAACACTTTGTCTGTCCAGGATGTTATTGATGTCCTGGAAATAGGCACTAGGTTAAAGGTTAAGATGGTAATGGCAACTAATAAGAAAGCAGGGTCATAAAAAAAGGCTGCCAGTCTGACAGCCTTTTAAAATATTTTTACATCATTTTAAGCATTAATTACTGCTTTTGGTTCTTCCTGAACATGTCCTTTTTTGGATGTGTCATACATCAATGCTGTTGCAACGAAAACGGATGAATAAACTCCAGTTCCGATCCCGATAAGAAGAGCAAACATGAATCCACGTATTACTGCTCCTCCAAAGAAAAACATGGCAAGTATTGTGAGAATCACAGCAAATGTAGTGTTTATAGTTCTGCTCAGTGTTGCATTCAAAGCAATATTAAGGACTTCTTTAAAAGGACGTTTACGGTATAAAGGAAGGAACTCCCTTACCCTGTCGAATACGATTACTGTATCGCTTACGGAGTACCCGATAACAGTAAGGATCGCTGCAATAAATGCCTGGTCGATTTCCATTGAGAATGGCATATGGCCCCAAAGTAATGAATAAACTCCCAGTACAAGCAACACATCGTGGAACAGAGAGGCTACCGCTCCAAATCCATACTGCCAATATTTGTATCTCATGAATATATAAAGGAATATGAGAATAAGTGCAATACCAACTGCATAGAAAGCGTTGATCTTGATATCGGCTGCCACAACAGGACCAACTGTCTCAGAACTTTTAATATATGTATTGAGAAAAACATCCTTGCTGATATTTCCACCAACTATATCTTTTAACCCTTCATATAATTTATCATCAACCTCATTTTCAGCCCCTGATTCATTGATCTTGTATTTGGTGGTTATCTTGACCTGATTTTCACTTCCGAAGGTGACAACCTGCGGAAGTTCACCGAATGGAATGGCTAGTTTTGCCGCTATGTCTTCGGTAATTACCGGTTTATCAAATCTTACTACAAATGTACGTCCTCCTGTAAAGTCTATACCCGGATTAAGTCCTCTTACTGATAATGAAACTATACCAGACAAAATGATCAAGCTTGAAATTATATAAAAATATTTCCTCATTCCGATAAAATCAATCTTGGTATTTTTGAAAACATTAGCGGTCATTTTGATGGAGAAGTGAAGAGTTGTGTTCCTTTTCAGAAGAGCCTCATAAATAAGTCTTGTAATAAATATAGAAGCAAATATTGAGGTCATAATACCAATAATAAGAGTTGTGGCAAAACTTTTTATCGGACCCTGACCAAAGACATAAAGTACGATACCCGTAAGGAGCGTAGTGGCTTTTGAGTCAATAATTGCAGGATAGGCACGTTTGTAACCATCAGACAATGCAAGCTTTACTCCTTTCCCGTTTCTGAGTTCCTCCCTGGTTCGCTCAAAAATAAGGATGTTCGCATCAACGTCCATCCCCATTGTAAGAACCATACCAGCTATACCAGGAAGTGTAAGAACGGCATTCAATGAAGCAAGCACACCAAACATCAGGAAGACATTGACAAAAAGAGCAATATCTGCAATTGTACCTGCACTCTTGCTGTAATAGAATATCATAAATCCCAGAACAAGCAGAAATGCAATAATGAATGAATCAAAGCCTGAACTGATAGCTTCCTTACCAAGGGTCGGTCCAACAACACTATACGAAACGATACGGGCTGGAGCCGGCATTTTACCAGACATAAGGATATTGGAAAGGTCTGTAGCTTCTTCAATCGTAAAATCACCTGTTATTTCTGAATTACCACCCGTAATTTCAACAGATACCCTGGGGTATGAACGTACATAACCATCAAGAACAACCGCGATACAACGGTTAAGGTTTTCGCGGGTGAGTCTTGCCCAGGTTTTCGCACCTTCGGTATTCATCGACATATCGACCTTAATATCGGAAGTAGCTACACCGGAAGAAGGTCTTGCAGATGTTATGACTGAACCATCGAGAGGCGGACGTCCATCTCGGGTTGTAACTTTTATTGCATGAAGCTCATATAATGTTTTTGAAGCATCATATTTATATGGGTTCTGACTCCACATGAATCTGATATCTCTGGGGAAGAGCGCCCTGATCTGATTCATATTCAGATATGTATTGA
>Ga0182017_10002452_pt1 | contig 14078 bp, 11 predicted proteins | sample 712E3DmetaG_FD_120492 | JGI IMG/M metagenome (GOLD analysis project Ga0182017, IMG submission 120492) | Permafrost microbial communities from Stordalen Mire, Sweden - 712E3D metaG | ecosystem: Environmental > Terrestrial > Soil > Wetlands > Permafrost | place: Sweden: Stordalen | collected... | reverse complement strand
GTTAGTGGAAACTGAGCTTTCAAGTGTTCTGACCACAGTCGTTCCGACAGCACATATTCTATTTCTTTCATCCTTTGCCTTATTTACAATTTCAACAGCATCATCTGTGATCCTGATCCTCTCAGAATCAACCTTATGTTTAGTCAGGTCTTCAACATCAACACTTCTGAAATTGCCAAGTCCGACATGCAATGTAATTTCTGCAAAATTTACACCTATAATCTCCAGTTTTTTCAGTAATTCACGACTAAAATGCAGGCCTGCGGTAGGCGCTGCAACAGCCCCTTCATGTTTGGCAAAAATTGTCTGATATCTTTCATTATCTTCAGGCTCAACCTTTCTGTTTATGAACTTTGGAAGCGGGGTTTCTCCTAAACTGTACAGTGTCTGTTTAAACTCTTCATATGTACCATCAAAAAGGAACCTTAGGGTTCTTCCCCTCGAAGTTGTATTGTCGATTACTTCAGCTACTAAAAGATCATCCTCGCCAAAATACAACTTATTTCCGATCCTTATCTTTCTGGCAGGATCAACCAAAACATCCCATAACCGCTGCTCACGGTTTAATTCACGCAGAAGAAAAACCTCTATCTCAGCTCCCGTTTTTTCCTTATTACCATATAATCTGGCCGGAAATACTTTTGTATTATTAAATACCAGAACATCATGCTCTCTGAAATATTCTGTAATATCCTTGAAAATTTTATGTTCGAAAGCTCCTGTTTTCCTGTTCACTATTAATAACCTCGATTCATCCCTGTTTTCAGATGGATATAACGCTATAAGCTCCGGTGGAAGAGTGTACCTGAATTGTGATAATTTCATAATCTGTAACTGATTTATTTCAATTTAAACGAACCCTTTATACGTGGAAACATCAGGTTTGTTGCATTTGTTGCAAAATTAGTTGAAATTTTTCCACATCCATTGATTCTTTTAACCTATAGGCTCCTATTGAACTCCTTTGAAGAGAAGAGAGATAAGCACCACTTCCTAGCGCTTTGCCAAAGTCTCTTGCAAATGACCTGATATATGTTCCTTTACTGCATGCAAGCCTGACCCTGACATCCGGTAATCGAAAGTCAATAAGTTCAATCTCCCTGAAAAAAATTCTGACTGGCTCAAGCTTCCTGGCAATACCTTGTCTCGCATATTCATAGGCTCGCTTTCCATCAATAAACTTTGCCGAATAGATCGGAGGCAGTTGCTCCTGCTCACCTAAAAAATCGTTAAGTACTTTCTGAACTATTTCAAAAGTTATGTGTTCAGTCGGATACTTTCCATCCGGGTCTGTCTCAAGATCAAAAGAAGGAGTTGTTTCACCCAGATGAATAGTGGCAATGTATTCCTTATCAAGATTACTGAATTCTTCTATTCTTTTTGTGAACTTTCCGGTGCAGATTATCATTAACCCAGTTGCCAAAGGGTCTAGAGTTCCAGCATGACCTACCTTGATTTTTTTTATACCAAGATTTGATCTTATCATGATCCTGATTTTATTTACCAGGTCAAAGGAAGTCCAGTATAAAGGCTTGTCAAATAATAATACTTCTCCTTCCAGAAAATTCATCGTACTATATTTAAATCAGTGCCTGTTGCCAGAAGTATCAATATAATTACGCCTACAATTATCCTGTAATAACCAAAAATTTTAAATCCATGCCTTGTAAGAAAAGATATAAACCCTTTTATCGCAAGCATAGCTACCAAAAAAGAAACTATATTCCCGATTATTAATAAATTTATGTGCTGGGGCTGTATTGATTTATACAATTTCAGCATTTCATATGCTGATGCTGCAAACATTGTCGGGACTGCCAGAAAAAATGAAAATTCCGTAGCATTTTTGCGGCTTAATTTTTGCGTCAATCCTCCGATAATTGTTGCAGCAGACCTTGAAACACCCGGTATCATTGCTATTACCTGAAACATACCGATTATAAGGGCTTTTGGGAAGGATATTTGTTGATTTTCGGAAGGTTTATTAAACCACGAATCAACAAAAAGCAGAATAATACCTCCGGCAACAAGCGAAATAGCGACAACCATCACACTCTCTAACATTTTATCAATATATCCGCTAAAGAGGAAACCCATGATGGCGGCTGGTAAAAAAGCTATAAACAATTTTACATAAAAATCAAAAGTCTGAAAAAATCTTTTCCAATATAAAACAATAACTGATAAAATAGCGCCAAACTGAATATTTACAGTGAAAAGCTTAACAAAACTGTCAGGTTCGATACCTAGTAGTTTTTGTGTTATAATCATATGACCGGTTGAAGAAACAGGCAAAAATTCAGTTATACCTTCAACAATAGCTAAAATAATAGCATGAAATATGTGCATAGTTTAGATAATATTTGATCTGATAATGTTATCTCTGAAGTTGATGCAGGATCGATTATAAAATTCTGTCTGAAAAGAGCTTATTATTCTTTTGGCCTTTTCATAATAGCCCATATTTCGAAAATAAATCCTGCAAGTACAACGATTGGAGCAAGAGTAATTCTTCTGAAACTGAAAATGTTTCCGCTGAATTTATCCGGACTGCCTGATTTTCCTCCGGTCATCAATAAAAATCCGATGACAATTATTACAAAACCGATTGCCAGAAGCTTATAATTCTCAGGGCCAAGGGCAAAATTTTTCTTTTCGTTACCGTCGTTTTTTGTACTCATGATTTATTCAATAATAAAGTTTATCGTCTGAAATACCTAAATATCTGTTTACTGAAAAAAACGTTGAAACAACATTAATGATTATTCCCGTAAGAATGATTGCCGCACCGAGAAGAAAAAGCAAATTAGTGTCCTGAAATGTAAACAGAAGAAAGAATTCTTTTTCTACCAGGTAAAGAAGTCCTAATAACAATGTTATTGCAATCAGTCCTGCAATAAGACCGTGAAAAACACTCTTAACAAGAAAAGGCTTGCGGATAAAAGATTTAGTGGCACCTACCAGCTGCATGGTCCTGATAAGAAATCTTTTAGAATAGACAGATAGTCTTATTGTGTTATTAATAATAGTTAAAGCTACAAGGAAAAGGAAAAGACTGACAATCAGAATAAAGAGGCTGATCTTTTTTACATTTTCATTTATTAAATATAAAAGCGACTCCTGATAATACACTTCTTTAACAAAGGTATATTGTCTTACATATTTTTCAATTTTGGAAACGCTGTCAGGGCTGGTATATTGTGCATGGAGATAGACATCGATTGTAGGACTCAGCGGATTGTATCCCAAAAAGTTGACAAAATCCTCACCAAGGTCATTTTTAAGTTTGGCTGCTGCCTCATCTTTAGAGACATATTCGGTGGATTTGACATAGGATTTGGCATCCATGTCCTTTTGCAGCATTCTTATATCTGCTTCTTTTGCATCCTCATTAAGCATTATGGAAAAAGAGAGGCTTTCTTTAAAATAATCTGACAATCCCCGTGCATTGATTATTACTATTCCAAGAACACCCAGGAGAAAAAGAACCAGAGAAATGCTTACAATCAGTGTAAGATAGGAACTTCTTAACCTGGCTTTTGATAATCCGTTTTCTCTCTTCTTCACAGCTTCTTAACTTTCTTCATGAACTTTCCCCATTGATCCTCTCACTCCGTCAGCCGGCAAAAAGAGGAGTATCAATACATCCACGTACGTTTATCTTCTTACTTTTATCTTTTGTCTTTGATCTTTTATCTTATTCTACTATTGTAATCCAGCCGAATTCATCAGCTTCATCGCCATACTGAATTGAAATGAGTTTATTGTACAGTTTCATCGTTATCTCTCCAGGAACACAGCCTTTGCAGTATTCATAAACTTTATTTTCTGCCGGATCAAATATCTTAGCTATAGGACTGATAACCGCAGCTGTGCCGCAGGCACCTACTTCTTCAAATGAGGCCAATTCAGAAACAGGAATCATTCTTCTTTCAGTTTTCATACCCATACTCTCAGCAATTTCAATCAGACTCATATTCGTTATTGAGTTCAAAATTGATTCTGATTTGGGAGTAATATATGTATTGTTTTTTATTCCAAAGAAATTTGCCGGACCACATTCATCAATATATTTTTTTTCTTTTGCATCGAGGAATAATGTGTTGGAGTATCCTCCTTTTCTGGCAGCAACAATAGCTCTCATGCTTGCGGCATAGTTTCCTCCTACTTTAAAGGTTCCTGTTCCCATTGGGGCCGCCCTGTCTACATCCCGGCTTATAATCATATTTACAGGAACAACACCTCCCTTGAAATAGGGACCCACCGGTGTAACAAATATAATAAAAGTATATTCCGAACCTGGCTTAACACCAACTTCTGCTCCGCTTCCATATAGAACCGGCCTTACATAAAGTGTTGCCCCTGAACCGTAAGGTGGTACATATTTTTTATTAAGTTGAATTACCCTGAATAATGCCTCTTTAAACATCTCAACCGGAAAAGGTTCCATCACAACTCCATTGGCTGACGAGATCATTCTTTTTGCATTTTCCTCCCAGCGGAAGAGTCTGATTTTACCATCTTTCCCCATATATGCCTTAAGTCCTTCAAAAGCCTCCTGCCCATAATGAAGCCCCGTTGCCGCAATATGAATATCAATGTATTCCGAGGAAGATACTTCAATGTCACCCCATTTACCGTTCTTAAAAACAGACCTTAAGTTGTAATCTGTTTTAATATATCCAAAGGGAAGATTTTTCCAGTCTATTGTTTCCATAAAACAATTGTTAAATCGCGGTCAAAAGTACATTAATAAAAGAAATGATCAAATGATTTTTTGTTATCATTTCTGTTCTTTTATAAATGTATCCAGAGCGGTAACCTGATCCTTAACAGAAACACTTTTTAAAAGTTTTGCTGTTGATGTAATGAATTCATACTCTGATAGCACCTTTTTCTGATTCTGCATCCATGTTTTGCTGTCCCCCACCTTACCATATTCAGTCTCTTCCTTAAGAAGTTTTTCTGTAAGTTTAATAAAATCAACTCTCCCGAAATAATCATATCTGGCATCATGAAGAATACTGTCCGGGATTGTTTCCGTTTTTTCGTTGAAAGAATTAATTATTATACTTTTGGCAGCATCAACATTATCTTTAGAAAAGCCAAATTTTGGCAAAATTTCTTCGGCAATCTGGCACGATCCTTCCATCGGCCTGTCATAATCGGAAATAAATCCGGTGAACAAAAAAATAGTTGCTAATCTGAGATTAATATATTCCTCCTCACTCAGTTTTTCGGCATTTGATAACAGATCTACCTGGTTACCAACATTTTTTGCAAAAGATGAATTATGAAAATAAAGGTTGGGAGGAGCTTCATCATCAAACATTTTACTGACATATTCTTCTATGTCCTGAAGTTTGATAAGCTGCATCTTAAGAATGAACTTATGATTTGGACCATTATGCTCATCTTTAAGATTATCAACTATTCCGTTCACAAAATACATATCAAGTTCGCCCTTATATTTGACGGGCATTTTACCTCTGTGCTCACAAACAAAAAAGTCTTTCACAAATTCATAAGTTGTACCCGAGATATTAATTTTCCCGGCATCCCCTGAAGATTCCATCCTGCTGGCAGTATTAACAGTATCGCCCCAGATATCGTAAGAAAGTTTTTTCTGGCCGACAACCCCTGCCACAACAGTACCGGTATGAATCCCGATCCTGATATCCCAGAATTTCATTCCTTCAATCTCTGAGGTGTTTTTCATTTTTGCCATATATTGTTGCATTTCAAGTGCAGCAAGGATAACCTCCACAGGATTGGTTCTGTTTCTTTCCGGAATTCCTCCCGCGCACATGTATGCATCACCTATGGTCTTGATTTTTTCAATCCCGTATTTTTCAACAACCGAGTCAAAATAAAAAAAGAATTTATCCAGTTCGTCGATCAGGACTTCTGGATTAGTCTCTTCAGCTATTTTGGTAAACCCCTGAATGTCTGAGAACAGAACAGTGACAAAATTGTATTTGATCTTTGTTGCTTTTCCCTTTGCCATTAATTCATCTGCTGTATTCTTAGGCAATACATTTGACAAAAGAGTTTCAGTTTTTTCCTTCTCTTTTATAAGATCCTCTGTCCTGTTATTAATAATCTGTTCAAGCATATACTGCTTGCGGGCAAATCTGAAGTTTAGCTGATCATATGAAGCCCAGATGATAATAATGATAAGAATGAAGTACATCGTAATTGCCGGGGAAGAGAGGTGCCATTGGGGCAAAACGGTGAACAAAACCGGTCTTAAGGATTGTATTATCTGATCGGTGTCTCTATACCTTGCAATGAAACTGTAATGTCCGGAAGATAAATTTGTATATTCTTTATAATTATGTTTCTGCCATAAACTCCATTGATCACTGTATCCCTTCAGCATGAATTGATATTCCAGAGGACGATCTGACCGTATCTCAAATGCTATATTATTATCACTATGTCTGAGTCTTAGGTTTCCGTTATAAACTTTCTGACTGTCCGCTCTAACTGAAAAAGGCAATAAGATTGAATCATTATTAATAATTATTCTTGAAAACACAGGTACACTTTCCTGATCATATAATGAAAATGCACATGATCCTGATTGATTCATCGCCAGGAAAGCAATAACAATAGAAAGAAGAGCTCTTTTAAAAAAACCAAGCATAAAAAACAAATGCTTAAATCAATCCAAATGTAATACTTAATAGAATCAGGTCAAAAGGAAAGCTCATTTTTGAGTATTTTTACTTTTAAATTACCGGATATTGAAATGAAAATAGTTTTTGCTACAAATAACCAACATAAACTGATGGAGATAGGCGATCTTCTGGGAGACAGCTTTACTCTGCTAAATCTGAAAGATGTAAATATTAAAGAGGAAATACCCGAAGATTTCCCGACACTTGAAGGAAATGCAATATTCAAAGCAAGGTATATTCATATGGCAACCGGCATGAATGCATTTGCAGATGATACAGGATTGGAAATCGAAGCACTTGGTGGCAGTCCTGGCGTCCATTCAGCTAGATTTGCCGGAGTCCATAAAGATTTCAGCGCCAATACAGAAAAGGTTCTTAAACTTATGAAGGGGAAAACTAACCGGTCAGCGAAATTCAGAACTGTTATTGCACTTATACTCGATGGTTCCGAATACTTCTTTGAGGGAATAGTTTCTGGTAAAATAATTGACGAAAAAAGAGGAACCGGAGGATTTGGTTATGATCCGATTTTTGTACCCGACGGAAAACAATTGACCTTTGCTGAGATGTCACTGAGTGAGAAGAACAATATCTCGCACCGGGCTCTGGCTTTTGAAAAACTGAAATTGTTTTTGTCCCAAAACCATGTGGCTGACAATAAAGCGATAAATTAGCTGTTTATTTTTCATGACAAGATTTCTTTTTATAATTTTATTTTCAACAATAATGGTCTCATTGTCAGGGCAGGCTCCTGTTGGAACCTGGACAGACCATCTTTCTTATAATTCTGCAAGAAATATCGCCATTGGACAAAATGCGATATATGCATCCACCGGAACTGCAATTATAATATATAACAAACAGTTCGATGAACTGAATAAGCTTACCCGTGTTCAGGGGTTATCGGAGGCAGGAATCAGCTCTATTGCCTATTCACCTGAATATAACACACTTGTTATTGCCTATAACAGTACAAATATTGACCTGGTGAAAGATAATATCGTGTACAATATACCAGATATTAAGAGAAAATATATACCCGGGGAAAAAGAGATCTACAGAATAAAGACAAACGGTAAATATGCTTATCTGGCTGGCAGTTTCGGAATTATCGTGATAGATATCGTGAAACATGAAATATATGATACCTGGAAACCGGGCAGTGGAGGAGAGACTGTAACTGTTTATGATATTTCGACGGGAAACAGCAAAATTTATGCTGCTACCAGTTCTGGTGTTTATTATGCTGATCTGCCTGGTTCAGGACTTTCATATTATGGTAACTGGAATCTGATAAAATCACTCCATGGCTCTTCCGGCTCTTATAATGCGATAGTGGTTTCAGGTACAAAAGTTTACGTTAACAGATCTGAACAGTATTCTGCAGGTGATTCCGTTTTTTTGGTAGATAATAACAATGCCTCTCTCTTTTCATATACGACAGATTTATACAACAGATCTTTTGATTCTTATCAGGGAGGATTTACAATCACCTCGCAAAAAATGATAAGTATCTACAATGCGGCTGGCCAGCTTTCTCAGACTATCACTGCTGATAAGGCGGGAGCAACTGATATCAATCAGGCTGTTATTGACGGAACCAACATATGGATTGCAGATATCAGTAAAGGCTTGATCAGAGGAATAAATATGTCGACATTCGGAAATTTAGTCCTTCCCGGGCCGCTTACAAACAATGTCATCTATATTACAATAAATAACCAAAAAACATTTATTACCGGCGGTGCAGTTGACAATGCCTGGAACAATCAGGGCAGACCATTGCAATTATTCATTTGTGATAAAGATACCTGGCATTCGGAGATCTTATATTCCGTTATAGATGCAATGAGGGTTTTAGTCGACCCGAAAGACAATAATCATTATTACGTATCAACCTGGGGTGGCGGATTACTTGAATATCAAAACTATACGCTGATTCACAAATATGACGATTCAAATTCTCCGCTTAAGACAATAATTCCAGGTGCGCCATATTCAAGAATTTGCGGACTTGCAATGGACAATTCACGCAATATCTGGATAACTCAGACCGGTGTTCCCGGAAGCATAAAAGTACTAAAACCTGACAGCACCTGGATCACAAATCCTGTAACAATTGATGCCCCCACTATTGGAGATATTCTAATAGCAAAATCCGGGTATAAATGGGTTATTCTTCCCAGAGGTTTCGGTCTCTATATTCTTGATGACAATAATACACCGGAATATTTTCCGGACGACAGATATAAAACAATGCTGGTTAAGGATAATGAAGGAAATGTCATTTCGAATGTCTATTCAATAGCTGAAGATCTTGATGGAAACATTTGGGTAGGAACTGATCAGGGTCCGGCCGTTTATTATAATGCTAACCAGATATTTAATGGAGATCCGAGAGCTACCCGTGTGATAATTCCCCGGAATGATGGAACCGGATTAGGTGATTACCTGCTTAAATCAGAAATTATAACTTCAATTGCAGTTGATGGTGCCAACAGAAAATGGTTCGGTACATTCAGCTCAGGCGCTTACCTTCTTTCACCTGATGGCACGGTAAAACTGGCTAATTACACTGAAGAAAATAGTCCATTATATTCAAGTTCCATTGTCAGCCTTGCTATTGATGATAAGTCCGGTGAGGTTTGGTTTGGAACAGCCAACGGAATCATTTCACTAAGAGGCGATGCAACAACCGGAGCAGCGGAGTTTAAAAATGTTTATACTTTTCCTAACCCGGTGAGATCAAACTTTACCGGAAATGTTACTATAACCGGACTTATGAGAGAGTCCAGGATTAAAATAACAGATGTAAGCGGAAATCTGGTATATGAAACTGTATCAGACGGCGGTCAGGCTACCTGGAACCTGAAAACGTATAACGGGGAAAGAGTTTCTACAGGTGTTTATATTGTGTTTTGTGCCAGCTCTGATGGCACTGCCTCTTTTGTAACAAAGATGCTTGTAATAAAGTAATTGATTATTAAGTGATCAAACTTTGTATTCTCTCTATCTGAAGCTGTTTGTTCACTTCCCTCAGGCTTCTGGCTGTATTCGTAAAATACTGATGTCCAGTAATAAATTTAACCTGTATTTTATTCCAGTCATTAAGCGCTCCTATTTTGTTTTGTGCCTTTAACTCTTCATATAATGTGTTGGATACCGGGATAAAATCACTTCTCCCCAGGTAATCGAGATCCGAGTCACAAATAATTTCCTCAAGAAGACCGTTTGGCCTTGGAGGCAGCTTTGTTGCCATTATTATTTCGCATATACAATCTATCTGCTTCTGGGTATAATTGTATTTTGGCAGTATTTCCCTTGCCATTTCAGTTCCGTAAAATTCATGGTTGTCATAGGCAACGATATGACCGGCATCGTGAAATAACCCGGCCGTTTTAAGTAACAATATCTCCTCATCGCTGCATCCCTCACCCCAGCCAATGAGCTCAACTTCAGTAACAACATCGACCGTGTGCTTAACATTATGATAAAACAGATAATCAGGAAGCTCTTTTTCAAGTTTGTCAAGGATTATTTCCTGAATATCCGTAAATTGTATAAGTCCGAATTTAATCCTGAAGGCAGCATTAGGTGTCTGTCTGTCTTCGTTTTCTGAAAACTCGGCTTTTAGCCCCATGACTTTATACATCTGCAAATCACCCTTGTACTTTACAGGCAGTTTTCCAAAATACTCACAATCGAAGAATTCTTTTATCAGCTCATAGGTCATTACGGAAATAAGGATAATACCGTTATCAGATACAGCTTCGACACGGCTGGCCGTATTTACAGTATCACCCTTAATATCATAATTGATCTTTTTCTTTCCTGTTATTGAGGCAGTTACAGGTCCGGTGTGAATGCCGATTTTTAATTCCCAGATGCGATTTTCCAGCCCGCGTTTTTGCAATTCATATTTCTCGAGGAAGTTGCGCATTTCAATGGCAGCCATTACAATATCTATCGGGTTTGTTATATTCTTAACAGGAATTCCCCCTGCACACATATATGTATCGCCGATAGTTTTGATTTTCTCAATTTTATATCTGGTGGTTATAGAGTCAAATTCATATAGTATTTCATCAAGTTCATCCATTATTGAAGATGATTCCAGACCCTCAACAAGTTTTGAAAATCCATGAATGTCAGCGAAAAGGACAGTCGTCATATTAAATTTCAACGATCTTTCCCTTTCCTCTTTTGAATAATCGGCCGGTAGTTTTTCGCTGAGAGACTTGTATTTTTCAATATCCGCGGTTAGCTTATCATTTATTTTCTTCAGTTTCTTTAATTGTTCTTCAAGATCCTGGTTCTGTTTGACAAGCCTGGATATTCGTTTTACAAGTTCATCGTTGTTAATAGCGATCATTTCTTTGAAGTTGATCAGTAAATATACGAAATTCAGATAATAATTATGTTACCGGTTTTAAGATAAAAAATCGCTTGAAAATCAGTTTTTTACCCCATCCCTAAAGGGAGAAACTGATTTTCTTCGCTCCCTTTAGGGTAAGGGGTAGACGAAGAAAATCAGGAATGAAGTAGTTTACAAATTCCAATAATCCTAAATTTGAAAAATATCTTTCTCCAATATGATTGAGAAAACAGGAGCAATAATCCTACATCAGTTGAAATACACTGATACAGGAATAGTTGTACAATGTTACACCAGAAAATTCGGGCGGTTATCCTTTCTTATTAAAGGAATGAGAAACAAAAAAGCCGGCAGACATAATGTTCATTTCCAGCCGCTTTCTATCCTTGAACTGGTAATTTATTACAAAGAATCACGTGAAATGCAGATTCTGAAAGAATTTTCAGTCTCTTATTCGCCAACAGACATTAATAATAATATAAGGAAAAGCTGTATAGCCATTTTTCTGGGTGAAGTTCTTACTTCAGTCCTGAAAGAGGAAAGCCCACATACAGAATTATTCGATTATATTCATGATTCAGTTATTTTTTTTGATGAATGCCATGACCATTTTCTAAATTTCCATATAGCTTTTCTGACCGGACTTTCTGCTTTTCTTGGTTTTGAACCGGGAAAAAGAGATGACCCTGAAAATGTTTTTTTTGATATGATCAACGGAAAATTTGTTCAATTACCACCTATTCATGGAAATTATACTTCAGCGGAAATATCTGATATTATTGCAAAATTCCTTGTGACATCATGGGATAAAATTGACAATATTTCACTCTCCGGATCAAAACGTAATGAAGTTCTTGAATCACTGGTAAGATTTTATTCTCTTCATCTTCCCGGATTGAAAAAAATAAATTCTCTTGAAATTCTGAAAGAGGTCTTCAGCTGACATAAGAAAGAAAAATTAAATCAAAGATTTTCTGATGAATAGGTTTGTCTGGGGCCTGAATATATCTATTCTACTTTGAGATAATGAGATTCCTCGCTTAGGCTCGGAATGACAGGGCATTGTCAGGGAACTGGGGAAGGGAGAGCGGGCGATGCCCGCTCTCCCTTCCCACCCTCCCAAAAGATAGGTGTCATTCCGAACTTATCCGCCTGCATAGTAATCAAGTAATTGCTTTGACAAAGCAAAACAGGCGGAGAAGTGAGGAATCTCTGCAAAAAATAACTGAATTGATTTAAATGAAACAAAGCCCTAAGCAAGTTTTAGTAGTTTTTCTGAATGTCTTTTTTATCTATATTTAAACATTGATTCTATCTGAATAAAATGGCAATAATCCCCTCAATAGTTAATTGGCTTAATAACAAACGAATAAGTCAAATTGACCTGTTTAAAAAATTTCCGGAGGAGACCCAGAAAGAGGTTCTTTTCGGACTGCTTACCAAAGCTTCCAAAACTGAATGGGGGAAAAAATTCGACTTCTCCTCAATATCTAATATAACTGATTTTCAGAACAGGATACCTGTTCAAACTTACGAGGAAATAATTCCATATGTTGAAAGACTCCGGAATGGGGAGAGCGATTTATTATGGCCTGGCGAGATAAAGTGGTTTGCAAAGTCTTCAGGGACTACAAGTGCAAAGAGCAAATTTATCCCGGTCAGCCGGGAATCGCTGGAGGATTGTCATTACAGGGGAGCCAGGGATATTCTTGTGGTTTATACCCATAATAAACCTGAAACAAAAATCTTCAAAGGCAAAAGTCTTGTTCTCGGAGGCAGCCACAGGATAAACAGTTTCAGTAATGATTCACTCTATGGAGATCTCTCCGCAATACTCATTGAAAATGCTCCATTCTGGGTCGATCTCATAAGGACTCCAAAAACAAAAATTGCTCTGCTTGAAGATTTTGAAGAAAAGCTGAATCAGATCACAAAACTGACTGTAAATGAAAATGTTACAAATATCTCAGGAGTACCTTCATGGTATCTTGTTCTCATAAAACAAATACTGGCATTTACAGGGAAAAAGAATCTTCGTGAAATCTGGCCAAACCTTGAGGTATTTTTTCATGGAGGAATAAGCTTTGTCCCTTATCATGAACAATTCATGAATTTTATCCCCGGAGACGGGATGAATTATATGGAATCCTACAATGCATCGGAGGGTTTTTTTGGACTACAGGATGATCTTTCAATAAATGATATGCTGCTCATGCTAGATCTTGGAGTTTTTTATGAATTCATTCCGGCAGATAAAACAGATTCTGATTCTCCTCCCGTGTTTACCATCGGAGAAGTAACAACTGGTGTAAATTATGCCATTGTTATCTCGACAAACAGTGGCTTATGGAGGTACATGATCGGTGATACAATTGTATTTACAAACCTGAATCCACATAAGTTCAGAATCTCCGGAAGAACGAAACAGTTCATTAATGCTTTTGGTGAAGAGGTAATTTCTGATAATGCTGAAAAGGCTCTTGAATCTGCCTGCAAGGCCACGGGAGCATTAATAGCAGAATATACCGCAGGTCCGGTTTTTATTGAAGCTGATTCAAAAGGATCTCATGAATGGATCATCGAATTTGAAAAAGAACCTGCCTCGCTGACACACTTCACCGAGCTTCTCGATGAAGCACTAAAGTCTTTGAATTCCGACTATGAAGCCAAACGGTTCAAAGATCTGAACCTGGTCAAACCTGTGGTCAGGGCAGCACCAGGGGGCACCTTTTATAAATGGCTTAGAGAAAAGAATAAACTTGGCGGGCAAAATAAAGTTCCGCGACTGTCCAATACCAGGGAATACATTGAAGATCTTTATGTTATTATGGGAATAAAAAGATAAATCAAATAGTACTTAGAGTTTAGAGTGCCTAGAGTAATTAGAGTTATATTTTAAACACTCCAACAACTTTAGTCACTCTAGGCACTCTAGGCACTTTAGGCACTATATTTTAAAATATCTCTTGCTAAAATCTTATAACCATAATCTATTTTTTGTAATTTTATAAACTCTTACT
>Ga0182017_10002451_pt1 | contig 14080 bp, 14 predicted proteins | sample 712E3DmetaG_FD_120492 | JGI IMG/M metagenome (GOLD analysis project Ga0182017, IMG submission 120492) | Permafrost microbial communities from Stordalen Mire, Sweden - 712E3D metaG | ecosystem: Environmental > Terrestrial > Soil > Wetlands > Permafrost | place: Sweden: Stordalen | collected... | reverse complement strand
TGAAGACATACCTCTATATCCCGTTTACGGTCGGAGGCGGATCGACGGCCGAACAGCTCGGCAGCGCCGACGCGTCATGGTCGTACGGGAGGAGTGTCTCCGTGTACGGAAGGTACGACTACGATTTCAACTACAAAGAGACATCCCGGGGCCAGGGATCGGTCAGGGTGAATGTCACAGACGCTCTGGCGCTCACCGGCGACTACACATACAGAAAACCGCGGATCTCGTTCAACTCCATATTCTCCGTCTTCACGATGAATTCCACAAGCCAGGTCGAAGGAGGCCTCGAATACGGGTTCACCCCGCTCCTGCGCGCCTTCGGAAAACTGGGGGTTGTTTCCTACACAGATACGAGCAGCCTCACATGGACACTCGGGCTCAATTCGGGGTACGGGAGCGTGAGCTACAGCGGCAGCACCGGATATGCCGGGGAGCTCGAATCGTTCAGCGCTCAGGCCGCGTATCCGTTCTTTGACCGCCTCCTGGTCCCGACACTGGGTGTCTCCTGGTCCCTGTACAGGCTGAGCGCGGAGGATCTGAGGCACAATGCTCTGGCGGTTCTCGCCGGGGCCACCGTCCGCCCCACAAGAAACTTTTCGTTCGATGTCCAGGGACAGTGGATGGCGAACAGGATGTATAGCCGCGACATGAGGCTCCAGGTGAAGCTGATGTACTGGTTCGCCGAGCGGGTGTCGCTCTTCTCACAGGAGGTGAATTGATGAGACGCTGGGCGATAATATTGCTTGTCCTCACGGCCGCCCTCTTCACCGCGGTCGCCCGCCGCTCCGCGGCACCGGCTGCGTGGCCCGACAACGATGATCAGAAGTCGCTGAAATTTTCGCACGCCTTTCACGTTGCGGAAGCCGGGGTGGCATGCCTGGATTGCCACAAGGGGGCATCGACGAGCACGATGGCGTCCGACAATCTCCGGAGCACCCACGACAACTGCGTCACATGTCACGAGGAGCAGGTCAACACAAAATGCGGCTACTGCCACCGGGATACGCTCAATATACAGGTGGCGCCCCGTCCGGTCCGCACGATCGTGTTCTCCCACGCGAAGCACACTGCAATGAAGAGCGTGGAGTGCCAGATGTGCCATGCCGGCCTTGACAAGACCGAGTATGCGGGTCCGGCAAACATGCCCCCGATGACGACATGCATCACCTGCCATGACAATGCGAAGGCGACGGGGACATGCGAATCGTGCCATACGAGCTTCACAAACCTGATCCCCTCCGACCACCTGGTCGCCGATTTCAAGAAGGAACACAAAAAGCTGACGCGCCTCGGAGGGCTCGATGTCTCGTGCGCTACGTGCCACACGCAGAATTTCTGCGCCGACTGCCACGGTGCGGCTCCGCTGGAGCGGTTCGGCCGGAGCTCGCTGATGAGCGAGCCTTCCCCGCGGAGCTCGTCCCCCACGGACGGGCCGAAGCAGATGACGCTGCAGATGACGCACAGCATGAACTACCGCTACACCCACGGCATCGATGCGAAGGCGAAGGGGACCGAGTGCTACAGCTGCCACAACGCGCAGACGTTCTGCGAGCAGTGTCATGCCGCGGGTGACAACCTCTCACCGGGGATGAAGCCTGCATCCCATCTTGCCCCGGGATTTACGACGTTCGGGGTCGGCTCCGGGGGAGGCCGGCATGCCCAGATCGCCCGTCGGGACATCGAGAGCTGCGCCTCGTGTCACGATGCGCGGGGTGCGGACCCGGTCTGCATCACGTGCCACATCGACCCGGACGGGATCAAAGGGATTCATCCGAAGACCCATCCCGCCGGATTCATGCAGGGGGACCATGGATCGTGGCACACCGATCCCGGTGCGGTCTGCTACAACTGCCATACTGATATGAACGCTTTCCCCGGCGGGACCGCGGGAAAAGGGTTCTGCGGGTACTGTCACGGACCGAAGAGATAGTGAGATGACAATGAAAAACAGACTCGGCATTCTCCTCGCGGGCGCCCTTGTCGCCCTCTCCTGCAGTGAGCTGAGGAAAGACCTCCCGTCGCCGGTCGCACCGGGCGTCCAGGTGCACGACGCGTCGTGGTCCGCTCCCCCCAACTCCGGATTCCATGGCAGGCAGCTTCAGGCCGCACAGCCCGCATGGAATGACCAGAGCTGCCGTGTGTGCCACGGCGGTGACTATGCCGGGGGGACGAGCGGCGTCGCCTGCTACACGTGCCATTCAGCCTATCCCCATTCGGTGGAGTTCAGCCTCGCCACGGGGAGGCATCAGGGCTACATTCGCTCCAGAAACTATCCCCTCGTGTCGTGCCAGCAGTGCCACGGAGCCTCGTACACGGGGGGTCCCGTCGTTGCTATCTCTTGCGAGCAGTCCGGCTGCCACGTTGATGCCTCCGGAAATGCGAAGTCTCCGGAAACCTGCAACACCTGCCACGGGACATTTTCCGCCCCTGCGAACCTCACGGGCCTGCCGCTTCTCCTGTCGGCTGCTCCTCCGGGAAGTGTTGCCGGCGATACATCTGCGGCGTCTCCGGGTGTCGGAGCGCATCAGAGGCACCTCCTGACGGGGACGAACGGCAAGTCGGTCAAGTGCCAGGAATGCCACACCGTCCCGAACAAATGGACTGACCCCGGCCACATCTCGGCGCCGACGGTGGTGGCAACTCAACACGGCGCGCTGTCCGTTTCGTCTCCCCGGTCAGTACTTACTGCAGCGGTATTGTTCAAAGATACGCTTGCGAACCTTGTGACGGGGAACGGATCCGTCGCGCCGCATCCTGCGTTCGACCCTGGCACCACGAAATGCTCGAACACATATTGCCACGGGAACTGGCTGCTCCGGAAATCGTCCGCCCCGTCGATCGCGCAGCTTGTGTACAAAGACACAGCCACAGTGATGGTCGGGACCGCGGCGTCCCCGGCCTGGACCGCCGGGTCCGCAGAGGGACAGTGCTACAGTTGCCACGGCCTGGCGCCGAACAAGTACACGCCTGTGGGACACGAGGATTACGCCCTGAGCGCCTGTTCAATCTGTCACGGCGACGTCGTCGACGCCAGCGGAAAAATCCTGAACAGGGGAAAACACATGAACGGCGTGATCGACCTGGTGAGCGGGTTCGGAGGGACGAGGCCGATGCACTGAATGTGCGCGGCAAGGGGAATCTTTCTTCAGAAAAGAGGGAGCGGACGATGCCTACGGACGAAGAGTACTGGGTAGCCCTTCAGCAGAAGATCTGTGCGAAGTGCGTGGACGGAGACGGGAGCGGAAGCTGCCTGATCGCTCCGGGACGGGATTGCGCGATCAGGACGCACTTCCCGGAGATTATTGCATCCGTGAACTCTGTCTTCAGTTCGTCAGTAGAGCCGTACGTAGACCAGCTCCGCAAGAAGGTCTGTGCGGTCTGTACCGGGCAATCCCCCGAAGGCGCATGCCACCTGCGCGATGAAACCGAATGTGCACTCGACAGGTACTTCCCCCTCATCGTTCAGGTCATCGAAGAAATTCAGTTGAAGAAGCGGCTTAAGACCTAGTCTCCCCCTTTTTTCCGTTTTTATCTATCATTCTGCCGGCATTCTGCCGGACTCCGGTTTTTCACTCCTGCCAACATTTTCCCAGGTATTGGAACGATTCCCTCCCTCCGGATCACCGTAATCCCCAGAAATGCCCCCTATCGATGCGATTCAGCATGCAGTTCCGGAATTTCGTGGCACGCATGTTGAAATGAGACTGGCGGGATCCACTACGGGAGGCGTGATGGCTGTTCTTGGGAATACGGTGTTGATCGCCGGGCTGATATCGGCGGTCCTCTCGGCAGGCTTCTACTACCGATCGGCAATGCGGGGAAACACCTCCCACGCCCGGCCGCGGATCCTTCTGCTCGCCTGTACGCTCACACTTGTCCTTGCGTCGCTGAGTCTCCTCTATCTTATCCTCACACACGACTATTCGGCCGGCTACGTCTACAGTTACAGTGACAACTCGTTGCCGATCCACTATCTGCTCTCAAGCTTCTACGCGGGACAGGAGGGAAGTTTTCTCTTCTGGGCACTCTGCTCCGGAATCATAGGGCTTCTCCTTTACCGCTACACAAAAAAGAGAGGGATCGAGTCTCCGGTGATGGCGGTGTTCATGACCGTAGAGGCTTTTTTCATTCTCCTGGTCGTCGTCCGGTCCCCGTTCCGCAGTCTGTGGGAAATGTTCCCCGGGGCTCCGGCGTCTCCTCCTCCGGACGGACGCGGCCTGAATCCGCTCCTTCAGAACATCTGGATGGTGATACATCCCCCCATCCTGTTCCTCGGGTTCGCGGCGATGGCTGTCCCCTTCAGCATGGCGGTCGCAGGGATCTGGAAGAAGAATACCGCGATCCTTTCCGAGTACGCATTTCCGTGGCTTCTCTTTTCGGTCGCGGTGCTGGGGCTCGGGATCATGCTCGGTGCCTACTGGGCGTACGGCGTCCTCGGTTGGGGAGGGTACTGGGGGTGGGATCCGGTCGAGAATTCTTCGCTTGTTCCCTGGCTTGTCGGCATCGGACTTCTCCACACGCTCCTGGCGCAGCGCCGGACGAACTCGTACATCAGAACCAACTTTGCTCTCGCTCTCGTGTCGTTCCTTCTGGTTCTGTACAGCACATTCCTGACAAGGAGCGGGGTTCTCGGCGATGCTTCGGTGCACGCGTTCACGGATCCCGGTGCACAGATCTACTGGTTGCTGCTCGGCGGGCTGGTCGTCGTAACGGCATTGAGTGCGGCTCTCCTCGTCCTCCGCAGCCGGTACTTCCGCCCCGAAGAAAAAAGGGGGGGACTCCTCACAAGGGAGACGATGCTCGGCGGGGGGACCATTGCCCTCCTCCTGAGCGCGGCGGTCATACTCTTCGGCACGAGCCTCCCGATCCTGTCGAAGACCCGCGTGGAACCGTCATTCTATGATGCGACGAACCTTCCGATCGCGGTCATCATCACGATCCTGATCGGGTACAGCCTGTTCATGCAGTGGGAGGTCCCGGACGGGCTCTACACGTTCAGACGGTCACTGACCTCGCTCGGCGCGGCGGCCCTCTCCTGCATCATCCTCCTCCTCGCGGGAGTGCGCGACGCGGGGGCCCTGCTCCTGATTTTCACATCCTTGTTCGCCCTGTTCGTCAACGTCATTATCGGTGCGGGCGTCGCCCGTGCCGACTGGCGGTCCCTCGGCGGGAAAATTGCCCACGCGGGGATTGCGCTCTTTCTCATCGGTGTCATCGCCACCGGGCGGTTCTCCTCAAAGGAGCACGTGTCGCTGCCGCAATACACGGCGCGCACTGTTCTGGGACGTTCGATGACGTACACCGGCTACACGCAGCGTCCGGACGGGAAGATCGTGTTCAACATCAGCGTTGTGTCCCCGGGGGAGTCGTTCAGGCTCTCGCCGGTGATGTCCCCCGGGGGCGACCAGGGTGTCCTCCGGACGCCGGACATCGCATCGTTCCTCATGCGGGACATCTATGTATCGCCGGTCGGTGTTGAGACCGGAGAGGCAACCGGGGCCTCCACAATCGGGATTGCCGGACCCGAATCGCTTGTAATCGATGCCAGCGTCAAGCCATGCATCAACCTCCTCTGGGGAGGGACTCTCGTGATGATGGCCGGATTTCTCCTCGCTTTTGTCAAACGATCAAAGGAGCAGTGATGGAAGCCATTGAGTCCAGGAAACTCCCGTACAACGTCCCGGGGAAGTACTACACGACAGAGCTGTGCGATGGATGCGCCTACTGCGCGGCGGTCGCTCCCGAGAATTTTGACTTCGAGAAATCGACAAACACCTATTTCGTCGCCCATCAGCCCAGGGGTGTGGAGGAGGAGGAATTCATCCAGGAGGCGATGGACGACTGCCCCGTGGATGCGATCCGCGCCGTCGAGGCGCTCCAGCCGCAGGCGGACCTGTGACGACGGCGCTCTCCAATACCGGGCCCGGCCCGGCGGAGGGGAAACCCGCGCGGCAGACGGACTACGATCCGATGACCACGCCGTACGGGGTGAATGAAAATGATTTTCCCTGGGGCGGATCGGCGGACGAGCAGGCGGCGTTTCTTCTCCGCTACGCGATTCTCGCCCCTTCGACGCATAACACGCAGCCGTGGAAGTTTGCGCTTGTCCCCGGGGGTATCGAAGTGTATGCCGACTATTCCCGGCGGATGCCGGTGGTCGACCCCGGCAATAGGGAGCTCCTTATGAGCGTCGGCGCCGCGGTCTTTACGCTCCGCGTCGCCGCGGAATGGTTCGGCATGGAATGCCGCGTGACGTACTCCTACAGCGGCGATTCCGAACGGCCGCTGGCGGTTGCGTCGATCGCACGGCGTGAGCCGCCGGCACAGGGTGACGAGGCGATTGCCTCGCTTTTCGGCCCGATCGTCCGGCGCCACACCAATCGCCACCCGTTCCTCTATTCGCGTGTCCCCGAGGCGATTCTGCGCAGGATACGGGGGCTCGAGATCGGGGGACAGGCCTCGGCGGCCGTTTCCACCGACGGCAGCGTCAACAGTCAGGTCAGCGAGCTTGTCGCCGCTGCCGACCGGATGCAGCTTGCCGATCCGTCGTTCAGGAGCGAGCTGGCTGAATGGATCAGGCCGAACTGGACGCAAAAATCGGACGGCATCACCGGGGCCGCGCTCGGGATGAACAACGTCGCCTCGGCACTCGGATCGTGGACCACGAGGGTCGTCGACACGGGATCCCTGAGAGCCGCGAAAGACAGGAACCTCTGCGCGCAGGCACCGGTGCTTGTGGTGCTGCAGGCCGAAGACTCCGTCCCCCACTGGCTTGCGTGCGGGGAGCTCCTCCAGCACCTGCTCCTTGTCGTGACGCGCGAGGGGTTGCATCACAGCTACTTCAACATGCCCGTCCAGGTGCCGGACCTCAGGGTGCGTCTGCGTGCGCTCTGCGGGCTCTCTGCCTGGCCGCAGATTCTGCTCCGGGTCGGTTTTTCCCTCACCGAGCCGTCGAAAACGCCCCGCCGGTCCGTCGAAGAAGTTCTGTCCGGTCCGGTCGCCTGAAGGGGCGGCCGCACCCTCGTATTTTCTGAAAGGCTGTGGACATGGATTCGAAAAAAGAAGAAAAAGAAGAAAAAGAAAACGGCTATTCCTCCGAAGCCCATCTCATCTACGGCCGGATGGATGATCCGAAATGGGACTACAGCCACCATCTGCTCCCTCCGATCTCGGCAAGTGCGACCTACAGGCTCGACAGCGCGCGCCGGGGGGCACAGGGGTTCGCCGAGTTTGCCCATTCGAGTGACGAGCTCACGGTCACATCGAAGGCTCCTATCTACATTTATGACAGGCTGGGGGAGCCCAATAAGGACATGCTGGAGGAGAACCTTGCGTTCGCCGAGGGAGGAGACATCGCCGTCTCGTTCTCGAGCGGGATGGCGGCGGTCTCCGGAGTCCTCGGGATCCTCACCGGGGCCGGGAGCGAGATCCTCGCTCACAAGACCCTCTACGGATGCACCTACTCTCTCCTGACGAACTGGTATCCCCGATTCAAGATCAATACGAAGTTTATCGACTTCATCGATATCAATGAAGTCCGCCGGTCCATAAGCCACGCCACGCGCGTCCTGTATATGGAATCGCCGGTGAACCCCACGCTCAGGCTCATCGATCTACGGGCGATCGCGGAGCTCGCGGCTTCGATCAACAGGACCAGGTCCGAGAAGGATCGGATCTACACGGTGGTGGACAGCACGTTTGCGACTCCGTTCTGCCAGCGGCCGATAAAACTGGGGATGGATTTTGTCGTCCATTCTCTGACAAAGGCGATCGGCGGGTTCGGCACCGACATCGGGGGAGTGGTCATAGGCTCGAAATGGAGCCACGACATGCTGATGCTGTACCGGAAGGATTTCGGCGGGGTCCTCTCCCCGAAAAGCGCCTGGCCTGTCCTGGTCCAGGGGCTCCCTTCCCTTGCCGTTCGGATGCGGCAGATGCAGCAGACGGCGATGAAGGTCGCGGAGTTCCTTTCGACCCGCAGGGAGATCGAATGCACGCGTTACCCCGGCCTCCCGACGTTCAATCAGGCTGCGCTTGCGCGGACACAGATGGTGGATTACGACGGAAATTTCGCCCCCGGGTCGATGATTTACTTCGTCATGAGGGGAGAGACCCCCCCGGAAGCTCTCGCGAAGGCCGAGCGGTTCATCAACCACATCGCGCAGAACGCCTACTGCATTACGCTGGCGGTGAGCCTCGGGAACATCAGGACGCTGATCGAGCATCCCGGTTCCATGACCCATTCAGCGATCCCCGCGGAGGAGCAGGCGGCAAAGGGGCTTGACCCCGGCGGAGTCCGGCTGGCAATCGGGCTGGAAAAACCTGAGGACATCATCAAGGATCTTTCCTTCTCGCTCGACGGTACACGGTGACCTGATGATGCGATTCCCGGGAGGACCCCATGCACTATAATTCCATTTCAGAATCAGTCAAGGCGAGGTACAGGCGCAAATTCGTCACTCCCGCCGAGGCGGTCTCTGTCATCCACTCGGGCGACCGGGTCTACATACACCCCGGTTGTGCCGTTCCGCAGGTTCTGGTCGGGGCGATGGTCGAGAGGTACGAGGAGCTGCAGGACGTGGAGGTATGCCACCTTCTGGGGGTCGGCGAAGCTGCGTACGTCCGTCCGGAGATGAAGGGGCATTTCCGGCACAACGCCTTTTTTATAGGGAAGAACGTCCGGAAAGCCGTCTGCGACGGCCGGGCCGATTTCACCCCGATATTCCTTTCAGAGATCCCCGCGCTCCTCTACGGCAGGCACTACCCGGTGGATATTGCCCTCATACAGGTTTCGCCGCCGGACGAGCACGGCTACTGCAGTTTCGGGGTGGGGGTCGAGTGCACGAAAGCGGCGACCGAGGTGGCGAAGATCGTCATCGCCCAGATCAACACGAACATGCCCAGGACTCTCGGCGACAGCTTTATTCATATGAACCGGATCGACTATTGCGTGGAGGTCGCGCTCCCGCTGCAGGAGCTCCCCCAGATGGAGGGGGACGAGACGCCGGAAGAGATCGAGACGTATCAGAAGATCGGCGCCCTCGTTGCGGGGCTTGTCGAGGACGGCTCGACGCTGCAGCTCGGCATCGGTCGCATACCGGATGCCGTCGTGAAGTTCCTCGGCGACAGGAAGCATCTGGGGATCCACTCCGAAATGGTGTCCGACGGCATCATCCCGCTCGTGGAGTCGGGTGTGATCACGAACATGCGCAAAACCCTGCTTCCGGGAAAAATCGTCACGTCATTCGTGCTCGGGTCGCAGCCACTCTTTGATTTCATCGACAACAACCCGGCGATGGAATTCCGCCCGACACAGTTCACAAACGATCCGTTCACGATTGCGCGGAACAGGATGATGGTCGCGATCAATTCGGCGATCGAAATCGACCTCACGGGGCAGGTCTGCGCGGACACGATCGGGTACCGGTTCTACAGCGGGTTCGGCGGCCAGGTGGATTTCATCCGGGGGGCCGCGCGCTCTGAGGGGGGAAAGCCGATCATCGCGCTCCCCTCGACGGCGAAAGACGGGACAATTTCCCGGATCACCCCGAGTCTCATGGAGGGGGCGGGGGTCACCACGACCCGGGGGGACGTCCACTATGTCGTGACGGAATTCGGTGTCGTCAACCTTCACGGGCGGACTGTGCGCCAGCGCGCGGAACTCCTCATCGGCATCGCCCATCCGTCCTTCCGGGAAGAGCTGGAAGTATTTGCGAAAGAGCATCACTACCTGTAAGGAGAAGACTCAATGGCCATCAGGGGAAACGTATCGTTCGATATAGAAACCTGCAAGGGGTGCGAGCTCTGCATCGATGCCTGTCCCCAGGAGAGCCTGGCTCTCTCCCGGGAAATCAACGCGCAGGGGTACCACTACGCGGTCCTGATAAACGACAACTGCACGGGGTGCGTCAACTGCGCTCTCGTCTGCCCCGACGCGGTAATAACCGTATTCCGCGAGGACAGGAAGAGCGGGAAAGTGCCCCTGGCAAAGATCAGCAACGTCACCGGGAACATCACCGTCACCATCGACGACGAAAGGGGGAATCCGTGAGCGACCTCAGGCTGATGAAAGGGAACGAAGCCCTCGCGGAGGCGGCGATCCGTGCGGGATGCAAAGGATACTTCGGGTATCCCATAACCCCGCAGTCCGAGATCCTCGAGTATCTCGCCGCGGAGGGGCGCGAGCGCGGGATGGTCGTCCTCCAGGCCGAAAGCGAGGTCGCCTCGATCAACATGGTGTACGGCGGCGCCGGGACGGGCGCGCGGGTGATGACGAGCTCCTCCAGTCCGGGGATCAGCCTGATGCAGGAGGGGCTCTCCTATATCGCGGCAGCGGAGCTCCCCTGCCTGGTTGTCAACGTCAGCCGCGGCGGGCCGGGGCTCGGCACGATACAGCCCTCGCAGTCGGACTACTTCCAGTCGGTGAAGGGAGGAGGCCACGGCGACTACCACCTTCTCGTCCTTGCCCCTTCGAGCGTCCAGGAGATGGCGGATTTCGTGTTCGACGCGTTTGATCTTGCGGACAAATACCGCACGCCCGTCCTGATACTCGCCGACGGTGCTCTCGGTCAGATGATGGAGAAGGTGGACTTCAGGAAGTACAATCCGGCGGACCACGTTGTCGCCAAACCCTGGGCCACGACAGGCAAGCCGAAGACGCGCGAGCGTAATGTCATCACGTCGCTCCATATCGAGCCGGAGATGATGGAGCAGATCAATCTCCGCCTCCAGGAAAAATACCGCCTGATTGCGGAGAACGAGACCCGGTGCGAGCATTTCCACACCAAGGACGCCGAGTACCTGGTCGTTGCGTACGGTCTCGCGGCCCGCATCGCCAAGGGGGCGGTGGAGATGGCCCGGGCGCAGGGAATCAGGGCGGGGCTCCTCAGGCCCGTGACCCTCTATCCGTACCCCACGGCCGCGATCCGCAGGCTCGCAGAAACGGTACGGGGGGTGCTCGTCGTCGAAATGAACGCCGGGCAGATGATCGAGGATGTCCGCCTTGCGGTCGAAGGGCGCGTTCCGGTAAAATTCTACGGGCGGATGGGGGGGATCATCCCCGCCCCGGACGAGGTCCTCGGGGCACTCGGGAAGATGGTGAAAGAGGATGTCGCACAACACGAGGAGGCCTACTGATGGAACGCCAGATGACGAGTCCGGATCCTTCGGGTTTCGAATGCGTGTACGAACGTCCCGGAACGCTCACGGACAAACGCCTCCACTACTGCCCCGGGTGCGGCCACGGAGTCGTGCACCGGGTCCTGATGGAAGCGGTCGATGAGCTCGGGATACAGGAAGAGACGATCGGCGTCGCGCCGGTCGGGTGCTCCGTGTTCGCGTACAACTACATGAACATCGACATGCAGGAGGCTGCGCACGGGAGGGCCTCCGCTGTCGCGACGGCGGTCAAGCGCATGCTCCCCGGGAAGTACGTCTTCTCCTATCAGGGGGACGGGGATCTCGCCGCCATCGGCACGGCCGAGACGATTCACACGGCAAACCGGGGGGAGAACATACTGGTCCTCTTCATCAACAACGCGATTTACGGGATGACGGGGGGACAGATGGCGCCCACGAGTCTCCTCGGCATGAAAACGACGACATCCCCCGCGGGGCGGACCGTCGAGACGTCGGGATTTCCCCTGAAGATCACCGAGATGCTTGCGATGCTCCCCGGGGTGTACTACGTCAGCCGGCACTCGGTGCACACGCCGGGTGCGGTGCGCCACCTGAAAAAGGCGATTCTGAAATCATTCCAGTACCAGAAGGAGAAGAGAGGAACCTGCTTCATTGAAGTCGTCTCCAACTGCCCCTCCGGCTGGAAGATGACCCCCCTGGAGTCGAACAGGTGGATGGTGGAGAACATGTTCCCCCTCTATCCTCCCGGCGAAATCAAAGTCCCCAAATAAGAGGAATCGGCAATGAAACATGAATTGCTCGTCGCCGGGTTCGGAGGTCAGGGTGTCCTCTCGTTGGGGATGACCCTGACATACGCCGGCATGGTGGAGGGGAAGGAAATAAGCTGGATGCCCTCCTACGGTCCGGAGATGCGGGGGGGAACCGCCAACTGCATCGTGATCGTCTCGGACGGGAAAATCAGCTCGCCGATCACCACGATGTTCGACACCGTGATCGCGCTGAACCAGCCGTCCATGGACAAGTTCGAACACGCGGTGAGGCGCGGGGGGCTCCTCGTCTACGAGTCCACCAATATCATCACACTGCCGACTAGGACCGACATACACATCCTCCCGATCGCGGCGGCGGTGGAAGCGGCAAAGCTGAAGAATCCAAAGACAATGAACATGATCGTGCTGGGCGCGTTCCTCGAGCGGACGCACATTGTGGAGATCAGCGGGGTCATGGCGGCGCTGAAGAAGGTGCTTCCGGAGCGGTATCACCACCTGCTCCCGCTCAACGAGCAGGCTCTCCGCCGCGGCATGGAGCTCGCCGCCGACCCGGTCAGCGTAACACACTAGTCATTGCGAGCCAAGAGAGGTTCATATGAACACCACATGCGTTCACTCCTGCAAAGGTCTCTGCGCGGCGCTTGAAGTAGCGGAGCACCGTGAGCAGGAGGCGATCAGGGAATACAGGAAATTCGCCGGCGGATGCGATTACCCCGACGTCCGTCAGATCCTTGAAGAGCTGATCCGGGACAGGGAGAAGACTCTGGCGGTTCTCCGCGAAAAGCGGGAAATACTGACGGTGAAATTCAATGCCATCGACAGGATCAACGACAGCTTCGCCTGACATGCCACACAACCGCAGAGAGAATCTGAACTGGGGGGCGATGTCCATCCAGGAGATACTCGAGCTTGCGATCGCCGACGAAGTTGAAGCGCGCGATTACTACCGGCACGCAGCGGATCTCGCGGGAAGCGTGCACACGCGCGAGGTCCTCCTCTCCCTCTCGGAGATGGAGCAGGGGCATGCCGAAACGCTGCGCAAGGAGCTGGACGAGCTCACTCTGCAGCGCGATCTTGAAGCAGGGATGGCCGACTGAGAAGCCGGGTCCCCCCGTTCCGGGCGCGATGAAGCGCCGGGGGCGAAGTGCGTTTTGCAGTACAGAGGACACTCACCGACTCCGCGAAAGAGGCACAATGGGAAAATACAGGATTGCATGGCTCCCCGGCGACGGCATCGGGACCGAAGTGATGGAAGCGGCGCGCATTGTTCTGGATGCCCTTCACTTCGATGCCGGGTACATCCCCGGCGACATCGGCTGGGACTTCTGGTGCAGGGAAGGGGATGCGTTCCCCCGCCGCACCATCGAGCTGCTGGGGAATGTCGATGCCGCAATGTTCGGCGCCATCACATCCAAGCCGGTAAAGGCGGCGGAGGCGGAGCTCATCCCGGGCCTCCGGGGGAAGGCCCTTGTGTACCGTTCCCCCATCGTCCGCATGCGGCAGATGTTCGACCTGTACACCTGCCTCCGTCCCTGCAAGGCATATCCGGGGAACCCCCTGAATCTCAAAGACGCCATCGACATTGTCGTTTTCCGGGAGAACACCGAGGACCTGTACGCCGGCGTGGAATTCAACCCGGTCCCCGGAGAGCTGGCGGACCTCCTGGGGCGTCTCTCCCCCCCCTTTGCGCCGTTCAGGGACATCCCCTCCGGCGAATACGCCATCTCATGCAAGGTGAACACCCGGAAGGGGTCCGAGAGGATCGTCCGGGCCGCATTCGAGTTTGCGAAAAAGCACGGGCGGAAGAAAGTCACCGTCGTCCACAAGGCGAACGTCGTCCGGGCGACCGACGGGCTCTTTCTGGAGGAAGCGAAGAAAGTGGCAAAGGAGTTTCCGGAGATCCCGATGGACGATGCCAATGTGGACGCGATCTGCATGTGGCTGCTGAAGAACCCTCTCGGCTATGATGTGCTCGTCGCCCCGAACCTGTACGGCGATATCATCTCTGATCTCCTCGCCCAGATGGTCGGCGGTCTCGGGTTCGGGTGCTCGGGGAACATCGGGACGAACCTCGCGGTGTTTGAGCCCTCCCACGGCTCCGCCCCGAAGTATGCGGGCCAGTACAAAGTGAACCCGATCGCCACGATACTTGCAGCAAAGATGATGCT
>Ga0182017_10002450_pt1 | contig 14083 bp, 10 predicted proteins | sample 712E3DmetaG_FD_120492 | JGI IMG/M metagenome (GOLD analysis project Ga0182017, IMG submission 120492) | Permafrost microbial communities from Stordalen Mire, Sweden - 712E3D metaG | ecosystem: Environmental > Terrestrial > Soil > Wetlands > Permafrost | place: Sweden: Stordalen | collected... | reverse complement strand
GAACCAAGTCCTCAGAGTTCCTCCCCCCGATCTGCAATCCTAGTGAGCCGCCAGCTTGGACTGGATTACGTATGGCGAGATGGGGAGACCCACCGCTGAGACCCCCAGAGCCACCATCCGGGCCATCTGGTAGGCGCCTGCCGACACAAAGTGTAGGGCGTCCAAGATGAGGGTCGAGCTAACGTAGGCATCGCCAACCTTTGTGTAGTACGCGAGAGCCATCGATTGCAGGTCAATGACCGGGGTATTGGTTTCCGCGCCTACGGCAATGATGGCCGCGCAGTATTCCGGGAAGCCATTAGTGGGAAGGCCATTGGATAGTTGATGACGCGGCGTCGGAGTGAGCAGGACCGGTATCGCGTTCTTGCCACGGGCGCCGTCAATATACTGCTTCAGGTAGGTTCTGAAGGTGGTGGCGGGGTTGGTGTAGCGAGTGGCATCGCTCGTGTATCGATCGTTGATTCCCCACTGGGCGAAGAGGTAGTCACCGGGCTTGATCACGTTCAAGATCTCGGTCAAGTGTCCTTCGTCAATGAAGGACTTGGAACTTCTGCCACCAATCGCCTTGTTCACGACGATCACGTCGGTGGTGTTGAAGAACTCCTGAAAGCGCTGACCCCACCCCTGCTGGTCACTCGCGTTGGGGGCATAGGTTTGGCAGGTTGAATCCCCTGCCAGATAGACGGTCGGTGTTCCCGACGACGCGGGGTAGGGCCCCGTGCCGGGCATGACGATAGCGCCGCCCACAGTTCCCGAAGAGCCGCCGGTGTTGACCGTACCGCCAGAGCCTGGGCCGCCCGTCCCGCCGGTTGAGGTTCTGCCGCCCGCGCTTGCGCCACCAGTGGAGACTCCGCCGGTGTTCGTGCCTCCGGTGGCTCGTCCGCCGGTTGCGCTACCGCCTGCCACTCCTCCACCCGTGGCGCTGCCGCCCGTCCCGCTACCACCGGCCACGCTGCCACCCGTCTTGCTGCCGCCCTCCACGCTACCGCCCGCCGCGCTGCCGCCGGTTTTACTACCGCCTGCCACGCTGCCACCCGTAGCGCTTCCGCCGCTGGCATCCCCGCCGCTCGCGCTGCCACCCGTGGTTGTCCGCCCGCCCGTGCTGGGCGGTGCGCCCCCGGTGGCCGAACCACCCTGAGGGCTCGCGCCGCCTTGCGCTTGTCCACCAGATGCAGGTGTGCCGCCACTAGTCAGAGTCCCTCCTGAGGCCGTGGGCCCTGTCGTAGTGCCGCCAGAGCCACCCACAGTCACTCCGCCAGAAGGCGTGACCGCACCGCCGGTGCTTCCTCCAGAACTGGTGCTGGGCGGGGAGGTGTCGGAGTTACACCCTAGCAGTGAACAAGCAGTGAGAGCGAGAAGGCCAGCGAGGACTCGGGTGAAACAGGTTTTCATAGTGGGCGTACTCCTATGCAGCGCATCGTCGTGGGCCCCCAGATGAGGCTCGGTTGCATTTTGACGGAAAACAGACTCGGGGATTGACCCGGTCCTATCGGTCTTTTCCCCTTTAACAAATTACGCAGTGGCAGGGGGAAAGCCAAATGGCTCAGGGAATTCGATAACGCACACGGTCCTCGACTCCCAGTGCGCCGCAGGAATGGCAGCCGACGATGGTTCGCGCCTGGGCAGCCTGAACGCGAGCTTCGCCCGACAAACCGCTGCTGCCATGGCAGCTACGCCCCTATGCCCGGCTAGGGCCGGTTTTCGGCATAGCTACTTGCCCTGGCTCGCAGCTCGTTGCGCTGCGCAGGCCGGCTGTGGAACGCCCCCTAGCGCATATGCTCGGACAGATAGGCGGTGATCGAGTCAATCGACTGAGCAAGGTGTGTATCGAGCCAGCTTCCGAGGGCCCCTAGGCCTCCCCGCCCGCCCGAGGTAGCGTCCACGGTGAACTCGGCGAGAGGAGTTTGTCCCCGGTGGACAGACACTACAGTGAGCAAATAAGACGCCCCGGCACCAAAGCCTACCATCGCTCGAGCAGCATTGGATCCGGCGTCGAATTTTGTGACTTGCAGGTTCACGAACACGGCAGTCGGGGGCACCGTCGGCCCTGCGACCATGGCCCGCAAACCCGCTGCTTGCAGTGCCGCGGCGAGACGAGGTGCGTAGGAGGTCTGCAGGGTGATCCTCCCTTGGGCAACGCTCGGCGGATCGTCCGAGTAGTCGCCCTCGAACACCGTCCGCGAGGCGTCGACTGGCACCACCACAAGCACCTCCGAGCGCGGGATTGCTCCCGGTGCAAGCTGCATACGAATATTGGAGATACTGGACCCACCACAGCCGAAGACCGCGAGAGAAGCCAGCAGAAACGCGATTCCCATTCGGTTTTTCATCGACCCAGAAAGCCACCGAAACTACTCGATGTCAAGCGCGCGATGAAATGCTCATACTTCGGCCGGCGGCGGGGCCCGTTCTTGTAGTACAAGAAGCCTATGCAGCAAGTGCGGATCGTGATCGAGAACGTGACGCCGAGGGTCGACTGTGGCCGTTTCGCAGCCAAGGCCGTGGTGGGCGACAAGGTGGAAGTCGCCGCCGACATTTGGAAGGACGGGCACGAGTTGCTGCGGGCTGCGGTCCTGTGGCGCAAGTTGGCGGCGGACGAGCTGAGCTTCGGCACCATGCCTGCGGCCCCGGATCGGAAGCGCGTCGACTGGCGCGAATCGGTCATGCTGACCGATCCGGCCTTCAACGATCGATGGTATGCAATCATCAACCCGCATGAGGTGGGGCCCCACGTGTTCACCGTGGTGGCGTGGACCGACCGTTTTGGTTCCTTTGTCGCCGAGCTGAAGACGAAGGTCGAGGCGGGGCAGGACGTGTCGAGCGAGCTGCTGGAAGGGCTGCAGATCATTGACGCTTCGATCAAAGCGGGCCACGGCAGGGACAGGGTATCGCTCATTGAAACCCGGCACGCGGTTGCTGCCGCCCAGAGCACCGCCAAGAAGGTTGAGCTGATTCTCGATCCATTGCTGGCCGACCTAATGGCTAGGTGCGATCCGCGCGACGACTTGCAGATCTGTCCCGCCGAGTTCCCCCTCTGGCTCGATCGCGAACGGGGCCATTTTGGCGCCTGGTACGAGATCTTCCCGCGCTCGCAGGGCATGGACCCCGCGCGCAGCGCGACCTTGGGCGAGGCCGAGGCGCGCCTGCCTGAGATCGCTGCCATGGGGTTCGACGTGCTCTACCTTGCGCCCATCCATCCCATTGGCCACAGCCATCGCAAGGGGCCCAACAACTCGGAGGAGTGCCGGCCCGGCGAGCCCGGCTCACCCTGGGCGATAGGCAGCGACCAGGGCGGCCACGACGCCATCCATCCCGAACTGGGCACCCTGGCCGACTTCGATCATTTCGTGGCTGCGGCGCGCGGGCTGGGACTCGAGATCGCGCTCGACTTTGCCGTGCAGTGCTCGCCCGATCACCCTTGGGTGGGGCAGCACCCGGACTGGTTCAGCAAGCGGCCGGACGGAACCATCAAGTATGCCGAGAATCCGCCCAAGAAGTATCAGGACATCGTCCCCATCAATTTCGACACCGAAGACCGTGAGAGCCTATATCAAGCCTTGCTCGATGTCGTGTTGTTCTGGGTAAAGCGGGGCGTCCGCATCTTTCGCGTCGACAACCCGCACACCAAGCCGGTGAGCTTCTGGGAGTGGCTGATAGCCAGCGTGCACCGCCATCATCCCGACGTGCTCTTCTTGGCCGAGGCCTTCACCCGGCCCAAGCGTATGAAGAGGCTGGCCAAGTTGGGATTCACCCAGTCGTACAGCTACTTCACCTGGCGCAACTCGCGCCCGGAGTTGGAGGAATATGCCACCGAGCTGTTTCTCACCGACACCGCGGATTTTCTGCGGCCGAACTTTTTCGCCAACACGCCGGACATTCTGCACGAGTATCTGCAACAAGGGGGGCGCCCGGCCTTCATGGTTCGCCTGATACTGGCCGCGACCCTCTCGCCGAGCTACGGCATCTACAGCGGCTTCGAGCTGTGCGAGAACCGCGCGCTTGCGGCGGACAGTGAGGAGTACCTGGGCTCGGAGAAGTACCAATACAAGACCTGGGACTGGGACCGGCCCGGGAACATCAAGGAACTGGTCACCACGGTTAACCGGATCCGGCGCGCCCATCCCGCGTTGGCGCTTGGCCGCAATCTCAGGTTCCTCGAATCGAGCAATCCCAATATCATCGCCTACGCCAAGACCACGCCGGAGCTGGCAGACGTGCTGGTGATGGTCGTCAATCTGGACCCGCACAGCGTGCAGGACGGCACCATCCGCCTGGTCCCCGAGCTTTTTCATCGGGCGAAGCGGGGCAAGGTCTTGCTCGGGGGAGTACCAGCCAGCTATGAACTGACGGACCTGCTGACCGAATCGACCTACACCTGGCGCGGCGAGTGGAACTACGTGCGTCTCGATCCGAATTGGATGCCGGCGCACCTACTCCAGATCAAGCCACTCACGACGTGACCACAGCCCGGCAGTAGGCTACCCTCAAGGGCCATGGCGATTGTAAAGCCGGTTCGCAAGGCAGTACTCCCGGCCGCGGGCTTCGGGACCCGGTTCCTACCGGTGACCAAGGCTATTCCGAAGGAATTGCTGCCCATCGTGGACGTGCCGGTCATCCAGATCAATGTGGAAGAGTGCGTTGCCAGCGGAATTCGCGATCTCATCCTCATCACCAGCCGGGGCAAGGACGCCCTGATTGACTACTTCGACCGCGGGGCTGAGCTAGAGGAGCTGCTGGAACGCAAGGGCAAGCGCGCGGATCTGGAGATGATACGGCGGCTGACCGATCTGGCGCACATCTCGGCCATTCGCCAAGCCGAGGCGCGCGGCTTGGGTCACGCGGTACTGTGCGCTCGCGGCTTGGTTGTGGACGAGCCCTTCGCCGTGCTTTTGGGCGACGACCTGGTCGAAGCTGACCCGCCGGCTATCAGACAGCTGCTTGATGTCTACGCGAAATATGGCAAGGGTGTGGTGGCTCTCTGGGAGGTTCCCTCGGGGCAGGAGCACCTCTATGGAATCGTGGACGGCGAGTCCGTGGGCGGGGGCGTGTTCCGCCTTCACAATCTGGTAGAAAAGCCCGAGCCCGGCAAGGCACCTTCGCGCCTGTCCATCGTCGGCCGCTACGTCTTGCCGCCCGAGATCTTCCCCATTCTCGCCAACACCAAGCCAGGCCAGGGTGGCGAGATTCAACTGACGGACGCTCTCGCCACCCTGTGCGCCAGCGACGGGCTCTACGGCGTGCGGTTGCGGGGCGAGCGCTTTGATGCTGGAGACAGGACAGGCTACGTGCTGGCTGTGCTGCGCTATGCGCTTCGCCGATCGGACATCGGTGCGGCGGTGCGCGCGGGCGCGGAGAAACTCCTGCGCAAGACGTGACCGCGGCACCGGGAACTTCGGCAGCGGCTCCTGGCACCTTGTTGCAGGTGGCGGTGACCCTGCCAGTGGATGAAACGTTTACCTACCGCGATCCTCGGTCCGCTGTGCGCCTGCCGCTCGGCACCGAGGTGATCGTACCGTTCGGTTCACGCCAAGTCACCGGCTTTGTGGTGGGTTATCCAGAAGCCGTGGCCGGCCCGGTGCGTAACATCGCGGACGTGGTGGGCGACGGTCCCGCCATCGATGAACAGATTCTGGATCTCTGCCGCTGGGCGGCCGGTTACTACCTGGCCCCGTTGGGCGAAGTTCTGCGTTCTGCCCTTCCGCGCGGCGAGCGGGCCATTGCTTCACGCCGCATCCGTCTCACCGAGGCGGGACGGCATTTGGTTGACCTAGAAGCCAAGGGGCGTTCGCACATGGCCGGGATCACGCTCGATGCGGAAGACCGGGCTTTGCTGGCCAGACTGCGCGCGGCGCGCAGCTTGAGCTCGACGGCTCTGGCGCGGGCTGCGGCCGGTGCGACGGCTCGCATGGCGCATCTGGGGGAGCGCGGTCTGGTGGAGATCATCGACCGGGTGGCCGGTCCGACCAAGAGCCGGAAGACAGCGGGGGAGGGGAAGATGTCCGCAGCCAGCAGCGAGCCTCCCGTCCTCAACCCGCAGCAAGAAGCCGCGTTGAACGCGCTGAGGGCGGCGTTGGGCAAGGGATACAGCGGCTTTCTGCTCCACGGCATCACAGGTTCGGGCAAAACCGAGGTCTACCTGCGCCTCATCGCCGAGGCGCGGGCACAGGGCAAAGGGGCGCTGATTATGGTGCCCGAGATCGCGTTGACCCCGCAACTCGCGGCACGCTTCCGCGCTCGTTTCGGTGACGATGTGGCGGTTCTACACAGTGCCCTGCCTCCTGCGGACCGTCGGGCGGCGTGGCGGCGCCTGCGCAGTGGTGAGGTTGGCATCGCGCTGGGCGCACGCTCGGCGGTGTTCGCGCCGGTGCGCGCACTGGCCGTGGTGGTGGTGGACGAAGAGCACGACGGATCCTTCAAGCAGGAGGACGGCGTGCGCTACCACGGCCGCGATCTGGCTGTGATGCGGGCCCACCAGGCCAAGGCGGTCGTGGTGTTGGGTTCGGCCACGCCGTCGCTGGAAAGCTTCCGCAACGTGCTGGTGGGGCGGTTTCGCCGCCTGCTTCTGCCCACGCGGGCCAATCCGGCCGCGGCAGCACGGCCGTTGCCGCCGGTCGAAATCATCGATCTGCGGCGCCACCAGATGGGGCCGGACCAACTCCTGGCCCCGCCATTGGTGGCGGCTGTGGCGGCAGCCCTGGCGGCCGGCGAACAGACCATTCTCTTTCTCAACCGGCGCGGCTTTTCCACGCTCATGCACTGCCAAGCTTGCGGCACGGTCTTGCGCTGTTCGAGCTGTGACGTGTCCATGACCCTGCACCGTGGGCGCGAGAAGCTCATCTGCCACTACTGCGGTCGAGCGGTGGCCATTCCCCCTCGCTGTCCGGCTTGCAAGCAGGCCGCGCTACAGGGGCTAGGGACCGGCACCGAGCGGGTGGAGAGCGTGGTGCGCTCTCTCTTTCCATCGGCCCGCGTGGCGCGGCTGGACCGGGATACCACCGACGGCCAGCGCGACCGACTGGAGAAACTGCTCGCGCGTGTGCACGAACGCGAGATTGATATCCTGGTGGGCACCCAGATGGTCACCAAGGGTCACGACTTTGGCGGCGTAACTCTGGTGGGTGTGCTGCAGCCTGACCAGGGTATGCACCTGCCCGACTTTCGTGCGGCCGAGCGGACCTTCCAGCTTCTCGAGCAGGTGGCGGGGCGGGCCGGCCGGGGCGATCGGCCAGGCCGCATCGTGGTGCAGACCTTTTGCCCGGAGCACCCGGCCATCCAGTTCTTGCGCACTCACGACTACGAGGGCTTCGTGCGTGATGAGTTGGCGCGGCGAGAAAGTGCGAGCTATCCGCCGTTTTCGCGTATGATCGCTCTTCGCTTGGACGGCCGTCATGAAGCTTCGGTTTGCGCCGCCGCCACTGCGGCGGCGGCCCACGCCCGTGCGCAGGCAGGCACCGCCATCCTCGTGTTGGGGCCAGCCGAGGCACCTATTCGCAGGTTGCGCGGCCGCAGTCGCTATCAGATCTGGTTGCGTGGGACCGATCGGGCCAAACTACTGGCCGTGGCGCGGGCTGCGGCCGAGGTGACCCTGCCGCGTGACCTGCGCTTGGCTATCGACGTCGATCCGCAGAGCGTTTTGTGATGGCAGAAGTGCACGAAGAAGTTTCGCAGCTACTCGGCCGGTTGGCCGCGGGCATCGATGATGTCATCGAGGCTGAGATGTCGACTGCGCTGGAGGCCGTGGGGGATGAGGGTCCCCCCTCGGTCGGCGAGCTGGCCGAGATCGACCTGCCCGTCTTGATGGGCCACATCTTCAGCGACGGAACCACCGGCCGTCTGAGGATCTGGCAGGAGCCGGTTGAGAAGAACGTCTACTTCGAAGCGGGTTTGCCAGTCATGGCCGCATCGAATGACGTCGCGGATCGCATGCTAGCCATGCTGGTCCGCGAACGGGTGGTGTCGGCGCCCCAGCGGGAAGAGGTGGAGAGAGTTGTCGATGCGACCGGACGCAAGGTCGGGGCGGTGCTGGTCGACATGGGCCTCTTGCGCAGCGATGAGCTGCTGCCGTCGGTGCGCCGCCACTACGAGAGTATCATCCTGACGCTGTTTGGCTGGACCGCCGGGCGCTGGCAGATGGAACCTGGGATGATCGCCGGACCTGACCGGACGCGACTTCTGCGCCATCCAGCGGCTCTGGTCCGCGAGGGACTGGCGCGAGGCTATGCGACGGAGAAGATTGCGGCTCACGTCGGCTCGGGCAAGAACTTGTTCGTTCTCGACACCTCGGGCGGCTCGGCCGACCTGGTGACACAGATGCTGGCCGACCCAGCGGAGGCGCGCGTGCCTCTCTTGTTCGATGGGGTGCGCTCGTTGGACGAGGTCGCGCGATCGAGCGGCCTGCCCGACACGATCGTCTGGCAGATCGCCTTTGCCTTGTCGTGCTTTGGGGTCTTGCGACCCGCCCGCTCTGGGGGCGGAGCCAACCAGGGTTTTCGCATCGGAGTGCGCGACCTGCAGATCGCGCGCGAGCGGGTAGTGGCCCGGCACGCGCTGGCACAAGAGGGTGACTACTTCCAGGTCTTGGGTGTGGATCGACAGGCGGACGCTACCGAGATTCGGCGTGCCCACCAGCGTCTGCTTCGGGAGTGCTCGGCTGAGGTGTTGGGGCCGGAACTGACCCACGAGCTGAAACCGGCGGTCGGCACAATTCGTGAGGTATTGGACGAAGGGCTGCGCATCCTCTCGACGCCCGCCTTGCGAGCGGCGTACGAGCTGAACCTGGCAGCAGAACCGGAGGCACAGGCGCCGCAGCCGGAATCGAGTGACGAGCCCTCGCCCGAGGCACCGGAGGGTTGACAACGTGCGCGTGATCTTCTTCGGCTCTCCCGCCTTCGCGCTGCCATCATTGCAGGCGGTGGCTCGTGAACACCAAGTGTTGGCGGTGGTGAGCCAGCCAGACCGGCCGGCGGGGCGGGGCAAGAGGTTGCAGTCGCCTCCGGTGAAGGAAGTGGCCGTGCGGCTTGGGCTGTCGGTCGAGCAGCCGACCAAGCTGCGGGACGGCGCACTAGCCAAGGTTCTTGCGGCTCTGCAGCCTGACGTCTTCGTGGTGGTGGCCTATGGCCGCATCCTGCCCCCGGATCTCTTGGCCGTGCCCAAGCTGGGCGCGTGGAACGTGCATGGCTCGCTCCTGCCCAAGTACCGCGGCGCTGCGCCCATTCAATGGGCCGTGATCCGTGGCGAGAGCAAGACCGGCGTGTGCGTGATGCGCATGGAGGAAGGCCTGGACACGGGGCCGGTGGCAGCCTCGCTGGAAGAGCCGATTCGCGACGATGACACTGCGGGCACATTGGCCGAGCGGCTGGCCTGGCTGGGGAGCAAGCTACTTGTCGAAACCTTGCCCCGCATCGCCGATGGCAGCGTCACCCTGCAAGCGCAGGACGAGGCAGGCGCCACCCTGGCGCCGCCTATGAAGAAGGAGGACGGCTATCTTGAACTTGGCGCCCCTGCCGCGGAGGTGTCAGCGCAGGCGCGCGGTGTGGACCCCTGGCCGGGTGCAACCGTCCTCCATCTCGACGAGCCGATGAAGGTTTTTGGCGCGCGTGTGATCGATGGGCAGGGTACTCCGGGCGAGGTCCAGGGCCTGGTGCCACAAGGATTGGCCGTCGCGTGCGGGGGGGGCACCGTGGCCTTTGCCGAGCTGCAGTTTCCCGGCCGCAAGCGCTTGCCTGCCGCCGCGGTACTCGCCGGCCATCCGATCCCGGTTGGCACGCGGTTGCGGAACGCGCGAAGTTAGTAACGAGAAGAGTGGCCGCCTACGTGAGTCGAGCGAAGCTCGCATTCACGTGGGGTGGAAGCAGGGGCCCACAGTCTTGGGGCTGATTTCAGAAGAAACAGTGTTTGTCGGGGCGAGAGGATTTGAACCTCCGGCCTTTCGGTCCCGAACCGAACGCGCTACCAGACTGCGCCACGCCCCGATGTTTTGCTCGACCTGGAAGCTGGCCGGGCCGAACCCCAGCTCACCTTCCCCCGCCGCCAAGGCCGGGAAAAATTAGCACGACCGGTCGACGTCGCCACGAGAAAACGACCGTGGCCCCGGTCAGTGTGGCTCATCCGTCTCGTCTTCATTTCGCGCTACGCCCTGGTCCAGATCCTCTTCGGAAATCGACCGGCTGATGCGAAAGGCGCCGTCCAACCAACTCCCCAGGTCCGCCATCTTGCAACGCTGCGAGCAAAACGGGCGAAAAGGCGCGCTGGCCGCCTCGGGGGCGACGGCTCGTTCGCACGTGGGACAGAGGCGTGCGCCTGTCACGGTGGTCAATCTAGCACGCCGCATGTCCCCAATCCGGCCTGCAACGTGCTACGGTTGCGGCGGTGAGGCTAGCTGTCCTCTCTTGCATCTTCCTGGTTGTCGCCGGCTGCAGCCACGAATGGCCGAGCGGCGCCTTCGGGGTGACGCGACCAGAGGCTGCAGCCGGGAGAGAAAAACCTGTGATCTTTCGTCTCGACAACGGCCTGGAAGTGGTTCTGGAAGAGAACCACGCGGCGCCCGTGGTGGCATTCCAGGCATGGGTCAAGATTGGGTCAGCCGACGAGCCCCCGGAACTGGCGGGCATCGCGCATGTGTTCGAACACATGTTGTTCAAGGGGACCAAGCGGCGCGGTGTGGGCCAGATCGCGCGGGAGGTGGAGGGTTCTGGCGGCGAGATCAACGCCTGGACCAGCCACGACGAAACCGTGTACCACCTCGTCCTGGCCAGTCGGTTCTTCGATGCCGGTCTCGACATCCTGGCCGACACCCTGCAGAACGCCGGCTTCGACCCCGACGAGTTTGAGCGGGAGCGCCACGTGGTGCTCGAGGAAATCAAGCAGGGCCTCGACGATCCGGAACGCCAGGCAGGGCAGGGGCTGTTTCGCGCGGTTTTCGACCAACATCCCTACGGTCGGCCCATCATCGGGACCGAGGCCACCGTGCGCAGCCTGCGCCGGGAAGATCTGGTGGCCTTCTTTTCCAAGTGCTACGTAGCCAGCAACCTTACGCTGGTAGTGGTGGGTGACTTCGATGCGGACAGTGCCCGCCAGAAGATCACCAAGGCCTTCGCCTCGCTTCCCGAGGGAGTCCCGGCCGTCGCCCGGCCCAAGCAGGACGAGCAAGCTCAGCTGCGCGTGGTTGCGACGGCGCGTGACGTGAAGGAAACCCAGCTCCTTCTGGGGTTTCGCACCCCTGCCATCAACCACCCCGACGTTCCGGCGCTCGACCTACTGGCCGTGGCGCTCGGCCAGGGCGATAGCTCACGGCTCAATCTCGAGGTGGTACGCAATCGCCAGCTCGTGACCAACACCTCGGCCTATCTGTTTTCCGCCCGCGATCCCGGGCTCATGGTGGTGGCTGCCAGCCTTCCCCCTGGTCGTGTCGACGAGGCTGCCCGCGCCCTGCTCGATGAGATTCTACGCTTGTCACGCGAAGAGATGGCGCAAGAGGAGCTGGCCAAGGCGCGCACCATCCTGGAGAGTGACCGCGTCTACGACAAGGAGACGGTCCAGGGGCACGCGCGCAAACTGGGTTTTTTCGCCGCCATCGCCGGCGACATAGGCTTTGAGGATCGCTATCTGGCCAGCCTGCAGAAACTGACTCCGGCTGATCTGAGACGAGTGGCAGCGCAATACCTGCGGGTATCGAACTTGACGATCTTCGCGCAGGTGCCCGAGCCAAAGACTGACAAGCAGCGGGCAAGGACGGAGAAGATCGCTGCCTCGATGAAGAAGCTCGCCGAGGCGGCCGAGGCCAGAGCCAACGCGCGTTTCGCGCGGGTGACCGCCGCGGGCGAGGGAGATCGTGTCGTCACGCACGTCTTTCCCTCCGGACTGAAGCTCTTGGTCATGCGCGACGCCTCGGTGCCCATCGTGGCGGTGCGTGCGACCTGGGTGGGCGGGCTGCGCTACGAGGACGAGCGATCAAACGGCATCTCCCACATGCTGGCTACACTGTTCTCGCGCGGCACCAAGACCCGGAGCGCAGAGCAGATCATGCACGAGGTCGAGGGCATGGCGGGCAGCATCTCAGGCTATTCTGGCCGCAACAGTCTGGGATTGCAGGCCGAGTTTCTCTCGCGCTATCTCGAGCGTGGCTTCGACCTGGTGGCGGACTGCCTGCTCAACGCCACGTTCTCCGACGAGGAGTTGGACAAGGAGAGGCGAATTGTCATCGACGACATCCGCGCCCAGGAGGACAACCTGGGTCAGGTGGCGTTTCGGCTGTTCCATTCCGGCATGTGGAAGAAGCATCCCTATCGCCTCGATCCTCTCGGCACGCCGGAATCGGTGGCGGGGTTCACTCGGCGCAAGCTGTTGCAACACTTTCGTCGCCACTATGCGATCAAGAACCTGACTCTCGCGGTGGTGGGTGACGTGGAGCCCAACCGCGTGATCGCCAAGGTCGCGACACTCTTCTCCGGCGCCTCCGAAGCAGGCGTGCCGCAGCCCGAGATCGCCGCTGAGCCACCCTCCGAAGGGCCAAGCCAGGTCTTCAAGTTCCTGGCCAAGGAGCAGGCGCACGTGGTGCTCGGCTTTCCGGGCGTGACCTTCGCCAATCCCGATCGCTTTTCCCTGGAAGTGCTGGCGCATGTCTTGTCCGGGCAGGGGGGCCGCCTGTTCAGCGAGATTCGCGAGAAGCGAGCCCTGGCCTATCGGGTGAGTGCCTTTTCGCTGGAAGGAATGGATCCGGGCTACTTTGCCGTCTACGTGGCCACCAGCCCCGAGAAAGTAGAAGAAGCCATGCGCGCCATCCGAGAGGAACTGAAGACGGTGGCCGAGAATGGCATTTCCCCCGACGAATTGCAGCGAGCCCAGCGCTATCTCATTGGCACCCACGCCATCGGACTGCAGCGCAGAAGTGCGATCGCGGCGGCGCTGGCCTTCTATGAGGCCTACGGTCAAGGCTGGCAATCCTATCGTCGCTACGGCGACAGCATCATGAAGATCACGGTCGCTGATGTCTTACGGGTGGCCCGCAAGTATCTCGACCCGCAGCGCGAAGTGGCTGCCGTGGTCGAGCCGGCCGCGCAGACGCCCGGTGCCGCGCGCGCGGTGGCGCGCGCGAGTGGCAGTGTGACGGGATCCCGCGGCCGCTCGGGTGAGGCTTCTCCCAGCTTGCCGCTGCGGCGTAACCCGGAGACACGATCGATTCCCCGGTAGATCGCGATGCCATCGGCGGCGGACAACCCCAGAAACTTGCTGACGAGTCTCATCCTCGTCTTCCCGCTCTTTCTCATCTACCAGGTAGGGGTCCTGTTCACTCTGCCCATGTTGAATGGGGCGGACTTTGTCACCACGTTACTTTTCCACACCTTCGGCCTGACCCGGCCTGGCTATTTGGGCTTTCTGGGAGGGGTCCTGCTACTGTTCCTAGTAACCGTGGCGGCGCTGGGCCGGCACCAGCGTTTCAACCGCGCGGTGGTGGTCCCAGTCATTCTCGAAAGTGTGGTTTGGGCCCTCACCATGGGGTCGCTGATCGTCTTTGTCATGACCAAGGTGCTCGACATCTCACCCCGACTCGGGGGCGGGATCGAAGGGCAGGGGCTGGTGGCCCGCTTCGTGATGTCGCTGGGTGCGGGCGTTTACGAAGAGACGGTGTTTCGCCTGGGCTTGCTGGGCGGCCTGGTCTTCGTGTTGGAGAAGCTCGTGCGCATCGCCCGATGGGCAGCACTACTCGGGGCCTTCTTGCTCTCGTCGGCGGTGTTCTCCGCAATGCACCACTTGCCACCTTACGGTGATCCGCTAGAGCTTGGACCCTTCGTATACAGGCTCCTGGCCGGCATCTTCTTTGGCCTGCTTTTCTGGCGGCGCGGGTTTGCGGTTGCCGTCTACACCCACGCCTTCTACGACATCTTCGTGCTGGTCATCAGGTAGGCGCCTGAAGTCTGCGCTAGCCAGGCTGCTATCTACGCTTCTTGGCAGCAGCCTTTGGGGGTGGCTTCTTGGGGGCCGGCTTTTTGGCAGCGGGCTTCTTGGCGGGCTTCTTGACGGCGGGCTTCTTGGCGGGCTTCTTGACGGCGGGCTTCTTGGCGGGCTTTTTGGCAGTGGGCTTCTT
>Ga0182017_10002448_pt1 | contig 14086 bp, 13 predicted proteins | sample 712E3DmetaG_FD_120492 | JGI IMG/M metagenome (GOLD analysis project Ga0182017, IMG submission 120492) | Permafrost microbial communities from Stordalen Mire, Sweden - 712E3D metaG | ecosystem: Environmental > Terrestrial > Soil > Wetlands > Permafrost | place: Sweden: Stordalen | collected... | reverse complement strand
TCAAGGGATGGGCCGATTGATCTCCGCGGGCGATTTGCTGCCGGCCCGCTCCCTCATTTCCGGGAACCCAATCCCAGAGTATCGGCGGATCGCCGCGTGGTCGGTGACCCCAGTCACACCCCTGTGGGCCGATCAGCGCAACGGCGTGCGAGGCGGACAGATGCATTCCCCTGCGAGCAGCTCCATACGGTGTCTCTTGCGGATGGATTGGATTGGCGTCCCCAGGCACTCTGAGTTTGAACCAAGTGGGGTAGCTGCCTTAGTACAGTAAGATCTATATGTAGTGGTTTCCGAGGCAAAACTCGATTTGGGGCTTGATTATCCGGCCACTTGGCAGCAGTTCCGAGCTTGGTTCCCGGATGAACAAGCCTGCATTGCCTACTTGGAGCGCTTGCGCTGGCCGAATGGTTTTACATGTCCAAAATGCTCCAGTGAAAAGGGTTGGCGCTTGCCCAACGGGCGATGGACCTGTGCTGGCTGTGCTCGCAAAGTGTCTGTGACGGCAGGAACGATCTTCGACCGCAGCCGCGTACCGCTGGCCGACTGGTTTACCACCATCTGGTTCATGACCAACCAGAAGTATGGCGTCAGCGCGTTGGGCCTACAGCGACTTCTCGGCCTGGGCAGCTATCAGACGGCCTGGACGATGCTGCGCAAGTTGCGGGCCGCCATGGTGCGTCCTGGCCGCGAGCGACTCCAAGGCTCAGTTGAGGTAGACGAAACCTATGTGGGCGGCATCGAGCAAGGCGGACGCGGCACGGAACGTAAGTTCATCGTGGCCATCGCGATCGAAGTGCTTTCACCGATAGGCTTCGGGCGGGTGCGGCTCAAGCGGGTAGTGGATGCTTCCTCACGCAGTCTGATTCCCTTTGTGCAGTTCGCAATTGAGCCGGGATCACAGGTGCGCACCGATGGCTGGAAGGGCTATGCGGGGTTGGCAAAGGAAGGCTACCAGCATCATGCTGTCAGTATCTCCAGTAGCGGCGATCCAGCGCATGTGGTCATGCCGGGGGTCCATAAGATCGCATCGCTGCTGAAACGTTGGCTGCTGGGAACGCATCAAGGTTCGGTCACCGCCGCGCATCTGGATGCATACCTGGATGAGTTCGCCTTTCGCTTCAATCGCAGGAAATCACGCCGTCGGGGAATGCTCTTCTATCGCTTGCTGGAAAATGCTGTGGCAACACAGCCGATGCGGTATCGGCCATCAAGAGCCACCCATACGACCTCAAAACACAACCTGTAGTGGCTACTGTACTAAGGCAGCTACCCCACTTGAACCAATTTGCGGAGAACGTCTCCAAAGCTGAGGCCCTGAGCACCGAGATTTCTTCTATTCTAATTTCGAGCAGGAGCTCCCATGTAATTGATTCTGCGAAACGTGTGGAGCCATCGGATGGGACCGGGGGGTGAGGATGGGCCTCAGATTCTGAGCCGCGCTCCTCACGGGCGGTCTGGCCAACATCTCAAAAAGAAGTAAGTCGCGGAGTCTTCCGACGAGCGGTACAGGCGAGAGGGTTGGGCTCGAACTCAGGACCAATGCCTTAGATCGCGGCGGCCCGTTGCGGCGACTGTTGTCGTGATAGATGTGTGAGCGGTCTTGGCTATCGCTCTCGCTCCTCGTAATCGCATACCGCGTATGTCAAGTGGTGTGGAGGCCTCATTGGTGAGCATAGAGTCCTTCACAAGGTTTCGATCTGTTGCTTAGGGAGGCGAAATGTGACGCCTCAAATTGGCCCCAACATGCCGATGACTTGAACAAGATTGATCCCACTATCTACGAAGACCACAATCCAACGCCGCATAGCGTGTATGTAGACCCTGCTCACGACCATGTTGCTTGGGTCGAATCGGTGTCCACAAATTCGAATGGTGCTACACGATATCAAGGTCTTTCTGTACAGGCCGTTTGGGATGGCTGGATCGCCGGAACCACTCCCGCCGACAATCCACGCGCCATAGGCCGCAGCGATTGTCCCCTTGCTGGTGTTGCCGCAGGAGCGCTTGCCGTCGGGCAGGCGTTTTTGTTCAAACAAGGAGACCTTCGAGCTGGCAGAAACACCCAAGATTTATCGCTCTGGTCGGGCCAAGCAAGCGACGTCAATGACATTCAGGATGCTCCAAGCTTCGACCAAGTTCTTCTGCCCGGCGGTCTCTGGTTGGTTGGGCTAGGCAATTTGGGGCAGGCTTACCTCTGGTCCCTCGCACTTCAGCCATACTCCAGACCTGAAGATGTCATGCTCTTCCTTCAGGACGATCAAATTGTCGGGCGTGAGAATTGGGGTACGTTTGTGCTCGTGCAGCGTGGCCGGTACAACTTGCTAAAAACACGTCTTGCCGAGGAATGGGCAACTGCGCGAGGATTTCAAGTTCGCCGGATCGACCGCCGTCTCGATGAACATCTCCTGCGGTCTCAACAAGAACCTGGCATAGCGTTGGCCGGGCTCGATCGGATGCCTCCTCGGCGCATCCTAGGCCGCTGTGGCTTCGAATACAAAATTGATGCTGGGCTGGGTGCGACGGCCATCGAGTACCGTAAAATCCGTCTGAATGTTTTCAATTCTGACGAAAACCCCGCTGACCACCAGAATGGCAGCGAGGACGTTGCGGGGAGTTTGCGGACGAATCCTTGGACCGGACGAAGCAGTCTTCATCGCTTTCTCATAAACTGCGCGTAGCGCACAGCATCAATATGGTGAAGAGCAGCGGCAGATAGAGCACGCTCACCTTGAGGAGATCGCGGGCCACCATGCGGCTTTCTGCCTCGGGGATAGGGAGCAGGATACGCATGAAGCGAAGAGTATATGCCAGATAGATCAAGCCGAGCAGGACAGCCAGAACCGCATAGGTTCCGCTCGCCATGCCCAGCCGCCACGGCGCGAGGCTTACAGGAATCATCAGGACGGCAAAGACCAGGGCCTGAACCACGGTGGACCATCCATCCGGATGCACAACCGGAAGCATACGAATGCCCGCGCGCGCATAGTCTTCGCGATAGAGCCAGGCGATGGACATGAAGTGGGGAAATTGCCAGACCAGGAGAATGGCGAAGAGCGCAACGCCGGGCCACTCGATGCGTCCACGCGCCGCTGTCCATCCCAGCATCGGCCCCATGGCGCCGGGAAATGCACCGATGAAAGTGGCCAGAGGGGTAACGCGCTTGAGCGGCGTGTACACCGCAACGTAGGCAAACGCGGTCAGCAGCGCCAGCAGCGTGGTGAGTGGATTGGCGAAGAAATGCAGGTCCAACGCGCCCAGGGACAGCGCGCCCATGCCGGCCATCACACCCTGCGCAAGCGAGAAGCGTCCAGCGGCGAGGGGGCGATCGGCGGTGCGTTTCATCCGCGCGTCGGTCTTGCGTTCCAGGGCTTCATTGAGCGCTCCGGCGCCGGCGGAGACCAGCCCGATGCCCAACAATGCACCGAGCAAGCCGCGCTGCACGCTGGATACGCCGGAGTCCATCGCGCCCAGATAGTAGCCGCCCCACGCGGTGACCAGCACAAGCGTCACAACTCGCACTTTGAAGAGTACAAAGCAGTCGTGCAGCAGCGTTGCCGTGGCCCCGGGACTGGGCGCATGAATGTGAATCGGATGCGGGACCGGCTGGTTGCGCGCGGGGGACGATGGCGGCAGGCTGCCGATGGAAACCAGCGGCTCTTCGGCTATTTGTAAGGAAGGATTCATGCGAGACGCTCCTTGCGTTGATCGAGCAGCCGTACCGTAATCCACATGGCCGGTCCCAGAAAGGCGATCGAACCAAAGACCCACATCAGCATCGCGCCCAGCACTTGATCGTCGAGCAGCGAAACGCCAAATGGATTCGGGTTCTTGACGTAGTAGAGATACACCGGGCGTCCGCAGAAGGCCAGCGAAGCCGAGAGCATGGTGTTGACCAGGTCCGCGCCCACCAGATAGGGCAACAGCATCCATCCGAAGTGCCGCTTGCGCGATGGCCAGGGACGAATCAGGCAATTCCAGAAGAGCAGCGACGTGAGCAGAAAGCACAGGTGCTCGATGTCGTGCCAAGCCTCATTTTCCAAGGCAAAGTCGTAAGCCGCCGGCACGTGCCAGGCGAGGAAGGTCAGGTTCATCATCAGCCATGCTGGAAGGGGCTTCAATAAAAAACCGAATGCGCGCCGCAACCATGCCGCCCGGAGCAGCGGACGCAGCACAAACAAAGCCCACCGCGGCAGCCCGCGCAGCATGGGGACTACCGGCGCTGCCAACAGAACCAGCGGAGGAACAACCGACATCAGCAGCAGATGCTCGATCATGTGCGCGCTGAGCAGAGCGTCGGCCAACTCGTCCATGGGCGAAGCAATCGCGCCCCACAAGACTGCCATGCCCAGTTCAAAGCAGCAGAGCCGCCACACGGGAAACTGCCTGGGCCGCGTGCGCCGGATACGCATCCATCCGACGAAATAGACAACGGCCGAGAGCGCGATGCTGCACGTCAAAGGCAGCGGCAGGGTCCAATCGCGCATGAGGTCCTGCCAGGCATTGGCATCGTTCATGGCGCACCCGATGCACCCTTGGTTGAGTCAACCGGATGCGAGGCGTTCTGTGGCTGCAAGCCCTGCGAAGCATCGGCCGCCGGACGCAATCCTGGTCCGCGCAGCGTTCGCAGGTACTGCGTGATGGCGGTGGTTTCTTCCGGGCTGAGCGCCTTGCCGTAGGCCGGCATATTGCCGCCGCCTTGCAGAATCTGGCGAACGATCTGGTCCCCGGTCATCTCGGTTGCAACCGCATCCAGAGCGGGGCCGCGCCTTCCTCCCACGCCTCCAATGGAATGGCAGTTGCGGCACTGCTTCTGTTGCAGCAGCAAGGCGCCGCGCCGTTCCAGCGGGGTTCTATGCTCGACAAAAGACGCCGGCACGGGATCGCTGGACCACGAATCCATCGCCGGACTCCACGGCGTATGAAGGCCAAGGTGAGTGAATGTGCCCAGCGTGACAGCGATCAGCGTGACCATGAGGACCGCAACCGGCCGGCGCGACCAATGCTTCTCTCCCTCGCCTGCAATCAGCGGCAACAAGAGCAGTCCGCCGACGATCGCCACGGGAGCAATCAGCAGGGCTGGAGTCTCCATCTCCGGCGGCAGGAAGGCCAGCACGGCATAGAGCCAGAGGAAGAAGAAGTCGGGACGCGGCACGGTTTGAATGATGGTCGGATCCGGCTGGCCGCCCGGGCCAAAGGGACCGAAGAAGAAAGCGCAGGCCATCACGGCAAGCAGGATGACTGCCGCAAAGACAGCGTCTTTCCACGCGGCATCCGGCACGAAAGGAACGCCGGTGGATTTGGTCAAAGCCACGTAATTGCGGTCATAATCCGACTTGCGCACCAGACGCCCCGGCATCGGCCATTCATTGATTCCCAGGCGCAGAACCATCAGCAGGTGCAGTCCCACGAAGGCCAGCAGCAGAGCGGGAATCAGGAAGACGTGCAGCGCAAAGAAGCGCGAAAGCGTGGCGCCGCCGATGATCGGTCCGCCCAGCAAGAGATGCACCATGGGAGCGCCGATGAACGGAATGCGGCTGGTGACGGAAGCGCCAATGCCCAGGCCCCAGTAGGCGTCCTGATCGAAGCGCAACACCTGTCCGGTGAAGGCCATGCCCAGGGTGAGCAAGAGCAGAAAGACGCCCGCGATCCAGGTCAGCTCGCGCGGATATTTGTATGCGCCAAAGAGAAAAACCTGCATCATGTGAATGAGCACGATGGCGATCATGAAGTCCGATCCCCATCCGTGCATGGCGCGCAAAAACCAGCCCAGCCGCAGGTTGTGATTGATGAATTGCAGGCTGGCGTAGGCATTGCTCGCGCTGGGCGAATAGACCAGGGCCAGCAGAATGCCGGTCATCACCTGCATGATCAACAGCACCATGGCCGCGCTGCCAAAGACGTACCACCAACTGGCGGCAGAAGACGGCGTAGGATGCCGGGCCATCTCTTCAAGCGGCTTCAGCAGGCCGGTGCGTTTCTCGAACCACTGGAAGATGCGCAGCCCGCGCTGCTTCAGGTCTTTCATCTAGGACCTCTCTGGCGGCGCGGCGGCCGGCGCCTGAATGGCAAGCAAGCCCGGCGTGGACGGCTGCGCTGCAATCCCGACCAGCGGAGCCTTGCCCGCGCAGGCCTGGGTGGATAGCGTGGGCAATTGCCCGGCGCGAACCATCAAGTTGCCGCCTTCGATGCGGTGCAGGTACTCGAAGAGCCCACGCTCCGGCGGGCCCGATGCGCGCGAACCGTCGGCATAATACGCGCCGCCGTGGCAGGGGCAGAGGAAGAGCTTGGATTGCTCGAACCAGCGCACCGGGCAACCCAGATGGGCGCAATTGATGGCGAATACCTGAAAGGTTCCATCGTCGGCGTGACGAACCCACGCGACCGTCTTCGCGGTGTCGCCATCGCTGGGGCTGGTGATGGGATTCACGTACTCGGCCAGCCGCGTCTCGCCAATCGGAAAGGAATCGACCGCGCCGAGCGCAATCCATTTGTCCTCCGCGCCTTCTTTCTTCATCGCTGGACCCAGCAGAAAGCCGACAATCGGCACAGCCAGAATCGCGCCCACCACAGCGTTCAGACCAATCGCCATCTTGAAGAGAAATCTGCGCCGCGAGGTTGCGCTGGTGTGCGCGTCCTCGATCTCTTTGGTCGTGCCGAGCCACTCCGAGGGTGCAGGCAACGGAGTTTCTTCAGTCGGTTTACTCATGGCTCTTCTCCTTGCTTGAGGCGGTGTTCGGTGAAGCGGGTGTCTTGCGCAACGAGGCCAGCCACGCAACGATGTCGGTGACCTGCCGATCGGTCAAGGGCCTGGGTGCAATGCCGCGCCAGTCCGGCATGCCTTCTTCGGGACGGCCGGAAAGAATTGCGGTGCGCAGTCCCTGATCGCTGATCAGCGCCAGATAATTCGCATCGGTAATGGGGCCTGCAATGTGCGTCTTGTCGATTGCCTCCTCTGCGTGGCAGCGCGTGCAATAGGCCGTGTAAGCCGCGTTGCCTGCCGCGGCATCGCCCGCCAGCGTGGCTGCATACGAAGGCGGGTTTTTTCCGGCCAGCAGTTGGGGTTGTCCCCAGTGCCGCACGATGCCGTCGGCCAGCACTTCAATCTGCGCATCGGTCAGCGTCCCACCATAACTTTTGGCGAAAGCCGGCATCAGCTTGCCGGGTCCGCCTTTGGCCGTTGCATTGAGGACCGCCTCCTTACCGGCGATGGCGATGTAGACGGGGTTGGAAAGCGATACAGCCAGGCCGCGCTTGCCCTCCTCTCCGTGACAGGCGGCGCAATTCTGTTTGTAGAGTTTGGCAAACTCCATCACCCGATCGGGCCTTGGTTCGGCAGGGCCGGGCTTGCCTGGAGCGCGGCATCCGGCGAGGACGAGCATCATGCAGCCCGCTAGAACGAGAGCGATGCGAGGAGTTGTTGGCGTGGTTCCGCTCATCGCCGGCCCTCGTCTTTGCCGATCTTTGCATCGGTATGCAAGCCCGCGCGCGTGGCGAAAGGAAGCGCCTGAAACTCGGCTGAGCGCACCTTGACGCGAAGATTGATCACTGCTCCCGCAACCAGTCCATAGGCGACCTGGGAGAGCACAAACCACCACCAATTCATGCGTTCGCTGAGGATGGGGCTGACGACCTTCATCATGGAGCAGGCCAGGGCAGACCACAGCAGCGGAGCAATCAATCCGGCAGTCAGCAGCGACTTGCGCGGGAAGATTGGCAACATCGCGCCATAGAGCAGGCCCACCAGCACGGAGACCAGGGCGTGAATGGCCAGCGCGGCCAAAAGTCCCTGCGGATGGAACTGGCTGAGGAAGCTGTCGGGCGCATCTGTCCATCCGATGAAGCTGCCCGCGGCCAGCAGATTGATGCCGTACCAGAGGCTGTGAAACTTGATCCAACTGAAGACGATTGCGATGATGGCCATGGCTGCGCCGCCCGCCAGTCCGGCTTCGATGCCGGAGACGAAGCTGTAGGCGGGGCGCACGAGGACGGGCGTGTGCGGCGAACGGAATGGTTGCGCTGACGCCTGGGCCGCGGCCTCGGCGGAGACCGGCACCGTGATCTGCTCTTGCTTCTCGCGCGGCAGCACGTTGCGGAACCAACCGACCGCGGCCATCGAAGAGAGGACCAGGCCCAGCACGCTGATGGTCTCGTTTGTGACGAGGCCGGCTGCAATCAGCGTGATGCCCAGGCCCAGCACCATGGGCCATACCGTGGGCGCGGGCAGATGCAGCGATGCGGTGTGTTCTGCGTGCATTCCTTTTCCCGGCTCTTGCACTGCGTTCACCTTACCTTCCCAGTCCATAGACGACGATGAAGACCACCACCCACACCGCGTCCACGAAATGCCAATAATACGAGAGGACGTTCAGTCGATGCGCGTGGCTGCCGTTCAGCTTGCCCGCCACTGCGAAGAGCAGCGCCAGGCCCAACATGCCCAGGCCCACGATAACGTGCGAAGCATGCAGGCCAACCAGCGAATAGAAGGTTGTGCCAAAGAGATTGGTGCGAATGGTCAAGCCGTATTTGTAGATCAGCTCATGCCACTCCACCGCGGTGCCGGCGAGAAAGATGCCGCCCAGCAACACCGTCAGCGCCAGCCACAGGGCACTCAACCGCGCCGCGTTTCTCTCTAAAGCAGTCACCGCGAAGTGTACGGTGAGACTGCTGGACAACAAACACACGGTTCCCAGGACCGGCAGCTTGAGCACTTCGGCGGGTGTGGGGCCGCTGAGGCTTTTGCCGAGGTAAAAGATGTAGGCAAGGACAAAGATGATGAAGATTGCCGCCTCGGCCACGATGAGGCAAATCATTCCCACCTTGCCTTTGTCGGGCAACTGCCATTCGCCGGTGGATTGCGTCAATACCGCGGTATGTGCGCTCATAAGCCTGTCTACTCGTAGTCGGAGTCGGGTGCTTGGGGATGTTTGAGGTCCCACAGGGGACGGCGGCTATGCACCACCGGCTCCTCGGCAAAGTTGTAGTGCGGCGGAGGCGATGCGGTGGACCACTCCAGCGTCCACGCATCCCACGGATCGGGGCCGGCTTCTTCGCCGTGACGATAGGAGCGAACCACATTCCATACGAAGATGAGGATGGCCGCTGCCTGGAAGATCATGCCGATGCTCTCGATCATGTTCCACACGGCCCAGCCGCGGTCGGCCTCGTAGGTGTAGATTCTGCGCGGCATTCCCATCAAGCCGGGGATATGCATGAAGTCGAAGGTGAGATGGAAGCCGATGGTGAAGAGCCAGAAGTGCCACTTGCCCAGCGTCTCGCTCAGCATTTTGCCAGACATTTTGGGGAACCAGTAGTAGAAGGCGGCGAAGATCATGTAGAGAATCGCGCCGACCAATACGAAGTGGAAGTGCGCCACCACGAAGTAGGAGTTGCCCAACTGCCAGTCGAAGGGCGCGGCGGAGAGCATGATGCCGGTCAGGCCCGCGATCAGAAATTGAAAGAGGAAGGCGATGGAGAAGATCATGGGCGTGGCGAAGCGAATCTTGCCGCCCCACAGCGTGGCCAGCCAGTTGAAGATCTTGATGCCGGTGGGCACGGAGATAATCATGGTGGCCAGCGTGAAGAAGGTGTTGCCCGCCGGACCCAGGCCCACGGTGAACATGTGATGCGCCCAGACGCCCAGGCTGATGAAGCCGATCAGCACCGTCGCGCCGACCATCGCCGAGTAGCCGAAGATGGGCTTGCGCGAGAAGACGGGGATGATCTCGTTGGCGAAGGCAAAGGCGGGGAGCACCAGGATGTAGACCTCGGGATGGCCGAAGATCCAGAAGAAGTGCATCCACAAGACAGCCGACCCGCCGGCCTGCACATCGAAGAAGTGCGCGCCCAGAAAACGGTCGAAGCCCAGCATCATCTGCGCCGCGGTGAGCGGGCCGATGGCGATGAAGACCATCGCCGAGGTGACCAGATAGAGCCAGGGCAGCAACGGCATTCTGGCCATGGTCATGCCCTTGCAGCGCATGCAGACAATGGTGGTCACGATATTCAGCGCCGTGCCCACGCTGCCGATGCCGCTCAGGAAGACGCCGAGAATCCAGTAGTCGGTGCTGTGACCGGGCGAGAAGAGCTTGGCTGTGAGCGGCGCATAAGCAAACCAGCCCACATCCGGCGCCGTGCCCGCGCCATACAAACCATCGCCGCCAATGAAGCTGAAGTAAAGCAGCAGTCCACCGAAGGCGGAGATCCAGAAGCTGAAGGCGTTGAGGCGGGGAAAGGCCATGTCGCGCGCGCCGATCATCAGCGGGATAAGGTAGTTGCCAAAGCCGAAGAGAATCGGCATGCCCACGAAGAAGACCATCGTCGTGCCGTGCATGGTAAACATGCGATTGAAGACCTGGGGCGAGACGAAGTGATTGTTGGGCACGGCCAACTGGATGCGCATCACGGCGGCTTCCAGCCCGGCGATGAGCAGGAAGACCAGCGCGTAGCCGATATACAGCATCCCGATGCGCTTGTGGTCTACGGTGGTGAACCATTCATTCACCGCGTCGAGCCACAGCTTCGGATGAGAGGGCGGGGAATCAAAGGTCATCGCACCGGCCGTCTGCGGGGGCATCATCCGGTTCTCCTTCTTGCGTTCAACGCGTGCTTTAGCGCAACGAGACCATGTAGGCCGTGATCGCGTCCAGTTCGTGGCTGCTCAGATTCATCTTCGGCATCAGCGATCCGGGCTTCATCGAGTTGGGATCGTCGATCCATTGGCGCAGGTTTTGCGGCGTGTTCCTGATCGCGCCGGAAGCGATGGTGTCGCGGCTGGCCAAGTGCGTCAGATCGGGACCGAATTTGCCTTTGGCCGAAGTGCCGTTCACGGTGTGGCAGTTGACGCAGGCGGTGTGTTCAAAGGCCAGCCTGCCCTCGGCTGCCGCCGGATCGTCTTCCGCCGCCATTTTCTGATGGGCAATCCACTTGGCGAAATCCGCCGGCGAGTCCACGTAAACGCGGATCAGCATCTTGGCGTGTGCCGTGCCGCAATACTGCGCGCACTGGCCCAGATAGAGGCCCGGTTTGTGCGGATCGATCCACATGACATTGACCTTGTTGGGAATCAGATCCATCTTGCCGGCCAGATTCGGCACCCAGAAGCTGTGATCGACGTCGGCCGAGGACATGGTCATGTAGGTGGGCGTGGGGGCCTTCGGGTCGCTGGCGGGAAGATGCAGTTCATTGGCCGTAACCACGCCCGAGGCCGGATAGCGATATTCCCACCAATACTGATGGCCAATCACCACCACGTCCAGCGCGTTGGCAGGCTTGCGCGCCTGCTCGTTTACGGAGATGACGCGAGCGGTGGACAGAAAAAGCACCACCAGAATCAGAATCGGAATCACCGTCCACAGCACTTCGATCTGATTGCTGCCGTAGACCTGCGTTGGATCGGCATTGGAGTCGCCGGCGCGATGGCGGAAGCGGATGATGGCGTAGAGCATCAACCCCGCCACGGCCAGAAAGATGGCCAGCGTAATGGCCAGAACCAGCATGGACAGGCTGAAGATCGTGTGTGCCGGCGTAGCCTGCGGAGAGAAGATGCTGGTGGGGGTGCTGAACAGGCCCGTAACCCATTGGATGGCCCGACGCCACCAGGACTCGTGCGTTTGCATTGCAGTCATTGCGTGTCCGGCAGGCATGTCGTCCATGTCGTGCAACGCCAGAAACAAGGCCAAACTCATCCTACTCTCCAATCACCTGCCGTGGGCTGCCGCACCTGCCGTTTGTCCTTTGCGCGTCTGGACAATAATAAGGGGCTTGTATTGTTTGTGATGCGCGGCAGTTGGCGGTGGATTCTCTGATTTACACTGGGGGGGGGTCTGGAAGCTTCCATGACGATCTCGGCTGCTTCAAAGAATGCGCATAAGGCGCCTTCTGCTGCCTTGCGGCGCTTTGCCTGGGCCGTTTTGGCGTACTTTGTTGCCGTAATCCTGTGGGGAACACTGGTCCGCGCCGCCGGGGCTGGAGCCGGCTGCGGGAACCACTGGCCGCTGTGCAACGGGACCGTCTTGCAGCACTCCGCCAGCCTGAATACCCTCATCGAGTTCACCCACCGCATCACCAGCGGGCTCTCGCTGGTTGCGGTTCTGGGGCTGCTGCTGTGGACCTTCCGCTCCACCGTGCGGGGAGATCTGGCCAGGGGAGCCGCCGTGGCCGCGGTGGCGCTGACGGTGATGGAGGCGATTCTGGGAGCTTTGCTGGTTGCCCTGGGGCTGACCGCGCAGAGCCAGTCGCCGCTGCGTCCCCTCTTTCTGGCACTGCATCTGACCAATACGCTGCTGCTGCTGGCGGCGCTGACCGTGACCGCGCACTTGCTGTGCCGCCGCACAGGGTATCGCTGGGAGAGCATTCGCCTGGTAAATCCGCTGGCCGCAGTGGCTGGTATTTTCGTGGCTCTGGCGGTGGCTGTAACCGGTTCGCTGGCGGCGCTGGGCGACACGCTTTTTCCTGTGACTTCGCTGGCCGGGGCCCTGCATCAGGATTTTTCCACGACCAGCGGCTGGCTGGTGCGCTGGCGCTGGATCCATCCGATGGCCGCCCTCGCCGCCGGCGTTTTTCTGATCTGGATCCTGATGCGGGCGGCGCAGAACAGCCATCGCGGCCTCTCCGCTTTGGTGCTGGCGCTGCTCGCTGCCGTCTATCTACTCGGCGTGCTGGATGTAACCCTGCTGGCTCCGGTGTGGGCCCAGGTAGCGCATCTGCTGGCCGCCGACTCGCTCTGGGTTGCGCTGGTGGTCCTGACTGCACGGCTGACGCTGGTCCCTGTAGAAGCAGAATAGAGATCGAGCGTTCCCAGCACTCCTGCCTACCGTCGCGCGATCAGAATGACATCGCCCTGCGAGACTGTATGAGCGAACTTGTAGCCGATCCCCTGGTGTTTCCGCTCGTCCGGACCGTATCCCAATGAAAGCTGCGCTTTGTTTGACACTCGCCTGCTTCCAATCCTCAACTGTCTTGCTGTTGTTCATCACGTTTTCGGTGACAGTAGGGCAATCATCATGTACTTAGCGGATCAATCCGTAGCTTCCTCCTTTGGTCAAGAAGGACCTGCATCGCTTGACATTGATCGTGACTAACCCCGCTTTCCCGCTGAAGTGCTTCATCAAGTGCGACTCGTGCGGCCTTCCACTCACCGGAGGCTTTTGCTCAGGGAGAACGAAGAGCTATGCCTATTACTGGTGTAGAAACCGGAATTGTCGCGCCGTAAAGCTGAGGGGTGAGCAGATGGAAGCGGAATTCTTGGCTTTGGTCCGAGGTCTGCGTCCGGGAACACAGGACCTCGCGTCGTTCCAGAATACTGTGGCGGAAGAGTGGGCCGCCCAGGAGGGCAATTCGGAGAAAGAGGTTAAGCGGCTGAAGGCTCGACTCGAAGAGCAGAAGAGGCGCAAGCGCAAGTTGCTCGAATCCATGTTGGACGGGACTATCTCGCAGGAGATGTATAGCGAGGCCAACATAGAGTTCTCTTCGGAGATCGCCCGAACGGAGGAAGAGCTGCTAGAAATATCGTCCCAGCGGTCAGCGCAGGAGACATGCCTGCGCTTCACGAAGATTCACCTGATGGATATTGAGGGTGCATGGAAGCTCGCTGCACCGGAGCAGAGACACCGGATTCAAACTCTGCTGTTCGACGGCGGGTTGGCATACTCACCCGAACACGGAATTTTGAACCGCTCTAAGACATGCCTATTCAGCACCTTGGAGATGTTAAGTGATGCAAAAGTAAAATTGGCGTCCCCAACGGGATTCGAACCTGTGTCGCCGCCGGGAACAGGCGGAGTCCTGGGCCACTAGACGATAGGGACGCATGAAAGAACGAAGAACCGAGCAGACTTCGAGGGGGCCACTCAACCGGATTCAAACTCATCGTACACCAGCGAAGGATGGGCGCGCTCAAGTTCCCGGTGCAACATTCTCCCGAAGGAATAAGTTGCATGGACGAGGGAATTTGAATCCCACGACTGAGTTGACTCTGTTTGTTCGACCGGGATTGTCGACCGGCGATTCGAGTGCAAAAACGGCGGAACTGGTTTGCTCCGCCGCAGTTGATTGCAAAGTTGATTCCAGGCGCTGCTTCAAGCAACGT
>Ga0182017_10002447_pt1 | contig 14087 bp, 12 predicted proteins | sample 712E3DmetaG_FD_120492 | JGI IMG/M metagenome (GOLD analysis project Ga0182017, IMG submission 120492) | Permafrost microbial communities from Stordalen Mire, Sweden - 712E3D metaG | ecosystem: Environmental > Terrestrial > Soil > Wetlands > Permafrost | place: Sweden: Stordalen | collected... | reverse complement strand
TAATTTCACTGCTTCAATACGAAACTCTTTTGAATACCTTCCCCTTGGAATTCTTTCCATTCTAACACCTCTGTCCTTCTATTTTACTTGACTTTGGTGTCCGTTAAATCCATCCTACCTCACTGAATATCCATCATTATAGTTATGTCTTGTGTGAAAGTAAAATCAGATGTATAATTCGGTTAATCCAAATGACTGCTATGCAATCTGGTCGTTGATTCCAGTAATTGATAGTAAAATATCCCTCAAGGAAGTGGTTATGGCATCCAATAATGGTGAAATAGAGAAGCGTTTATGGGCTACTGCAGATGAATTAAGGGCTAATTCGGGATTGAAAGCATCTGAATATTCTACCCCGGTTTTAGGTCTAATATTCCTGCGTTATGCTGATTACAAGTTTAACGAAGCGGAGCAAGTACTAAAGGGTAAGACCGGCAGTCGGCATGACGTTGCCAAAGAAGATTACCAAGCCGGGGGTGTACTGTTTATCCCTCATAATTCCCGTTTCAGTGAAATAATCAAACTGCCAGAGGGCTCCATCACTGGTCAGACCATCAACGATGCCATGAAGGCCATAGAAGCCGAAAATTCGAACCTAAAAGACGCCCTGCCGAAGAATTACAGTTCCATTGAGAAAACTACTTTGGTGGAACTCCTGAAACTGATATCTTCGATTTCAGTGGATAAGGAGGGCGATGTATTTGGCAAAATCTACGAGTATTTCCTTAGTAATTTCGCTTCCAGTGAAGGTGCGAAGGGTGGAGAATTTTACACTCCGACTTCTCTGGTAAAACTGATCGTAGAAATTATCGAGCCATTTCACGGCAAGATTTTCGATCCCGCCTGCGGTTCCGGCGGCATGTTCGTCCAGAGCGCCCACTTCGTAGAGAACCATCAAAAAAGCCCGGATTCGGAGATTTCCGTTTACGGTGAAGAAAAAACCAGCGATACGGTACGCCTCTGTAAGATGAACCTGGCTGTCCATGGACTCGAAGGAGATATCCGGGAAGGTAACACTTATTATGAAGACCTGCACAACAGCACCGGGAAGTTTGATTTTGTGATGGCAAATCCGCCGTTCAACGTCGATAAGATAGATAAAGAACGCTTGAAAGACGACCCAAGGTTCCCGATTGGCTTACCAAAAACGGATAACGGCAATTACCTCTGGATTCAAATATTCTACAGCGCCTTGAATGATACCGGTCGAGCTGGATTTGTTATGGCTAATTCCGCCGCGGATGCCCGGTCCAGTGAGATGGAGATACGTAAGAAATTGATTGAGAACCGAGCGGTAGATGTTGTTGTATCCATTGGGCCCAATTTCTTCTATACCGTTACACTGCCTTGTACTCTATGGTTTCTGGACAAAGGAAAAAGGAATACTTATAGAGAAGATAAAGTCCTTTTCCTTGATGCTCGGAATATCTTCCAGCAGGTTGACCGCGCTCACCGGGAATTTACTCCCCGACAGATTGAATATTTGGCAAATAGAGTTCGCCTGTATCGAGGGGAAACAACCGAAAACAAACAAGATAGTGCCATTTTACTGAAAGAGAAGTTCCCTGAATATAAATACGCAGATGTCGCTGGTTTGTGCAAGGTGGCTACAATCAAAGAAATTGAATCCCAGGGATGGAGTCTCAATCCTGGTAGATATGTAGGTATTGCAGCTGGTGTACCTGATGATTTTGATTTTAAAGAAAGGCTGGAAGAACTGAACGAAGAGTTGGAATCACTTAACGCTGAAACCAAGTCATTGGAAGAGAGGATTTCAGAATATGTTGGGAAATTGTTACAATGAAAGGATTCAGCAGAGTGCAATTGAGTGAAATAGTTTCTATTAAAGGTGGAAAGAGGCTTCCCCTTGGCGAAAACTTCAGCATTGAGAAGACCTCTCATCCTTATATACGCGCCAGGGATATTGGAAATGGAAACATCAAGATTCAAGAAGCCGTATATCTATCTGATAAGATGGCTCAAAAGTTATCAAGCTACACGGTAAACACAGGAGACGTTTGCATCACAATTGTTGGCGCAAATGTCGGAGAAATGGGTGTTGTACCACAAGAATTGAGTGGAGCAAATCTTACAGAAAACGCTGTCCGTATTAAAAGCACCGGCAAAATCGGTCAAGGATTTCTCAAATATACTCTATTGACCGAAGATGCCATGGCACAAATGAAGGTTTTAGTAGGTGGGGCTGCTCAGCCGAAACTTGGTATATACAAGATACAAACTATTGAAATTCCACTCCCTCCTTTGTCAACCCAAGGCAAAATTACAACTATTCTCTCGGCTTATGATGACCTCATTGAGAACAACCAACGACGTATTAAAATTCTGGAAGAGACGACGCAAAACATCTACCGCGAATGGTTCGTCAAGTTCCGTTTTCCCGGACATGAGAAGGTCAAGAAAGTGGATTCAACGCTTGGGATGATCCCGGAGGGGTGGGAAATAAAAAAAGTGCAAGAAATCGTCAGACGCTTAAAACCGGAGATGGTTTATAAACAAAGCGATGTGAAACCCTATGGAAAAACGATTGTGATAGATCAATCAAGAGATACTTTTTTGGGATTTCATGATAATAAACCAGACCTTTTGGCAACATCAGATGATCCTATTATTATTTTTGGCGATCATACATGCAAGATGCAATTAATGGTTACGCCTTTTTCTATCGGCCCTAATGTGGTTCCCTTTATTGCCAATAATAAAATGTCAATTTATTATCTTTACTATTTAATTCATGATCTTGTGGAAACTAAAGAATACAAACGTCATTGGAATGAACTCGTTGGTAAAGAGATTATTTATTCTGATTCATCTATAATCAAGCAATTTGATTTCCAAATGAGAACTATTTTTGAGCAAAATGAAACTCTTAAAAATGTCAATTTAAATCTCCGACGAACCCGCGACATGTTATTACCTAAACTAATCTCTGGTGAAATTGATGTTTCAGATTTGGATATTAGAATTGAAGAGGTTGCATGAACCCAATATTTGACAATGACTTTAGCGAAAACACTCTAGTAGAGCAGACCGCCATTGCCCTGTTCCGAGACCTTGGTTGGGGATATGCTAACTGCTTTCATGAATTTGAACAGCCGGGCGGCAGTCCGTTGGGAAGGCAAACCAAAAATTTTGTCATCTTAGAATCCCGCTTACGCCCGGTACTGCAAAAACTGAATCCCGGATTGCCGCCGGAGGCTTTCTCCCAGGCGATTGAGGAAATCAGTCGTGACCGCAGCCTGATGAGTGCAGCTCAAGCTAATCGCGAGGTCTATATCCTGCTAAAGGACGGTATTAAGGTCAAAATCCCGGATAATAACGGTAATGAGACGACGAAAATCGTTCAGGTCATTGACTGGGAAAATCCGGGGAACAACGACTTCTTCCTCGCTTCCCAGTTCTGGGTTACCGGTGAGATGTATTCCAAGCGCCCCGACCTTGTGGGTTTTGTCAACGGATTACCACTATTATTGATAGAGTTTAAAGCTGTCCATAAGAATCTGAAAACAGCCTTCGACGATAACATCACTGACTATAAAGATACCATCCCTCAAATCTTCCCCTACAATGGTTTATTAGTTCTTTCCAACGGTACCGACAGCCGTATCGGCACTATAACCGCCGACTGGGAGAACTTCGCTGACTGGAAGAAAATCAACAGCGAAGGTGAAGTAGGGATAGTCTCTTTGGAAACGATGATTCTGGGCGTCTGCCAGCCGGACCGTCTTCTTGACATCATTGAAAACTTTACTATCTTTCAGGAAGTTAGAGGCGGCTTGATTAAGCTGGTATCTAAAAATCACCAGTACCTAGGCGTAAACAATGCCATACAGGCTTTGAAGGAAATCCGAACCCGGGAAGGCAAACTGGGGGTCTTCTGGCACACCCAGGGCAGTGGTAAAAGTGTATCCATGATTTTCTTTGCCCAGAAGGTACTACGGAAAATTACGGGTAATTGGACATTTGTAGTAGTAACCGACCGGTTAGAACTCGACGACCAGATATACAAGAATTTTACTTCAGCCGGCGTTATTACTGAGAACAAAGCGCAGGCGGAAAGCGGTGAGCATCTCCGGCAACTATTACGAGAAGACCACCGCTATGTCTTTACACTTATCCACAAATTCCGTACCTCTGAGATGCTTTCGGACAGATCAGACATCATCGTGATTACCGATGAAGCACACCGCAGCCAATATGATACCCTGGCAATGAATATGCGTCAGGCTTTGCCCAATGCCTCTTTTATGGCGTTTACCGGCACCCCACTGATTGTCACCGAAGAAAAGACCCGCGAAGTATTCGGTGATTACATCAGCATCTATAATTTCAAGCAATCCGTGGATGATAATGCCACTGTACCTCTTTACTACGAAAACCGAATCCCCGAACTGCAACTAACCAACAAAGACCTCAATGAAGATATATACCAAATTATTGAGGAATCAGAACTCAATGAAAACCAGGAAATGAAGTTGGAACGGGAGTTTGTTCACCAGTATCACCTGATTACCCGCGACGACCGTTTGGAAACTGTCGCCCAGGATATTGTGAAACATTTCACCGGCCGCGGATTCCAAGGCAAAGCCATGGTGATCTGCATTGACAAGGCCACCGCCGTTAGAATGTATGACAAAGTTCAAAAATACTGGAAGAAGAATATCGATCAATTGAGCCGGGACATTGCGGCTACTACGCCGGCTGAAGAAGTCAAAGAGAAAATGGCCTGGCTCAAATATCTCAAAGAAACCGATATGGCGGTGGTTGTATCGCCATCCCAAAATGAAATGAGGGACATGAAGAAAAAAGGGGTAAATATCGAGCTTCACCGCATCAGGATGAATAAAGAGGACCTCGATACCAAATTCAAAGACCCCCAAGACCTCTTCCGGATTGTTTTCGTCTGTGCGATGTGGATGACCGGCTTTGATGTCCCCTGTTGCTCAACCATCTATCTGGACAAACCGATGCGTAACCACACATTAATGCAGACCATCGCCAGGGCCAACAGGGTCTTCAAGGACAAGGTCAATGGCCTGATAGTGGACTACATTGGGGTCTTCCGCAACTTGCAGAAAGCCCTCGCAATTTATGGGGAAGGGTCTGGGGGCGGAATCACCGAAGGTGACACACCGGTGAAAGATAAACAGGTGCTGGTCGGCATCTTGAAGGCTGCTATTTCAGACCTAACCGCCTTTTGCACTGATGCCGGATTCGCTCCCCAGACTATCATCACCGCAGATGCCCTGGCTAAAGTAAAGCTATTCGGCAATGCGGTGGATATAATCGTAACTACCGACGAGAGAAAGAAACAGTATTTAGAAAAAGCCTATAACATTAACCGGCTTTATAAAGCGATATTACCTGACCCGTTAGCCTCTCAAATAAAACCCGAATGCATTCTCTTTGAAATGTTAGTCCGTGCGATTAATTCAAAAGTTATCCCCGCCGATATCACGGAGGTGATGGGCAAAGTCGATGACCTCCTTGACCGTTCGGTTGCGGCTGAAGCGTACGTTATCAAAGAATCAAAGAGTAAGTATGAAGCTCCAATTGACCTGAGTCAATTGGACATCGAAAAACTAAAGGGCCAATTTGAAAAGAACCGTAAACATATTACAGCTGAAAATCTGAAGAACGCCATCGATAGTAAACTCCAGAACATGGTGGAACTCAATAAGACCCGGATGGACTTCTACCAGAGGTTCCAGCAGATGATCGATGAATATAACGCTGGCAGTGTTAATATCGATGAATTTTTCAAACAATTGGTAGATTTTGCCCAGGGATTAAAGCATGAAGAGAAACGCAGTATCGCAGAAAACCTGACTGAAGAGGAGCTGGCGATTTTTGATCTGCTGACTAAACCAGAAATGAAGTTGTCCGCTAAAGAAACCCAGGAAGTAAAGAAAGTGGCTCGGGACCTCCTGATAACCCTAAAGCGGGAGAAATTAAGCCTGGATTGGCGTAAGAAGCAACAGGCTCGAGCAGCCGTCCAAGTCGCTATCCGCGATATTATGGAAGGCTTACCGGCTTGCTACACTAAAGAAATATATGAGCGAAAACGGACTGTAGTCTATGAGCATGTTTATGAATCATACTATGGTCCTGGGCAGAGTATTTATGCTAAAAGTGGGTAGCGGATTCATCACAAACGAGGGGAATAATGGCATTAACCAGACAACAAATCATTTTCCTGAAAGAATTAAAGAAAACCGCGGTATCTCTCGGCAATGAAGGTAAATGCCTCACATTTTTAATTGGTGAGTTATCGGCTTGCCAATACCTGAATATGAAATGGAAACCTTCAGATAGCTATGATGCTATTACGAAGAAGGGTGAATTGGTACAGATTAAAACCAGAAAAGCATGGTCAACATTGCGCGTAAATCCTTCGGGTCGCCTTGGAAAATTCGGTCGGAAAGTTGGGTATCAATTTGATAAAGGAATATATATTGAACTGGATAACAATTTTGAAGTTTGTGGAATTTGGGAGATGACCGTCGCTAAGATTAAAAACTTATAGGAAAAATTGACGACTGGGAAAGCGTTGCATGTTGGAAATTTTCGCTCTAATGGATTAAAGAGGTGGCCACAGAAATTTTTCATCAAGGTTACTATATCAATCCGGTGCGATAGGAGGGTGATGATTTAATGAGAACTCCTCAATGGATCAAGAAACTTGGTGGACATGCCGGAGAACTGTATGTTGCGGCGGAATTGTCAAAACGCGGAATACCAAACTCACTTCTTCCCGAAAATTTTTCAGATGATGATATTATTATTGGGCAGAAGGATGGGACAAAGATGGGTTATATTCAGGTGAAGTCTTGCCACCCAGATCGAGCCACTACATTTATTCTTCATGCTACGGATGAGAAGTGGGTCGAAGCAGCCGAAAACCAATATGTAGTCTTTGTATGGCTTGGTTCGCCAAAGAAAAACGAATCACCAAAGTTCTGGATTGCTACAAAAAAGAATGTTGGACAAGCCTGTGTGACCCACAGAGCGCATGGAACAGATAACTGGGAACGCCGATTCTCAATAGGTAATTTAGACTATGAGTGGCAAGATAACTGGGGAATTTTCAAAAACTACATGCCCTCTGGTCAGCCGTAGAGGCGCGTAGCAAAAAGAGAAGCACCACAGACCATAAAAAGGTTCCATTATTGGCCAGCGGCTCCACATTCGGGGTTCAGGCGTGAAATTGGGCGGACCTTTTTAATGGTAGATATCCTGTGGTAAACCATTGGGATATTATTTCTTAGCAGAGATGAACTTTACAATTTAGTCGATTGTAAAGTCATTTGAAAATGTTAGAATAGAAAAATCAAAAAAAGTTTATCTTAAGGTCGTGACGTTTCGTAAAGCAGGCATGCAACATGGTGCCCGCCACCGGCATCGGACAGCAATGGCACAACTTTAGGGCAATCCGGGAAAGCGCGGTAGCAGCGGGGGTGAAAGACACACCCTGACGGCGGGTTCATCGGGCTGGGGACTTCGCCTTTAAGGACAATTACCTGTCTTTTCATTTCGACCGCCGGGTCGGGAATCGGCACTGCCGAGAGTAAAGCCTGAGTGTATGGATGCAGCGGATTTTTATAAAGTTCATCCCGGTTCGATATTTCCATCACTTTCCCCAGATACATCACTACCACGCGGTCGCTGAGGTGCCTGACCACCGAGAGGTCGTGGGAGATAAACAGGTAAGAAATGCCGAACTTTTGCTGCAAATCATCCAGCAAATTGATAATCTGCGCCTGAATCGAAACGTCCAGCGCGGATATCGGCTCGTCGCACATAATAAATTGAGGCTGTAGCGCCAGAGCTCGGGCAATGCCTAACCGCTGCCGTTGACCGCCGCTGAATTCGTGAGGATAACGTTCGCCCATGTAGGGCGCCAGTCCCACCAGGTCGAGTAATTCCGCTATCCGGTCGCTATATTCTTTCCCTTTGGAAATATTGTGAATACGCAATGGTTCGCCGATGATGTCTGTTGCGGTAAACCGGGGGTCCAGCGAATCATAAGGGTCCTGAAAAATCATCTGTAGTTTCGCTCTGACCGGCACTAACTCTCTGTCCGATAATTCACACACGACCCCAGCAGGCCGGCAGTATAAGGATGACCGGGGGAATGATAGACATCGAGGGCTTTGCCGTGCTCGACAATATTGCCGGCATACATAACAAAAACTCTTTGCGCATAGCGGGCGACAATCCCCAGATTGTGGGTGATGAGGATCAGCGAGGTATTCAATTCTTTAGTGATATTTCTTATCAATTCCAGCAATTGGGCCTGGATGGTAACATCGACGACAGTAGTGGGTTCGTCCGCAATAATAAGTTGCGGCTGGCAGGCGATGGCAATGGCAATCATTGCCCGCTGCCGCATGCCGCCGCTGAACTGATGCGGAAAGTCATAGGCGCGGCGTTCCGGGTGTGGGATGCCTACCATTTTCAACAGTCGTGTGGCTTCCTCCATCCCTTCCTGGACAGACATATTTTTGTGAAATTCCAGCCCTTCCGATATCTGGCGTCCTATGGTGAGCACAGGATTAAGCGAAGTCAACGGCTCCTGGTATAGGCACATTCTCTGGTTCAATATCTTTAAGTTCTGGTACACATTATTTACAAATTGTGTTAAGTATAGGTGGTGGCTGTGGTCCCTCCGCTTTTGGTACTAACATTGCTACGATAATTATTAAATAAAAACTATTTATTAATTTATTATGTTGGTCTGTATTTCTAAACCACCCCCAGCGGATTCTCCATCTCATCCCGGTGGCTAAGCACCACCCTATAATAGACAACCGAGTACTCCGCCTGAGTAACAAAAAGACATTCTTGGGCTACTGGATCCCAATTTGCGCAGAGAAGTTTTGATTTATCGGTTTTATTATCGATACTAATTCATTCCGATACGATGTAACGAAAGTTAAAATACTAAGTAAAGTTTATGGGTTGCAACCGCTCAATCCCATCATATATAATTACGACAATTGACGATAAATTTAAGGAGAAGTTACAAATGAAATATGAAAAGAAATTAACGCCACTTATTTTTGCTCTTACGTTATTTTCCGTAATCATGCTCCAGCTGGCCGGTTGCGGCGGTTCATCTGCAAAGACAACAACAGCGGCGACCACTAACAGTCAAGCGGCTCTAGGAAGCCAAACCTCAACCGTTGCCAAAACAACCACTGCAGCTGCAGCCACTACAATAAAAACTGCTGCTAACGTACCCGTCTCAAATTCTGACGGGTCCGTATCAATCTCAGCACCGTCCGGATGGAATTTAAACGATTTGGGTTTATATCCGAATGCGGTTATTGGTGTGGCAAACGACGCCAATTCCGAATATCTGATCGTCACCAAAAAAACGAAAACGGATGTCAGCGCCAACAGCACAATCAATGACTATATGAACTTGGTCAAGAGTGTTTTCGGCCTGGTTGTAACCAATCCGGTCTGGGGACAGAGTTCGAATGTAACCCTTGGCGGCTGTTCGGGACTAGCCATCCAATTAACCGGTAAGAGAAATTCGAATGGCGTCAGCACGGTGTATTACATCAACGTGGTAGCCAGCAAAGATTATTATTATAATATTTGCGGTTATACAGACAGCAGTTTGGCATCAGCCAATCAGTCGCAACTCGAAACAATCATCAAGAGCTTCAAAGAAACAAATTAGTAATGATAAAACAAGTGTTCGATTAAATAAAAGCATAGGAAGAAGGCTTTTATAGATTCATTTGACGGGAAGTAATTGCTCTATGGGTGTGTAATAATGGCGGTGGGTAGGTCAAATTAACCGTAATAGGGTCTGAAACTTAGCCATCTCCAAGCACACTCTACCCACCACAAAGACTTAAAATCATGGAAAATTGATCCAATCCAAATTAGGTGAGTCTCAGAACCGAGGATAACTTTAAGCTCTGTGCAGTATAGTAGGCGGCGAGGACTGGCTTCCGCGAATAATTAGTCATAAACTACACATTGTGGTTAATCTGATATTCTAAGAATACTAGCAAAATTTATATTATTAATATACCCATGGCAATTGGAGGGATGAGTGAATAAATATTATTTTAGAGGATATAGTGGGTCAAACGTGGGAAGGAAAATCAAGGGTTCTTATCAATTCTTTGATGGAACAAAAATTAAGGTTATAAGTGCTAAAGAAGGAAAAACCATCGTTATCAACTTTGCATCAGAGGTTAAAGAAGGAGAGTTGACTATGGGCATACTGGACTCCACCAATGCTCTAGTTGCAGAGTTAGAGACAAATACAACCGGAACCAGGGAAATTAATAGTGATAAAAATCAAAAATATCGATTGGTTATCAGAGGAACACAAACCAAAGGCAGCTTTAATGTTAATTGGGAGATAAACTAATTGACAAGAATGACATCAGGTGTCAAAGACTTCCATCGGGCCCAAATAGTGCTGACCTATTTTTAAGATAGGGTAGTTGTTGTCCCGACAACGTTTATAAGAGAAGAAGATACTGAGACTATCCTTGCACGATTAACATAAAGTATTTTACTTAGATGGCGAATGACCATCTATACCCGCCAGACCTCCGATAACATTGACCAGCGATGAATCGGTGGGTACGACTATTTTGGAATTGTTGGCGAGAGAGGTTTCTACAGCTTGTAATTTGCGCAGTAGTTGAGCGTTTCCCTTGAAATAAAGATCTGCCGATTCATTGACCAATTTAATTGCTTGAGCTTCACCAGCAGCTACCAGCACCTTAGCCTGGTTCTGCCCCTCAGCTTGCAAGATAGCTGCCTGCCTTTGTCCTTCAGCCACCTTAATAGCAGCGCGCCTTTCACCATCGGCCTGCGTCTCCCGAGCCGTAGCAAAGTCTATCGCTGCAACCCTTTCATTACTTGCTTTGACTACTTTATTCATTGTCTCCTGGACATCAGCGGGAGGATTGATTTCCTTAAGCTCGGTACGCACAATCTCCAGTCCCCAGCTCTTGGTCTCCGTAGCGAGGTTGTTGTACAGTGCGCTATTGATTTTACCGCGTTCGCTGTTGGCATCTTTTAATGTCATCGTACCGATGATATTCCTTAATGTTGTTCTCGCCAGAGCCACTATCTGTCTCATGTAATTGAACACACTGTACTGGGAGGACTTGACACTCTCCTCGTCAGAGCGCACTTTGAAATAAACTTGAGCATCAACCTGAGCATTCAAACTATCGCTGGTAATAATTTCCTGTAATCCGGCATCTATCATATTCTCAGTGGTATTGACTAGAACCAAATGCTCAATAAATGGTATAAGAAACACAATACCCGGGTTAGCAAAACGGTTATATCTGCCGAAGCGTTCGATTAGACCTCGACTAGTCGGTCTAACGGTATGGATGGATTGTGATAGGATAACGATAATAACAATGACAACTATTATAATACCAATAACAATGCCTAGCATTTGATTAACTCCTTAATTATTTATTTATAATTTTATTCATTCTTAACATTTTTATCAGTTTTCTTTATATTCTGAGACTTTTGTATTGTACCCCTTATGCTACTCGCCTATCGAAGGATTATCAAGTAACATTTCATCGTTTGGTGCAATTGACCAGGTGGCACAAACTACACTAATTGGCTTTTTTATCCGCCACAACCGCTCTTACTCCAATATAAATGTGCATTATATTGCGACACTATCGTAAAACCCACGGGTAGCTTGGCTATCTTTTATACGGATAACCTTTTAACCAATTCCCGATCGTTGGTCTTGAAACGCCCATCAGTTTGGCTATCTCCCCTTGAGAATGCCCTCGCGTTGCAAGCTGTTTGGCTTGTTCAATTCGACCGCTCAGTTGCATTTTCTGCGGTGCCATTGTTATCACCTCCCCTCCAGCGGCAAAGATATGGGATAGCTTTTCGTTCCAGAATGTTGGCAGGGAATTTTCGATCAAACTAGTAAAATCACTGTCTTGGTCATAGACAAAAGACCACTTTCGTTTATCACCGCTAATCGTAGTGAATGCTTGATTGGCTTGAGTTGCCAATTCTTTAAGCTCTCGCCTGTCAAATTTAAGCTGAAGCATACCTGGGTCCTTGAACACCACCAAGTTAGTGGAACTCACGATATTCTTGTCTATTTGCCTGGCTTCCTGGGTAACAAAGATAATGGTCTGCTCCCTTTGCCGTGAAAGATTGATTGCCCGGGACATTGTTTTTGCTTCAACTGTTGTGCCAGATCGAGCATGATACGGAATATATGCCTCATCCACTAAAACAATGGAATTAACGGGCGCATCATCCAAACAGGGGACCATGCCGATCCAATCTGGTAGTATTTTCCGAGCCCCGCTCGGCAGCCCAACTGCATAGATCTTGCGTGCACCCCAGCGATGATATTCTAATATCCGATACCCAAGCGCACTCTTACCTTTTCCTCTACCGCCCAATATAAGCACCACACACGGGTGTTTTATCAGATTTAACCATTTGCTAGCCTCGATAGTCATTGGATCGGGAGCAGACAAAATCATCGGTTTAGAAGATTGGGAAAGCTCTAACGACGGATTATTTGCAACGGGATACGGAATATCTGGAAAAAAGGACTCCCACTCAGCTTTTTCCTGGGCATACGTTTTCTTCGGAATCTCAATGGGAGGATTCAATTTCCTAATTAGTTCCCAAAATGCATCATCCATTCCATCCCTCCTAACCATGAACTTTCAACTTACTAACAACTCTTATCCAACAAAATTATCATTTTGTTTATAAAAATCTTCGCTGAATACCCGTCAGCTTGCTGGCGGGATGAAAGCGGCCTCGTCCGTAATCTTGTGAGGTGGCTCCTTTTCCCCTAATGCCCCACAGCAAGCTGTGGGGTTATTTACTCAGTTTTTTGCATCTTTTTTCATCAGTTAAAAATATTCCCAAAGGGTAAACTCCCATTCAAAATTGACCATGTAGCTAGTCAACTCTGGTAAATTTACCACCCTAGTTTTAGTGTGCAGTTTACCAGTTACTCATTGCAGGATTTCTTTCCCGTCCCTGACGCTTTGTGAGCCTCTCCATTTACGCGCAACTGATTAAATTTTTAAGTTCAGTCCTACGCGGTGGAATCGCCCACCACTAATGATCTTTTCGTTTCCTCTTTGCAAACCACATGTTTTGATAAGTCTTTAAAGATCTCCTCTTTTTGAGCCTGACACTCCGTTGTTTTTAGACCTACCGTTTGCAAACCCTCTTTAGTAATGCCCGACCGTTTTAGCCGGGACAACACAAAACCGGGTGTCACGGTTTTGCAAAACTCTTTACTCAAAAGTCTTGCCGCCTCGGAGTAGCTGCCACAACCTTCTTGTACCGCTTTGCAAACGTTTTCTAAGGGGATGTTGTAACCTTTCCGTCCGATTGGTAGTCCAGACTTAGTACCGTGAGCTTTTGCATATGCCACCCCTTCATTAATCCGCATGGTGATGAGGTCCTTCTCGAACTGTGCGACACTTGCTAGGATGTTGAAGACCAATAAACCGTTTGGAGTAGTAGTATCAATCGCGGCATCCATCAGGGACCGGAAACCTATCCGATAAGCGTTAAGGGTGTTCAAGGTGTTGGAGGCATGAGCCATCGACCTGAAAGCGCGGTCAAGTTTCCAGATGAGCAGAATATCGAATTTGTGAAGTGAAGCATCCTTCATTAACCGCGTCCAGCCGGTACGGTTCAATAAGTCACCGGCCGATACCATGTCAACATATTCCTGAAACACATCCCATTGTAGAGCAGTGCAATATTTCCGCATCGGCTCCAACTGAATTTCGGGATTTTGCCCTTTGTCGCGTGTTGAGCATCTGGCATAAAGAGCTATTTTCATTTCACTTCGTCACTTAATCCATTATGGTTTACATCGTTTACACCGTGATTATGTTTAGGCTCGAAAGGTTTATCACTTACATCGTTTACATTGATTTTGTTATGCTGTAAATACTGTAAGTAATGTAAGGGTGTAAACTCTGTAAGAGATGTAAGTAACTTGTACATAATCTTAGATACCTTCCCTTGTTTAACGGTTTCATAACATAATGTTG
>Ga0182017_10002446_pt1 | contig 14089 bp, 10 predicted proteins | sample 712E3DmetaG_FD_120492 | JGI IMG/M metagenome (GOLD analysis project Ga0182017, IMG submission 120492) | Permafrost microbial communities from Stordalen Mire, Sweden - 712E3D metaG | ecosystem: Environmental > Terrestrial > Soil > Wetlands > Permafrost | place: Sweden: Stordalen | collected... | reverse complement strand
GGTATCGTGGGCCGAGAAATCGATGTCCTTGTTCAGCTCGGCGAAGATCCAGTTCACCCGCGATTCGGCCCGCTTTTCGTACAGGATGTAGATGTCGAATGCCGAGTCCAACAGCCCGAGGGTGCGCAGGTTGTAATAGAGCCCGTTGGCGTAGCGCCGTGTGAACGCCTCTTCGTCCGTGGCGAGAAAAAACAGCCGCTGGCTGTCGAGATCGGCCATGTAGTCGCGGATCAGGTCGCGGCCGAGTTCCGGTTTGGGCCGGCGGTTAACGGTTTCGTGATCAAAATGGACCTGCTCGAGCAGCTCGACCGTCGTGGTGACCTCCGCTGCGAGCGAGCGCGAAGTCTGGAAATTGCGCTCCGGCAGGGCGCGGCCCGTGACGAGGACGGCGAGAAAAACGACGGCCACCGCCGCGGTGCGGCGGAGCCAGGGTCGGAAGGACAAGGAGGACATCATCATTTAGGTGAGAAAGGCCGGCGGACAAAAGGTTGCATCAAGCGCAGGTCCAAAAGGCCCGCATAACAAAGCACAAAGCGCCGCCTCTTCAAGGATGTTGCGTTGGTAGTAGCAGGGGCGCGATTTGGGCGTCGACCAGCTGGCGGGTCTCGGCCAGCCGCCGGCAGTGTTCCGCCCAGAACGACGGCTCGTCGGCAAAGCCGAGCCAGCGGGCCAGCGGGGCGCGGTCCTCGGGTGTCGCGGCCAAGACGCTCACCGCCTTGTTGGCGTCGCGGCGCAGCAGGACCTCGATGCGTTTGAGGAAGTTGTAGTTCTCCAGCAGCCGGGTTGCCGTTTCGGCCGGCAGCATCCCGGCCCCGGCCAAGGCGCGCAGTCCGCGCCGTGTTCCCGGCTGGCGGAGCTCGGGATGACAGTGACCATGACGCAGTTGGAGCAGCTGGACCAGGAATTCGAAGTCGACCAGGCCGCCCGCGCCGGTCTTGAAAGCGCGCTCCGGCGGCGACACGGCGTCGCGCTCGCGCTCGATCCGGCCGCGCATGGCCCACATCGAGACAGCCTCGGTGGCGGGAAGAGGAGCGCGATAAAGCAGGTTATCCACCAGGTTTCGAAACTCCGCGGCGAGTTCGGGCGGTCCCGCGATGATGCGGGCCCGTGTGAGCAACTGGCGTTCCCAGGGCTGGGCGGAGCCGCCTTCATGGTAGGCCCGCAGAACCGTTGGCGTGGTGACCGCGGGTCCGGCGTCGCCATGCGGCCGCAGGCGCAGGTCGATCTCGAACGTTGCACCGAGTGGCCCCCCGTGTCCGAGCAGACTCCGCAGAGCCCGTACCGCCGGCTCCGCCGCCATCGCGTCCGCCTCGCTGGCGACGAGGAGAACGTCGAGATCGGAGCCGAAGGTCAGCTCGGTGCCGCCGTATTTGCCGAGCGCCACCAGCAGGAGGTCCCGCGCGGGGGCCACCCGCCGCAGCCCGTGCACGAGCACGGCGTCGGCCAGCTGCGACAAGTTCTCCTCGACCTCCTCGATGGTCAGGAACCCCAGGAGTTCGCCAATGGCGTAGCGCACCTGCTCGGCCTTGACGTACAGCCACAACCAGGCGGCGTGTCCGTCGCCGGCGGGGCCCGCGGCGAGGTCGGCGGCGAGGGCCGCGGCGTCCTTGCGCTTCCGGAGGACCTCGGGACGCAGGACCTCCTCCAGGATCTCGGGATGGGCGCCCAGCAGGTCGACGGTGAAGGTGCTGCAGTCAAACAGCAGGGCCAGCACGCGGAAGAAATTAGGATTGGCGGCGCAGCCATTGAAGAATTGCTGGCGCGTGCCGTAGCGCTCGGCGAAACGGGCGATCCGGTGGAGGGTGGGCACGGGCTGCGCGAGTTTCGGCATGACCTCGTCGAAAGCGTCGATCAGGTGCTGGAACCGCACCACCAGTTCGCGGTTCACCTGGTGTCCGTGGTCGCCGCAGACGAAGCGGCGGAGCTCGTCGGCCGCTCCCGCCGCCGGCCCGAGCCAGCGCCGCAGGCGCTCCTCCACTGCAGGTGGGGTGCGGGCGGCGGTGAAGAACTCCCACCACTCCTGAAAGGCGCTGTCCGCCGCCTCACCGCGGAAAAGATTGTTATAGATGCGCCGCACGCGCGTGCGGATGGCCTCGAGCTGGTGCTGGAAGGTCGCGGCCGAGCCGAACCCGAGCGTGTGCGCAATCGCGGCCAGCTCGGCGGCGCTGGCCGGCAGCAGATGAGTCTGATGCTCCTCGCGCATCTGGATCGCATGCTCGACGCGGCGCAGGAACCAATACGACCCTTCGAGCAGGCGGGCCTCGGCCTCCGGGATCAGGCCGTAGCGCGCCAGCTGCTCGAGCGCCGCGGTGGTCGAATGCGTCTGCAGAAAGGGATAACGCCCGGCGTGGAGGAGCTGGAACGCCTGGACGATGAATTCGACCTCGCGGATGCCGCCGGGGCCCGACTTGACGTCACGTGTGAGCGCGCGCGTTCCGACCACTTCCTGTTCGGTCCGCACCTTCATCGCCGCGACCTCCGCCAGCAGGGACGGCGGGGGGTGGCGCGGATAGCGGAACGAATGCAGGCTTTCGAGCAGCTCGGCACCGAGCGCGAGATCGCCGGCGACCGGCCGGGCCTTGATGAACGCCATGCGCTCCCAGCTTTGGCCGGCGGCGGCGTAGTAATGCTCCAACCCGGCCAGCGACCGCACCAGCGGACCGAAGGCCCCCTCCGGGCGCAGGCGGACGTCCACGCGGAAAAGGAAACCGTCGGCGGTTTGGGCCTGGAGGAGGCTGGTGGTAGTCTCGGCGACCTTGGTAAAGAACTCGAGATTGGTGAAGGCGCCCGGCTGGCCGTCCTTCCGGCAGTGTCCTTCGCCTTCGTACAGGTAGATCAGGTCGATATCCGACGAAAAATTGAGTTCCTCTCCTCCCAGCTTGCCGAGTCCCAAGACGCAAAAGCGCGCTGGCCGGTCGAGATCCTCGTCCCACGGCTCGCCGTACCGCCGGGCCCATTGCTGGGAGGCGTGGGAGCAGCACTCGCGCAGGCAGAATTCACCCAAGCGGGTGACCTCGGCGATGGTGACCGGCGTCGGAGCGAGGCCGTTGACATCGCGGTAGGCGATGCGGAGGGTCATCTTGCGCCGCCAGCGGCGCAGGCGGCTTGGGTCGACCTCGTCCCCGGCCGCCGCACCGCCCTCAGCCGCGGGAAAGGATTCCCATTCGTCGAGCAGAGCCTGGTAGCGGAAATCGGCGTCGCGATTCTGCGGCTGCTCGAGCCACAGACAGTAATCGGGATGCTGACGGAGCAGGCGGGCGTAGAGGGGGCTGGCCGTCGCCAGGCGTTCGAGGCGCAGCCACGCGTCGGGCGGCAGGGCGCGGGCATTCCACGCCGGGTGTTCCTGGCACAGTAACTGGCGGAAACTGGCGGTTGGGGCCGGGCTGGGTCGGGCGCTCACGGTGGGGTGATCAGCGTCGGCTCAGGAGGTCGCGCGCCTCGTCCAGCCTCCGCTTTTCGTCCTCGGTCAGCGCGCCGAACCCTTCGCTGTTGATCTTGTCGAGGATCCGGTCCACTTCCGCGCGCAGGTGGTCCCGGTTAGTGATATTCACCTGGAAGTGCTGCGTGGTGGTCTTAGGCCGGCGGCGCAACCAGCGCGGCAGCCCGAATCCAGCGAACGACAAGCTGGACGAGCGATCTTCCCGGCTGGCGATGCGGTAGTAACCATAGGCGGTCAACATGACGGTGAGGTTGGCGATATGGCCAACCCAGAGCGGCGAGGGCCGGCCCATCATCTCATAAAACAGAAACCCGACGAGATCCAGCGCCACCCAGCACCAGCAGAAATACTTCGGTTTGACCGTCACCGGAATAATGAAGAAGGCGAGGAAAGTCATGTCCTCGTTGGCGTGGTAGCAGCAGTAGAGGGCGAACAGGCCGGCCAGCGAAACGGAAGGGCCATAAAGCATCCAGTCGATCCGCAGCGCATACGCGGCGCACCACGCCAGGGCACCAACGGCGACAAAGCCGAAATAGAGCGCGGTGAAGCGTCGCGGAGAGACCAGGCTCCGCACCGCGCCACCGAAGAAGAAGAGGCCCAAAAGGTTGAAAATCAACGCGAACACCCCTCCGGTGTAGCCGGCGGTGTCCTGCAGGAAGTTGTACGTGACCAGGGTCCACCATCTGCGGCCGTGCACCACCGCGCCCGCCGACAGGCCGAACCAGTCGTAATGGCTCGACACCCCAAACCATTTCTCCACCACGTGTTGCAGGAGGAACAGCGCGGCGAAAATGCCCATTAACCATGGCACCGGTTCGAACCCGAAACCGGTCCGGACATCGCGCATGTACTTTCGGTCGGAGAGCATTCGTCACACAGTTAGCCGCTCGTTTTCGCAAACTCAAGCCCCCGACGCGGAAGACCGGCGCCGGGCTCAAACCGCGGCCGTGGCCTGGCGACGGGGATACCCTTGACAGCCTCCCTCAATCGTTGTTCGTTCGCCCCTCATCATGGCCAACAAAGCTGACAAATGGGAATCCAACGTAACTGGTAAATTCTACGTCGACCAGCAGTGCATCGACTGCGACCTCTGTCGCGAGACGGCGCCGGCGTTCTTCACCCGTTCGGAAGAGGGTGGCTACTCTTTTGTGAGCAAGCAGCCGGTGACCGAGGATGAAGTCGCAGCCTGCAAGGAGGCGATGGAAGGCTGCCCGGTTGAGGCCATCGGGGACGACGGCGAATAGTCCGGTCGGTTGGTCGGAGGGCGGGACGAGTCCCGCTTACGTGGTAGTTTCCTCCGGTGGGATTCTGGCGCTGCAGGAGTAGCCGGCCGGGGTTTCTCCCGGCGCGGCGAGCCGCCGTTTCGACCAGCTCAAGGCCCTTGGCCGAGTCGTAGGGCATCCAAAGTGGCACGGGTCTCCTGACCCATGGTCTCCAGCTCACGGGTCGGGAGACCCGTGCCACCTCAAGAATCGTCGCGCGCTGCGACGATTAAACGGATAAGGACATGGAGACGCGACGCCCTGGTCGCGCACCATTCCTCGAAAACGCGACGAAGGCGTCGCCTCTCCAGAACACCTCCTGCACCACTGGGCCGTTCCCCGTTTGGAATGTAGGTGACCTATCCGGGGTTTTTCACACTTCCAGATCCGCACCGACACACCCCGCCCTGTCGGGCACCCCTCTCCAGAGGGGATTTCGCCTGCGGCGCTCCGAGTCCCCTCTAGCGAGAGGGGTGGCGCGAAGCGACGGGGTGTGTGAATCGACCATGCGCGGGTGCGAAATATGCGGGCTAGAGGGGAGCCGGTGCGGTGCGAGTTGTTAACTAAAACATCGCGACTGGTTAACTTATGCTTGCGCCACTGACTCGGACCCTGTACCGAGGGCGGCTCCTGGCTGATGAAAAGATTCACCGGCGCTTGTCTTCTGCTGCTGACCGCCGGCGGGGCCGCGGCGCAAGAGGCCGTTGATGCTCCCGTCGGGCTGCCGGCTGTTCGCGTGTCTTCCCCCCGGGTGGCCTTGCAGGACCCGGCCACCGCCTTTGCCATGCCGGTCACGGCGTTGCGTTTCGAGCCGGCGGTGGACGTCCAGGCGCGCAACCAGGCGGAGAACCAGGCCGACGTCGCCATCCGCGGCGGCATTTTCGAAAACACCGGCTTCCGCCTCGGCAGCGCGTCCCTGGCCGATCCCCAGACGGGTCATTATTTTGGGGAGATCCCGGTGGCGCCGGCCATGATCTCCGCGCCGCGGGTGCTCACGGGGACGGACAACGCCTTGGGCGGTTTCAACGCGGGCGTGGGGACCGTGGACTACGACTGGCGGCGGATCCGGACGGGCGGCGAGTTTTCGATCGCAGCCGGCGAATATGATTCCAGGCGCGTGAGCCTGTACGCCGGCGCGGTAGGCGCCTCTTCCTGGGCCGGCGCAACCCCGGCTGTCGATGTCGAGTGGTCGCGGTCAACGTCCGCTGGATCCGTTCCGTTTGGCGACCATCGCCTGCAGCGGGCGGATGCGCGGCTGCAACTCGCCGGCCCGGGCTCGCAGACCGACCTCTTCTACGGCTATCAGGCGAAATTCTTCGGCTGGCCCAACCTGTACACCCCATTCGGCTTCGACGAGACGGAGAACCTGGAGACGGCGCTGGTGGCGTTCAATCACCGCCGCTGGTGGGGGGCCGGCGATTGGATGGAGATCGGCGCATTCTGGCGGCGCAACAAGGACGACTATGCCTTCAATCGCTTTGCTCCGGTGGGCCCGGTGCATCCGTTCCAGCACACGACTTGGATGAGCGGAGCGGCGGCGTCCGGCCGAGTGGAATGGGCCGGGTTGACGGTGAACTACGATGCGCGGGTGTCGGCCGACGACCTCAAATCCACGGCCCTCATCTATGGACGCTTCCACTCGCGCTCGTATGCGAAGGCCTGCGTCGTCCCAGAACAATCCTGGCGGATCGATGAGCGACGGGTCCTCACGCTCAAGGCCGGAGCCACGTATGACGACACGAACCGGGATGGCTTCGCCCTCTCGCCGCTGGTCGAATTGGATTACCTGGAGACGCAGCGCGACGACAGCACACGGCGTTTATATTTGAGCTACGCTGAATCGACGCAGGTTCCGACCTACACGGCGCTCAATTCAAACCCCTCCGCCGGCCTATTCCGGGGCAACCCGAATCTCGGCCGCGCCGTGAGCCGCAACCTGGAGGCCGGCGCCGAAGAGCGCTCCGGAGGATGGCAGGCGCAGGTGGCCGTGTTCCATCGCCAGGACGACCATCTCGTGGACTGGACGTTTCGGCGCGGTGTCACGGCACGGACGGCCAACCCGGTCGACATCGGCACGACAGGGGCGGAAGCGGTGGTGCGGTGGTCGGCGCCGCGCACGGAGCTGACCTTGGGCTACAGCGTTCTGGGTAAACGCGCCGACTATGGTGGCGCCGCGGTCGATGCCAGTTTCTACGCGCTCAACTACCCGCGGCAGCGGCTGACGGCAGCCATGGTGATCCGGGCCGGAAGCGGGGTCGAACTGCAGATGGACAACGAGTTACGTCGCCAGGAAGACAATCCTCTCCGGACCGCTGGCGGCAGCGATGCGGTAATCTCCTCATTCGGCGTCTTCTACCGGCCACCCAAGGTGCCTAATCTGACCGTATCGCTGCAGGTGGACAATCTTTGGAACACGTCCTTTCAGGAGATTCCGGCAGTCCCTGCCGCGCGGCGCGAAGTTTCCACGGGTATGGCGATCCGTTGGTAGGAGGCAGGGATCGGCTGGCCGGTCGCCGTACGAACCTGTCCCTTTCTGGTTCGTGCTCCCCCACAATACAATCTGGCGGATTCGTCCCCGCCTAAATCTCCAAGTGGTGCTGACGGAGCAGCGTCCTCCAGCAAGTGGAGTGGCAGGGTTTTCAGATGGGCTCTACTCGCTACTCGCCACACGATGCTCGCTACTTTGGCTGCGGTTTCGCTGCGCTGTGCTAACCTGTCTCTTTCCAGCAACTGGACCGTGCCATGATTGCCAACGGTCGAGAACGTGTGGGGCATGGTCCATACTGGGAAATGTCATGAAGTGATTGGTGGAGAACCTATTAGCTAGATATAATAAACCGTGCCACTTGACGTGCAACTTGGGATGGGATCTGCTGGTCATCGTCTGTACCTGAATTCGCCATGATCACCTCTCTCGCGTTTGTGTTCATTCCACAGCCGGTCTTCTGGCTGCTCTTCATTCTGGTCTTCATCTTCGCGTTTTACGCGCAGATGCGGGTGTCGAGCACCTACAGTCGCAACCTGGAAATCCTTTCGCGTGGTGGCATTACCGGGCGCGAGGCCGCTGAGGCCGTGATGGGCCAGGCCGGCATCCACGATGTCGAGATCGTCGAAATACCGGGGCATCTGACCGACCATTATGACCCGGTCAACCGGCGCCTTTGCCTCTCTTCGGAGAACTACCGCGGCACGAGCCTCGCCGCGGTCGGCGTGGCGGCCCACGAATCGGGTCATGCCCTCCAGCACCGGGCCGGTTACAAAGCCCTCCAGGCAAGGATGGCCCTCGTGCCGGCGACCCAGTTTGCCTCCAGCATTCTGCCGTTCATCATGTTCGGCGGGTTCTTTTTCGGCTTGGGCGGCATTCTGCTGGACATCGGCATCATCGTTTACGCGGTCTTGAGCCTCTTCCAACTCATCACCCTGCCCGTGGAATTCGATGCGAGCCGGCGCGCCAAGGTGCAGCTGGTCAACCTCGGCATTCTGGACCGCGACGAGATGCCGGGCGTCAACGAAACCCTGAATGCCGCGGCGCTCACCTACGTGGCCGCATTCATCACGGCGCTGCTGCATCTGGTTTATCTGCTTTCGATGCGTCGCAACGACTGAGCGCCCCGCTGTGCGGGGCGCCCAATGTCGGGGGAACACCACTTGGGAGGAGGTGGCGATCGCCGGGTTCGAGGTGCGCCGCCAGAATAGCGTGATCAGCTTCGAGATACGGGGGCGAAGCGATCCCCGAGGCCAATCAAGTCGATGAAGCCGCGCTCCACGTCGGTGCTCACGAGCTGAACGCGCAGGCGGTTGCCGACTTGGAGTCCGGCTGGACCATTGTCCAATTTCCCCTCGACGGGTGGTTGCGAAAGTCGAACCCACGTCCCTCGGTCGGTCACCCCGGTGACGGTGGCGTCGAACTGCTGGCCGATGCTGGAACCGAGCAGCATCGCGGCGGCGGACTTCTCGACCTGCCGTTCCACTTTCTTGGCGGCATCCTCCTGTTCCGTGCAATGTTTCGCCAATGCGGCCAGCTCGTCGTTGGCATACGGCGGAGGACGGCCTGCCATCGCGGCTTTGAGCAACCGCTGGGTGATCACGTCCGGGAAACGCCGGTTCGGCGCCGTCGAGTGGGAGTAGTCCCTCACGGCAAGACCGAAGTGTCCGGCTACCGGGACGCCGGGAAGCTCAAGGTCGTATTCGCCGGCGCCCAGCAGCTTGATGACACTGAGCGACAGTTCGGGGAACCCGGCCGGATTCGCAGCCTTCGCCGCCACCAGGAATAGTTCGAGCGCCTTCGATTCCGGCTCCTTCGGCAGGATCGATCCATGTTCGGCCGCCAGTTCGACGATCCGGTTCCAGGATTTGGGGACGCGAACGACCCGCCGGATCGACGGGAATTGCTTGGCGGCCAGATAACGCGCCGTCACGCCATTGGATGCGATCATCAAGTCCTCAATGAGGCGTTTGGCTGAATTGGGCGCATCCACTTCCAAACCCGTGAGGATGGCTCCGTCGAACACCGGGCGGGTCTGAAGGGTTTCGAGCGAAAGTGCGCCCTGCTGATGGCGCAACTCGGCAAGTTGGCCGGCGACGCGATGCTGAAGTTGGATGTTGTCGGCGAGGCCAGGGACCACGCCGATGGCCGTCGGCATCGGCGCGGTTCCATCGAGCCATGCGGCCACGCTGTTGTAGGCGAGCTTCGCGCGATTGCACACGGTCGCCGGAAAGATCTCCGAGGAGGCAAGCAAGCCGTCCGCGGAGAAGGTCATGGCAACGACGATCGCGAGGCGGTCGGCGTCCAGATTGAGCGAGGTAAGGTTGGTGGAGAGCTTCTCCGGCAACATCGGAAAGGTCTGGGCGGCGGTGTAGACGGAGGTGGTGTTTTGCCGCGCATCAGTATCGATGGCCGAACCCTGCCTCACGACGGAGGTGACATCGGCGATGGCCACAAGAAGTTCAGTTGCGCCATCCGGCAGGGTCTCCGCCACGGATATCTGGTCGAGATCGCGCGAGTCGTCGTTGTCGATCGAGCACCAGAGCAGGGGCCGCAGATCGCGCGTCGTCGCGTCCGTCGCCACGGCAGGAGCGCGAATGGCGTCGAGTTCGACGATGGCCGCAGGCGTGAATTCGGGGAGGAACCCGCGCGCGATCATGGCGTGCCGGGCAATGCCTTGCAGAAGGGCGCGCGACTGACGGTCATTGGGTGTCGTCATGGAATGAACGGTGGCTGCCTCAGGGTGAACCAAGATGATCCCCCGCATCGTCGCCGGAATTCGAGGTTACCCCACCGGAAATGGATTGGGGCGCAGGCCCGAATGTGTCGCTGCATTGCCTTCATGCGCCGCGCCGGAACCGGAGTTCGATTTGCAGCCGTTCGACCTCGCGCCACAGGTCACAGAGGAGCCGGAGTGTTTTTCGGCTCACCCGATTGTGCCGGCGGTAGTGTTCGAAACGACGCAACTCGTAGAGAGCGTCATCGTCGAAAATCAGTTCGGTCTCCGACCGCGCCCGCTCGTCGCCGAAAAGGCCGAGCTGGCAATAGTACCGAAGCATCTCCGGGTGCACGCCCGCCAGGCAGGCGGCGGTTTCAAGGGAATAAGTGGGCGGCCCGGGATCCGCCACGTGAACCACCATCAGGGAATAGGTCTCAGAGAATCGGGAATCACTCATGATTCGCTCCTTGGGTTGAACTTGGAGAGTCGGGCCAATTGCTCCCACAGGACTCGTTCTTCCGGCGACGCCACAAGGGGCGTTCTAATCTTCACGGTGGCGTAGAAATCACCGCGGGTGCCGTCTTTTCGAGGGAGACCGAGTCCCTGCAAACGAAGCCGGCTGCCGGCCGCAGTGCCGGACGGCACGCGAATCGAAGTGACGCCATCGAGGGTGGGGATCTTCGCCTGCACTCCGAGGACCGCTTCCCATGGCGCGAGGTCGAGATCGCAATAAAGATCGGCCGCCTGCACACTGAAATCGGGGTGACGCGCGAGACGCACTCGCAGATAGAGATCGCCCGCCGAGCCGCCCCCCAGACCGGATCCGCCCTTGCCGGAGAGGCGGATCCGTTGGCCTTCGCGCACTCCAGGCGGGATGCGGACCTGATAGGTGTCGGTGTGGTCCGCCTGACCGTGGTTGCCGGGGCGCCGCAAAGTCACTTTGCGCAGTGATCCCCGCAGGGCCTCTTCCAAGCTGACGAGAAGATCGGCTTCCACGTCCTGGCCTTGGTGCGCGAACGCACCGGTCCGGCCATCCGGGCGGCCAGCCGACTGGCGGTGAGAGCCGAAACCGTCACGGCCGCCACCAAAAAACGATTCGAAAAAGTCGCTGAAGCCGGTGCCGTCGAATTCAAAGGCGGCGTCACCGTGGTCGGAGCGGGCGTGGGCGCGACTCCCGTGCCCGGAAGCCGATGGGCCGTTACCATGGTCCTGCCAATGGGCGCCGAGTTCGTCGTAGCGCCGGCGCTTCTCCGGATCGCTCAGAACCTCGTAGGCTTCGTTGATCTGTTTGAATTTTGCTTCACCCGCCACCTTGTTTTTGGCCACGTCGGGGTGATAAAGGCGCGCGAGCTTGCGGAACGCTTGCTTGATTTCCTCCGCCGAAGCGCCGCGCCCCACGCCCAGCGATTCGTAATAGTCCTGAAATGTGACGGCCATGACGGACAGCTTTCTTGACCACGCTGCCGCTAAATCACGCGGAGGACGATTTTGCCGCGGGTATGACCGCGCTCACTGAGTTCCTGCCCGCGGGTCGCGTCGGAGAGGGGCAGGACCGTTTCCACGATCGCTTTGAGCTTTTCGGCAGCGACCAGTTTCGCGATCTCGGCCAGCTGCGCAGCGTTGGGTTGGGTGAACACAAACGCCTGCCGCACGCCATTGGCCACTGCGCTTTCCGCTGAAGGCGGACTAACGATTGAAACCAGGATGCCGCCGCGCTTGAGGACCTTCCAGGAACGCGCCTGTACCTCCCCTCCCATCGTGTCGAAGACCACATCCACCGGCTGCACCGCCTCTTCGAAACGCACGGTCTCATAGTCGACCGGCTGGTCAACCCCGAGCTGGCGCAGAAAGTCATGATTGCGCTCGGACGCCGTGCCAATGACCCACGCCCCCTTCCATTTCGCCAGTTGCACGGCCAGACTTCCGACGCCTCCGGCGGCCGCGTGAATCAGCACCCGCTGGCCGGCCGCCAGCCCGCCCGCGTCGAAAAGTGATTGCCACGCCGTCAGCCCGGCGAGTGGCAGCGCGGCCGCGTGGATATGGTCGATGGAGTGCGGTTTCAGGGCCACTTCCGACTCCTTGATGACGATGAACTCGGCATAAGCCCCATCGCGGGAAATGTCGGGCCGGCTGAAAACCTCATCGCCCACCTTGAACCGGGTGACGGCAGAGCCGAGAGACTCGACGACGCCGGACACGTCCCACCCGAGCACCAGCGGCAGGGTGTGATGGAGCATCTCCTTGAGGTGACCTTCGCGGATTTTCCAATCCACCGGATTGATCCCGGCGGCGTGGACCCGGACCCGGACCTCACCGGCAAGCGGGTGGGGCCGGGGCGCGTCTTCATAAACCAGGACCTCCGGACCACCATAAGAATAGATGCACACCGTCTTCATCGTTCTCATGCGCCGGTCCCCCGGATGCTCGTGTAGAACTCGCGGGCTTTCGCGAGCAACTGGTTCTCGCTCAAATGGTGTTCATCCACCGTCAGTCCCCCGATGATTCGCTTCGCCAGCTCCGGATGGTGGAGTTTCGACCACGCGATGAACTGCTCCATTTCGCTGCTCGTGCCCGTCCCGGTGCCAAAGACGAGAATCTGGCCCGGGGCGTGCAACGCCTTGGCCAGCGGTTCGAAGAAACTGTTCGGGTCCGGTTTTTCCTGGCCGCGCGAAAAATCCCGCGAATTGTGCGCATGGCGAAAGAAATCGTCCGGCTCGTGCGGCAGGATTTGTTGCGGGATCGCGCCATGCATCTCAGAACGGAAGATGCGGGCTTCATGGTGATCGATCACCACCAGCCAGTGCGTCTCGCCGCCCTTGCTTTCAGGCGGCGCCGATTCCGATTGCTCGAGAAAGTGCCGCAAGGCCATGAGTTCGTCCGTCTCGGCAACGTCTTTGGTGCGGGAAGGGTGGAGCACCAGGGTTTGTCCGTGGCGTGTCGCCCGTAAGTTTCCGTTGGGTTCCTCCTCAATCTCGCCGAGCGTCGCCAACAGGGCGCGAACGTGGCGCCACTCCAGATTGTGCGAAACCGGGTGCTGGAAGATGGTGTTGTAGGTGCGCAGCAGCGAACCGGTGAGTGACGCGGGCGAAGTCATATTTTCGGAGTGCTTAAGGGGGAGCCGGCCGATGCGGCGCGAACCCGTTGACGAGTCCCCGGGCTCGCCGGTCGACAATGCGCGCAAAGGCCGGCGTGAGCTATGGGGTGTAACCCTAACGAAACCTAGACCGGCCTATGAATTGCCGTCTCCATGAGGAGAATTTCGCCGCGTATGAAAGGCGCGTTTGAAGGGGACGGACTGATCGGCGGATCGCCTGCACACTGAATTGTGCTTTTCGTCCGGCCGGTGAAGGCGCGGTCATATCCCAGGCGTACGTTGGGTGACTAAGCACTGAGGCGCCTAAAGCCCCGGTAGGGTTCCGCCCCATAGCGACGAGCCCGCTCAATCGGATAGGATCCCTTCACGGATCAAGCCGAACGCGGCGATCAATCCAAAACGCATAACCAGACAAGGCATTTTATGGCAAAAGTACTCGGCATCGATTTGGGCACGACGAATTCCTGCATGGCGGTCATTGAAGGCGGCGAGCCCTCCGTCCTCGAGAATTCCGAAGGCAAACGCACGACACCATCCGTGGTTGCCTTCACCAAGAGTGGCGAACGCCTCGTCGGCGAGCCCGCCAAGCGGCAGGCCGTCACCAACTCCCGCAACACGATCTATTCGATCAAGCGGTTCATGGGGAGAAAGTTCGACGAGGTGCAGGAAGAGATCAAACGCGTCCCCTACAAGGTGGTCCGGGCCGCCAATGGCGATGCGGCCGTCGAGGTGGAAGTGAACGGCAAGCCCAAGCAGTTCAGCCCGCCGGAGATCTCGGCCATGATCCTTGCCAAGCTCAAGACGGATGCGGAGACGCGGCTGGGCGGGACGATCACCCAGGCCGTCATCACGACCCCGGCCTATTTCAATGACTCGCAGCGCCAGGCCACCAAGGACGCCGGTCGCATCGCCGGCCTCGAAGTGCTCCGGATTATCAACGAGCCCACCGCCGCATCATTGGCTTACGGTCTGGAGAAGAAGAAGGACGAGAAGATTGCGGTGTACGACCTTGGTGGCGGCACGTTCGACATCTCGGTGCTGGACCTCGGTGACGGGGTGTTTCAGGTCAAAGCGACCAACGGCGATACTC
>Ga0182017_10002445_pt1 | contig 14094 bp, 10 predicted proteins | sample 712E3DmetaG_FD_120492 | JGI IMG/M metagenome (GOLD analysis project Ga0182017, IMG submission 120492) | Permafrost microbial communities from Stordalen Mire, Sweden - 712E3D metaG | ecosystem: Environmental > Terrestrial > Soil > Wetlands > Permafrost | place: Sweden: Stordalen | collected... | reverse complement strand
TTTTGTTTTATATTGACAAAAAGACGCAAAACAAAATATAATTGTGAAAATAGTAACAAATACTTTAAAAATAAAAAGCTATTGGAGGTAATATATGAGACCCTATTTCGCGAAAATGCAGGACTGGGGAAAACCGGTAAAAGAGAATAAAGCAAATGCCGAAGCAATTAAAAAGGTCGAACAGGAGATCGCAGCATTAGTTGAACAGAAAAAAAATGCGGGTTTACCCCAGGCAGTTTTGGATAAAAGGGGTGAATGGACGGTCCATCATAGATTGGAATATATCATGGATCCCGGCACCTGGGCCCCGCTCCATATACTCTATGATCCTATGGATGAAGAGTCCGGTACGACCGGCGTTGTGGACGGTCTCGGAAGAATCAATGGAAGATGGTGTGTTGTCATCGGTTTCGACAATAAAGTCATGGCCGGCGCATGGATCGCAGGTCAGTCTGCCAATATTCTCAGGGTCACCGATATTGCCAAAAGACTCCATTGCCCTCTCGTATGGCTTGTCAATTGTAGCGGTGTCAAGCTTACCGAACAGGAAAAGGTATATGCGGACAGACGTGGCAGCGGTACAACATTTTTTAGACATGCGGAATTGAATGTACTGGGCATCCCTGTCCTGGCAGCTATCTATGGAACGAACCCGGCAGGCGGCGGCTATCAGGGCATTTCACCGACACTTCTTCTTGCCCATAAAGACTGCAACATAGCTGTCGGCGGCGCAGGGATCGTGAGCGGTATGGCCCCGAAAGGCTTTTTCGACGAAGTCATGGCCGAGCAGATCATCGACGCAACGAGAAAATTTAAAGCAACACCCCCCGGAAGAGTTGAAATCCACTATGATGCTACGGGATTTTTCCGTGAAGTCCATCCGACCGAAGAGAGCCTCCTCGATTCATTGAAGGCGTGGGTAGCAAAAATGCCTGCATATGACCCTGCGTTTTTCAGGGTAGCTGCTCCGGCAGAACCTGCTTTCCCGGCGGAAGACCTTTACAATATCGTGGCCTTCAACCAGAAGATGGTTTACGATGTTGAGCAGTTTATGGCAAGGCTGGTAGACAACAGTGAGCATATGGAGTTCAGGCCTGGTTACGGCCCGGAACTATATACCGGTCTCGTTAAGGTAGATGGTTTTCTTTTTGGTATTGTTGCCAACAGGCAGGGTATGATGCCGAAGGGCTATCCTGAATATGCGCCGTATCCCGGCATCGGCGGCAAGTTCTACCGGCAAGGCCTTATCAAGGTCAATGAGTTTGTTACGCTCTGCGGCAGAGACAGGGTTCCCATGATCTGGATTCAGGATACGTCAGGAATCGATGTGGGTGACATTGCAGAGAAGGCTGAGCTTCTCGGCCTCGGTCAGGCGCTCATCTACTCCATCGAACAGAGCGACCTCCCCATGATGACCATCGTCCTGAGGAAAGGCACTGCGGCTGCCCATTACATCATGGCGGGGCCCCAGGCGAACAACAACAATGCCTTTACACTCGGCGTGGCCACAACGGAAATTTACGTCATGCACGGTGAAACCGCGGCAGTGGCGAGTTTTGCGAGAAGGCTGGTAAAAGAAAAAGATGCCGGCAAGCCTCTAACAAAGGTCATTGAGCAGATGAACAAGACCGTTAAAGAATACTTCGACAAATCAAGGCCCGCCTACTGTGCGAAAAAAGGTCTGGTGGACGAGGTTGTTGCCATGAAAGACCTGCGAAAATACTTCGTGGCCTTCGCGAATTGCTGCTATCAGAATCCGAAATCGATGACGCCGCAGCATCAGATGATACTTCCGAGGGTTATCAAGGGTTAAAGAACATTACGATAACAGGTAAAGGGTGGATCAATGTATCCACCCTTTATTTTTGCCAGTATGTTAACCATTGATATTTGGATGTTGACTACTCTCTGATCTTACGGTAGTCTAAGTATCATGGGGTTATCCTGATGAAGGAAATGCTTTCAAGGGCACTGGAAGAGATAAAGCAGCAAGGTAATTACAGGACCATAAAATACCTGCAACCCCTCTCGTCTACGAGAATTCGTTATGGCTCCGAAGAGTTCCTCAACCTCTGTTCCAACAGTTACCTTTCTTTGCATACCCATCCCGCCGTCCTCTCTGCAGCGAAAGAAGCTATTGATGGGTATGGCGCCGGCACCTGCTCTTCACGGAGCGTGTCAGGCAGTATTGACCTCTATGAAATGCTCGAAGGGCAGATTGCGCATTATAAGGGTTATAAGCGGGGTCTCATTTTCCCGAACGGTTACATGGCGAATATCGGTATCATATCAACGCTTATCAGTGAACATGATGTAATTTTCAGCGATGAGTTGAACCACTCGAGCCTTATCGATGCCATACGGTTATCCGGGGCAAAGAAAGTAATCTATAAACACAGAGATGCAAAAGACCTCGAGAGAAGGATAAAAAAGGATAAAACAAAAGGGGAAAGGATTGTTATAACCGAATCGGTCTTCAGTATGGATGGCGATGTTGCCCCGCTTGGAGAGATCCATACATTAAAAGAACAATATGGCGTTCATGTTTTTGTGGACGATGCCCACGGCACCGGTGTCTTCGGTGAAAAGGGCACCGGTGTGGAAGAAATGTTTGCGCTTAAGGGCAAGATGGATGTCCACATGGCGACATTCGGAAAGGCGCTGGGCTCCTTTGGCGCCTTTGTATTGTCCGATCCGATTGTCATTGAATTCCTCATCAACCGCGCGCGGACCTTCATGTATACGACGGCGCTTCCTCCTTCTGTACTTGCAGCTTCGTTAGCCGCACTCAAGCTCATTGAGAAGGATACCTCCTGTAAAGAAGCTTTATGGCACAACATAGATTATATGAGAAAACACCTTCATGAAGCAGGCTTTGATCTGAAAGAGAGTATGGGGCCTATAATCCCTATAGTCGTTGGTGAAGATACGATGACGCTTATGATGCAGGAGATGCTCATGCGGAAAGGGATTTTTCTTCAGGCCATACGGCCGCCGACAGTGCCTGCCGGTACGTCGCGTTTAAGGCTGACAATGGTCAGTGGATTTACAAAAGATGATATAGATTATGCCATAGAAGCGCTCATTGATGTCGGAAGGAAAATGAAACTGATATAAATAGCGTATAGCGCATAACGGTTAGCGAATAGGGTCTTCTCTGCGCTCCACGCTATCCGTTCTCCGCTAATGACTTGGAGGAATGATGTACGACAGGGAAACGCTGGCAGATTGGGATAAACGATATATCTGGCATCCCTTTACGCAGATGCAGGATTACATAAATATGGAGCCCCTCATTATCGAAGAGGGTGAAGGCTGTTACCTTATTGATGTCGATGGAAACCGCTACATCGATGGGGTATCCTCACTCTGGGTCCTTGTCCATGGTCACGGCAAAAGGGAACTCGTTGATGCCCTCGATAAACAGTCAAAGCTGCTCTGCCATTCAACGCTTCTTGGAATTGCCAACACGCCGTCTATCATCCTTGCCCGCATGCTCGTCGATATTGCGCCCAATAGCCTGTCAAAGGTTTTTTATTCCGATAACGGCTCAACCTCCGTTGAGATTGCCCTTAAAATGTCATACCAGTACTGGCAGCAGAAAGGTGAGAAAAAAAGAAAGAAATTTATCTCCTTCACGAACGGATATCACGGCGATACGATAGGATCGGTAAGTATCGGCGGCATAGACCTTTTTCATAAGGTCTATGGGCCGCTTCTTTTTAAGACCTATAAATCGCCCTCACCCTATTGCTATAGATGTCCTCTCAAACTCGAGAAAACCTCATGCGACATGGCCTGTGTCGCGGAGTTTGAAAAAATTGTGGCAAAACATAAAGACGAAGTCTGCGCTGTTATTATTGAACCCCTTGTCCAGGGGGCGGGCGGCATAATTGTCCAGCCGGAAGGTTTTTTATCGGCCATCTGGAAAATAGCAAAAAAGGCGGGGCTTCTCTTTATTACCGATGAGGTGGCCACTGGTTTCGGAAGGACAGGCCATATGTTTGCCTGCGCAAAAGAAAACGTTGAGCCCGATTTTCTCTGTCTCGCAAAAGGCATTACCGGCGGATACCTGCCGCTCGCTGCGACGCTCGCAACGGAGGAAGTTTTTAACGGCTTTCTTGGGTCCTTTGATGAGTATATGACCTTCTTCCACGGTCATACCTATACGGGAAACCCCCTCGCATGCAGCGTTGCCGTTGAAAATATCAATCTCTTTAAAAAAGAGCAAACCCTCGAAAAAATGCAAGGGAAAATAGCCCTCTTGAAGAAAGAGTTACAGAGATTCTGCGATCTGCCCCATGTGGGAGAAGTCCGTCAGGAAGGTTTCATGGTGGGCATTGAACTCGTGAAGAACAAGAAAACAAAAAAGCTCTATGCGCCAAAAGAAAAGATAGGGCAGAAGATCACTATGGAAGCGCGCAGAAGAGGAGTCATAATCCGTCCCTTAAGTGATATCATCGTCCTCATGCCGCCGCTGGCTATAGAAGAGCCGACACTGAAACGACTTATCGACGTAGCCTATGAGAGCATCAAGGTTGTTACGGGATTATTTTAAAAACTGTGACGAAAGTCGTAGAAAATTAAGAAATTATGCGTTAAAATTAGTATTGATTGCTACGCGTGAAAGATGGAGGTGATACCATGAAGCATATAGTAATAATTGGGGTCATTGTTTTTGTTTTGTCTTTATTTTCAGGTGCCTATGCCCAGCAGGATATCAATTTTATTTGCAAGAATGAATGCTTAGAGAAAAGCGGCACATTAGGCAAGTGCAACGCCCTCTGCTCTACAACGAACGAGTCGGGTGATAAAACAAAGGACACAAACTGTTTGTCTTCCTGTATGAGCAAAAGCAACGAAACGGCGTACACTTGTTATTCAGCATGCGATATCGGTAGCGGTGGCGGGAAAGAAGAACCTGCTCCTGTTCAGGGCTCAGAGGGGGGAGACAAACCTCAATCATAGTTGTAACGCACTCCACAAGGGGTGGTTTGAGGATGCGAGCCACCCCTAATTCCAATTCTCATTCATGCATATATTAAAGCTTTCTCGTCGTCGGAAATCCTCACGTACTAAATGTACGCTCCGGTTTCCTCCTCCTCGGCATCTTCATTCTATTTTTGACTTAGAATTGGTATAAGATGGCAAACTGAAAGCCGGAAGATCAGTCCTTCCCCTGCTTTTCTTAGCAGGTTATTTCTGGTGGGTAATGTATTGTTTTGCTTGTTCCAGCTCAAAGCCCGCTGGAGAGACTGCAAAAAATTAACACATTAAGCACTTAATGAAAGAGTAGGGATGATGATTGCTACACCTCTATGGACAGGGCAAAAAGCTGTTCGCCCCGGACATTCTTCTTTGTTAACATCAATTTCTTGAGTCCCGCTGTTCGTCTCTGGAGTCTGGCAGCACGTCACTTCAATCTGACACCCCATTTTTTAAGTCTCGTTTCTCATTTCTTGAATGACGGACTCTGCGACATGTTCGTGAATCCCTGGTGGTTTTTCGTCATACATGCATTTGATGACCCTCAGTTTTGCTTCCTTGACGAGGTCAGGATCATCGATTTCTTCATCGGTTACGAAATCGGCTCCACCGTCCATAAGCTGGATAGCCTCAAGGGAAACCTCATACCAATCTTCAACATACTCGTCGATGACAATATTTACTTGTTTCTTTATGAGGTCTTTACCGGGGGTGTGTCCCTGTTCCTTACAGATTTCTTCTACCTTTGAAACCATGTCATTCGTCAATTTGTCCCTAAAGTCTGGAGTGCCTCCTTTTTGTTTTTTCTTCATTTTCTCATTCCTCCAGAAAAATCAACGCTTGAACTTGATTATTCCCTGTAGCTTGCTACAGGGTAAAGCAAGGTTCTTTTAGAACAGGTCTTTTCCCTCTGATACCCTGCTGCTTGCAGCAGGGAGGTTCATTGGTTCCATACATAAAAATAATCGTTCCTGTTGCTTGTATTCATTTTTACACAAAAACATGTAAAGAGTAAAACAATTTTTTTCCGAATCCCGAAGTTCGTTGTGGCATGGAATTTGCTGAATATATTTTTATGAGACAGAGAAGAAGCAATATTACAAAAACTAAGTACCCGGGCGTTATCCAGCGATCGTTGCGTGAATGCTTCTATTTGCTTGCAAGAAGCTGTGAGCGATATGGAAAGCTCAAGAGGTCGAAAGCGCCAGATATTCTCGTCGATGCAGAAAAAGTTCTGATCCGGCGACGTTTGTTATTTCTGTTCAATATTGATTCAGATATAACAAATTAGTGTCAGAATTTTAACATCGATAGGAATTTTTTGTACCACAGGGAAAAACTTTTCCTGTGGGTTACAAGTCTCGCGCTGCAAGACGCAGGTAACAAGATTTCACGGGGTTTCGCCCTTAAATACCGGGGCTTGTGTCGCCCCCCGTGCCACCTGTCGTCTTGCCTCCACACATCTTTGTTTTGGGTGTTGTGTTAAGGAGTATACAATTGGCTTGCGCTTCGCTGAGCAGGCCCGACTCTCATGCCTTGAGGATGCCCAGTGTTAGCAAGTTTCGTATATGTTTGAGGAAGTATATCCATGTATATTCCGTATATTGTTTTGTATGGAGCAAGTATCTACGCAATGAAGTGCGCCGACAACAATAAAGTTGTTCTGACCAGACTTGATTCTATCCAAGATGGCGTTTGTCCACAGCCCGTTCCTCTCGATGACGAGGCCAGTATAGAGCAAGGGGAGAGTCTTCAGACAGTCTTGAAGGATGGCTATAAGTGAGGCCGTATTGTTTGATGCCCAAGAATTTAGAATCCGAGAATACATGGTAAGAATGCCATCAGGATTACTGATAACCATGGACAAAAACTCTTGTTGTTCTTCTGGGGGAGCATTATCCAAACAGGAATACGCAGTATCCTGGGATTCAAGCGTGTGGATTACCTTGTTATCATTTTTGGTACGAATAAAAAGTTCTTTATCAATGCCGTTGCCCCATTCCATACCATGCTTTTCCAATAACTTTATACTTAATACGGTGGCAGCCGCCCACGGCTTCGAGAGATCAAGGTCAGCGAGAGACAGGCCGTACTTCTCCCATCGTTTCTTTGTTTTAGTGTATAAGTTATTGGAGATATTGCCGCCTAATCTCTCACCATTACCATACTTCATCAAGTGTATGGGTGGGTTATCGAGATCGGTTTCAAAGACTATATGATCGGAGATGGAGTATAAGTGGTCAATGTCCTTTGAGTAATATTCTATTCCTGGTTTGAGAACGTGAACGGAGCCAAGAAGATATGTATTGGAGTTATCAAATTTCCAAATCATCTATTTTCCTATTGCTAACCATATAAATATACAGAAATAATTCTGTATAATCCGGTCGTAGCCAGGTTTTCAGGCAAGTTTTTTCAAAAATCATGGCATCAATCATTGTCACACATCAAAGAGGTCTTTCACCCTTGGCCACGAGTAGCGGCGATGGGGGCGCAGATAGCTTCGTTAACTTTCTAAAACGCCTGATTTCCCCGCCCATGAATTCATTTTCCCGCAACCACTTGAAAGCTTTGAATTTGTCTGAGGAATGAGAAGTGGATCCTTCAGGAAGCAGGTGATAACGACGTCGCCCATAAGTCTTGCGCTAAGCGTGAACGCAGAAGTGAACGATTACGGGATGAAACGGAGTAGCGCTTAAAGAATGATATTAAGCCAAAAAACGACGGAATAAGGTATTGATTAGGTGTTTATAGGGTGCATGCAAAGTCTTCAACTCGGGCTGGACTAACGATATGGAAGGGTCAGGATGTCTCTACCTTCCCTGCTTTCTCTTAATTGGGGTTCCATAGATTGTCGATTCGTACACTATCCTTCCTCTTTGATTCTCAATGCCGATTTCAAATTTTGCTATCTTGGCCCTGTTTTGCCATTTTTTGATCAATACCTTTATCTGATCGTTCGGATAGAGTTGTCCCCTCAATTTGATATGTTCGATCATGGCAACTGGAATATCGTTGAGATCAGGGTATAGAAGACGGACCAGAAGTCGTATCCCCTGGTTTAGAATTTTCCCAATGGCGTAGTCCGGATAAACGAGATAGTCCGATATGTGGCTTTTGAAATCAATATCATCTTTGGCCAATAATTTTAAGGCCTTAAGGTCGTTCGGATAGTCTGGATCATAAATTGCTTTATCGATGACAACATACTGCTCACGCAATTTAAGCAATTGCCCGATTTGTTTTCTGTTGAGGTTCATAAGGCGCTACCTTCTCCCACGCGTGAATTGCATCAGGTTGTTTTTAATACGCGGTACCACACACGTTTACCCTGCCAAATATTGTGCCGTGTGAGAATCCGTTGAAAGATAGACAGCGTCTACCGTTCCCGAAGAAAGACAATCGCAACATGGGAATAGGTTCTTTGTTCTCTTCCGTTTCTACTTGCATGTCCTGTCACAAAGAATATAAAACATGCACAATAATTTCATTTATTATTTCAATAGTCATCCAACTTAGTTGCTCGTAAGGGGCCTAAAGTCTGGCCAAAAATGTCTGGCCAGACTTAATTCGTACTCTCAGAGCTTATTTCAAGATCAAGTTTTTGCTCTCTCCGAACGGGTAAACAGGAAAGGTTTCAAATTTCATAATGTGCAGCCAGGCTGATCTGCTTTTAATCAGTCCTTTCGCGTCAGTATCAATAACGTTAATCGCTCGCCCACCTTGAAGGTCCATAAACTCAAAGATCACTTTTACCCCTTTCGGCCATTTCCATTTTGCTCTCATGTCCAGTACTTTTTTTTCATCTTGAGGCTGCCATGTGCAAATATTCATGAAATACATATCTCTAACCTCCTTTAGTATTTTTTTGCAAGGGATACCCTGACAGCTATTGGTACATGCCTCCACCTCTTTAGCCTGCGGAAAACCGTCAAGCTGGTTCTGGAATAGGCCCGCTTACCATCCTTAATCTGATGCAATAATTCTTCACTGAGAGTAAAATAAAAGATGAAAGGGCGCCGATGCTCCTCACGGACAACATGGAAAAGCAAACACCTCCCGTGATATTGCGGAGCCATATCCAGCGCCTTCCTTAATGCCCTATCCGATGGTTCCGAAAGATCTGTTCGTAAAGAATCCTCATTGAACATCTTTCCTGTCTCCTCGGCACGAACTCGGTCTGATTTAATTATAGCAGCCTTTGGTGAATTTGGTGGAGAATTCGACCTGCACGTTTGACTTAGGTGTCTTAGGCCAAAGGTCTCGGATTACCATTTGAAATGGTGTATTGCGAGGCGTGACTTACGAATTACCCCCTCAGGAAGCTTTCGACCATAAATCTTCCGGCATATGGGAAAGAGAATAGCCTTTCTATGAAGTCAAGGCATCGTGGTAGGGAAATGGTTTTCCCTACCACGGTCCACGGGTTGATTTTTTACTTGCTATTTACCCGTCTACGCGATAAATAGATACGATTTTATTTTTACGCGAACGGAGAGGTTTGTACTCTCCCGCACGTGTTAGTGTAATCGAGGTTATGTACTCATCTCTCTGGCTTGATACTCTTTTCGTGGCATCCGCAGCAGTCCTGTGGTTCATGATCGTCTACCAGCTGCTGTTATTTATCAACGGCTACCTCTATAGCCGGCGTGATGCCTGGATCATCCCTTCTCTTCCCCCCGGATTGGATTGGCCGATGGTCTCTATCCTGGTGCCGGCGCGCAACGAAGCACGCGTCATCACCGGTACGCTTAAGCACCTCTGCGCCCTCGATTACCCGGCGGACCGTATGGAAATTATCATTGTCGACGACGGAAGCCAGGACGGCACCGGTGACATTGTTGACGGGCTTGCTGCTCAAGATGCCCGCATTCACTGTCTGCGAGTGCCTCCCCATCTGGGCGGTCGCGGTAAATCCGCCGCCTTGAAACTCGCTGTCGAGGCCTCCAAACATGAGCTTATAGCTATCTATGACGCCGACAACCGCCCTGAATCCGACTCCCTGCGAGCTCTCGTGGCCGCCCTGGTTTCCGACCCTAACTTGGCGGCAACAGTAGGCAAGTTCCGCTGTATCAACCGGAGCCGTAACCTGCTGACCCGCTTCATCAACATCGAGTGTCTGGCCTTCCAATGGATCATGCAGGCCGGCCGCTGGTCCCTGCTTGGAGTAACCACCCTGCCGGGCACCAATTTTGTGATCCGACGCAGCGTTCTCAAGGAGGTAGACGGCTGGGACGAGAAGGCCCTCACAGAAGACGCGGAGCTGACGATCCGCATTTACGAGACCGGTCGTCTCATCGGCTTCGTGCCCCGAGCCGTAACGTGGGAGCAGGAACCGGAGAAACTTGGGACCTGGTTCCGTCAGCGCACGCGCTGGGCCCGCGGCCATAATTATGTGCTCGCCAAGCATATCCGTCGCCTGCTCGTATTACGCCCCCGCGTCATTGCCTTTGAACTTCTCTACACTTTGCTCCTTTACTATGCGGTTTGCGCGGCGATCTTTACTTCCGATATCCTCTTCGTGATGGCCGGTTTCGGGTTCGTGTCGATCCACGCTATCGGACCCTATTCGCATATCTGGGTACTGGCCTTTCTGCTCTTTGTATTGGAAGTTTCTATCACCCTGTCACGTGAAAAGGACGAGGATTCCTTTTTCAACCTTGTCCTGGTGGTCTTCGCCTACTTCACCTATTGCCAGCTCTGGGTTGTTGTTGTTGCCCGCGCATTCATTGACGATGTGATACTCCGCCGCAAAAAGACTTGGGCCAAGACCGAACGCTTTGCCGAGATGCGTGAGCAATGACCCGAAAAATGTTGATCTTCCTGTTTTTGCTGTTGTTTCCTGTTGCCGCATCGGCGGCAGGAGGGAAACAGGCGCTGATACTTTACGACGGCACATCGCAGAAGCTTCACGAAGGCATCGTCGACGGTACCTACATCGCCAATCTGCTCGGTCATTTTGACTATCGTCCGAAGCTCCAGACGATCGAGGACTACCATCCCGGCGGCATGGCCAAATACGATGCAGTCTTTATCGTCGGCGGCTCCGAGAAGACCGTATGGCCGGAGACGGTTCTCTCCGATGCCCGTGCACGCACCGCCATGTTGGCCTGGATAGGCTATGGTATGGATGCCTTCCTCGGCACCCAGGAAGATCGCAAGCGCGGGCTCCACGTAGATAGTGTGCTGATCAACAGCCGTTATAACCGCGTGCGGTATCGTGGCGCCACCCTGGGTAAAGGCGGCGGCATGGTTACTCTTCTTCATATTACTGTCCCTTCCCGCGTGAAAATTGAGGCCGAGATGCTCGATGCCGAAGGCCACACGTCGCCCTACATGGTGCGCGTAGGAAATCTCTGGCTGGTGGCGGACGTACCCTTCGCCTACATCGGCGACCGGGACCGCTATTTTGCCTTCTGCGACCTGATGCACGACATGCTCGGCGTACACCATGCATCCTCCCACCGGGCCATGATCCGCATCGAAGACGTGACCCCAGATGACGAGCCGGAGGTACTGCAGCGTGCCGTCAATATGCTGGTCAAGGAAGGCGTTCCATTCCAGATCTCGCTGGTACCTGTCTTTGTCGACCCGGCTTCACGGCGTGAGGTTCGCCTCTCAGAGAGTCCTCAAATGGTCAAAGTCCTCCAAGAAGCGACTGCAAGGGGCGCCACCCTGGTGCTGCACGGATATACACATCAATATCGCGGTACGACCCCTGATGATTTCGAGTTCTGGGACGGTTTCCGCAATACACCGCGTGCGGACGATTCGCCGGAGCTGGTACGAGAAAAACTCAACGCTGCACTCGATGAGTGCTTCCGCAGCGGTCTCTATCCCGTTGCGTGGGAAACGCCCCACTACGCTGCATCACCCACAGACTACGCCGAATTTGCCCGCGTCTTCTCCACCTTCAACGAAGAAACGATGATCGACCTGCAGGGCTCACAACAGTCCTTTCCGTTCCCTACGGTCGACATCCGTGGAATGTATATTGTCCCGGAGAATATCGGTTATCTGCCCCAGGAGAACCCGTCCCCGGAGACGCTCATCGAGAATGCCCGCGCCATGCTGGTGGTCCGTGATGGCATAGCTTCAGCATTTGTGCACGATTTTCTCGATCTTCGTCTCCTGCAGCAGACGGTCCAGGGGATCAAGAAACTGGGATATAAATTTACCTCGCTCGCCGACTTCGATTGCCGCGTGGCCGTAGATGACCGTCTCATCGTGACCGGCAAAGCATCGAGAACTATCACGCTTCGAGATTCTTATCTGAGGCAGTTCATCATAGGTCGTGACGGTTCTCACCGACAGGAAGCCTGGTCGAAGACGCGCCAGACCGGGACCGTAACGATTGCACTGCAACCCAGACCCGGTGAGATTCTCGTTGCTATAGGCATGGACGAACTCCCTGTTAAGCCGCCCGGAATACTCGCGTGGTTGGGGCAGAAGCTGAGCAATACGCTCGTTCAGTGGCGACCGCAGAACCCGGTGGCAGCACAGGCCCGCGCAATGAGGGCCGCTGTGCTCTGGGATAAGACAGCGACCGGCGGCGAGAGTAACGACCAGGCGAGTTTCGCCAATACCTTTCGCGTCTATGGCACGCCTCTCAGGTTGATCCCGATTTCTGATCTGTCAAACATGACTCTCGATCCAAACGAAGTGCTGATAGCGCCCCATACAGCGGCAACGGCGCTCAGTGCAGCCGATATAAGCCGCATCACACAGTTCGTACGTAGTGGCGGACAACTGGTGTTGGACGGACGCACTCGACTCGCCGAGGCCGTTGGTGTTCGTTATCCTGGTGGTACGGTAAGGGTGGAGCGCGTGACCGACCAGGCCCAGGTGGACCTTCCTTTACAATGGCGGCCCGCTGTTTTTATGGAGAGGTTCCGCTTACCGGACCGCGCTGTCATTACCAGCAAGGACACGGAAAATCATACCGGCCTCGCGGGGACATTCTCTGCGGGCTCAGGAAAAGTACTGTACATGGGCGAGATGCTCGATCCCTTCACGGCCGACGGCGTGAGCCATTACCCCTTTCTCTTTGAGCACGCGTTGAAGGCATTTGACCGGATGCAGCCCGCCAAACGGCGTTCCATCGAGTTGTATTTCGACCCCGGGCTCCGCACCGAGGTGAGCATCGAGGATCTTGCCGTGCTATGGCGCCGCATGGGGGTAAGGGCGATATATGCCTCAGCCTGGGTTTTTACTCCTCAATATACATACGACTACGATAGACTGATCCGCGTCTGCCATGCCAATGGAATCCTCGTATACGCATGGTTTGAGTTCCCGCAGGTGAGCCCGCTCTTCTGGGCACAACATCCCGAGTGGCGCGAGCAGACCGCCGCCGGCGATAAGCTGCCGTCGTGGCGTCTCGCCATGAACCTCATGAACCCGGAGTGCCGCGCTGCCGTGTTGCAGTTTATGACATCCGTTATCGGTAAATGGGCCTGGGATGGCGTTAACCTTGCTGAATTGAGCTTTGACGGCAAAGCAGACGGCGATAAGCCCTGGGCGATGGTGCCGCTGAACAATGATGTCCGGCGCTCCTTCCGCGCTGCCCATCATTTCGATCCGAAAGAACTCTTTGACCCTGCGTCGCCTCACTGGTGGAAACGGGACAAAGCCGGTTGGAACAAGTTTCTTGCATACCGTAAGACACTGGTAATAGAGCTGCATCGCGCCTTCCTGATGGAGCTGAAAGCTTTTGCGTCATCGGGTCGCGAAGTAATCGTCACCACGCTCGACAGTCTTGAACACCCGGAAGTGACCGCCGATACCGGTGTTGATTCATCGGCAATTGTCGGGCTTATGCGTGAATTTCCCTTCATGCTGCAGGTTGAGGACCCCGCTTCGGCCTGGAAGAACCCACCGGCCCGCTATGTGCGTCTGGCAGAGCGATACCGGTCTGTTCTGCCCGCGGGAGCGAAATTCATGATCGATATTAATGTAATCCCCAACCGTCTGGTAGAGGGCACACATCTTCCGGCTTCCCCGGCTGTAGGCGTCGAGCTGGCTGCAACGGTCCATGCCGCCCGTTCGGCGTCGGACCGCGTGGCGCTTTACGGTGATGCCACCGTGCGGACCACCGACCTCGATCTT
>Ga0182017_10002444_pt1 | contig 14095 bp, 21 predicted proteins | sample 712E3DmetaG_FD_120492 | JGI IMG/M metagenome (GOLD analysis project Ga0182017, IMG submission 120492) | Permafrost microbial communities from Stordalen Mire, Sweden - 712E3D metaG | ecosystem: Environmental > Terrestrial > Soil > Wetlands > Permafrost | place: Sweden: Stordalen | collected... | reverse complement strand
GAACCCGGCCACATGGGTCGCCACGGCGGTTGGCGATCAGCCGCATCTGCGCGCCATGGCAATGTGGTTTGCCGATGCGACCGGTTTTTATTTCCATACCGGCTCTCAGAAGCGGCTTTGCAAACAGCTCCGCGATAATCCGAAAGTGGAAATGGGCTTTTATAATCCCGGAGACGGGATGGGGGCCATGCAGATGGTGCGGATCACCGGAAAAATCGAGCAAGTCAACGATGCGGCGCTGGAGAAAAAACTGTTTGAAGGCCGTCCCTGGCTTCACCAGGTTTTTCAAGCATACCCGAACGACAAAATCTTCATCTTCCGGATTGCCCACGGTGAAGCGCAATACTGGAACATGGGCGTTAATTGCAAGGAAAAGGACATTCCGCCGATCGTATTTTGAGCGAGTACTCATCAAATAAAATAACGAGAAAGGGAAAACATGCCTCTTGTTACTATTACCATGCTCAAAGGCAGGTCAAAAGAAATTAAAAAATCGATTCTTACGGAAGTACATGACGCACTCGTCAAATGTTTTAAAATTCCCAACAGTGACCGATACCAGCGGATCATTGAAATCGGACCCGACAATTTTGAGATTCCGTCGGATAGAACCAAGCAATGCGTGACTATCGAATTAACGGTCTATCCGGGAAGGTCCTTGGACGCCAAACGCCTTTTGTATAAGGACATTGTCGAGCGTTTGGAAAAACTGGGCATTGTTTCTACGGACATTCTTATAATCCTGAATGAGCCTCCTCTTGAGAACTGGGGACTTCGCGGCGTTCCGGCTTCGGAAACAACTATCGGTTTTAAACTTGACGTTTAGGTACTGTTCATCGTAAAAATAAAACTATGAAACTACGTTTGATTCGTCACGCAACCCTTCAACTTGAACTGGCGGGCCGATCAATATTGATTGACCCGCTTTTGGCGGAGCCGGGCGAGTATCGTTCGCTCACGCTCGGGGCAACCGCTTCTCGGAATCCGACGGCCCCGCTGCCATGCTTGGTGGAAGATTTGCTTCATCCTGATATCATTGTCGCGACCCATTCTCACTTTGATCATTTCGATTCAGTTGCCATAGCTCGTTTGCCCAAACAAACGCCCCTGATGCAAGCGATGTTGTAGAGGTTTGCAAGGCAGCGCCCCAGGCCAAGGTTCTGGCCGTACACATGGAGGCCGTTAATCACTGTCGCCTGAAACGGCGGGAGCTTGGGTCTTCCGTGGAAAAAGCCGGATTTTCTCATCAGGTAAAAATTCTTTCTGATGGAGAAATAATGGTTGTTTAAACCGGAATTGAACATAATGGTGCGCCTATTGAATTGATTGAACTATCGGAAAATCGGAATGCTTTTTACGCATACATCCGATCCCGCCTGAATTCTTACCGTATAGCAACCCGACGCGCTATTCCTCGTATCCCAAGAAATGGCGTGGGTTCCCGACCCGAGATATTTATTGACAAGTGTTATTCCGCGGCCTGATGGATCATAAACCGTAACAACCGCCTGATCCGAATGACTAAGAGAGAATTCGACGGCAACGATAGGATGAGCGCGACTCGGACCATGTATGCGAATATTTTCTTGCTGTGACGGTCCCAGCCGCGATTGCGCATAGGTTGCTTGAATCATATCCGAAAGAGGCCTGCGCCACACTCCGTGCGTCACGGTAAAGATAGTGTTGTTGCTCACCGCCAGATAGGAGGCGACAACATCAGTGAGCCCCGAATTGATGGCGGTCCAGCTTGTTCCATTATCGGCGGAGAGAAAAACGCCTGAATAGGTCCCCGCGAAAAGAGTGCCGCCGCTCACCGATAAAGAATAGACATAGGGAAATGTGAGCCCGGAATTGACCGCTGTCCAGCTTTTGCCGTTATCGGCGGATACATAAACACCGCCGCCCCAGGTACCGGCGAAGACGGCATTGCCGCTTGTCGTGAAAGTGCGAACGAAATTATTCGTGAGGCCGTTTTCGATTGCCGTCCAACTTTTTCCGTTGTTGATGGAGAGAAAAGCTCCGTCTTTAGTTCCGGCAAATATTGATCCGCAGCTCACCGCAAGAGTATAGACATAGCTATTCGAAAGACCGGAATCGACCGCGGTCCAGCTCGTTCCATTATTCGTGGATAAGAAAACACTGCCTTCCATGGTCCCCGCGAAGACCGTTTTGTGGCTTGTAACCAGGGAAGTAACATACTTATCAGTAAAACCTGAATTGATTGCAGTCCAGTTCATTGCGTTATCAGTGGATAAAAAAACTCCGCCACCCCACGTCCCCGCAAAAATGGCGCCGCTGCTTATTGCGAGACAGCTGACATTAGTATTCGTAAGACCGGAATTCGCCGCAGTCCAGTTGGTTCCGTTATCGGTGGAAAGGAAAATACCCCCTTCGGAAGTTCCGGCAAAGACGTCCCCGCTATTACTTACCACAAGCGCATTAATAATCCCGCCCGGACCATTTGTTCGTTCCCATTGAGCATTCGCGGTACGCGAAAATACCATCAATAATCCGATGCCAAGAAGAGCTATTCCAACAATTTTTTTCATAAACCCCTTCTTTCCTTTAAAATGTGTTTAACCGCTTATATTTATTTTTGCTTTTATCCAGCTACACTGGATTAGGTGTTTTCAAAGAATATCTTATCATTTACTCGGTTAAATTTCACTATTTATTTTTTTTACTTGAATTATCCTGATGGAAAGATTCCTCTGAATTTTTTTAATGATTAGTTACTGTGTCTGAATTATCTACATTATTTACGCGTGCCGCGTAGATAATTCCTTATCCACCATTAGGCTGGTTAGACTGTTAATATTTTTTTTATTTTTTACGCCCCCAATACATCATGAATTTATTTTTATAGAGGGGGAGGGGATATGAATAAAATGTATTTGCTTTTGGGTCTATTTTTTGGATGCACTGTTCCGCGCGTGGCTATTGACAACGATTTAAAAACCGAGACCATTGTTGAGTCCGGACTTTCAAAGCTGGAAATTTATAATAAGGCAATTCGATGGTTTTTTGAACCCTCCGGTTTTTCGAAGATGGTTCTTGAAGTCCAAGATTCCGCCAAGGGAGTACTCATTGGCCATGGAATAACCAATGTCGATTTGCAAATGATCGGTTATGCGGTTAATTTCACAATGAGAATTGACATAAAAGACAATACATGCGGCTTTAAATCATTTAATTACAATATTAATGGAAATAGCAGTATGTCTCAACAATTGGCTAATAGAGCCCAGAGCAACATTACAAATATTGAAAAATCTCTTTTTAAATATCTATCTTCAGAAGAATCCAATAAGGATTTTTATAAATAGGTGACGCGCTGCCTTTTCCATCGAAAAGCGGCGAAATTCGCGGGAATTTAGTGGGGTGGCCGACGGGGCTCGAACCCGCAACACCTGGAACCACAATCCAGGGCTCTAACCAATTGAACTACGGCCACCATAAAATTTGAAGAAGATTGAAATGGGTTGATGGGATCAATAAAATTAACTCATTAACCCTTCAACTCATTAACCATTTAACCCTCAACCCGTTAACTTTTACTTATCCAAAACCAAACTTCCCCACGACCCAGGCACAAACAATAGCGCCTTGTCGGGAAAGCCGGTCATTGGTCCTTTTACCGGCACACTGAAAGCCGCAAAACCCATGATGCGTCCTTCAAAAGGCTTGGCTATACCCAAATCGTACCAGGGAATCTTGACCATGGCAAAATCTTTGTCGGACGCTTTGGAAATGTCGTTGGTCCATACCTTTTCAGTGTAGGCTATTGAATCAGAATAGGCGCGTTCATTAATATACGTATGCAATGAGTCCTTTTCCGCGATATAATCGATCATCTTATCGGGATACGACACGAACGCGTTTTTGCCGTTTTTGCCGTCAAAGGTGAATTTAACCGCGTCCTTTAGGGAAGCCTTTTTCAGGATGATCGCCATACCGGCAGAATCCCAAAGGGAAAGAAATTCGGCTTTCTGGACCTGCGAGAATTTTTTGTCCTTGACAAGCGCCGCAACATTCTTGATATCCAACGCGCCGATTGCTTTACTTATGTGCATAGGTTGGATTTTATTTATTTTTTCGCCGCCGGCGATCCCGATGGGCGCGCAATACCCTTTGTCGGTCGCTCCGGGAATGGTCCAATCGATTTTGATATAATCCTTGCCGCCTAAAAGACCGGTTCCCGCAAGGCCCAAGGCAAAATCCTGTGTAAAATCGGAAACCTTGAAGGTTTTCACGGCAATCGCTTTTTTCTGCTTGTTTTCCATTTTCGTGACGGTAAAGGTTATCTTTTTCTCCTTGAATTTGGACGTGTCGAGCTGGGCCTTAACGATAACGCTGTCATTGCGCAACGTAAGCCACGGCGCCGGGCTATTGAAGGTTATTATTTGGCCCATGATCCCCACGGAATATCCCATGAGGCACATCATTGCGATACAACCGGCTTTAATCGTTCGAGTAAGCATAGAACTGGTATCTCCCTCGTGGAAAGTGTTTATCAACTGAAAGAAGGCCTATAAATATACGATACGCACGTTTTGGGTTCAATAAAAAAGGCATAACAACTCTCTGTTATGCCCTGTTTTTGCTACTTCTTTAAGGCTCTGCTATGCATTGCCCGCGCTGCCCAACACGTTCTGATTTTTATCGATGATCATCTTTGTCAATTCATCGCGCGCAGGGCCAAGATATTTGCGAGGATCGAATTCACCCGGCTTTTCCGCGAAAACCTTACGGATCATGGCGGTCATGACCAGGCGCCCGTCGGAGTCGATATTAATTTTGCATACCGCGGACTTCGCCGCTTTGCGCAGTTGCTCCGCGGGAATTCCGACCGCGGCGACGAGCTTTCCGCCGTTGTTATTGATAATGTCCACATATTTAGGCACTACCGAACTTGAGCCGTGAAGAACGATGGGAAATCCGGGAATTTGTTTTTCGATATCGGCAAGAATGTCGAAACGAAGTTCCGGCGGCACCAAAACGCCTTCGGCGTTTTTGGTGCATTGTTCGGGTTTGAACTTGTAGGCGCCATGTGAAGTCCCGATTGAAATAGCGAGCGAATCACAGCCTGTTTTCTTAACGAAATCAACCACGTCTTTGGCTTGGGTGTAGACGGACTTCGCGGCAACAACATCGTCTTCGATTCCGGCGAGAACGCCGAGTTCTCCTTCGACGGTGACATCGTACTTGTGGGCGTATTCGACGACTTTCTTCGTCAATTCGATATTTTTCTCGTAGGTATGGGCCGATCCGTCGATCATGACCGACGAAAACCCGGTTTCGATGCACGAAACACACAATTCATACGTATCGCCATGATCCAAATGCAGCGCTATGGGTATGGCGCAGCCCATTTCAGCGGCCATTTTAACCGCGCCTTCGCCCATGTAACGGAGCATGGTCTGGTTGGCGTACTTGCGCGCACCGCTTGACACTTGCAGAATAACTGGCGACTTTGACTGGACGCAGCCGGCTATAATGGCCTGGAGCTGTTCCATGTTATTGAAGTTGTACGCGGGAATGGCGTATTTGCCCGCCATCGCTTTTTTAAACATTTCCTTGGTATTGACGAATCCGAGGCTCTGATAGCTGACTGCCATGTTACTATCCTTTCAAATTAATCTCTATATTATTCGTTATCGTTTTTTTTCTGCTTTGGCGTCGCTTTTTTTTCCTTCGCGAGCTTTTCCGCGGCTTTTTCCTTTTCCTGTTCCGATTTTGATTTCTCACTCGATTTAGGAGGTTTGGGCGTCTTGTCCGAAGCCTGGGAAGCCGGAGCGCTCTTCGCTTCCGGAGTTCCTTCTTGTTTTTTCTTTTTCTTCCTCTGCCGCGCGATTTCCTGTCCGTCCCTTCCCGTTAGTTCGATAATGGCGGTTGGAGCGTTATCGCCTTTGCGTTCGCCGAGTTTTAGGATTCGGGTATACCCTCCCTCGCGATCCTTGAAGGATGGGGCGATGTCCGAAAAAAGCTTTTTCAAAAGTGTTTTATCGGTAATGGTCCTCGCGGCAATCCGCATTGAGTGAACGTCGCCTTTTTTTCCGAAAGTGATGAGTCGTTCCACCACACCGCGTACTTCCTTCGCCTTCGCCACGGTAGTAATGATTCGTTCCTTATCCAAAATGGAAACGGCGAGATTGGTAAGCAGCGACCTGCGGTGGCTGGGGCTTATCCCTAAATTCCTTTTTCTTTTCAAATGACGCATGATGTAACCTTTTCTTCTATTATTATGAGACGCCCCATGTAGGGCGTCTCTACAGATTTTCTTATTATTTTGATCTTGTTTTACAAGGATACGGCACGCCGTGACCCTGCGATTTCATCCTGAAAATCCTTTAATCCCGGATATCCCCGATCACACAGGCGCTTTCGTCTCCACACCCATAATTTTATCGACTTCCATTCCAAACGAAAGCCCGAGGTTGGAGAGGATCTGGTTCAGCTCGATAAGCGATTTTCTCCCGAAATTCTTGTATTTAAGCATGTCGGCTTCCTGGTTTTTCACCAGGTCCGCCAAGGTATGGATGTTTCCCGCCCTCAAACAATTGGCCGAACGGACTGAAAGTTCCAGCTCGTCAACCCTCATTTTGAGCAGTTGGCGCAACCTGTCGATCTTTTCATCCTTGATGCTCTCCTCAACCGGTTCCAGCTCGCCTTCGAAATTAATGAACACGGAAAGATGGTCTTGCAGCAGTTTAGCCGCGTAGGCAAGGCTGTCTTCCACGGTAATACTGCCGTCGGTCCAGATATCCATAATGACCTTGTCGAGATCGGTGCGCTGCCCAACGCGGGTGTTTTCGACCACGAAATTAACCTTGGTGATGGGAGAAAACAACGAATCGATGGGAATAGTTCCTATCGGGTCATCTTCGCGCTTGTTCTGCTCGGCGGTAACGTAGCCGCGACCATCGGAAACGCGGCACTCCAATTTGAGCTTCGCTTCCTGGTTGATAGTGGCGATGTGCATATCAGGGTTAAGGATTTCAATGTCGGGATTCTTTTCAAAATCCTGCGCCTTGACCTCGCCTTCTCCGCTTACGTCTAGGCGAAGCGTCGCATCGACGTCGGAATTGAGCTTAAGACGCAACTGTTTGATGTTAAGCAATATGTCGGTGACGTCATCGACAACGCCCTTGATCGTCGAATATTCATGAAGCACCCCGTCGGTCTTCACCGACACGACCGCGGCGCCCTGAAGGGACGAAAGTAAAATGCGCCGCAGCGAATTCCCGATCGTGTATCCCCAGCCCCTTTCCAGGGGTTCGATGATCACGTGGCCGAAATTGGGAATTTCGTCCGGGTTCTCGACCTTAATGCTTTTAGGCATTAGTAAACTTTTCCACTTCATGTGCATCAATCTCCTCTTTATTTGGAGTACAATTCAACGACCAGATGTTCCTGAACGTCAACGGGAATATCGGCCCTGGCTGGCGTACGCACCACGGTTCCCGTCAATTTTACCTTATCGACCGAAAGCCACTCCGGCATTTCCTTGGCCGATTTGAGCGCGCCATGGATGGTTTCCATGTTCTTGCTCGATTCCCTCACTTGGATGACGTCGCCTTCCTTGAGTTGATAGGAAGGAACGTTTACTTTTTTATTGTTGACGATGAAATGGTTATGGAGCGCCAAGAGACGGGCGGCGCTACGCGAAGGGGCGAAACCCAATCGGTAAACGATATTGTCGAGACGAAGTTCCAAAAGTCTGAGCAGGTTCTCGCCCGTAACGCCTTGTTTTTGAGCGGCCTTTTTGAAATACGTGTGGAATTGACGTTCCAGAACTCCGTAAATACGACGCATTTTTTGTTTTTCGCGTAGCTGAACGTTGTATTCCGACGAAGCGCGCCGGCGTTTGGTCATTCGCATTCCCGGCGGATAAGCCCTTCGTTCAACGGCGCATTTTTCGGACTTGCACCGATCGCCCTTGAGAAAGAGCTTTACGCCTTCCCTGCGGCACAATCTGCAACGTGACTCATGATACACTGCCATAGTTGTTTATTCTCCTCTTACACTCTTCTACGCTTTGGTGGACGGCAGCCATTATGCGGAATGGCGGTATAATCCTTTATTGCCGATATCTTGATGCCGGCGGACGCCAAGGCTCGAATGGAGCTCTCGCGGCCGTTGCCGGCGCCTTTCAGGTGGACTTCGACTTTCCGAACGCCCGCGTCGTAGGCGGTTTTTCCCACGACTTCCGCGGCGATTTGCGCCGCGAACGGCGTGCTTTTTCGCGATCCCTTGAACCCGGATTTTCCGGGCGATCCCCATGCGATGACGTTGCCCTGAAGATCCGTAATATTGATGAGCGTATTGTTGAAGGTGGCTTTTACGTGCGCAATACCTTCGGCAGACGCTTTCTTCTTTATCTTTTTTACTGCAGGTTTCTCAACCTTTTCACCAGCGGGTTTTTCGTCCGCGGCTTTTTCCTTCTCTTTGCTCATTGAGTCGTACCTCTTCCTTTATGATTGACCATTATCCTTTAGATGGCGCTTTCTTCTTACCCGCTATGGTTTTCCGCGGGCCCTTGCGCGTACGGGCATTGGTCCGCGTACGTTGTCCCCGAACGGGAAGACCACGTCGATGACGCAGACCGCGATAGCAACCGATATCCATGAGCCGCTTAATATTCATCCGGACGTTGGCTCGAAGGTTTCCTTCAATGGAAAATTCGGCGTCGATGATCTTCCGGATGCGGTCCAATTCCTCTTCGGAAAGATCAGCGACTTTTTTGTTCCGGTCGATGTTCGCTTTTCCAAGGATTTTAAGCGCCGACGGCTTGCCGATCCCGAATATGTACGTCAGAGCTATTTCACTCCGTTTGTTATTTGGTATGTCAACTCCTGCAACGCGAGCCAAAGTACTTCCTCCTTGCCCCAGAAGGGCAAATAGCGTGACTGAACGACGATTATCCCTGACGCTGCTTATGCTTGGGATTTTTCGAACAAATGACCCTCATGACGCCCTTGCGCTTAATGATTTTACAACCGATACACAATTTTTTGACCGATGCCCTAACTTTCAAAATGGCCTCTCCCGCGTAATTATTTATATCGATACACGATACGTCCCCGCGATAAATCGTAGGGGGAAAGTTCGATGAGTACTTTGTCGCCGGGCAGGATACGAATGTAATTCATCCGCATTTTGCCCGATATATGCGCCAGAATGACGTGATCGTTTTCCAGTTGGACCCGAAACGAGGCATTGGGCAAGGTTTCGATGACATTACCTTCAACCTGTATGGATTCCTGTTTTGACATAAAAAAAAGATCCCGTCTCCGTCCGCCTAGTAACTGCGCCTGCCGCGCAAGCGCCCCTTCTTTAAAAATCCCTCGTAGTTGCGCATTTGCAAATGATATTCCAGTTGTTGCAGCGTATCAAGTGCAACACCCACCACGATAAGCACGCTGGTGCCTCCGAAATAGAAGGACACGTTGAAACCGCCCAACATGAGGAATGGAACAACCGCCACGAACGCCAGGAATATCGATCCGGGCAGCGTAATGCGCGAAAGCACTTGGTCAAGGTATTCCGCAGTCTTTTTGCCGGGACGTATGCCGGGAATGAATCCGCCCGATTTTTTAAGATTGTCGGCTATGTCCATTGGATTGAATATGATTGCCGTATAAAAATAGGTGAAAAACACGATCAGTAACGCATAAATCGAATCATGGACCGGATGGCCCGGAACGAACATATTGGTGATGTCTTCCACGACCGTTGATTCAGGGAAAAAATTCTTGAGCATGCTCGGCGCGAAGAGAATCGAAGACGCGAAAATGATGGGAATGACGCCTGCCATGCTTAAGCGTAAAGGCAGAACGGTGTTCTGGCCCGCGTACATTTTCGTTCCTACTACTTTTTTCGGCGTTTGAATGGGAATGCGGCGCGTTGCCTGCGTCATAAGAACGATGAAACCGGTCATGGCGAAGATAATGCCCAGAACGATGATTTCAACGAAGGGGTGACGAGTTCCTGCCATGAGCTGTTGGAATTCGCCGATAATCGCCGTCGGCATTCGATCGACGATACCGATGAAAATAATAAATGAAATACCGTTGCCGATTCCCCGGTTGGTGATTTGCTCGCCCAACCACATAATGAATATAGTGCCCGTCGTAAGGCTGATGGCGGTAACGAAAGTAAACACGGCGCCCGACATATACGGCAAAACCGCGTGCAAGCCGGTTGAGGGGGAAACGATACTTCTGAGAAAAACGCTCACGCCTACGGCCTGACACAAAGAAATGATCACCGTTCCATAGCGCGTATATTGCGTAATTTTCTTGCGGCCTTCGCCGCCTTCCCGCTGAAGCTTATGGAAATAAGGAAATACCGTCGCAAGCAACTGAATGATGATGGAGGCGCTTATATAGGGCATTACTCCCATGGCGAAAATGGTCGCCCTGCTCATGCCCCCGCCCACGAACATATCGTAGAGTCCGAACATGGTGTTCTTGGATTGCGCGAAAAATTCGGCCAATACGCTGGAATTGATGCCGGGCGTGGGGATATGACCGCCGATGCGGTAAATACAAATAGCACCGAGCGTAAACAATATTTTTTTACGAAGATCGGGTATTTTTAATATGTTTTTAAATGTTTCAAGCGCTTGCACTAGAAAGTACCTCCGCTTTTCCCTTTGCCTTTTCAATTTTTTCTCTGGCTGATTTCGAAAACGCATGCGCCTTGATGGTGAAGCTTTTGGTGCAATCGCCATTGCCCAATATTTTTATGGGCGCCTTCGCCGACCTGACAAGACCTTTTTCAAAAAGCAACTGACCGTCAATGTCCTTGCCTTGCGCATCAATGGCGTCGATGTCGCCAATATTGACAACTTGAAAAAACTTCTTGAAAATATTGGTGAATCCGCGCTTGGGAATCCGGCGGATAAGCGATGTTTGGCCGCCTTCGAAATACGGCTTATGCGGAACGCCGACCCGCGAGCCCGCGCCCTTATGTCCGCGACCGGCTGTTTTACCCGTACCTGAACCGCTTCCGCGACCGAGGCGTTTGGAAGGCTTGGTTGAACCGGCGGCCGGATGTATATCATTAAGCTTTACCATGATTATTCTCCACGCACTTCTTCAACAGTGACCAGATGTTTAACGGTGAGTATCATGCCCCGGACGCTCGGAGTGTCATTTTGAACCGCGCTGTGTCCCATTTTAGTTATTCCGAGAGCCTTGAGCGTCAATTTTTGCCTCTTAAGCCGTCCAATACCGCTTTTAACCTGTGTTATCCGCAATTTTTTGCTTGTATCCGTCATTGCTTCACTTCCGCTTTCTCGCGCGCGGGAATTTGGCGCAGTTTATAGATTTCTTCGCGTGTTTTCAGATGCATCAAGCCGTCCATGGTAGCCTTGACCACGTTATGGGCATTGGTCGTTCCCAGGCATTTTGTGAGAATGTTATGCACTCCCACCAGTTCCAGCACCGCCCTCGCGGGACCACCCGCGATAACGCCGGTACCGGGGCCCGCGGGTTTAAGCAAAATTTGCCCCGCGCCGTAACGGCCGATTATTTCGTGGGGAATCGTCCCATTCAGGATGCTGACCTTATTGACGTTTTTCTTGGCGTTTTCAACTGCTTTACGGATTGCGTCGGTAACGTCGTTCGCCTTACCCATGCCGATGCCCACGCTGCCGTTACCGTCGCCTACCGCCACGAGCGCGTTGAACCCGAAACGCCGTCCGCCCTTTACCACTTTCGCTACACGGCTTACCGCGATCAGTCTATCCGTCAATTTCGAGTCGCCGCCCGCCGCCATTCCAATTTGGTTGTCCAAATCCAATCCCCTTTCCTGCAAAACTCAGAACTGCAAACCTTTTTTGCGCGCCGCATCCGCCAAGGCCTTTATCCTGCCGTGATAAGAATAGCCTTTTCTGTCGAATACGACTTTTTCAATGCCTTTTTCCTTCGCCTTTTCCGCGACCATCTCCCCTACCATTTTCGAAACGTCGACCTTCTTTTTGTCCGACGCCTTCGCGGCAATCTCCTTGTTGGTGCTGCCGACCTGGAGAAGCGATGCGCCTGAAACGTCGTCAATGATCTGCGCGTAAATATGGTTGAGGCTTCTCCGAACGCTCAAACGCGGACGCTGCTGGGTCCCGCTAATGGTTTTCCGGATACGAGCCGCGCGTTTTTTTCTTTCCACTACTTTTTCTATCATAATCGCAACTGTCCTTTAATATTTTAACAGACGGACGCGAGGCCCGCCCCTACAAATTTTATTTGCCGGCCGCCTTACCGACCTTACGGCGGATGCGTTCGCCTAAATAATGAATGCCTTTCGCCTTATACGGTTCGGGGGGCCTGATTTTTCTCATTTCCGAGGCGAGCCTTCCCACCATTTCCTTATCGATTCCCTCAATAACGATTCGCGTAGCGGTTTCCGTTTTAAGCGTAATCCCTTCCGGAGCGATATACACCACCGGATGGGAGAGCCCGACCGCGATGTTGAGTTCCTTACCCTTGATTTCAGCCTTGTAACCCACGCCTTGGATATCCAATGTTTTTTTATATCCCACGGTGACGCCGGTGACCATGTTGTCAATGAGCACGCGCATCAGCCCCCATACTTGTTTTGACGTCCGGTCGTTTTCGGCCGTGCAATGAATAAGCCCCTCGGCCACGTGGACTTTTACCAGGGGAATTATTTTTCTTGTCAAGGCGCCCTTGGGCCCTTTTACGGATATTGTTCCGTCGCTGATGGCGACCTCGACGCCCTTGGGAATGGGAATCGTTTTTTTTCCTATACGTGACAAAGTAAAAACTCCTTCATCTTTTATATTTCATGGAGGGGCGAGGATGCCTCGCCCCTACTCACTTGCGTTTTTTACCACACCTTGCCGATGAGTTCGCCGCCGACGTTTTGCGCCCTGCATTCTCTGTCGGTCAACACGCCCTTTGACGTCGATACGATGGCGATGCCCATGCCATTGAGGACTTTGGGAATTTTATCGACCGCGGCGTAGCGCCGAAGGCCGGGCGTACTCACTCGCTGAATGCCCTGAATGGCGTTTTGCATCTTTTCATCATACTTGAGAAGGATTTTTATTTCCCCCTGCAGCCCATCATCGACAAAGGCGTATTTGGTGATGAAATGATTTTCGAAAAGGATCTTCGTCAGGTCTTTCTTGAGGCTGGACGATGGAATCGTCACGGTCCGTTTTTTAGCCCCAACGGCGTTCCGTATCCTCGTGAACATGTCGGCAATCTGGTCCGTTAACATTGAGTAAACCCCTTGATCGGTTCTTGGTTCATTGAATGGCGCGAATCCTGAGCGCCTGCTACCAGCTGGCCTTTACCACGCCGGGAATCACACCCGACAAGGCCATTTCTCTGAAACAAATCCTGCACAATCCGAAGCGGCGAAGGTATCCCCGCTGCCGCCCGCAACGCCTGCAGCGATTATATGCCCGCGTTTTATACTTGGGCTTTTTATTGCATTTTTCGATCATTGCTTTTCTAGCCACGAACGTATCTCCTCTGTTTCTTGTTTTTCTACTTTCTGAACGGCATCCCCAACGCTTCGAGCAGGCCCAAGGCTATTTCATCGGTTTTCGCAGTCGTGCAGATGCAAACATCAAACCCGCTCACGTTGGTTATTTTATCGCGGTCGATTTCCACGAACACGATCTGTTCCTTGATGCCGAGGGTATAATTGCCGTTGCCGTCGAATGACTTTCTGGACAACCCCCTGAAATCACGAATACGAGGTATGGCCACCGCAACGAGCCGGTCGAAGAATTCGTACATGCGGTTGCCCCGCAGGGTGACCTTGCATCCGATTGCCTGGCCCTTGCGCAATTTAAAGTTTGAAATGGCCTTTTTGGCGCGCGTGATGACCGGTTTTTGTCCGGAAATGTCGCGCAGCACCATAACCGCCTCATCGACGAGTTTCGCGTCCTGGATTGCCTTGCCGACTCCCATGTTCAACACGATCTTTTCAAGTTTCGGCACCTGCATTACATTGGCGAATCCGAATTTTTCCTTCAGCGCGGGCACCGCTTCCTTGAGGTATTTTTCCCGCATTCTTGGCATTTTCTTTGCTTCCGGGTTCAATCTATCAACTCCTT
>Ga0182017_10002440_pt1 | contig 14108 bp, 8 predicted proteins | sample 712E3DmetaG_FD_120492 | JGI IMG/M metagenome (GOLD analysis project Ga0182017, IMG submission 120492) | Permafrost microbial communities from Stordalen Mire, Sweden - 712E3D metaG | ecosystem: Environmental > Terrestrial > Soil > Wetlands > Permafrost | place: Sweden: Stordalen | collected... | reverse complement strand
GTTAGCGAAGGGACCGCTTGATATGCCGTCTGTGAAAATTCTGATCGTCGAGGATGAGAATATCATCGCCCGTGACATCTGCGTGCGCCTGGAGCATTTCGGTTATGCCGTGGCGGCGACGGTCGTCACGGGGGAGGAGTCGATCGTCCAGGCCAGGGCTCTCCGGCCGGACCTTGTGCTGATGGACATCGTGCTCTGCGGGCCCATGGACGGCATCGAGGCGGCCAGGGTCATCCGGGAGGAGATGAACATACCGGTCATCTTCATCACCGCCTTTGCCGACGACAAGAACCTCCAGCGCGCAAAAGTGACGGAACCATTCGGGTACCTCCTGAAGCCGGTGGAGGACCGGGAGCTCCATATCACAATCGAGATGGCGCTCTACAGGCACAGGATGGAACAGCAGCTCCGGGAGAGTTACAACTTCAATCAGCTTCTCGTGCAGACGATCCCTTTTGGCATGGACATCGTGGACGAAGAGGGTCATATCCTCTTCATGTCCGATAACCTGAAGAAGCAGTTCCGCGTCACCGGAACCGAGAAATGTTGCTGGGAGATCTACCGGGACGACAAGACCCAGTGTGCCGGCTGTCCTTTGATATCAGGCGTTGACCTTCGGAACCACCCGGGGATCGAAGTTTCCGGAATATCGGGTGGCCGGACGTTTCACATTACGCATACGCGAATGACGTATCAGGGGAAACCTGCCGTCCTTGAGGTTTTTCAGGATTTCACGGAGCGGAAACAAACCGAGCTGGCCCTCCGGCACTCCGAAGAGCTGTTCTCGAAGGCTTTCCGGACAAGCTCGGACGCCATCGCTATCAGCAGGATCGTGGACGGCGCGATCGTCGAAGTCAACCACGGGTTTACCGAGCAGACAGGGTACGAGCGGGGAGAGGTGCTCGGGAAGAGCGCGATCACACTCGGGATCTGGGTCGACGCAGCGTTGCGTGACCAATTCGTCGGTGAGCTTGCCGATCGCGGGGATGTGAAGAACTTCGAGGCCGGCTTCCGCATCAAGAGCGGCGAGACCAGGAGCGGCCTCATGTCGGCGCGCCCGATCGAAATCGACGGCGAGCGGTGCATGCTTTCGATTACCCGGGATATCACCGATCGTCTGTTGCTCGAACAGCAGTTGACCCAGGCGCAGAAAATGGAGGGGATCGGCACTCTCGCCAGCAGCATCGCTCACGATTTCAACAACATCCTGAACAACATACTTGGGTTCACCATGCAGCTGATGAAACATGCGTCGGACCCCGCGAAGGTGCAGCGCTACTGCCAGACGATCGAGAAGTCCGCCATGCGCGGGGCCGAGCTCTCGGCACAGCTTCTCTCTTTTGCCCGAAAGTCGGGGCGTGAGACGTCGCCGGTGGACGTGGCGGCGCTTGTGGATGAGATGGCCGCACTCTGCGCCGAGACCTTTCCCCCATCGATAAAGATCAGGAAGTCGGTCGCTGATGCTCTCCCGCGCGTCCTGGGGGACCGTGGTGAGCTCTATCAGGCCTTGTTGAACCTGTGCGTCAATGCGCGCGACGCGATGATGGGGTGTGACAAGGAGGGGGGGCACGTGCTCACGATCGAGGCGATCACCGCGGATGCGGGAGGGACCGTGAGCCCCCGCCTTCTCCAGGGTCACGGCGAGCGGAGCATCGAATTGCGCGTGACCGATACGGGGGTCGGCATACCGAAGGAAATCCGGGACAGGATATTCGAGCCGTTCTTTACAACGAAGGAACGGGGAAAGGGGACGGGCCTGGGCCTCTCGGTTGCGTACAATGTGGTCCGGAACCACCGCGGGACGATACTCCTTGAGAGCGAGGAGGGGACCGGTTCCACATTCAGGATATTTCTTCCCCCGATGCCGGGGGAGAATTCCCGGAAGGGAAAGAAATCCTCTCCGGTAAAGAGGCCCGAAGGAGTCCTTCTCGTTGATGACGAAATCGTGATGCTGGAGCTGGGGAAGGAACTCCTTGACGAGAAGGGGTACAGGGTCTTTGTCGCACCCGACGGCCCCGCGGCCCTTGAGATCTATCGGAAAAACCGGGATGCGATCGACATCGTCGTCCTGGATCTTGTCATGCCCGGGATGGACGGCGGCCGGGTCTATGTCGAACTGAAGAAAATGAACCCCCGTGTCAAGGCATTCTTCTGCACCGGCTACATTGCGGATAAGGTGATCACTGACCTGCTTGCGGAAGAGGACCTGAGGGCCATACAGAAACCGGTCCACCCGGAGGTCTTCATCAGGACAATCCGCGAGGTCCTCGCCGAGGATCCTGCCCGATAACCCACGTGCAGTCATAAGCGTGCTCTGGCTGATATTGTTCAGATGTGGAGCATCAGCCACCGACCTTCACCGTTCCACATGCAGCACATTCCGCAATCTCCCCAAACCCCCCTCTTCTGTCCATCCTCGCGCGGTCCACACTCCATTCGGAGTGGCACGCCGTATGCATCCCATATGTCATGAACAGCCACGGTTTGGGGACTTGAACCAGATCCAGGAGCGCAATGCTGATATCCAAGTGGGATCACCCTGGGGATTGCCGCGTCGAAATTCCGTTTCGCCGAGTGAGTAGCTTATGGCACAGATTCTGGCCGTCGAAGACGAACAAGGCCATCCGGACCGTATGTTGAGTGATGTTGAGCTCCAGGCCCGTGAATCGTGGCTCTCCGCCGTTCTGGGGAGCATTCCCGATGGCGTTGCTACGATCGACCGTCACGGTCTGGTAACCCTCCTCAACCCCGCCGGAACCCGTATGACGGGAGTCAGCGAGCCTGGCGCTCTCGGGAAGGTTTTCTCCGATGTGGTTCGTATGCGGGTCGATGACGATGCCCGGCGTCTTGCGGAGGAGGTCTATCAGGTTCTCTCCGGGAGGAGAGACGCAGGTGTTCCTCTCCGATGCATGCTTCTCTCCCCGGATGAAACAGAAATCCCCGTTGAAGTGTCCGTTACCCCCATATGCGGGAGCACGGGTCCCGTGACGGGTGCAGTTGTCGTCATGCATGATGTCGCATGGCGGACGCACACTGAAGAGGCATTGATGTCGAGGGAGCTGAACTACCGGAGCCTGTTTGAGAATTCCAGCACGGGAATCATACAGTCGACGCCGGAGGGACGGCTGATATCCGCCAACCCTGCGATGGCACAGCTGCTTGGTTACGAGTCCGTCGAACAACTCCTGGGGGCGAGTGATCTGGACCTCCGGACCATCTACACCGACCCCACAAGCCGGGAAGATGCGCTTGCGAGAGTTCTCAGAGACGGTTCCGTCTCACAATTCGAAGCAGAATACCGCCGCCTTGACGGATCGACCGGCTGGTTGTCGTCAAACATCCGGGGTGTGAAAGACTCGGCTGGCAACCTCCAGACAATCGATAGTACCGTAAAGGATATCACGGATCGGAAGCTCGCCGAGACGGATCTGCACCGTCGCGAAGCCTACCTCCGCGCGATACTTGATACCGCACCGTACGTCATCTGGCTCAAGGACAGGGAGGGGAGGTATATCGATCTCAACAAAAACCTCGCGCAGATCCATGGAACCGACGACATCGGCGCGATAAGGGGAAAAACAGACTTTGATCTCTACCCTCCCGACGAGGCGGCCCGGATCCAGAACGAAGATCTCGGGGTCATGAGGGGAGGGACCCTGCTTGTCGTCACCGATGCCTATGACGCATCAGGAGTGAAGCACTATACCGAGAAATACAAGTCGGTTCTTGCGGATGCGGCCGGCAATATCATCGGTACCGTCGGGTTTGCGCGTGACATCACCGAGGCGAAAACGCGGGAGGCGAAACTCCAGAGGCTCTCCGGCGCCGTCGAACAGAGCCCGTCGACAATCGTCATTACCGATGCGACCGGAACTATCGAGTACGTCAACCCCAGATTCACCACGCTGACAGGTTACACGAGCGACGAGGTGATCGGCAAGAACCCCCGGGTCTGGAAGTCCGGGAAAATGTCAAAGGAAACCTACACCCAGATCTGGGATACTATCACATCGGGGGGGGGGTGGAGCGGCGAGCTTCTGAACAAGAAAAAGAACGGTGATCTCTTCTGGGAATCCGCGATAATCTCCCCGATCCGTAACGAAGCCGGGGTCATTACGCATTTTGTCGGTATCAAGGAAGACATTACGAAGCGGAAGGAAGAGCTCGCCGCCTGGGCGGATGATCTCCTCCGTGCGAAATCCCGGGCCGAGCAGCAGGCGCTGCGCCTCGGTGTCCAGACGTTCGAGCTCCGGAAGGCCCGCGAAGAGGCCCTGAAATCCTCAAAGCTGAAATCGGAATTCGTGGCAAACATGAGCCATGAGATCCGCACACCTATGAACGGTGTCCTGGGGATGACCGGACTCCTCCTTGACACTCCTCTGAATGAAGAGCAGCGCGAATACGCCGGGATCATAAGGACCTCCGGGGAAGCCCTCCTTTCCGTCGTCAATGACATACTCGATTTTTCCAAGATAGAAGCCGGAAAGCTCGATCTCGAGAAGATAGACTTTCATCTTAAAGCCACACTGGAGGAGTCGATCGACCTGGTGTCCGCCAGGGCGAGGGAGAAGGGGTTGGAACTTTGCTGCGATATCGCGGACGATGTCCCTCTGGAACTCAGGGGGGATCCGGGGCGCGTGCGCCAGATTCTTACGAATCTCCTCGCGAACGCGGTGAAGTTCACCGAACACGGGGAGGTGGAGGCCGGCGTCACATGCGAGAAGCGGGACGGTGGCACGGTAACGCTCCGGTTCGTGGTCCGGGACACAGGAATCGGCATCTCGGAGGAGGAGCGGACACGACTCTTCAAGTCGTTTTCGCAGGCGGACGGTTCCACGACCCGGAAACATGGTGGAACGGGGCTCGGATTGGTCATTGCAAAACAGCTGACGGAGATGATGGGAGGGGAGATCGGGGTCACCAGCGAAAAGGGGAAAGGGAGCGAGTTCTGGTTTACGGTAAGCCTAGCGGCATGTCCCTCCTCACCTGCGGCGACCGGGAGGAAGGATCTCCGTGGCGTGCGCGTGCTGATCGTCGATGATAACGGGACAAGCAGAAAGATTCTCATGCACCAGCTTTCGCAGCTGGGGATGCGCGCACAGGAAGTCACCTGTGCGGAAGAAGCTCTCGCGCTGCTCCGCCATGAAGCCCTGACCGCGGATCCGTTCACAATTGCGCTCCTTGACATGCAGATGCCCGGTACGAACGGGCTGGATCTGGCCCGGGAGATCATAGCGGACAGGAAATTGAAAACCGTGTGGCTCATGCTCCTCACTTCCTCCGGCCCCGAGAGCGTGCGCGCGGCGCAGGCGTCAGGTGTGAACACATGCCTCATGAAGCCGGTCAGAGCGGACATGCTGCAAAGATTTCTGGAACAGGTCGTTTCGGTCCCCGGAGATGCGCCGTCCCGGCAGCCGGAGGTTTCGCTTCCGTCGCCGGACGTGATCGACGCCGCCGTGACTGCGAATGCCCGTCTCATCAAGCGCGTGCTCGTGGCGGAGGACAACCCTGTGAATCAGCTCGTGGCGAAGAAAATGTTGGAGAGAATCGGGTACCGGGCGGATGTCGCTGCCAACGGGAAAGAGGCGGTCGATGCCGTGAGCCGTGCTCCGTACGACGTCGTCTTCATGGATTGCCAGATGCCGGAGATGGACGGGTACGAAGCGACACGACACATCAGGAAGCTGCAGGGGAGTGCGGGGAAAACGCTTGTCATTGCCATGACTGCGAATGCGCTCTTGGGCGACCGTGAAAAGTGTATCGCATCCGGCATGGATGATTATCTCTTCAAGCCTGTCACGCAGGTTGCCCTCGGGAAAGTACTGGAGAAATGGGAATCACTCAAATTTGCCGCCGGAGGGACCCCCGGCGACGTGCCTGCGCCGGTAGAGTCCGGTCAGGTGCGCTCCATTGATCCGGACAAGATTGCGGAATTGAAAGAGCTCGCGCTGGGAGCTGACCCGGGATGGCTCGAGAGTCTGGTCCATCGTTTTCTCGAAGATGCCGCAGACCGCCTGGAGAAGCTCCGCGTGGCGTACCGGAATAACGACGCGAAAACTGTTGGAGAAGTAGCCCACGCTCTGAAAGGAAGTTCCGCGACAATGGGGGCATCGCAGATGAAACAGCTCGCCGAGCGCCTGCAGTCTCTCGGACGGTCCGGCTCGCTGGGAGGTGCGGAGCCGCTCATCCAGGAGATGGAACGCGCACTCGATATGGCGAGAAGGCTCATTGAAAACGCACTCGTGGGAGGGGAGGAAGAGCGATGAAGGTCCTGCTTGTCGACGACGAAGCGACGATCCGCCTGACAGTCGGGGCACAGTTGAGCCACCTCGGTCACGATGTTGTTGCGGCGGCGGACGGACAGGAGGGATGGTGCGCGTACGAGCTGGCAACGCCGGATGTCGTCATCACGGATCTGGTCATGCCGGGGGAATCGGGGGCCTCACTTTGCCGTCGCATCCGGTCGTCGCAGCGCATCCGCTACACGTTCATCATTGTTCTGACCCCCATAACCGGAAAGGCCGAGTACAGGGCTGCCATGGAGGCGGGCGCGGACGATTTTCTCCCGAAACCCTGTACGGAAGAGGACCTCTCGGTGCGGCTCCGCGTTGCGGAACGCGTCCTCCGGCTCCAGTCGCATGTGAAAACGCTCGAAGGCTTTCTCCCGATCTGTTCATATTGCAGACTGATGCGGAACGGCAAAAATGAATGGCGCCCGCTGGGGGAGTATGTTGCGGCGCGGGCGAGCGTCACGGTCGATAATGCACTTTGCCCCGAATGCGCGGCCACAGTGTGAAACGAAAATCATTCCAGACAAATCACGGAAAAATGCGGGAACCGAAATGGGAATAATCAATATCGTGGACGTCGGGCCTGACATGGTTCTGGCCGCCGACGTGAAAGACCGTCACGGACATGTCCTCCTCAGAGAGACAGAGACAGAAGCTCCCCCCGTTATCGCCCCTCCCCCGGCTTTCCCCCCCGCGGGGCCGGGGGGAACCGTACCGGCTGCAGACGCAGACGCGCGCATTGATTGGAAACGTCTTGAGCACCTTGAGGATCTCAGCAGGAAAAGGGATCCCACCATGTTCACAGACCTGATGCGCATGTTTCTCGTGGACGCTCCGGCAAGGATTGCCCGCATGAAGGAGGCGATGAAAGGGGGTGACCCGGAAGCGATGTTCCTGGCTGCCCACTCACTGAAAGGGTTGAGCGGCAGCCTGGGGATGACGTCGATGGTCTGTCTCTGTGAATCGCTTCAGATGATGGGGCACGATAAGGCTCTCACCGGAGCCGAAAATTTTGTTGACCGGCTGGAGGGGGAATTTTCGCGGATCGGGCCTCTCCTCGAGAACGCATATTTGCTGAAGGAGAATCAGAAATGAATATCCTGATCGCGGAAGACGATGAGCCGACGCGGCTTGTCCTCGTCCAGAGGCTCTGCAAGCTCGGGCACAATGTGGTGCAGTCTGAAAACGGCCGGAAAGCGTGGGAAGCGTTCCTCGCCAATCGTCCGCAGGTCGTCATAACAGACTGGATGATGCCCTTGATGGACGGCCTGGAACTCACGCGCAAGATCCGCGAGGACCCCCGTCCCGGGTACACGTACGTGATAATATTGACGTCGCTCGATGCAAAAGTCGCGTATTTCGACGGGATGAGTGCCGGTGCGGATGATTTCGTTACGAAGCCCTGCGATATCGTGGAGCTGAACATGCGGCTGAGGGTGGCGGAGAGGATACTGTCGCTGCAGACCGACGTGGAGCAACTGCAGGGGCTGCTTTCGATCTGCCCCCGCTGCAACCGCATCCGTGACGACCACGGAGAATGGCATTCGATCGAGTCGTTTCTGACGGAACGGACGGATGCGCATCTCTCTCACGGGATCTGCCCGGAGTGTTACAGGACGATCGTGAAGCCCGAGTTGGAAGAGCTCAAAAAGCAGAAGATGGTGGAGTGACATCAAAAGACGACGTGCACGAGCGGTGGAGCGAGTTCCGCAAGGTCACGGGCCCGATCGTTATCCCCGCCGATCTGGACTCACAGTTCGGTGCCCTCCGGGAGCCCCCGCCAGTGGAATCTTCTCTGGCTTCGGAGGCGGCACATGGATCTCTTCTGGCGCCTGTCTCGCCAGTGGCCCCACCTGTGGCGCCGGAAGCTACACCAGGGGCGCCACGGCCCGGATCCCGGCCCGTCGAGACACAACTGGAATCTCCGACTGCGTCGAAACCCGTTCCGGACGCCAAAACTGCGGACACCACAATTCTATGGGTGATTATCTCCACCAGCTCGCGGGTATCGCGGGATCGACCATGCTCGGCGATGGCAGGGTGATCATGATACTCGACATCGGTGAATTCATGAACATGTTTGCATCGATGAATTGAACCTTGGAGGTCAGCGAATGACCGGCATTGCGGCAGTTCTACCGTTGCGGATAATCAATGTTGTGGTGATCGACGACTCGGCGTTCATGAGGAAGTCGATATCTCTGATGCTCGAGTCCGATCCGGGAATCAAGGTCGTTGCGACCGCGAGGGACGGTCAGGACGGCATCAACAAAATACGCGAATTCCGCCCGGATATTGTCACGCTCGATATCGAGATGCCCGTCCTGGACGGGCTCTCGGCGCTCCGGATCATCATGAAGGAAATCCCCCTTCCGGTGATCATGATAAGCTCACTGACAAGCGAGGGAACACACGCGATGCTCGATGCCCTGAACCTCGGCGCCGTCGATTTCATCCCGAAAGAGCTCTCGTACGTCTCCGTGGATATCAAGAAGATATGTGAAGAACTCATATCGAAGGTCAAAGCGATCGTCCGGAGCCGTCCGCCGCGTTTACGCCTGGTTGGAGCTCCTCTCAGGCCCCTCCAGCCTGGTCAATCACGGTGGAGCATACCTGTCGGCGCTGGGAACAAGCTGAAGGCGGTCGTACTGGGTATCTCCACCGGCGGCCCCTATGCGCTCCTGCAGACAATCCCTAAACTTCCGGTGGATTTTCCATTGGGGATCGCGGTTGTGCAGCACATGCCTCCTAAGTTCACAAAATCGCTCGCGGAAAGGCTCGACAGCCTGAGCTCACTGAACGTCAAAGAAGCCGAAGATGGTGACATACTCGAACCCGGGGTTGTCCTTCTCGCTCCGGGCGGGCAGCATATGACGTTCCGCAGGAAAGGGGGGTACGTTGCCGCGACGATCGGAATCGAGCCGGCAAATTCGATTTACAAGCCGTGTGCCGATGTCATGATGACATCGGCGGTGGAAGCGTTTAATGGGCCATTACTCGGGATTATTATGACAGGGATGGGGAAGGACGGACTGGAAGGACTCAGGCGCATCAAGCAAAAAGGGGGATTCGTCATCGCTCAGGATGAAGACTCGTGCGTCGTCTACGGGATGCCCCGGGCCGCCGTTGAGGCAGGCGTCGCGGATGCGGTACTCCCTCTCGCGGGGATCCCTCGTGGCATGATGCGGGTATTTGAATGAACAACAGGGAAGACAGAAGTGACATTCTTCGCCTGTTCACATCCGACACAGCCGATTGACACCCCCCTGGATTCGTCAGTGAATGGAAAGAGCCTCAACTACTCTGCTGGCCAGGCATTCTCATTGGATTTGGACGTCTCTGCGGACGCCGGATACCAGTGGGACTATACCATCAGCGAGCCGGCTGTTGTTGTAGTTGTCAGTGGTTCGACGATCAGGCCGAAAAACCCTGGTCCGGTCGTTCCTGGCGGTGCAACTGTGCAGACATTCTATTTCCGTGCAGCGGGAAGGGGGCAGTGTACAATAACGTTGGTCGAACGCCAGGGGTGGATGAAAGATGTTCCGCCCATTGTGACCGTCGAATTCACTGTCGTGGTCAGATAGTCGTTTCTATCGGCATGGAGGGGCTCGGTCCACCCCCCCACTTACAGTATCGGAAAATTCGTATACGTTCTGCTTCTATCCCTGGGCCGGACGTTCATATTCGTTTGCGGTCCTCTCGGGAGCGCACAGGGCCGGTTCTCCACGGGAATCGTCAGGTAGTCTATCCATCGGACGAGCTCTTCCAGTGGGGACCCTTTCCTGAGAAATGCCTCGTATCGGGGATCCTTCACTGCGTCGAGCGTATGCTGGTCGTCGTACCCCGAGAGGAAAAGTATCGGCACCTTCTCGAATCCCGGCGATTCCCTCAGCGCCCTGCTCATCTTGATGCCGTCCATGACGGGCATATAGATATCCGTTATGACGAGGTCCAGCGTCAGACCCTGTATCTTGTCGAGCGCTTCCTCCCCGTTTTCGGCGATAATGACATCGAACCCCCTGCTTGACAGCACGGTGCTGACGAGCGATCTGTAATCTGGTTCATCATCAACGAGTAGTACGGTCATGGCTCAATTTTCCGTTTCTGGGTGATCCGGCGTTTCCCAACCGCCGGCATCCCCCTGTCTAGAGAATTCGTATCTCCCGCAATAACAGCAAATGAAGTGCCAACTCTGTAACCCCTCCGGAGTTCCCCATGTGCCCCCGAAGTGCAATAATGCGCTCCGAGTCTGATGTGAGTAATTGCAGATTCTACAAACGGCACTCACAACTCCACGTGCCCCCGGAGTGAGAGTATGTTTACGAAAGGCCCGCGGTCCCTGTTGTAGGCGGGGTTGATCACGACCTGGTCGTCGAGTGTGAGCGAGAAGGAAGGAGAAAGTCTGGCGCAATAGTACGCTTCGGTGATCTGCTCGAGGGCGTAGCTCAGCGCCCCGTCCCCGATGAGGAACCCGTATCCTCCCCGGGCCAGGTACTCGCGGTGGTCGGATGAAAGTGCGTTGACAACGTACGCGATGCCTGCGTTGTCCTCTTTTCTCCCCCATGCATCACCATGAATGGTGACCCCTGCGTGGAATGACCTGTCGATTTCCGTGAACGCCCATGTCTCCGTCTTGCCGTCGTTCCAGCTGAATCTGCTGAACAGTCCTGCGGTCCCCCCCAGCGCCTGTTCAGCCGAGATGACGAATCCATACTTCGAGCAGTAGCTGCTTGTACGATCGATCTCCGGTGTTGACCCGGCAGAGAGTCCCTGGTCGATCGCGCTCCGGTATGTCCCCATTGCGGCATGATTGAGAAAGACGATCACGTGAAGTCTCCCGTCGAGCCCTGAAATGCCGTACGGTTTCACGAGTTCCAGGTTGAGACTGTATGCTTTTGCGATGTCATGATCGAAGTACGGCCCGTTGGCGTAAGAGGGGACCATGACCGCGGCGAAGTTGATACTCCATGATGGGAGCCGGAATTCCGTCAGTATTCCCCAGTCGTATCCCCGTGTGTCGGCGGCGTAGTCCCATGCCGCGCCGGACCAGAGTGCCCAGTTAAGGAACTGCGTGCGCGCGTCATGCGAGTACCTGTTGTCATCGAAGACGTCCGTGAGGCTGAATTTTCCGACCGTCACCGTCAGCCTGGATTTCGGCAGGGGACCTGCGATCTGGTTCTGGTCCGGATCCATGTTATCCATTTCATCGCCAAGTGCGAAGTGGTGGCGCAGGAAGAGCCTGGCGATGAAGATTTTAGGTGCGGGATTGTCCACCCGGTAAATCTCACCGTTCGGGAATCCCGCGATCCCGGTCGTGGAACTGAACCCGCTCCCCCCTGCCAGCTCCGGATTGAAATAGATCTCCCCCCCCTTCCAGAGACGGCTCCCGAGGTAGAGTGTCGATGTGATCGAAAGGAGGTTTTCCGGAGTCGGGAGGAGGCTGTTGCGCCCCGTGTACTTTGCGCTGAATGCGGGGTGCCACTCCTGTATTCCCGTGAATTGAAAATGGTAGCTCACCGTCTCGCTCGAATCCTGCGCGTACGCTTCGCGGGCGACAATGAGGGCCACAATAATCATGAACGACAGTGCTTTCATGAAACGTCACCCCGGCTATTTCGTGAGTATAGAATATGGAGGCGATACGCCTCATTGTCAACCCTGATTATCTCCTTAAGCGCGAATTTACAGTAGCGTAACATCGTCCGTTGCGCCAGTCCCGGCTTTTTGATACATTACGTGCATCGTACGCTCATTGACAGGCCCTTGGTCCGTAACACAGGATTGAGGGCCTTTTTCTTTTCACGCGTGAACGGGCGGGACCAGTTGCATCTGAAAGCAGAAGAATGATTGCCTTTGATTCTCAGAGATCGGTCCTGCGTCTCCCCCCTGGCCGGCGGCCGGATCAATTGATTGTTCCGGGAAAATGTACGTAATTTCGGATGCGGGAATCCGGTCCGGCCTCCCCGTCCGGTGATCCCCTCCAGTTCCAATTTCCCTCTCCTCGATGATATCAGGACGTGTACCCTTGCTTGCGGGTGCCTGCGTGACGGTTCTCGTTTTCGGCATCTGCCGGGCGCACGCGTCCCCTCCCGGGCCTGACGACACAAAAAGCGGGGCGGACATCGAGGGGGTGATCGCTGACAGCGCCACCGGGGAACGGGTTCCCGGCGCCAACGTCATGCTGAAGGGGACGAGCCGCGGCGCCCCCACGAACAACAACGGGTTCTACCTTATCTCTTCCGTTCCCCCGGGGACGTACGAACTCGTCGTCAGCGCGGTCGGCTACCAGCGCCGGAGTGTTCCGGTCACCGTCAGGGGGACCGAAGCGCAGACGGTCAACATCAAAATCGCAGTCCGCCTCATCGAGACCCGCGAAGTTGTCGTCGAGACGCAGTCGATTTCCTCTCTCACCGAGCGAAGCGCGAGCGTTCACTTCATCACCCCGAAGGAATTGCAGCGTCTCCCGGCCGCGGGACAGCAGGATCTCCTCCGTTCGCTCCAGGTCCTCCCCGGGATCGCCTCCACATCCGATGTCAGCGCCAAATTCTTCGTCCGCGGCGGAGCCGGCGACCAGAACCTGATTCTCCTCGACGGGATGAAGGTGTACAATCCGTTCCACGCGTTCGGACTATTCAGCATATTTGACCCGGACATCATCCGCAACGCCGAGGTGTACACCGGCGCGTTCCCCGCCGGCTACGGGGGCCGTCTCTCGTCCGTGGTGAACGTCACAACGAAGGATGGGAACCTCACGCGGCTCTCGGGAAACGCCAACGTGAATTTCCTCTCCGGGAAACTGGAGCTTGACGGGCCGCTCGGCGATGACAATTCCTGGATGGTGAGCGGCAGGTCGTCGCTGCTGACAAATACGATCGATAAGATGATCCCCAGCGCCTCGCCGATGTCATTCACCGACCTGTTCTTTAAAGGGACGATCGGGACCTCGACGGGCCGGTTCGGACTGAGGGGCTTCACAAGCGGCGACGATGTGAAACCGGCGGGGCTGGACCAGCCGAATTACTCATGGCGAAGTGCCGCGTTTTCGGCCGTATTTTCTTCGCTCGTGGCCGACCGTCTCTATTTTGATGCGACGACGAGCTACTCCCGGTCAACAATCGACCAGCTACCGAAGTCGCCTGGACTCGTGAACCCTGCGTCGTCAAAACTGGAAGAAGTGAATTTCCGCGCCGAGATGACGTCGTTCCTGGAAGATCAGAACACGCTCTTCGAAGGATTCGAATTCAACTTCCCGAGCGTCACGGATTCTCTCTACGTGAGGAACGTCTATCCCCGTCTCTATCAGGCATCCACGCTGGAATGGTACGCGTGGGTCCGCTACGCGGGGGTCTCGGGAGATTTCCGATATGATCTTGGCCTTCATTCCGACGTCGGACTTATGTTGAACGGAAATTCACTGCTGCAATGCGTCCAGCCCCGTTTCACATTCTCGTACGATTTTGGGGCAACGTGGATTGCCAAGGCATCCTTCGGAGTGTTCACCCAGAATCTCATCACCGTCAGCAACGAAGACGACCTCATCTCGCTGTTTGACGCATGGGTGATCCTCCCGGACAATCTGCGCCCCGAAGAAGCCAGGCATTACGTTCTGGGTATCGAGGGGAGCCTTCTCCCTTCCCTGGCCACGAGCCTCCAGGTCTATATCAAGGACTACCGGTCTCTGACGCTGTACAATGCGAACAAGGTTTTTCCGGAGGACCCCGATTACCTGAGCGGGACGGGAATCGCACGCGGGCTCGAGTGCCTGCTCCGGTACGGCACGCCGCTTCTGGATCTGTACGGGTCGTACGCGCTTGCCAG
>Ga0182017_10002439_pt1 | contig 14109 bp, 13 predicted proteins | sample 712E3DmetaG_FD_120492 | JGI IMG/M metagenome (GOLD analysis project Ga0182017, IMG submission 120492) | Permafrost microbial communities from Stordalen Mire, Sweden - 712E3D metaG | ecosystem: Environmental > Terrestrial > Soil > Wetlands > Permafrost | place: Sweden: Stordalen | collected... | reverse complement strand
TTCTTCACCATCCGGGTGATCCTTTCGTCTATAGGATTTATCAGAAAATTCACCTATAAACTACTATGATCTCCGGGTGGTTTCTCTCTATATTTCGGCTATTTCATGTGCATAGGTTAGGTGATACGATCAAGGGGAATCTCCCTTTTTTCTCTGAAGAAAACCTCCGCAAGAGGTTAAAGACGAGGCTTAATGATAATGCGATTATTGATGGGCTAGTGCAGTATCCGCATATACCTACGCCGGAGCAATTGGAAAAAGACATAGAATTGACAAGCTGCAAGAACCCCATTGTGGGAAAATTGATTCTTTGGCGACACAATATCATAGCCCATACGGGTGCTAAAAATGCATTACAAAAGCATCAGATTCTTGCGGACAATCTGATTTCAAAGGAAGAAATCGAAAAGCTCCTCGATCAAAGCATGGAAATTTTTAACCGATATTCAGCTATGTATATTGCAAACGTTTATGCGCGGCAGATTGTCGGTCATGATGATTATAACTCACTCATAAAGTTTGTCAATCTTGGCCTTGAGAAATGGGAAGAGGATATAAAAAAACAAATTGAGCAAGTGGAAAATAGAAACGGAAAATGACGAGAAAAAAATGACTTGGCAACCGAATTACATAAAGCGATACCATGAGTGCATTGAAACAAGCACTGGCGTTGCAAGAGTTCTAACCGATGCCGGAGAGGTTTTCATAAAACCTCTGGGTAATGCCGTCGGACCCCATGCATTGGTCTGTGAATGGATCGGCACGTCGATTGTACGGTTTCTTGGTTTAATGACATTTGATTTGCAATTATGGAGGTGGCTATTGATGATGAAATTCCTCTTGGTCATAATCGAATGGCGCTTCCCGGCCCTGCTTTCGTAACCAGAAAAATGAATGGCTATACCTGGGGAGGCGGTATTGAACAACTGGAAAATGTTAAGGATAAAGGGGTATTCGCAAAATTGGTTTTACTCGATACTTTAATTCTAAACAAGGACCGTTATCCTCCTTTAGGCAGTTCGCGCAAAGCGAACAGAGATAATATATTTTTAATTGAGAGGAACAATGAGAAGCGTCAGTATGATTTAATTGCTTTTGATCATTCTGATTGCCTTCTGGCTCCATCAGACCTTTCGCCATTGATTAAAAATATCTCAAATTCAAAAGATGAAAAAATTTACGGATTTTTTCCGGAATTTCACAAGTTTATTACATGCGCGGCCGTGAACGAGGCTTTAAAGAAGTTAGAAAAATTATCGGATTCTATGGTGGATGAAATTCTTAGTTTCATTCCGGATAAATGGGAAATTAATAAAGAAACAAAAAACGCTTTGAAAGATTTCCAATGATAAAATGTAATAAATAATGGGAGGGAAATTATGAATCTTCATACCGGCTATTATAGTCTCGTCCAATTTTGTCCAAATCCTGCTCGGGCCGAAGTCGCCAATATAGGCGTTATAGTTTTCTGCCCTGAGGAAAAGTTTCTCGAAACTCGTCTGGTTAGCGGCAATGATAGAATTCGCAGAATATTTGAAGGCGAATTTGAGCAAAATCTCGTAGAGGGTGCAAAAGAAGCGTTGCAGGCACGGTTAAGCGCGGAAAAAAACAATTTCCGGACTCTCGACGATTTAAATAAATTTATCGCCACTCGCGCCAATGATTTGCGAATCACCATACCCCGTTTTTTAAAGACGGAAGATCCTCAACAAGAACTAGAAAATTTATTCAAAGAGTTTGTCGGCGGAAGATCGAGAAAGTCAAAGGAAAAGAATCCTGTTCTGACTAAAATTGATCGCTTATTCAGCAGGCCGTCTTTAAAAGGAAAAATCGAGACAAGAAAAAAAATTCCGCTTCCTTTTGTTGAAAAAACTATTGAGTTTCCTTATGCTTATCGAAACGGTACTCAGAATTTGATTCAGCTACCGGAATTTTCACTTCGCAGTGATCAATGGTATCATAGAGCGTTCGAGCTAGCGGGAGAAGGATATAGCATTCAAAAAATTACGGAGAATAGCAATTTAGCGAGAAAAATTATTATTATTCCGATTATCGAATACACTTCCGATGTTTACAAGATTGAAAAAAGCATTTATAATATTTTTAAGGATCATGAAATTGAAGTCGTAGAAGCTTCTGATGTCGAAAAGTATGTAGATCGCGTTGAAGCCGAAGCGCATTAAGGGCCGGAGAGCTTTTCTATAAAAAATTTAGGAAGAATATTTTGTAGACGGTAAAAAAGTAAAGTGGAATTCTAATGTATGAGAAACAAAAACGAATTAACTTTTTCATCTATTGATTCAAATTTGATTCCAATTGATACTCATGATGTTATCAACGCCGAGTTATTTGCCGTTCCGTTTTTTCAAGGGCTTCAATTTATTCAACGCATTGGCTTCGTTGGGGTAGATAGCGAAGCAGAAAAGGCAATAGATGCTCATTTTTCCAAACGTCATGTTAGAACAAAAAAATTATTTGTAAATCCGTATAAAAAACAAGCATAATGACATTCGACTGTGGCTGTATGTTAGCGATTTCATTATACTGGCAACCCAATTTAAACAGATTTTGCCAAGCTGCTATTTTTACCTCCCGCGTCTCAGAAATCCGCGCCCTTGAATCTGCCCAATCTTCCAGCCGTAAAAATCTCGACGCTCTATTCAATCCATGCTGCATCGGGCTTTTCAGGGGGAGTTGTGAATGTGCCGGGAAAAAGTGGTTTTAAAAGATGCTCCAAAATCAAAACTAATTTCCCCGGAACTGCTCAAATTAGTTGAAGGTTTGCTACCTTTAGCAAATTTGTAAGGATTGAAAAAGGTAATTTTAGCGCTCGTTTCGAGGCACATTGTATCTTTTAGTTAATTAGTTATTAAACCTTTTTTTCAGAGGCATTATCATGAAAAACTTTCAAAAACCAAACCAACACACTCTGAAGGTCTTAATTCTCCAGGCAGTATTTGCAATTACCCTTATGGGATGCGCAGAGTCAATTTCAATTCGCTCAGCACCACCACCGCTTCCTATTTACGAACAGCCTTATTGTCCTGGTGATGGTTATATTTGGGTTCCGGGCTATTGGGCCTACGGTCCTAATGGGTATTTCTGGGTGCCCGGAATTTGGGAAATGGCGCCAGAAGTAGGGTGGTTATGGACGCCGGGTTATTGGGGTTGGTCAAATGATGTATATATTTGGCACTCCGGATATTGGGGAAGACATATTGGATTTTATGGCGGAATCAATTACGGCTATGGGTATGGCGGAGTCGGTTACGAAGGCGGCTATTGGAATAATCGGACATTTTATTATAATAGTGCCGTAACGCATGTTAATGTTACGGTCGTTCAAAATACTTACCAAAGTGCTGTCGTTGAGAACTCCTCCACAAAGACCGTGGTCAGTTATAATGGCGGTGCGGGCGGGACTGCCGCCAAACCGCTCGACAAAGAACTAATTGCGGTTAAAGACCCTCATATCGCCGTAACACCGGGTCAAAAACAACACGTTAAAGCTGCTGGCAGCAATCGGGAGCTGCTGGCATCCGTTAACCAAGGCCATCCGCATCCGGACATTCTTGCCAAGAGGCAAATTCTCCAGAAAGCAAAGAAAAATCCTAAACAAAAGAAACCTCCAAAAATCAAAGGCTTAGACAATAAGGAAAATGAACAAAAGCCCCATCAGGAAAAGGGCTCCGGACATTTGTAAAGCATCCTCTCATAAAACTTCACCTTCTTGGCACCTATAATTTCGGGCTGTCGAACCTTGTGATGTTCATATTCGGCATCGGCATGTTCGGAAGCACTTTCCAAAATAAAAGCCAAATATGATTCTTCCAATAAAATGATACTTTTTCTTCACATCGAATTCGTCTCCGCGTCTCCGAAATCCGCAGCATCCGCTTTATTCAACATGGTTAGTGTCCTGTGAATCATCGGTTTTATCAGGGTTCTTTTTGTCAATATTATTTTCAGGGCCGGGAACATTTTCAGCCGGTTTTTTATTGTCGGGAACTATGTGCGCTTCACGGGCTTTTGGGGCGGAAACTGCCTTTTTTATTGATTCCAACGACCCGGCTAAACTAAAACCCCAGGAAAAATCCTCACGCGTCTGTCCCTCACGCGGACTATGCTGACTATCCGGAACAATCGAATGAATCGTGCTTTTACTTTTTGATGCGTAAAAATTCAATTTTAAAAAACCGGGTATGATTTTATTTTCGAACCCGACAATGTTTTTGCCTATATTTTTATCAAAAAGGTCTGTAATCGAAATAACGGTTTTAATCAAATTCCTGTAATTAAAAGTTGTTGTGGAACCGGTGGTTTTTTCTATTCGTGAGCCTTCAGGACCATACAGATACCCAAAATACCAGGAATAAAAAGGAGTAATGCTGAATTTATGGCCCTCATGATAGGTGCGGTCGCGGGCCTGATAAGATGTATCGTACTGAATATTATTGGTATCCGTTAAGGAATTGGATACATCAAAATCCTGACGATCCACCTCAAAAACTCCCGTATATGAAAATAAACCGAGAAGATCGGCCGTCGTTGACATCCCATACAGGAGCTTTCTGGGAAGCGGGTCTGATTCAGCGGGGTTGATATACCAGACGCTTTTTTGTCCGAGTGTCTGCCAGGCAATCCCAAGCGCGGGTTCAACGGTGATTATGTTTTTGAAGGAAAATTGCGGATGTAGTCTGATCCCGAAATCGTAATTTGTTCCCTTTGCCGTTCCTTGTCCGTTAGGTCCGTAACCCGGCGCCAACAGGGAATTGAATTGTTTAATCGTGGCGCCCACCGAAAGCGCGTCAAAAAAAGTAAATGCAAAAACGTTGGCATTGACGACTTCCCAGGAATGCGCTTGACCGATAACGGCGCCAAGAGAGTCCGTCCATTCATTAACGCCGAAATTGATAAAATTTGTAAAGTGGACGTAACCAAAATCAAGATGAGGAATGAATGAGTTTAAAAATATTCCAAACGTGGTATCGGAATGTATTAAATCAGGTAGGTGAAAAGCGGGCAATAAAGGTTCATTAAATACGCTATAGCAAAATTGGAGGTTTTGTTTTTTTCCAAAACTCGCTATCGAAGCAGGATTGAAAAAAGCGCAATAAATGGAATTATCGAGCGATACGCCGGATTCACCCATCCCGGTATTTTCCGCGCCAACAGGAAACTCCAGGGTTATAACCGGTTGAGCAAATATATTTGTGAAAACGAATAACATTATTAAACAGGTCCTGAATCGTTTTAAATCCATGGTTTTTTCCCCTTTTATTTTTTGACTGCCTCGAAACTACCCGCATTTGTGATTCCAATAAAGCTTATCCACGTCCATTGACCAAAATAGCGATCGCCTTGTAGTGTTCCGGATAATCGAAGGTTGTTATCCATGAACTGAGGGTTAAGTTCGACCCAGACCTGGCCATTCCGGACTCCTCCCACAAGATTCCCATCTCCTGTTTGGGGCCCAATGTTTTTGGGGTTGCCAATCGGTTTGAAATGCCATTCTCCTGAGATTGTTACGGAGTCTGAGAAATTCATCGTAAACCAACCGTTGACGAGGGGCGTGCCTGATGAATCATAACTTGTGTATTGAAGCGCCCCTTTGGAGATCGAGTTTGTCGGCTGATCACAGTTCATCAGAAAAAAAGGAACGGCGATAATTAAGAATAGGTATGTTGTTTTCATGCGAATGTCTCCTTTATTTAAACAAACACAATCTCCCCCTGTGGGCAAGGGAACCTTGGGGGGGGGCGTTGATAGAAAATTGCCACCAATTTCGGGACGATGTCTAAATTTCTATTACCTTTTACCCAACAGTTTTACGCTATCCGAACGGCTATTCGAAGGACCTTGCATAACGATGCCTTCCAGAGCTTGAGATGATAAAATGCAATGTATTGTATCATGAACGCCTTGCTTTACATCGACATTTGAAATAAATGAATACTTGCCAAGTTGCTGGGCCTTCAAAATAAAATTAAAGATCCCCGCAGCTGGCGATGTCCACGTTGCTGAATTTGAATCACGGCAGAATATTGAATCCGCAAAACTGATATTTTCTTGGGGACGGTATTGATCGGAATAAATTCGGATAAAAAACCAACGTCCTCCATTTTTATCAAATTGGAATTTTACGAGAGTGTCGGAAACTGTGATTTGAGCATTAATTGTTTCGGATGCGCCGCCACCGGTGTCCAAGGTTACAAGATTCGAACATTGGACCATGATAAGAAAAGAGCACCATATAAAAATGATTTTTATCGTCATGGCGCTTTCCTGACTATCTGCTTCGACAGCGGGAACAGTTGCGTGTTAAGCTGGAAAACCTGATCGGGGTTCTTGCTTGCGCAGGCAATTTCAATGATCTCGGCGCGCATGCGCGCCACCCTCTCACAAATATATTGGAAGGATTTCCTGTCACAGCTCAGTGTTACGGTTGAGATGTCCCGTTCCTTACGAGGAAACCGATGCATTGCTGATTGGGCTAGCTGCATGGTGATAAATTGAAAATTGTGGATAACCGATGGATCTATTTTCGGGCTGGATGTAAGCGCGGGACTGGTTCTTTCATAAAAGCCTTTTTTGTTTTTTTTAATAAGCCCCAGCCGTTCGAGCAGTTCCAAAGAATCGTGCGCGTCGGATTTTTTAATGGGAGGGCGGACCATATCGGCGATTTGTTTTTCATCGGCCATCGGCAGCAGGGCGATCAGTTCGCGTATCGCGGAATAATACCATTGTGAATAATATTTGCATCTGTCCTGCGCGATGACATCGGCATGCACCGTTTTAAACGAAACCATTTTTTCCAGATAATATTGTTGTTCTTCCGGACGCTTCGATTGGTTATAATTGACAAGAAGCTCAAAAAACTCGGATTCCTTTCTGTTCATTTTAAAGATTTTCGTCAGTTTATGAATAAGGTGCGTGGAAATGTTCCGTTTTCCCAAAACAACCCACGAAATGAAGCCGGTCGATTTTAGCCCGATTCTTTCCGCAATATAGCGATAAGAAAAAAACGGTTGGGTTGTGCGCCTTTCCGCGCAAGCGTCTTTTATATACGTTCGATAATTTTTATACGTGAACAGGTCCGTCATTTTTTCCTCTTTCTTCGATAATAATATACCCTTGATAAACCTGTCTGTCAATTTATTATGTATTTTTCCGCTCACTAATTGTGAGCGCAATAATATAATAAATTAAATTATTATAGGGGAAATTGCATTTTAACGATCACTAATATAAAAAATTTTAATACTTAATGATAATTAGTTAATTAAGTCTATTGATCGGCTCCGACCGATTCAAAGCCTACTTAAAATTGGTCTTGCTTGGAAATATGCGAAAATAGTTCAGAAAGGACCGGAAAGTTTATTTGTGGGACTGGAGCGAGTTTGAGAATGAAGGAGCCAGGCTCGAAAACCTTATTGCGTCCCACCTGTTGAAATGGTGCGAGTTTTAATTATTTGGCCGCCATCAGTCACGCCCATCATATGCCTTGTCATTCGTATCAGCCGCTGGAAATCCATCAAGTCCTTTTTTTTCCGCCACAGGGTCCTCCGCCGGTCCTGCCGCTTCTTTTTCGCGCAAAAGAAGGTCCTTTTTGCTCTCGAGCCTCATCTTGACGAGCCTTCCCCTGGCTTCATTTCCCAGTTGCTCATTTCTTTTGTCAACAACCTGCGCCCAGGTTTTTTCTTCTTCGAGATCAAACAGCTCGAGCATGAGTTTAAGATAGAACGCGGCGGCTTTCGAGCTTAACCGGTGGATGAAGAGGATTTTCCCTTCCTTTGAAAGGGTATCGAACACGCTGTCGAAGGGGATCGCCGTCTCGGTCACTTTCCCGGGAAAATCCTCGCGGAGCGTGAGAAGAAACGCGTCATGCGCTTTTATGTTCCTATAGAAATTAGGAATGATTTTGGTAATCGGACATTCATTTTTAAACCGCCGCGTCAGCATTTCCTGCATATCGTGGATCCCGTTAAGGGCAAACTGAGACAGTTCCGTGGGCACGAATATCTCGCCCGACGCATGGATCGCCGATTCCTGGATAATGTCCATGCCGGGGCTGTTGTCGATGATCACGAAATCATACATTTCTTCCAGTTTTAAATACGCGAAACATTTTTGAAGCAGATACGGGTCTTTAATGTCCCAAACCGCCAGCTCATGGGACGAGGGAACGACGCTCAGGTTTGCTACCGAGGTTTTTCTGATGGATTCCAGGAAAATGCGCGCCGCCGTGCCGATTGTAGGCGCTTGGTAAACGTCCCGTATGGTGGGTTTATCGATGTTCGCCCCGAGCATGTACGAAAGATTGTGCTGCGGGTCATTGTCAATCGTCAGCACTCTGAAACCCGTAAGCGCAAGGGCCTGCCCCGTGCACGCGGAAAGCGTGGTCTTGCCCACGCCTCCTTTGTAATTTAAAACGGACACTGTTCTCATGACTATGTAATATAAAACGTTTTTTAATAATTAAGTTGATATAATTCTCCTGGTGATTTTACGTCGCCTAATCGTATCCTCGGTTTTCCTCTGTATTACTGCATTTAGCACATAATATTTTCATTTCATGCATGAAATTTTTTCCGTATGGTCGAAAACGAAACAAATCGTGGTCGTGTCGATAACCGCATCAGAAGCGTATTAAAGTTGGGAACAAGGCTTATCGCATGAGACGCATGAAATTGATCGCGGCCGGTTTGCTCGTCCTCATGGCGGTCATTTTCTGCGCCTCGCTCTATTTCGAGCATGTGATGCCGTGGCTTCGGATCGTCCGGGCATTTTCCGAAGCGTCAATGATCGGGGCGCTGGCCGATTGGTTCGCCGTGGTCGTTTTATTCAGGCGTCCGCTGGGCATTCCGATTCCGCATACCGCCATTATCCCTAAAAGCAAGGACCGCATCGGTTCGATACTCGGCGGTTTTGTCGTGGGCAATTTCCTGACCGAAGAAGTCATCAAGAACCACCTCCTTAACAAAATCGACCTGGCGGAGGCGTTTTCCGGACAACTCATAAAGAATGCCGATATAATTGCCGCAGAAACGGTCCTATCGCTCCCCAAACTTCTTGACCTGGTTAAAGATGACGACGTGCATTCCATTGTTAAAGCGAATATCCTCCCGCATTTCAGTCAGATAAAACTTGCAAAAATGGCCGGCGGACTGCTTGAATTCTTGACTCATGGGGAGTCGTTCGAAAAATTGTCCGACGAAGGCATACGGATCGGCAGGCGCATCGTCCGTCAAAGTTTACCGGTAGTGCGTCGATACATTCTTAAGGAACTTCCGGCGCTCTGGCCGGAGCGGTTCGGTAAAAAAGAAGCGGCCAATGCAATTGCCAAATTTATTATCAATAAATTGAAGGAACAGATCGACGCCATAGAAAACGATGCGAGCCACGGCGCAAGGAAGGCGATTCAACGCCAATTGAAAAAGTTTATCGAAGACCTGGGCGCATCGCCCGAATATCAGGAAAGCGCGGTCCACATTATCGAAAAAATTATCGCGAATCCCGCATTTTCGGAATACATAGTAAGCCTCTGGAAAGAATTGAAGGGTGCGGTGGAATCCAAAGTTCAAAAACCCGATGCGGCAATGAAAGAAAGCATTGAAACCGCCATTTCGGGCATCGGCGCTTCGATACGAAATGATGCGCAACTTTACAGAAAAATAAATGAATCCGCGGGAAAAATAGTGTTGTCGGCCTTGCCTCAGTTTGCGCCCGTGATTAAAAAAATGATCGAGAAAACCGTGAGCGGCTGGTCGGAAAGTCAAATAGTGTCCACGCTGGAACCCGCCGTTGGAAGGGACCTGCAGTTCATCCGCATCAACGGCACGATCGTCGGCGGTTTGGCGGGGTTGGTGATTTATGCGCTGTCGTTGGTATTGCCGAGGTTTTAAATTGCAGCGTTAATGAAATATTGTGTTGGTCCCGAAAACGACAAAACGTTGATTTCGGGACCGACAGCAGGCGATTAAAATTAGTCCCCAAAACGACAAAATGTTGATTTCGGGACTGTCTCAACACTAAGGTTTTTGGTAAACTGTTGACATTCAACATATATTTTAAATTTTATCAACAACATTCCCTATGCCTTGAAAGGGCCGGATAATGGAAATAAAACGGACGATTTCCGTTGCAAATTTTAATACCAAGGAACGGAACACGGATTATACAAAGAATATGACCGGTGAAGAACGGATTTCGCTTCTTGAGGAATTGCGCTATGACCTTGGAAAATTTTTAAATTATGATTATTCAAGACGATTTGAAAGATCTCTTTCGGTTGTTAAACGAGAAAGCTATTGATTTATTCCTTATTTCTCAAGACGACTTGCTAAAATAACAAAAACGGTCGGTAGCCCCAGAACATATGTTCGATACCAATAAATCAATTCAATTGCTTTTAACAAATGAACTTGATCGTATGGACCAGGGAGCAATACAAGAATTTGCTCGTGATTTTCTTCCATGCGTTGGCACAAAATATAAGAATTTGGACATAATCGGAGGTACAAAAAAAGGCAGAACTCGTAAAGGTACCCCTGACCTTATTTGTACTTTAAATGACGGATCCCAAATTGCCGTACAGTGTAGTGTAAAAGAAAAATATTGGCATGTTCCTGAGTCGCCAACCCATTATGAAGCATGGAAACCATGTGAGGATATTGATAAGTGCGTAGACCATCTTCCTAAACTTTCAGAGGTTGTGCTTTTTTCAAGCCAACAATTGCCCTCAAATGCAGCAAATGCATATTCTATTATTCGGGAATACTGTAAACAAAAATACGAAAATCGATTTGAACTAACCTTTTTTAATGGCACTGTCATCGTTGAGAAGTTGGCTCAACTAAGTCTGACAACATTAGCCCATTCATTATTAAAAACATTTTTTCCAGATACATCTAATATACAAGAATCGCTTGTAGAAGGAACGAAAGCAGTTCTTACGATTGATATTTATAAAAACAAGCCAAATTCATCATTAAAAAACATACAAGAAATATTAGAGTCTACGATTAAGCATTCAGGCTTGAAGCCAGATTCAATAAAAAAAGAAACTATCGCAAATCTTGACAATATTAAACCACTTTATGAAAAGTCAATTCCTTCTTTAGGATTGGTAAAAAGGAAATTTCCTAAAGAATTTAATCTTGATCCGCCTATTGGAAAAATAATATCAATATTGGGCCTACCAAAAATTGGAAAAACAACGTTGGTTGGCCAGCTAGTGCAAAATTGGAAAAACATGGGCTTTCAAATCAAATGGTTTCAATGTCCGTGTCAATCTGAATTCAGCGATACTTTTGTTATCTCTTTTTTGCACAATATTCTAAGTCTATTCTTTCCAAATGATGTTGCATCAGATATCTCATATAAGCGGCAACCAGTAAGTATTATTGAAAGTTTATCGATAAATCCATCTTCACTTGATCCAACTTTGTTTGTAGTTGATAATTTTGAATTGTTGTCGGATTTATCCCTTAGTTCGCTTTTCGGTGTTTTATCATACCTTAAATCAAAAAACTTATTGGAAATGGTAGGTATCATATTCATTTCAAGCAATCGCCGTAATTTGATTACCTCATTGCAAGATAAAGAATTATACGCTCCAAAGTGGGAGGCCAATGAATTAATCCAATTTATTGGTCTTTATAAACCTACCGCAAAAGGATTATCTAATCCAAAATACGTTGAAATATTGTGCTCATTAAGTGGTGGGCATCCTCATATTGCTTTGTCACTTTGCTTGAAATATCCAGATTCCGCCTCTGAATTATTAATATCTGGAATCAAAGCTCCAACACGTATGGACGAAGGATTTAGCAGGGAAATTAAAGCTTTTCTTTATGATAATATCCTTAAAGACACGGATAGTAGAATATTTGTATCTAGATTGTCCAATATATTTCGGGCTGCGGATGAAGAAATGCTCATATTTTTAAAGCGACATTCCCCAGAGATTATAACACCGTTAGAATTTCTTTTATCACAACTTAAAGGTGTTGTACTCGAAGGAGACAATAAGTTTGGATTTGAAGTTGCGCTGATCTATAAAGAAATCACACGTAACTTGCTTAATGTTAAAGATAAAATGGAGCTTTATCAAGCACTTGCCAAATATTTTCTTCGTGTAGAAGGGAGGATAATAGATTTTGATAAAGTGGAACAAGGTCTATATTATGCGGTATTTTCAAATAATTTTCAAAAAGCCTTTGATTGGGCCAATATTTTGCTAATGTCTTTATTTAACAACTCAAAATTAGAAAACAAAAAGAAAAAGATAATACTCGACAGAATTAAGTTTTTATCTTTTTTACCCGTAACTTACGATATTGAAACGCTTTCCTTAAAATATTTAATGATTGCTGGGATTTCAGCATTTTATGAAATATTAGACCAATTTTTAGATGCAGAAGAAGCAGAAAATTTACTTGTTTTGCCTCTTGATCTGGATGAATCAAATCATTCAGAAACGATACGTAAAGTATGTGCAATGGCAGATATTTCTAAAGTAATGCGGCAATTTAAGAAATCTCCAGATTCCGGACTTCAGCAACTTTGTCAGGTTGATGTTTATTCTCTAATGGCTTTGCAGCCTGACGCCTTCGCAAACTTGATTGAGCTAATTGGTACCTCATATATTTTGTTTAAATCTCAAAAACACCTTCAAGAATTCCTTAAAAAAATGCTTGCAAATGAGAATATGCTAAATATCAACCATATGAAAAGTCTTGTATCAATTTCGCAAGCAATTTCATTATTAGCACATGCAAACAAGTCAGAATATATTCATCTTACTGGTCTTGATGGCAATACACCATTAGTTTGCATACTTTCAGCCATCGCAAGAGCTACTTATATATTTAACGATAAAAAATATTCAGAGGCACTTCAAGCCTTATCTGAAGCAAGGCAGATTAGTACAATGAATAGTTTACTTTCAACAGGGGTTAAAATTGAAATTCTTCAATTAGAAGGCGATTGCCACTTTGCGATGCAAAATTATTCAGAAGCGATATCCAGTTTTACGAAAGAACTCGACCTAATTGCCCCTGATGAAAATACCTATTCCTATGCATGGGCAAATTACAGAATTGGGCTAATTCACACTGATGCGGTTATAGCAGAAAATTATTTGCAATTGGCAAGTGAAGCATTTAAGGCCAATGGCTATTTATTGTTACATGCAAAAGCCGAAGGGGAACTTTCAGTCCTTTACGCTATCCGACATAATTATACTCAATTCCTTAAAATTGCTTCTTACCTTGTTGATGTGTACTTTTCAGAAAGTGGCAATAATAGTTTTGGTGCAGCATGTGCAATTATTCTTTCGCACATTGGTAGAATTCAAAAGTCATTTGATAACAAGGGAGAAAACGAACCTGATAACACTGTCCCAATTCAGAGGATGGTTCACTACAAAACTCCAGACGATCTTAAACCATCATTAGATGAATCTCAGGCTAGACTTGCTTTAAGCATCCTTTATTCAAGCATAGGTGAATCGGCATTTCAGCAAAAACAGTTGTTAAAACTTGTTGATATTGAGGCTCATAAAGTCATTAATCCGGATTACATAGCGATAGCTTATAAATATTTAATTCCTCTTTACTTAACCGGCAAAGAATCTGCCCAACTTATTGAAATCTGGACTAAGGGTGTTTCCAAACAAAAATACGACGGGATAAACCGCGTTTTGCTATCGTTTTGTCTTTTTTCAGCCTTAGATAACCAGAAGCCTGATTTGAAAAAGGAAGAAGGCGAAATTCTAATTGAATCTCTTGAAAAACTTGAGCAGACCTTAAAATTAGTCAGAGAAGATAATTTGGATTGGTGGATTGCAGAGCTTCGCCTTAGGATAGCTCGATTATTTCAAATTATTCTCCATGATAAAAAGAAAGCTTATGTAAACTTCTATTTGTCATTCAATAAGGCCTTAAACTCTAACAATAATCAGATGGTATATTATGCAGGTTACCCCCCGTTTCTGAGATCGTGTCCGTTTTCCGGCTTGAATTAAACTACATTTAGGCAGGAGCATTTGTGTCATCATCAGCGGGACGGAGAAAAGGACGGGATCGATGGAAAACGGAAAGCAGT
>Ga0182017_10002438_pt1 | contig 14112 bp, 9 predicted proteins | sample 712E3DmetaG_FD_120492 | JGI IMG/M metagenome (GOLD analysis project Ga0182017, IMG submission 120492) | Permafrost microbial communities from Stordalen Mire, Sweden - 712E3D metaG | ecosystem: Environmental > Terrestrial > Soil > Wetlands > Permafrost | place: Sweden: Stordalen | collected... | reverse complement strand
CATAGCCAAAAGTGCCTTTTACAATTTCGAGTCAGGTGCCTTTAACCACTCAGCCACCCTTCCGCGCAAGCCGTCGCTGAAGACGCATTGCGCTGCGTTCCTAGTGAATACATTGTGCTTGCCCCTGCGTCGGGGGCAAGCTCATTCGCCGTTGGCGTTTGGGGTGGCGCCCCCCTGCGACAACCGGCGCCGGATGCCTGTCGAATTGACTTGCCGTTCACTTTAACTCTCCCAAAATAGAGGACTTTCGCAACGTGCGGATTAGTTGACAGACGGAAGCCAATGTAGCTCAGCGGTAGAGCAACGGTTTCGTAAGTTTATGCTCCTTCCCAAAGGCTGATGTTCCAAACTATTGATTTTAAATGCTTTCGGTGATGCCTTGGACAGTCCTCAAGGTGATTTTGTAACCTGTTTTGTAACCCCTCATTCTCGGAATCACTTTTCTGCTTGCCGTGTTGGGTTTCAAGATCGGAGACAATTTCTCAAATCAGGATACAGCGGGGAACGGCCACGTATTGTTAACTGCATGAAACAATTCATTGCAGAAATTTGGGGCCTGATTGCCAGTTCAAAGCAAGAAGGCGCAACACACCGCGAAATTTACCAAGTGCTTGCCGAGAACGGCTTCCCCGGCACCTACACCACGTTTTACACGTATTGCCTTGAGGTTTCCAAACTGACCTCGGCTCAACGCGCACGATTGGCAAAATCGTGATTGGTTTTTCAGTCTTTTGGCCAGCCCTCAACATGCCACATGACCTTTCCTCAGATCATGGCCAGTGGGCACCCATAATCCATAGAAGCGCAAGAGGGGTTGCGCGAATGAATGTTCCCTCTCTGGCCCTACGCGCTGCGCGTGTCCACGCGCGTTGGGGTGGTACGGGTGGGCGGGGCGTGAACTTGGCATTTGATCAAAACCACTGGACACCCGGAATTCCCCTGATGATCTGTAAACTTGGTGCCAGATAGCAAAACGGTGTTCATGGGGTCATCCGAGGGGTGATTTCCACCCACGGATGAGATAGCAATCACCAAAGGAAATGCTGCCCGTGGGATGAATTGGAGGGAGAACACTCAGGGGCACTCCGTTATACACTGGATGGCTGACACGTAGCCTGATTCTGTGCCTGCAAATCCATTGCCCAAACAAGTGCTGATTCAGAAATATGGCCGTCATCACTGGGCTGTTTACACTGATTCAAAACTCTTGGCCGTCACGGTTTACAAAAAAGGCGCTTCTGCCGTAAAGGAATTGCTTGAAAAAATTGTCACCCATGCTGCCAGTTCCCAATCATATTACTGCTCTGACGCACCAGACGAACGACCCAATCGGGATTGACGAATTGCTGAAAGCATTTTTGTCGGGTCGGAGTCCACAGACGTTGAAAGCGTATCGGCAGGACTTGGCTGATTTTCAATCATTCACCAAAACGAAAAACATCGAGGCTGCTGCTCGTGTGCTGTTGTCTCAGGGGCATGGCCAAGCCAATTTGTTGCTGCTGAAATACCGTGCCCATCTGGTCGAACGTGGATTGCAGTCGGCAACAGTCAATCGGCGGCTGGCAGCAGTTCGGTCATTGGTAAAGCTGGCCAAGACATTGGGATTGGTGGACTGGTCACTGGACATTCAGAACGTCAAGGGTCAGGCTTACCGGGACACCAAGGGGCCGGGCAAAAAGGGATTTTCGGCCATGCTTCAATCCTTGGCTGAAAAGCAGACGAAAAAATCCATCCGTGACATTGCAATTCTTCGGCTGCTGTATGATTTGGCTCTGCGGACGGGTGAAGTGGTTGCATTGGATTTTGCTGACGTGGAATTGTCGCGCAAGCTCATCCACGTCATGGGCAAAGGCAAAACTGCCAAACAGCAATTGAGCCTGCCGGAACCCACGATTGCAGTTTTGCAGGCATGGTTGCAGATTCGAGGCACCGATGCAGGCCCGCTCTTTCACAATTTTGACCGGGCCGGAAAAGGGCAGCGTTTGACTGGTGTGAGCATTTACAGAATTGTCCGGGGATTGGGAGAGCAGAACGGACTGAAAACCCGGCCACATGGAGTCCGACACACGGCCATTACAGAAGCCTGCAAGGTGGCAGCCGAAAATGGGATTGGGTTGGAAGAAGTTTTGGATTTTTCAAGGCACAGCCGGAAATCCATTGCCGTCCTGCTGGTTTACCGTGATCGGGAACGGAATTTGCAGGGGCAGCTTGCTTCCATGATTGCGGCGCAGGTCGTGTCTGAGCCTGTGGTTGTTCAGAATTGATTTTCAAACAAAAGATGAAGTCAAATATTCAAAACAAGGTCTCGCACGCGGCATTTGAGTGCCTTTGCAATCTTCACAAGCGTTTCGAGCGTGATTTTCTTTTCTGCCCGTTCAACATCACCAATATAATTTCGCGTCAGGTCAGCCTTCTCCGCCAGTTGCTCCTGACTGAGCCGGGCCTTCTTTCGCCTGATACGGACGGCTTCTCCCAAAACGCGATAGATTCTGCGCGAAGACGATTGCACAGTTTCCAATCAAATCAGAATATCAAAAACGAGCTACCAACCATTGGTTGGTATTTTACTCAATTTAATACTTGCAATTTCAGGGCGGATTATCCAAAAATTAGCATGTTGGAAGATAGAGCAGTTGCGCTTATCGGGAGCATGAAACAATGCGAAGGGAAAAGCCTATATCAAAAGTCCACCCCTAGGATTCATCAAGGTTCATTTACGGCAGATCAAATTAAATCTATGAAAACGCATTCAAGAAGTTCATTGATTGTGGCCGCCATTTTGAGTGTGGCATGTGTGAGCAGCGGTTTTGCTCAGACACTATCAATTCAGCCTAGTTCCTTCGTTGAAACGACGCAGCCCGCACAGCCGGATTCCATTGTCCAGATAGCAGCGGAGTCGCAAGGGTTGGAGCAGATCGCACCGACAGATTTGCCCATTGTAGGCGGGACTTTCTGGTGGGTGATGCCGGGCGGGGCCGCTGTTCCAGCGCCATGTGCGCCGCTAGATTTGAGCGAGGCCATCTACCGAATTGCTGATGGTCAATTCCTTGTGGACGAAACTGGCGGTCAGGTGGTGGCGAACACGCCTCGGTTTGGGTTGCAGGCGCAGGCCGCGAGCAGCATCGCGGATTCCGAAGTGGCTTCGCAGGTAGATGCGGTGGTAAATTTGATTACGCAAGTTCAAGCGAAGGCGGCAAACCAGCAGATGCGTACGATGGCACTTGCAATGGGCATGGATATTCCTTTTCCGGGTGGGGATGGCTCTGGCGATGGTGGTGATGGTCCTTTGCCCATGTTCAGCAGTTCCTATTCAATAGACACGAACAGCCTCTGGCTGGAGATTACGAACGTTGCAAACGGGGGGTCCTATTTGAACTTGCACAACGGAACCAATCAGGTTTATGCCATTTGGAGCACGACCAACCTTTCGATTCCATTTAGCAATTGGCAAGTGGAAAGAGAAGTATGGCCTACGGACACCAACTGCACGCCCTTTACGGTGCAGACGCAGGATCGGCAGAATTTATTTATGCGGGCGGAAGATTGGACCGTGGTGGACAGTAACGGTGACGGGATACCAGACTGGTGGATATGGTTGTATTTCGGGAATCTGAATGAAACAGCCACGAATTTGGACAGTCAGGGTATCACACTGTTGAATGATTATCAAAATGGCTTGGACCCAAATGTCATCAGCTTTACGTTGTCATATACAAACCAATACGCCCCCGTTTCTGGTGCCCCCGTGCAAGTGAATGTGACAGCGGGTGCACCTTCTTTCTTTGCTGTGCTAGTGGATAACACAAACTTTACAGGAGCAACTTGGAATGCCTACACCTCATCTAACCTCATCATCAATCTCGGCACAACCCAAGGCTGGCATGATGTGTGGGTTGGTTTAAAAGGATTGCCTCCAGATGCTACGCAAACTTGGCGATGGGACCATTTAAATCTAGCGCTGCCGCCGCTGTTGGTCATCACCAATCCGGTTACAACTGGTGTTTCGCAGCCGATAATCCAAATATATGGATATTGCCAGGAGTCTCTGGCAAGTATCAGTTACGACATAAGCAACGCCGTTGGAGTAATCACAAACCAGCCGTCTGAAATTACGGACCGCTATTACGACACAAATGTCTGGGGCTTCACGACGAATTTTTTTGAATGCCTAGACGTTCCTCTGACAAATGGCTTGAATGCCATAACAATTCATGCGACTGACCTAGCGGGGAATATCACCACAACCAATTTCAACTTCACGCTCGATTATTCCAACAAGACCAATCCGCCGGTAGTGCAAATCACATGGCCACAGGCCGGGACTCAAATTGGCGGCAGCAATTTCACCTGCCGCGGTTGGATAGATGACCCAACAGCAATTGTTACAACTCAACTTGTTTTTACCAACGCTAACACCAATTTGTTTTGGGGAGGGATTTATACAAACGTTTATATGGGATCGGTGGAAAGGAATGGAACTTTTTGGCTTGAGAATCTTCCCATGACTGCTGGCACGAATTCGTATACAATCACGATCAGAGATGCAGCGGGCAACACGACAGTGACCAACATCAGCGCCGTTCAAAGCGCATTGGTTTTGACTATAAATCCCGTTGGGGACAATTCCCAATTGTGGCAGACAACGGTGTATTTAACTGGGACAATTTCCGATCCGACGTATGCGATATGGGTCAACGGTGTAAAAGGCCATAATAATGGTAACGGCACTTGGTCGGCGAACAATGTGCCGATTAACAATGGCGGCACAGCCAGCTTTACGGCTACCGCTTACGCGCCTACAGAACAGCAGCCAGACGGTTCATACGGCAATTAATAAGGAGAGAATGACCATGAAAGCTCATTTTACATTTCTTTGTTTCATCATCAGCGGCGTGTTAGCCAATGCCACTATTCAAGTCAGCGTCAGCCAAGACAAACCACCGCGCTTATATGTTAAAAGTTACACTGAAAAGAACATTGGTTTTACCAAACAGATAGACCTGAATATTTCGTCGCATTTCCGCGAAGAACTCAATTGGACTGTCAAAGATAGCCTAAATTGGTTGGATGGTTCAGCCGGTAATTACTCAGGAACGGTGTTTCAAACGTATGACAATGGGGGTTTTCAATGGTCGACGTATAACGCTGAGCTTATTTCCTGGCCGCAGCAATGGTGGCCAAACACCTCTGCTACTAGATATGAGACATATATCAGCACACTAATACCCAGCCAAAATGTTACAAATTATGCTGTCCCTGATGGCGCTCGTGTTGCTTTCGAGCACTGCGACACGGGTGCTCCCATAGTTAACAACTCCGGTACATATGGTCCAAGCGGCGGTTGGATTACAATTATAAGTGCTGTGGAACAACGTACAGCCCAAACAACAATGAAGCTTCAAACCGGAGGCAAGGCCATGTCAAGAATTCGGAATCTATTCGGTTTCTCGGGCTCGGCCACACGTTATGATTCCCAACATTGGTCATACGGTGGATGTTATGAAGGACCAAGTGGTCAGATGTTTCTTGCCTATGGAATCTTGCTCGGGTGTTACCCATATGCAACGAGCATTCCTGCGCAAAATATCACTATTGGTAGTTATGGAGCGTTGGGCACCAATGGGGTTAAATATCTTGCTTTGCCTGATAATCAAGATGTAGACGTAACACCTTATGTAGCTGGGGTGAAATATTATTCATTCAGCCTTGGTCAGCCGCAGAAATACCATTCATATTTCGACCTGTATGTTCAACAAGCAAATCCGGGCTATAGCCTTATATTCTACAATCCAACCAATGATGTAGGTCACGCTTTCTGGCGATTTCGCACAGATGCGCCAGTTGATGCGCTACAAAATATCTCCACCAGTTTGACTCAATTCCTTGGCACCAATTGGGGGTTTTATCCAATGAACGGTCTTTTTACCGTTCCGGGTGTTTTGCAAAACGATAGCTCTCATTCGTACAATATAAAGAGGAGTTTTTATATCGGTTTTCCTGATTTGATTCAAGGGCTCATATTCACTCGTGGACTATTGAATGCACCACCGATTTACTCATTGACAGGCTACAATTGCGTCAGCGCGGCCAGAGATGCAGGTTTCACGGCCGATATTTTTGGGCTTCCGTGGGATATGACGCCACAAAATTTTGGCGTAACGCTTATTCAAATGTATCCAGGCCCTGGTCTAAACATTGGCCCTTTCATCGACAATAATGACATTTTTTATTCATCTACACCATATTAGTACCACACTTTACATGTGAAAATGCCGTGAAATCTGATTCCAAGCTTAACGAGATTTTCTCAGTAATAAAAAGCGGTATTATTGGCGCGTTGGTACTAAACGGCATTTGCATTATTTTGTTTTTCATTGGCTTTGCAGTAAGGGGGTCGTTTGTTTCCTATCTTTATTCAAGAACGCTCGCAAAATGCCCGCTCGAAGGGCTTTTTATTGCCATCAGCGGCATCGGCTTTATTATCGGCCTTGTTATGAAACGGCGATTTCCAAGAATTCAACGAGGAATTGCTCCTCTAGCCGGTGTAGCGATTCCATTGGTTATCGGCGCATGGCTGCTTCATGCCTATGCCATTCGCGTCTCCGTCCCCCATACTATGAAATTGTCGGATTGCACCAATAGCACGGTGAGTATTCATCTCGAAGTCCCGAAAGGCCATGCGTATCACCTTGAGCTGAATACGCCAGAAGTGCAGGCAAAACCGGACGGCACTGTAAGTTCGACCTATAAATTTTCAGGTCACATTCGCATTTCAAGCGGTGCTTCTTTGATCGCTGATTTGCCAATCGGTTCTGACAAAGCATGGTTGACCGCATCCGGTTTTGTTTTGACGGGTGCGGGTTTGCAGAATACTGCTGTGCCGGCGGTGGGCCAATTCATCCAGCCACAAAAAAACTATGACATTCAAATTACGCTAAATCCACCTCCACCACCTTTGACCTCTGTCTGGCTGTATTGGCTGCAATCAAGAATAGACATGGAAAGATGAACCGACTATCAAGGCGTGAGCGTGTGGGTTAAAACAATTGGTCTAGTCTTGATTTTATGCATCACCAACCAAAAATGAAATGAAAGCGACTATGAGACATCTGATATATTCCGCATATTTGGGGTTCGTTATTGTGGCCTGTGGCTTGACATCAGTCTTTGCAAAAGACGCTCCCACCTCAGCCGAGCAACTGCGAAGTGATCTCGAATCCGCACTTAAAGCCAAGGATACGAATGCTATCATATCACTTTTCAATTCGGAGGGAGGGGCGAATGACTGGAGAGAATCGGCGGGCATGAGAGAGATGATGATTACATTGCAAACACATGCCATGCTGCAAACCAATGTTGCAGATGTCAAACTATTGCCTTTGCCAGCAAATTTTCAGCCGGCTCAGACGAATGAGGGGAATGGCCTTCGCAGCAGGTACAATGTCGGGGTTGTTGGAATAATTGATGTAGAAAGCCAAAACGCTAGCTTGGAGCAGTTGCCATACGGTAAGCAGGGCGATATTTTTTACATTGCTGGAACCATTCTTGAAAAAATCCCCGGAAAACTTCTTAACGTCACGGTGTCGGCAGGCCCTAATTCTGACTTGTTAACTTTTACCGGCTCTTGGGTGTATGTAACGGGCGGAAAAGAAATCAAAGTGAACATTAGTGACACAACCAACCGTTTCAAAATGTGTTGGGGTGATTACATCAAGTCCTGCACCATTCAAAGAACTTCCACCAATTCATTAAACGAACCTGGATTTGCGGGCTGGTTTTACTTTCAAATTTTAGAGGATGGAAAAAACATTTTTGAGTCCTCTCAAATGACAAACGAGGATCCGGTGATTTACGAAAGGAAATAAAATTGCCATACTACGTGACAGCCTGACTGTCACCGGATGACCACCTGTTCACCTTGAGGATTTCGCAGCAAATGGATGAATTTCCATTCATTGCACTCGGATTGAGGTCAGAGGCATGAACCGGGAAACAGGACGGCACATCCACGTTTGAGCCTACCCGTTCAAGTGCTCCCCGGCTTCCGGCTGGCCAAGAGTAATAAAACTTCAATTATCTTACACATGGATAATCCCCCGGATTGAGCGTTGCCCGGAGCAGGTTGGGTGAATCAGGAAGCCGAAAATGTCATGCGCTTGGCCATTTCTGCCGAGTGCGTATCCCGCAGATGCCCATACGTTCTGGCCACCAGCACACCACCGTCTTTGTGGCCCACCCATGCAGCTATCGTTTTGAAGTCCACCCCGGCCTCGATTGCCTGTGAAACGAAAAAATGGCGGAACAGGTGGTGGTGAAAATGTGGCAGCTTGGCTTTCTTGCAGGCACTGCCGACGGACTTCTTTGCAGAGGCAATGGAGATCAAACGCTGGTCGGGAGTGGTCTCTTTCTTTTGCTCGGCTTTAATCCGTTCCAGCAGTGAGCGCAAAGCCGGAAAGAGCGGGACTGTTCGGGCTTCGTGGTTTTTGGTGCCCTTGAGACCCCCGGTGACTGCGAACTGGTTACGCTCAAAATCAATATCAGCCCAAGTCAAAGCCGTAGCTTCAGACAGGCGCATTCCAGAATAGGCCAGCAGTTCAATCAGATTGGCACCAGCACCAGCCCGGCGACCGGAGGCACGTATCGTTGCGAGCAGCAAGGCAAAATCTTCTTTGGTGGGGATGGTAATTTTGCGTTTGGGGAGCTTTCGGCGTTTGATTGTCAGTGCCGGATTTTCCAGCAACAATCCTTCTTTGACGGCAAAATTGAGGACTGCAATCAATTGTGTGCGGTCATGGTTAAACGTCGAAGCACTGATGCTGGCTCCCCGGTTCTTTTCCCATTCTTGGCAATGCGCGGTGGTGATATTGCGAACTGGCAGAATTCCAAAGTGCTTTTCGAGTTGTTTGATGCAACAAGCTGCGGACTTGGCCGAACTCGGTTTGAGCCGGGTTTTGGTCAAATCAAGCCAGTCCTTTGCCAGTTCTATGAAAGTAGTGCCACGGTCACGGGTGAAATTTCCAAATCGGCCAATTTTAAGGCGAAACGTGGAAAGCTTTCTTTCGGCAAGTTGCCTGTCTGTGGTTTTTAACGATTTGCGGAACTGTTTTCCCTGCCGTTTGACCAGAGCATAATACCTGCCGGTGTCGGAATGCCTATACAGGCATTCCGCAACCCATTTGAAAATGGGTGTGCCATTGACAGGGGCACTGGCTTTGACGGGCTGAGTCAGCATTTTAGCACAATACGAGGTGGCAAAATTTCGTATAATTTCAGGTTGGTCTGATTTTCACTTGGCTATCCAGCCCAGGAATCATGCAGATCATGCACATCATGCAACCACTGGTGAGGCTGCTGCATGATAGGCATGATGGGCATGATAGGAGTGACAGAAGGCTGTCCATCTTTTTTCAGTGGGATGGGATGGAGGGCTTACCCTGAATCCAGTCAGGACAAGTCAGGGCAAGCCCCGGCATCATGCAGATCATGCGATCATGTTGCCCCACCTCCTTGCAGGTCTGGTGGCATAGGGGTGTCCAATTCCGCCTTTTTGAAGACGTACCGGCGAGCATGGCCCTGTCCTTGGAGCATAAAAATATAATCACCAATGAACCGGCGGTCATATCGTTTCAGGATACGTGAGAAAGCCGTGTTCACTTTTTTGTCCAGTTCACCCTCGCTGCCAAGGAGTGATTCAAAAGCACCAGTCTGCCGAGCAAAAGCAACCAGTTCCTTGAACTCGTACATTGTCATGGGCGTGCCCAAGGGCAGTGCATTGACCATTTTACGCATATCTGAACCATCACGGTCTGCGTCAACATCAACCAGCGGCGTTTCCACTGGCGACCGATAACCGGCGTGTTCGACGATTGCAGCAATGGTTTTCGTCCACTCAGGAAAGCTGGAATGCGTCTTTGATCCCCGTGGCCGACCATCAGCGTCCCACGCTTTAATCAAAGTCCAAACTGCACTGAGAATATCACCTCGTTTTTCAAGCAAATAAGGAACATCCAAAGAGCGATTGAACTGTCGCGCCTCAGCACGTTCCTCACGCATGAACAGCGTCACGAACAAGGAGCGCCGACGCATATCCGGTGATACAGTGCAGGCGTTGCCGGTGGCAAAAACCACAGTACTTTTCTCGCCACTGAAGCTTTTATTGGAACCCAAGATACGGTCTGACCAAACAGTACTTGTAAGGAAGGCTTCAAGACTGGCACTGTCCAGATGTTCTTTGATGTTGTCGAGAATGATGCAGTTGCGCCCCTGCATGACCGCACCCAGTAATGCCTTCCTCAATTCCTCGTCGTTGCCGGGTTTTACACCAGCCTCAAATTTACCCAGGATTGGAACTACAATCACCTTGGCGACCAAAGTTTTGCCAGCGCCTTCTGCATTGGCCAAGATGATGAAACAGGGAACGAGTGTTCCATTTGGCAGCAGGCCGTAGGCACACAGCGTCAACATGCCAGAAACAACCACAGCCATTGAACGGCCACCATCATCAGGAAAACAAAACTCGGCCAATAAATCACCCAGAATTGCTTTGGCTTCTGCCAGTGACATTTCTTTGGGATAATCCAATCCGGGTGTTTCAAACGTAAAAGTCTGACTTTCGGCATCGTAACCAATGGGCAGCAATTCAATGGCACCTGATTTTCTGAGCACGGGCAGGCGCACTGGATTTAATTTGCGGATTGGGCGCAAATGATTCAAAAAGTACTCAGAGGACAAGGTGGTGGTGGCGTCTGTTACAGACATGCTTTTTCGTACCCTCATCGTTGGGCTGTCTTCGGATTCTACCCAAGCAAAGCAGACAGCGTATTTTTCAGACCAAGTGCGAAAGCTGTCTGGTGACATTAGTTTGAGAGTTTGCGTCAAATGGTTCAGCGTGAAGGGAACACCATTGCGATTATAGATTTCCGCTTCCACCAGTGCCCGTCCCATGTCTGACGCGAACTCCGACATGAGGCGGTTTGCCGCACTTGGCAGTTGCACGTAAATACGACCGTCCTTGGCAATTTCCTGCACGGCGACCCCTTCATAAGCTGAATTTGCCTCAATACTATCTGGCTCGTTGCCTGTGTTCCCCACTATTTCTTTAATTGGCTGTATGGCAGTTTGAATGTCGTCCCATTTCGCACCAGCGCGAATCCAATCGTTGAGGTCCTTGTGCTCGGTTGGTATTTGCACATGGAACACTTCTCCCTGCGCTGCCTTTACAATTCGGGAAAGCCATTGCTTTCCAGCCTTGTCATTTTGGCCAAATGCAACAATTTTGGCGTCGGGAAGGCAGCATCGCTGAATGATTTTGCCGTTCATAGCACCACGAGTAATCACGAATCCAATTTCCAGCGCCTCGTCATTCGGCCAGCCGAGTAAATCGAGCAAGCTCAAGGCGTCCCATTGACTTTCAAAAGCCGCAATGAGTTTTTTGGTCAGCGGATCGTTTATCAACAGTGGAAACATTGCTATTTTCAGATGTTCAAACGACGTTACAAACCAGTTTCCTTTCTCTGCCAGCGGACGGTGATGACAACCAATCACCTGACCGCTAAACGTCGTAATCGGAAATGCAATTCTGCCATTCCAGAGGCCAATCAATCCGCGCTCCTTGATTTTTTTACAAGAACCAACCTGATAACCCCTCCACTCCGCAAGTCGTTGAAGATGCCCGTCGGTGAGGGCATCCACGCATTTTTGCCACTCAGGACAGATTTTTGGAGTCGGTGCAGGTGTAGCAGTCGGAATGGGAGCCGGGGCTTCACCGTTTGATTCAGGATTTAAGTTCATATCGTTAACGTCGGTATTCATTTTCTTTGCTGGTTAATTGGTAGTGGTTTCTGTCAGAAATTTTTCGATTGATGCCCGGCTGAATATCCAGCGGCGGGATGCTTTGGAGGGATGAAGCAGACCCCGTTTTACCAGTCTGCGGATTGTGCGTTTGCTGTACCCGGTAACTTGTGCTGCTTCTGTCAATGTGTAAGCCAGCGGCAGCAGCAGTTTGGGTTCTTTTTTTATAGTGCCTGCAAATGTGCAGACCTCTTGAGCATTACGAATTTGGATCATAAAGTCGGTGGGTGCTGACTGGCAGAAACAGTCAGCACCCGTGGTTTCATTTAGAAGATTTCAGGCTTGTCAGGGAACAGAGCGTCGAGGTCTTCTTCTCGACCGGGTTGTCCGTTTGCTGCTTGGAATCTAATTTTTCTTGCGCCTCCCAGATTTCATCCCTCAAAACGATCAAAGTGGGATCCAGCATGTAATCTTGCCACCCTTCGATTGCAGACAGTCCCATTTCCAACAGGAATGGATCAGCGTCCCTTCCTTTCTGTTCGATTTCTTCGGCAACAGAAGAAAAGAAGATGCAAAATTCTGCCTTCATTTTTAACCGCTCGGTTGAATTCCAACGCCAATATTCTCCCGGCCATATCTGCTCAAGGCAGTCGCAAATGTATTGGGCATCAATTTCATCTGGCAGCCGGATTTGATGCGTTCGAGTGTTGGTTGTTTTTATTTCCCTGCTACCCTCTGCTGGTGGAATGATGGGGGCAGACTTTGCCTCGTTCATGGTGGATTGCTGTCCTGTCTTAACGCTAGGGTCTGCCTCCGACGAGGAAGCGCCCAAGTGTTCCGTCTTTGCCAAGCTACCTGTTTTTTGGTTGGGACAGGTGATTTCACCATCCTCTGGTGTTGCCGTGGCAGCACCGTGCTTTGCTATCATAAGGAGGTCGGCGGCCAATTTGGGGTCAAGTTCCGAGCCAGTGTCATTTTGAATTTTATCTTTCATAGTCTTATTTTTCCATTTCACATTTCTGTTCCTGCACGGGTTGCACATTTTGTGTCCTGCGTGCGTATTAAATGGCGATTGGGAAATCGGAAGGTTTTTTGAAAATCTAAAATGTTAGAAAACACTTGTAAAACTAGGCAAAAACCAACAATGTAATGCATAAAATCCTCATGCTAATGAAATGCCTATTTTGCACTTCGATAAAAACGAAGAAAAACGGGAAATGGAAAAGCGTAAAAGCTGGCCAGTGCCAGCAATACGTGTGTAAAGAGTGTCACCGCAACTGGTCAGTGCCGTTGAGGGCTGATCCTCCTATAATGTGGAGGCTCAAATGGCGGGTCGCACAGGCAATAGCATTGTACGCTATCGGCCTGACGAGAGCTGAAATTAAGAAACGAATCAAGGTTGCCTCTGGAACAGTGCGTCGAAACTTGGAGTGGTTTGCTGATGTTGAACAGGAGCATTGGGACGAATTAAAGTCGTTCATCTTGCGTTACTTTCAAACTGTTCACAAAACTGAAATGGATGATTTGAAAATTCATATTTACGCAAGAGTTGACGGACTTTCACTCCAAGAAAGAAGGTGGGATAATCAACAAAAAGCGAAGGCGCGCTCAAAGGCAGAAACGGCAGAATTGGTGCGCCGCATCAATACCATTTTGCACACGAAAGACCGTCGGTGATGCGCCATCAACGATAATCCGAAAAGTGTAACCCCATTGCAAACCTAGTGGCCTCGGTTGGCCCCGGTTGGACGCGAGCAATCCGGGGAAAGATCGCATCGGGCTTGCCATTTGGATTGACAGTGAAGCCGGCAAAGCAAAGAATAATGAGGGTATTCAAAGCCAATGTAGCTCAGCGGTAGAGCAACGGTTTCGTAAACCGTCGGTCGCCGGTTCAATCCCGGCCATTGGCTCCATTTTCGCAACGCCGCTCGACAAAATTCCCCCCGCCCGCCATTCTCCGGCAATGGCATTTGAATCGGATTCACCGCTCGACTCGCTCTGGAAGGAATACGGCGGGGTATTTCAGGCCTGGGACGACCTGACGCTCGCGCGCTGGCTGGCGCAGACGCTCGGCCAGATCGAAGGCCGGGCCTGGCGACTTTCGCATCCGCTCGTCGGCGCGTACCGGCTGGTGGCGCAATTGGCGCACGACCGGCAGGTCTGGCTCAAGCGGCTGGCCACGCCGCCGGCGGCTTACATGGAATCGCCGTGCTGTCGCGCGCCGTTTTTGCCCCTGCTCACGCGCGACGTGCGCGAGTCGGGGTTGATCTGCCAGCATTGCAACGAAACGCTCGTGCCGTTCGATGAAATTCCCGCCGAGGT
>Ga0182017_10002436_pt1 | contig 14115 bp, 12 predicted proteins | sample 712E3DmetaG_FD_120492 | JGI IMG/M metagenome (GOLD analysis project Ga0182017, IMG submission 120492) | Permafrost microbial communities from Stordalen Mire, Sweden - 712E3D metaG | ecosystem: Environmental > Terrestrial > Soil > Wetlands > Permafrost | place: Sweden: Stordalen | collected... | reverse complement strand
CTTTTATACATTGCTATACATTACAGTGGATGCTTAAAATTAATAAATATTTTTATTTGAAAATCTAACATTTTAATTATTTTTAACCAAATATTATTATATTTGTGTGAAACCTAAACCTATTTTATTATGAAAAAATTTATTTTACCTGTTTGTGTTATTGCTGCATTTATAATGAGTTCATGCAGCCAACGAATAATTGATTTCACTGTTATAAGTTCAAAAAACGTAACATTGCGTTTGCCTGACGATGGCAAAGGGAAAAAAGTTGAAGGGAAAGATATGGTATTTTGCGCTCCTTACTGTGGAATGCCCAATCTGAAACAAGCAGTTGACAGAGCTATAGAAAGCGCTGGTCCTGGATTCGATGCTCTTATTGATGGCGTTGTATTCAACAAAATGGAACTCTTTACTTCAGGTTATGTAGTAACTGGTACACCTATTAAAACTGGAAAACTAAAAGCATCTGAATAAAAAAAAAAAACCAGACTTAGTCTGGTTTTTTTTTGTCTAAAATGTTTTATAGCAATTTAAAATCTCATCATACCCTAATTTTATTTCAATAAATTCCGAATATCCCAGATTTTAATTGTTTTATCAGAACTTGATGTTGCCAAATACTTACTGTCAGGAGAAAATGCTGCTGAAAGAACAGTCTCGTTATGCCCCTTAAGTACTGCAATCTCAGAAAAACTTTCAATACTCCATATTTTTATTGTCTTATCTAAACTTGTACTTGCAAAATATTTTCCGTTACCCGACAGACACAAAGAGGTTACTCCATCACTATGTGCTTCAATAGATTTGATTAATTTTCCGTTATTCAAATCCCACACTTTAATTGTTTTATCTAAACTCCCGGATACAAGGTACTTCCCATCAATGGTAACAAAAAAGCAATAAACCCAATCTTTATGTCCGGCCAAAGTACGAATCAGATTGCCATTTGTAATATCCCAAATCTTAATGGTATTGCTATGATTTGCCGATGCAACACAACTATCATCCGCAATAATTCTGGCATAATCGGTCCATTCAGATTCCGGAAATATTCTTTCTTTTTTTAATTTTTTGGTTTTCCATAGTATTAAGGTATTGTCTCTCCAGCTGGAAGTAATTATCAATTCGCCATTTTTTGAGAAATTAGCGCATTTTACAAACGATGTATGTGCATTTTTTCTTTTGCATAATTTTTTTAATTCAGGGAAATTATAAGTAAAAAAACTCTTGTACGTACTAATTGCAATCTCATTTCCTGATGGAGAAAAATCAATATCTGTTATCGAAGAATTGGAAATAGTAATTGCTTTTTCATTTGAAAAGTTTTTCTCAACATTCCAGACAATTATTGATGCATCCTGGCTACCAGAAAGCAAGTATTTGCCATCTTTTGAAAAAGCAACCACATTAACATTGCCGTTGTGCCCAACCAACGTAAATAAGTTTGTTTGGGAAAAACTTACGGAAAATGCAAGACTAAAAATTAGAACTGTTATTTTATTTCTTATCATTATCTAAATGTTTGTTTAAATTAATTAATTGTGTCCTTAAGATGGCATTGCACTTGTTCTTTTTAATTGTATTTCTTTTATTAACAATCGGAGTAACTTGTTTTACATTTCCAAAATAAAAATATGTAAAGAAAAACAAACCAGCTGCAGAAGAAGAATAAATTTCATCAACGAAATTAAAATATGTAAATGCACCGGCCAATGAAGCCAATGATAAACTTATCAGGCCCTTGACTGCTTTACCAGAATAAGCTTGCCCCGATCCCGGTAAAATAAAAGATAACGTTTTTGCAAATTTTAATTTTCTGATTTTTGGAATGTTTTTCTTTTGATACATTTCATCTACTTCCTTTATCAAATTATCTCTTAATTTTTCATCCTTAATTTCTGTTCTTTTTATAAATGAAATAAGATTTTTTTTGCTTTCATCCCAACTATTTAATTCATTTAAAATAAGGCTATATAAAAATACGCTGGCTTTCTCCAGTTCTGGAGTAGTATTAAGATTAAAAACCGGCAAAATTCGCGACTTTGCGAGCGAAAACTTCTCATTCATATAACATGCGAAAGCCTGTTCAAACAAAATTTGTGATTTAAATGTGTCATTCAGGCCATTGATATTACACCTGTTTAATAAATTGTCTATTAAAAGATAGTTACGCTCCGCCTTGTAGCAATAGCTTTTTTTTAACAAGGCATTTGCTTTAATGAATTCGTCTTCAGGATGTTCATAAATTATGCGTTCATAAGCAATACAAGCATCCGGATACAAGCCTAAGCTGAAAAGACTGTCAGCTTGTTTAATGCTTGATGCAAATAAATTATTTGAAAAAATTATCAATAGGAATCCTAAGTCCCACCATGATATTGTTATCAATTTCCTTGAGTTTTTCATTCTTAATTATTTGTACACAAAGAACACTGCCCCAAATATTTCCTAAATAAAAGAAACTAAAAAGAGTTGCAGATATTATAAACTGGGGATTTTTTGGTCCCAATTTAATATAAGTTTCAGTGCTAAGAGCACCTAAAGCTGCTACCCTGATAAATGCAGCCAAAGCCTGTCCGTTATTTCCCGCATAAGCCAGACCCAACCCCGGTACTATTGCAGATAATGAACCTGCAAAAAAGGGAGACTTTCTTTTAAGATGTTTCAATTTATAATAATATTCATTTTTTTGAAGTTGTTGCTCATTACTTAAAATGATATTATTGGTATTGAATAAGACGGACAAAGAATCAAATGATTTATAATCTCTATTGAGTAAAGACAAACCAGCAAGTTCAAATGATTTAAGCTGCTGTAACAAATCATTATTTTTGTCAAGCTGAACTTCTCTTAAATTATTATATGCATTAAAATAATCATGCTTTTCGATAAAGCAGATTTCTGAATAAAAAGTTGATTTTGGGTAAAACATTGACTCATCAGAAACTTTTGACAGGAATTTAATGGATTTGTCATAGTTGAGCCCTTTGAAATTTATAAAACCTAAGAAAAAGTTCAATGAATCCTTTTGGCCTTTATTCAGGTCTTTTTGATTCAGCAACTTGTCCCCATAAAAATCAATGTCAGCATGCTGCCCGTTCTGTCCAAGATACAATAAAAAGTCAAGTTCTTTCTCAAAATCAAAAGTTGAAGGTTGGGCAAAACAAGAAAATGAAAATAAAAGCGACATAAAATAGAGAAACAGCTTCATTACCATTTTTATTTTAACTTGTATTGTTCGGGATCATCAATAATTTTTCCTGACTTATTGATATATAATGGATGTGTATCAATTGCAGCAAGCCGGTTACAGCGCATAAGTCTGTATGAAGTCAATGCAATTCCTTTTATTAGTCCATACCTTTTTATAACGGCTTTACTGTAATTTGAACAGCTGATCTCGTATGGACATTCTGACATAATTTGGGGAGATATTATACTTTGATAAAAAAACATCAATCCCCCAAATGTTAAACTTACCGGATTGTATTTGATTATTTTTTTATCCGGTACAAAAAGGAATTTGGGACTATACTTAACTTCCTTTTTGCCAAAATTATGATATAATATTGTATCGAGATCAATGCCAATGTTTTGTGCGTTACAAGGTATTCCAATACTTAAAACAAATAAAAAAACAGCACATATTTTAATATAGGTATTTTTCATTTCCCTCAAAGATAATATTTTTTTGCTTTTATGTGAGCTCTTAGAAAACACCTGCTTGCATATATATTACCCGGCATTTTTTCACAATGAAGCAATTCAACTAAAAGAATCTTTTTAAGTTTTGTTTTTTTGATCAATTAAAAAATGCTGAATTAACTTCAAGAATAAGGAAAAACAGATACTACTGACTATTTTGCCAAAATAAAGGATTGTCAAAAATAATATGTATATAATCAATATTATTTTTTGAAGAAGCTCTCTTATATATCAAAATTCAATACCTATACATGCGCCAATATCTGTATAATTTAACTGGATACCAGAATTAGCCGGAGGCATTATATTAATAACACCAAGGCATTTAACAATAACGCTGCCCATCTGGAAATTTTGTCCAGCCTGAAGTCTGAGACTGGGTGATATACCAGAAAAATCCTCAAAACCCATAAAATTCAACAAAACCCCGCCACCCAGTACAAATTTACTTTCTTTACTATTCCCAAAATAAAGATTTACTATTGCACCTGGCGATAACCTGTAAAAATTGAAAGTATACCCCCCGCTCTCATTTTCGTAATATATAATCTTTGGAGCAATAGCAATATCGAAAATACCTGAAATATCGGTTCTGTCATTTATTTTATAAATTATACTTAAACTTCCATTGAGATTCAGGATGATATCGGAAAATCCCTGTGTCACTGTCACATCTCCTATTGTATTTTTAATATATTGGTTTACACCTGAGGGGTCAAAAAATGACATGCCTGCGGTAAGACCAACAAAAACTTTCCTGGTAGAATCAATCTGACAACTAACTTGGAATTGACTGAATGAAATTAAGACTGCAAGTAAAATGAGTTGAATTTTTTTCATAATACACTATATTTTAGATTTTTATCGCAAAATACAAATTATAAGTTTGATTACAAAAATTCAGCAGGAAATTTTGTTTTCAATATGCGTAATTACAATAAATATTTAAAATTTCAAAATTTGAATTCTAATGTTTTTTTCAGTTTTTCAACTATTTCATAAACTGCCGGACAAATAAAAGTATTATTTAAAGTTATATTTAATAACTGGTAAAATCTCCGTCTGTCAGTATGTGGATATTCGCGACAAGCTTTAGGCCTTTCGGAATATACCATACAATAGTTTTCATTATCAAGAAAAGGACAAGGCATTGATTTAAATATATAATCTGAATCTTCATCCATAATTAAGTATTTTTCAATAAAAACCGAAGATTTTATTTTCAAAAATTTTGAGAGTTTTTCAATATCTCTTTCAGCTATTCTTGGCCCAAGAGATCGGCAACAATTAGCACATGAAAGACAATTTATTTTTGTGAAAACTTCTTCATGGAGATGATGCACTGCTTTGTCAAGATCAGCGTAAGATTTCTTTTTAATTGATTTAAAAAATTTATTCGTTGAGGGCCTTGCAGTATCGGCATTTTTTTTTAAAACATATAAATCTATTTTATTTGATTGTTTAATCATACTGCTCTTTAAGTATGCTAAATTAAATTCAAAACTCAAATGTATTAAACTTTCATTTTAAAAATACTCTCAATTTGCTCCTTATGATAAATATCAGTGCAAACTTCCTGTTGCAACTGCAAAAGAACAAGGTTTTAATGTAACTTATTAATTAATGAATACGTTAAAAAAATAATCGTTTTGAAATTATTGGTAACTAACAACAAGAAATACTTTTTCTTATATTGCAGTCATATTTAAAACTAAATAAAGTAATAGAGATTAGTGTTGATTTTCATAACTAAAATTCGGAGGTATTTATTGTATAATACTTTACAGAAAAACCAATATTTGAAAAATAAAATATAAAATAATTTGAAATAATATTTCTTTTTTCGCGTAATATTTAGTAACTTGTATTGGGCCGTATGATTGAACAAAATAGTGTAGATTACGTTTATAATTATTAAGAATATCAGGGGAAAATAAAATGAGACAATTAAAGATTACAAAGTCGATCACAAACAGAGACAGCGAATCACTTGAAAAATATTTAAGTGAAATTGCCAAGGAGGAGATGATCACTGTTGAGGAGGAAGTACAACTGGCACAAAAAATAAAGAAAGGTGATCAAAAAGCGCTTGAAAGACTTGTCAAAGCTAATCTGAGATTTGTGGTGTCAGTTGCCAAGCAATATCAGCACCAGGGATTAAGTCTTCCTGATTTAATTAATGAAGGCAATGTGGGGTTGATAAAAGCTGCGCAAAAATTTGATGAAACAAAAGGTTTCAAATTTATATCATATGCTGTATGGTGGATCAGACAATCTATTCTTCAGGCGATTGCGGAACAATCCAGGATAGTACGTTTACCTTTGAACAAAATTGGAACACTCAATAAAATCCATAAAGCATTTAACCAACTTGAGCAGGAATTTCAGCGTACGCCGCAATCTGATGAGATTTCAAAAGTAGTTGATATCCCGGAAGATAAAATTGCAAGTACACTTTCAATGTCCGGAAGGCCTGTTTCTGTTGATGCACCACTGGTTGAAGGAGAAGAAAGTTCTCTTCTTGATTTGATGGAAAATAAGGATTCACCAATGGCAGATATCGACCTGGTAACTGAATCATTAAAGAAAGAAATCCAGCGCACGCTTGCAACACTTTCAGAAAAAGAAAGATGTGTTATTGAAATGTTTTACGGTTTGGGTAAAAAAGAGATGTCGCTGGAAGAAATCGGACAGGAAATCGGACTGTCCCGCGAACGTACAAGACAAATTAAGGAAAATGCTTTGCGTCGTCTTCAAAAAAGCAGCAGAAATAAATTATTGAAATCATATTTAGGTTAAAATATAAATTAAATTGAATTTACAGGTAAAGCAGAAATTGGAAAATCCTTTTTCTGCTTTTTTTATAGCTTATTTTTATTTTGGTGTATTGAAAGTTCAAATATACTTGAACGAAATACGATAGCCACCACGCTGACGCTATAGCTTTAGCGTAGGCGCCAAAACACTAAAACACCAAATAACACCAAAACAAATTCATACATTAAGAATCTATACATCACGTCATAAATAATTTAATGAAAAACCGGATAAAATTTTTAAAGAAAGAATGTCATTCTAAAAAGTTAAAATAATAACATATTAAATTTAGTGGATTTTTGTGTTTTGGTGTTTTTGTGGCAATAAAATCTGCCAAAGCTTCAAATATAAATAAGCCTGATTTATTTGTCTGCAATAACTGAATAATTATTCTTTATTTCGCATTAAAAAAATTCAAAATTTTATTGCCATATTTGTGGCGTTTTTTTTAAACAATTGTTCTTATTTAAGTATCAACTAATCAATAAATTATTCAAAATAAATTTATGGAAAAATCAATTGCTATACTTTGTGCCGGTGGTCCGGCTCCCGGAATTAATACTGTTATCAGTTCTGTAACAAAAGTTTTTCTAAAAAACGGATATAAGGTTATTGGTGTACACGAAGGTTATAAAACTCTGTTTAATGGAGAACCAAACATCGAAATACTCGATTTCCAGCATGCTGACGGTATTTACAGCCGAGGTGGCTCTGCCCTTCGAATGAGCAGATATAAACCAAAAGATGAAGAATTCAAACCTGATTTTTTTGAAAAATATAATGTCAAATTATTGGTTACAATTGGTGGTGATGATACAGCTTCCACTGCAGCCCGCCTGACAAAATATTTACAATCAAAAAATTTACAGGTTGCCAACATTCATGTTCCTAAAACAATTGACAATGATCTTCCATTGCCTGAAGGTATCCCAACATTTGGGTATCATTCTGCAAAAGAAGAAGGCGTTCGACTGGCAACCACAATTTATGAAGATGCCCGTACTAGCGGAACATGGTTTGTTGTTGCGGCTATGGGTCGTGAAGCAGGACATTTGGCTTTTGGAATTGGTACTGCATGTCATTACCCGATGATTATCATTCCTGAAATGTTCAACAAGACAAAAGTAAGTTTTGAAAAAATTACCAATCTTATCATTTCTTCTATCCTTAAAAGAAATATTCTTGGTTTGGACTATGGTTGCGCAATAATTAGCGAAGGCGTATTTCATTTCATGAGTGATGAAGAAATTATTGCTTCTGGTATTCAATTTACTTATGATGAACATGGACACCCGGAATTAGGAAATGTCAGCAAGTCGCACATTTTTAATTTTCTGTTGCAAAAGGAATTAAAAATACTTGGTATTAAAGTTAAAAGCCGTCCAAATGAAATGGGATATGAACTCCGTTGCTGCCGCCCGGTTGCCTATGACCTTACTTATGCTACTCAACTTGGACTTGGAGTTTATACTTTATTTGCAGAAGGGAAAAGTGGTTGCATGGTAACTGTCGATCAGAATAACAATATTGCACCTTTATATTTAAAAGATGTGTCGGATGCAAAAGGCAAGATTATCCCCCGACTTGTTAATGTGCAATCAGGCAGGGTTCAATTGATATTCAATAATAATCTTCATTACATAACTCCCGCTGATTATGAAGCTGTTACGAAATATGTAAAAAAACCTGAAGATTATGATTTTAATAAAATTTTGAATTGGTAGTAAGTTGCTGGATACTGGATATTCCAAACATAAACAAAATATGTTTAAAATTGCATTATCTTGTATCTAGCATCTAATGTCATGTCATATGCAAACTTGCATTGAGAGATTGCTTCACTTCGTTCGCAATGACGCTATGAATAACGTCATTGCGAGGAGGTACGACGAAGCAATCTGCGTAATAATAAGCTTGACTTGACACTAGCATCGAGTATCTAGCATCTAGCATCTTGAAATAATTTCTATTATATTTACAACTCCGATGAATTAAATTTTCTAACATACCAATTGCAATTATGATTTTTCTTCAAACTACTACAATCCAGGTAACACGTGCTGAGAGTGTTATAGACATTATAATGAAAGCCGGATGGATTTTAATTCCAATTCTTTTAATGTCAATTATTGCTGTATATTTTATCATTGAACGTTTTACACTCATCAGTTCAGTTTCAGGAATTGATCATAAATTCATTGATGAAATATGCAAGCGGATCAGAAGTAAAGATTATTCCGGAGCAATTGATGCAGGTAATAAATATCAACATCCTATAGGACGAATAATTTCTACCAGTCTTACAAATCCAAAACTCCCGGTTACAGATATTGAACAAACAATGTCTGAAGAGGCTAAAAGCGAGGCTTTTCAATTAGAAAAGAATATGAGTTACATAGGCATAGTAGCAACTGTAGCACCTATGTTCGGATTTCTTGGTACTATCTTCGGGGTTATAAAAATCTTTTATAATATTTCTCTTTCTGATAATATCAGTATCGGAATCATAGCAAGCGGGTTGTATCAAAAAATGGTAAGCTCTGCATCCGGATTAACAGTAGGTATTATTGCATATACTGGATTTTATTACTTAAACAATATGATAGATAAATTCGTCCACAATATGGAGATTGCATTAACAAAGGTAGTAAGGGCCATTAAAGACGAAAAGGTTTAATTGTTTATTAGGTGATAGATGATATTATTTTCATGTTATGTTTGAAATAACGCATTAGATTGCTTCGTCGTATCTCCTCGCAATGACGCCATTAACAACGTCATTGCGAGCGGAGCGAAGCAATCTGAGTAAATAAACGCTTTACTCATCACTAGATACCGGATGCCAGTTGGTTGATTAGTTCAATTTAATATAGATAGTAATTTTAAAGAAACATTCATTTCACGGGATAAAATGAAAATTGACAGGAAACGGACCAGAACATCAGAAGTTTATACAGCATCATTGAACGACATTATGTTCTTTTTGCTTTTGTTTTTTCTGATAATTTCTACAATGGTAAATCCCTCGGTTATTAAACTTCTTCTACCCAAAGCATCAAATTCTGAACAAACGGTATCAAAACAAAATATCAATCTTACGGTTACAAAAGATCTTAAATATTATATTAATGATGAAGAAGTGACTTTTGACAGGATTGAGCCAAGACTAAAAAATTTAAAGGCCAGGGCAAAAGAAACCACTGTTATTCTTCGGGCCGACAACGTGATAACACTACAGCACGTAGTTGACATAATAGATATTGGCAACAAGCTCAAATTAAAAGTTATTCTCGCTACACGAAAAGACTAAGCTGAATTTTCAATATATTATTGAATCAGCTTATTGAGTATCTCTATCATATTCAAACAAAAAAATCATACATTAATTCTCATATTACTATTGATTGGTCAGAAAATTCGATAAGGAAATACTATCAATCGCAAATCCTTTAAAGAAATCAGTTGAATTAGAATATTTTGTTGAAATGAATTACAATATAAATAAAAAAGCAGAAAATAATAATAAAATATTTGTTACTTTATACGATATATAAACTCTACCAATGATAAAGAAAGCAGTTTTCTTAAATTACATTTTACGATATATACGATTGATTGTAATTGTTATTGTTATATTTTTTTCATTCACACAATGTGCTAAAGATATTAACAGGGAAAAACTATCTGATAATCAAAAGAATCCGAAACACTCGATATCATACGTACCTGCGCCGGAATTTATGTCGAATGATTCGATTATCAACCTCAAAGCAAATGTAAAAACTTACACCCTTTATATTAAAGCGAATGATACATTAGATTATTATTACACTATTAATGGTAATATGCCTGATAAAAACACTTTGAAATATGAATCTGTAAATGGAATCGTTTTAAAATCAGGAAACAATATTATTAAAATAATCGCTTATAACAAGTTATATAAAAGTTTGGTAACCGTAAGGAAGTTTATTATTTCAAATATTGATCCGGTAACCCTTTCAGGAATTATTAACAAAACCACCTATTCAAATCCGGTTACTATAGCCATTTCAAACTACAATAGCTTGGTACAATACACTGCAAAACTTAACGATACGATTGTGGACCTTACAACGTCATTAACCGTGAATGAACCGAACTTTTATAGTTTGAAAATTACCAGCATACTTGGTATTGATCAGCGTGTTGATACGTTTCTTTTTGTTATTGAGGATCCAAATATGTTCGATACAGAATGGGGACTCAGAACATGGGTTCCGGCAACCTTTAAAACAGATATGATAACATCTGAAACCGTCAATTCGATTTATCCTAAAACATTTAGCATCGGATTGAACTTACCGGTTGTATTAAAAACCACAGAAGCCGGAATTATCAAGCCATTGTATTTTTTAGTTACCAACTCACTAAACAGCAATACATATAATGTGAAAAGAGGCATTGGTTCAATGAACCTGCTTATAGGCAGTTCGGTCAGCACAATAAATCTGAATTGCGGTGGCAGCAATGTTTCACTTCCCATAACATGTGAAAGTACTATTTGGACCACCATGAGTGGAACCATAGGCAGCCAGAATGTCGGAAAAAATGCAAGGATCCATATTAATGGAAATCTTACGATACCTGCCGGAGATACACTTACAATAGAAGATGGCAGCATTGTTGCCGTTGATGAAGCTATTGATATAACCAACAATGGTCGTATTAAAATTGTTGGCACTCTGGCAAATCCTGTTGTATTTACATGTTATAATCCCGATGGATTTTGGGGTGGCTTTTTATCGAAAGGCACCGGCAACAGCATTGAAGTATCCTATGCAATTATGTGTCAAAGCGGCTACCATACCTCTGCTGAATATCAGTGGGGACATGCAAAACGTCAGGGGCTGTTTTATCTGAATGCAACAGATTTCAAGATTTCTAATAGTTATATGCTCGATCATATAGGTCAGGTATTTTACTCAATCAATGCTACTATGCAAATAGACAGTATATTGGTACAACGGGTAAAAACCGGAGGTCAGCTCAATACTTCTCAAATTTCTATTGATCACAGTGTATTCACCGATTTCCCTAACGATTACTATATTTTCCAGGATGAAGACAACGATGGACTTTACCTCGATTATTGTAATGCCACTGTAACAAATTCAACATTTATGTTTGCAACGGATGATGGTTTGGATTCAGGCGGCTCGGAAGGTGGTACTGTAACTGTTAACAATTGCTGGTTTGAAGCAAATTTCCATGAAGGACTGGCTTTGTCTAGTTCCGACCCCACGATTAAAATACACAATATAAATTATTGCACCGTAACCAATTGCGGACAGGGAATAGAGCTGGGTTACAGTTCTCCAAACCATACTGTAAATGTTGATAACTGCTATATTTTCAAAAACGGAATTGGGCTCAGGTATGGTGATAATTACACAATGAATATTCAAGGATTTATACATATTTCAAATACCCGTTCAGAGAACAACGTGGATAAAGATGTATGGAACATGGTAAGATCAATATGGATGGGCCGGCTCAATCACATGACATTTACAAATACTACTATATCCAAACCTTCTGAACAATATCCTGAATTGACCGTCATTACCACAGGAATAAAAACACTCAATCCTTAGCATGATCAACTTAAGTATAAAAACATTTCAAATGAAAAATAGCATTTTATTAGCAGCAGTCCTCTTGTATTTCTTTTCAATTAATTGCTTCAGCCAGACACTTCTCATCAACGAGTTTCAAGCCAGGAATTCTTCTACCATTAAAGATAATTACGGCGAATTTGAAGATTGGATTGAAATTGCCAATGTCAGCAGTCAAAGTATAAATCTCAACGGATACTATATTACCAATGATTTCGCAGATAAATTAAGATTCATGTTTTCTGGCAATTTGGTGATTCCTGCAGGAGGATTTATTTTATTATGGGCCGATAAAGAATTATCCCAGGGCAGCAATCATATTAATTTTAAGCTTTCGGGTGATGGAGGTCAGATTGCACTGATTTCATCTGGCTTAAACATAATTGACTCAGTTACCTATTCTAAGCAAAACATTGACATCTCTCAAGGCAGGGATACTTTGAATAATGCATGGAAATTTTACAAAACTCCTACACCAGGAAGCCGCAATTCAAAAGCATCATTTTATGGTGTTGCTGAAGACCCTGTTTTCAGTTTACTTTCAGGAATATATACTGGTTCTCAGCTAGTGACACTTTCAGCCGGCGCCTCTACTATTTATTATACTCTTGATAATTCAAGTCCGGGTGCAGGTTCAAACTTATATTCAGTACCTCTAACTGTAAATTCATCCAAGGTAATAAGGGCCTTAGCAATGCATCCGGGGTGGATAAACAGTAATATTGTAAGCCAGTCATATTTGCTCAATATTAATAATAGCTTGCCTGTACTGGATATAATCACAGATTCTTTGAACTTGTTCGGGAGCACAGGTATTTATACTAACTATAACTCGGATTGGGAAAAGTTTTGTCAAATCAAATATTTGGTTGGCGGAGCTTTGCAGGTTGAATCCAATGCAGGTTTAAAAATTCAGGGAGGCTCTTCAGTATATATGTCGAAGAAATCGTTCCGGCTCCTTTTTAAAGATGAATACGGAAACGGGAAAATTGACTATCCTTTTTTCGGAGCTAAGAACCTTGCTTCATTCAAAAGACTTGTTTTAAAAGCCGGGTACGATGACGATATCACCTATGAATCTTCGCAGGCAGGCACATTGCTTCGTGATGCAACTTCGATTGAGCTGTGGAAAGCCATTGGAGGTTTGCCCCAACTAAGCTCATATGCAGCCCTTTATCTGAACAACCAGTATTGGGGCATATATGATATCCGTGAAAGCATAGATGAACACTTTATTCAGGCGCATACAAATTATTCCGACTTTGATTTAATCAGAATGCTTAATGACAGTATTGAACTTAAGTATGGTTCAGAAACGAATTGGAATAATTGGTACGATTACGTTTCTATAACTGATTTTTCAGATAACTCAAAATACCAGCAAATAAAAACGATTATGGACATGGATCAGTTTATTTCATTAATGTCCTTTGTCCAATGTTCAGGATATTATTCCTGGTGCTATGGCGTTTCGTGGTATCGTGAAAATGTTTCTGATGGAATATGGAGGCCTTCAATTTGGGATACTGACAGATCTTATGGAAATTGCAGCTATGACGATTCTAAAAACCTTATATGGAATGGTTTTACCGAGACCAATGTTACCAGTGGAAGAGACCACTATCCTAACATGTTTCCACACCAGTTAATGGCAAACGCGGAATTTAAAAAACTTTATGTAAACAGGATTTGTGATTTATTAAATACTACTTTCAATTCTGATTCTGCAATTGCAGTTTTAGATTCTATTTATTCAATTGTTAAACCCGAAATACCCAGAGAGCTTGCACGCTGGAACCCTTCCAATACATTTTGGGAAGATAACGTGGAAAAGATAAGGGATTATCTGAGAAAAAGGCCTGATACAATAAGACGGCAAATGAAATCTTATTTTGGAATTTCCAATTACAATTCACTCACTCTCAATGTTCAGGGT
>Ga0182017_10002435_pt1 | contig 14117 bp, 11 predicted proteins | sample 712E3DmetaG_FD_120492 | JGI IMG/M metagenome (GOLD analysis project Ga0182017, IMG submission 120492) | Permafrost microbial communities from Stordalen Mire, Sweden - 712E3D metaG | ecosystem: Environmental > Terrestrial > Soil > Wetlands > Permafrost | place: Sweden: Stordalen | collected... | reverse complement strand
GCCGGTTGGGGCCGGGGGATCGGTACTGATCGCGGAACGGCTGGTCGTCGGTCGATCACCACGATCCTGTGGCCCGCCACGGACTGTTGCATCAGGATCAAATCGGCTGCATCGCGGAAGCGCGACGTTTGTCCTCGCAGGCGGCGTGTGGCAACAGACGACGCCGACAACAACCTCGGCGTCGTTTGTTGGGCGGATCGCGGCTCCGAGTCCTAGCGGGGTGCTGTGGACGGGATCATGAACGAGGTGGCTGAGCGGCAACCTGACTGAAGGGGACACTTCTCGCAAGCGGGCAGTTTCGGAGTGCAGATGATTGCTGCGAGGTCCAGCCAAGAGTGAAAGTAGGCTCGTGAACGCCTGCCCATGGAGGTGGCCACGTGCAACACGTGAGCGTTTCGGCGACTTTCGCCGACGACGCCGATGCCGAAGAATCTGGAAATCACGCGGGCAATCGTGACATCTACTGGCAGAGTCCCGAACCCAGATGCTCCAACCCTCACTGCGGCAAGGACATAGGGACCCGCGCCGGGCAGATCCTCGGCGTTGTCTAGCCAATCAGCGCGAGAAGAGGCGGCCCGTGCAAACTCGAGGATGCGCCGAGACCTCCATCTGAGGCCCAGCGGCTTCAAGGCCGCCTCCGCTTGCACCGGATCCGCATCTGCCAGGGATGCAAGAGTCGGGAACCTGGCGAAGAAATCGTCCCAGACTCTGGCGACCTGCCCAGCTTGAGTTCGAACTAGCATGAGCTCAGTTATGGCGAGCCTGTAGGGATCAGTCTCGCGCCGCCACGGGAAGGTCCTCAACGAGCGCCGCGCCCATGACAGGAGGCGCCGTGCATCCTCTCCATGAAACTCGTTAGGCAGGGTGCCATTGGATGTCTGGATGCCTTGATGTCTTTCTGGCATCTCGATATCCTCAACTCGATGCGGCAGATACTACCAGGCGCTCGGAAGGTCCCTATAGGGTTCGCCGAGGATCAGTATGAGTGGCTGCGTTTGGAGGCCTTCCGTCGCCGAGTCCCGATGGCGCAAGTCGTCCGCGAAGCCGTGGAAGAGCACCGGCAACGCCTGGATCCGCAGTTGACGCTGCCGCTGTCGGATCGGTCGCGATGAAGGTCATGCCGGCAGTCTGGCCCGCGCCGGCGCCCGTCCGGTCGTCGGCAGTGCGGCAAGAAACACGACGGCCAGTTGCGCGAGCGAACCGGGGTCCATATCTCAAGCCGCCGAACCGCTATGCGCATGTGGATGTTGCAGACATCCAGGCGGTTCGAGCCTGGGTCGCAAAAGCCTCGGCCCCTACAGCGATTGACCTGTTCTGCGGCGCCGGCGGCCTGAGTCTTGGCCTCAAAGATGCCGGGTTCTCGATCTTGGTTGGCGCCGACTCGGATGCCGCCTCCGTGGAAACGCACGTGGCCAACTTGGGGGGATTGGGATACTGCGGTGATCTGGCTGACCACAAAGCGTTCCTGAGCAAGGTGCGTTCGTGGGGCATCGATCGTGTCGATTTGGTCGCCGGCGGAGTTCCATGCCAGCCATTCTCCAGAGCTGGCAGATCCAAGATCCGGAGCCTTGTTGATGAGGGTCGGAGACCGCGATTGGACCCACGGGCCAGCCTGTGGCAGAGCTTTGTGGAGATCGTCAAAGGGCTCCGGCCGCGAGCAGTGTTGCTCGAGAATGTCCCCGACCTGACTGTCTGGAACGACGGCGCTGTCCTGGCCAGTATCTATGAGGCGTTGACCAGGCTTGGCTATCAGACAGACGCCATGCTACTAAACGCCTTCGACTTCGGAGTCCCCCAGCACCGATCACGGCTTCTGGTCGTAGCAACTCGTCCCGGCATGCAGTTTCGATGGCCGCGACCCTCGGCCAAGACTACGGTCAGAGATGCCATTTCTGATCTTCCGATTGTCGCGCCGGCCCATCTTCAAGATCGAATTCGCTACGCTGGCCCGCTGACAGGTTTGCAACGCCGGTTGCGCCAGGGAGTCCAGGAAGCCGATTCCGGATGGATCTACGACCACGTGACGAGGGACGTGAGACCTGACGACGCCGAGGCATTCTCCCTGATGCCAGAAGGTGGGATCTACTCGGACCTTCCGGCAAGGCTGCAGCGATACCGGGCTGATATATTCGATGACAAATACAAGCGCCTCTCATGGGACGGTCTGAGCCGTTCGATCACGGCTCACGTGGCCAAGGATGGCTACTGGTATATCCACCCTGCGCAGGATCGGACCCTGTCAGTCAGGGAGACAGCCCGGATCCAGACGTTCCCGGATTGGTTCCGTTTCGCCGGCCATCGGACGTCACAGTTCCGCCAGATTGGCAACGCTGTCCCACCCCTGTTGGCCGCAGAAGTCGGCCGCGAGCTGATCGCGGTTCTTGCGGTCCCGGCCCGGCGCGGCCGGCCCCCAGGGCCATCCTCGACTTTCAGAGTCGCCTTACTCAATTGGCATTCATCCCACGGGCGCGAACTGCCATGGCGCCAATCCAGGAATGCTTGGGCAGTGCTGGCGGCCGAAAGGTGCATGCGTCGAGCCAATCCTGGCCGGGTGGCCGCGGCCTGGGATCGGCTCCTGCAAGTTGCTCCGACACCTCGAGCGTTCTTGGATCACACCTCAAACGCGCGCGGGGGAGACGAGGTGCTTGGAACGCTTCGCGCAATCGATGATCTGTCCGTCATTGCGGATGAGGTGGTGAAAACCCACGACGGCTTTGTTCCGGCGACGGAGGCCGACCTGCTTTCTCTCCCGCGGGTCGGCGTCTACCTCGCCTCGACCGTGTTGGTCTACGGTCACCAGCTGACTGCGGCCACTCTGGACCGCTCCACAGCAAGAGTCGCAAGACGGATCAGGGGCGGTCAACATCAAGCTGGGAACTGGCAAGCGCGGTTGGACCTGGAGAAGCTCGCCGGTCACGATGGCCCCGATGCAGCCTTCAACGCGGCGATCTCAGATTTGGCGAACCTTGTCTGTCGCGCTGCGGATCCACAGTGCGGAGCTTGCCCTGTCCGTGCACACTGCGCCGTCGGCAGGCAGTTCGTCTCCGGGTAACTCGTGCAGCCATGTGGACGGCTTGGCTGCAAAGGGGATCAGATGGGTCCGTCGGCCGCGAAGCCAAGCTCTTGCGCGTTCTCCAGGATCCGGACTGCTTGAGTCGCCTGCTTTCGGCTTGGTAAACGGCCCTGTCGTGCAAGATTGCCCAGACTGTAAGCAATAGATCGCTGCCAGCTTTGAAGGTTGTTCGTCTCTTTGGCCCAGTGCGACAACTGGAGCCAGGTGCTGGCAGGTATGGCGGCGACACGGCTGATCAGTTCTCGCTCTGCCGGGTCCGGGTCGTCAATCGTCCCGTTCGTTCTTGCTTCCCCAAGCTTGAGAGAGATCAGCTGTGATTTCGGTATCCGGCCCACGGCAGCTACAACCAGTGCGCTAACTGCCTCCCAGCACTCCTTCCGCTTGCACCATTCCGTGATGTTGCCGCCTCTGGGCGGCCGGATGATCACTTCGCGGACTGCAATCGCTGTTTCCTTCAGGACATCTGCGAGCTCGGGTGACAGCCTCTGCTGCCGCCATATACGGTCGAGATCCAGACATTGAGCCGTGGCTCGGCTCAAGTAAGCCATCGTGTAGGTCACGATGTTCGCCTGATATCCGCCCAAAGCCAATGACTGCACGACCTTGTATGTCTGCCGGAAGAGAATCGCCTTGGCGATGAGCTGCTGGAAGTAGTCCTGCGTGACCTCAAAACGACCGCGTTCACCGAGTCTGACACTGAACTGTCGGAAGTTCTTTTCGCCGCCGAGGCTAACGGTGTGCGGAAGACAGGCCCAAGAGTTCTCAAACTTCGCGAGATCCGTCTTGGTGAACTTCTGCGAAGAGGGGTGAACGATCTTGAACTGCCTCTGTCGAGCGGGGGTCCCTTCGCGCGCGAGTTCATCCTGATACTGGCCGCGGGCACGCTCGTAGAACCAACGAGTCTGCCTCTGTGTCCCGTCCATCGGCGGCGCCCAGACCGTTCGCGAGAACTGCTCTATAGCGATATGGAATGGATCATTGGCCGAGAAGTCCGCTTCGCTCACGCGGTTCTGAGTGTTCGCGGACCGGGTGATCTGCGGGACGAAGGTGTCAAGTAGGTCTGGATCAACGACGGTTATCTTCGCGGCCACGGCCAGTGCAGAAAGATCAGCTCTGTCCCGGCGAGCCGCGGAATGGATCAACGCGGTGGTCTGGCCGCCATTCACGACTTGCATGTCAGTGAGCGCGACTATTCCGCCGCCGCCTCGGTCGAGCTGAAGACTCGAAGCCGTGATCGAAATCCCGTTGTTGAACGCGAGGAAGTGGCTCGGCTCCTGCCGGATGGTGTCCCGTATCGCCTGGTTGATCTTCCCTTTGGTCTGCAGGAAAGACCGGACATTCCTCTCCAGGAGTCTTGGGCCGTAGCGGTCGTAGATGTCGGCCAGCACTTGGCCGGGGACCACTGCAAGGTAGGCAGAGTATTCGCCGCCGCCGTCACTGGCTTTCACGCAAGGGAGTGGCTGCCCGCACAACTCCACGAAGTCGACCGAGATGGGCTCTCGCGTCTTCCCGGATGACAGTGCCCGATGGATCCGCCGGATGTCCCAGACGTGGGACGAGACGCGCATCGACCCTTCGAGGCCCGTTGGGATTTGCTCGACAGTGGTAAGCCCGTCCGTGAGGAAGAACAGCCGCAGCTCGAGAAGCTCCCCGGCATGTTGGTAGATGGTCTGCGCCATGTCGAATGCCGGGCAAGCCTCTTCCATAGAGAGGTGAAGGCCTGCTTGCGCCCGATTGAAGAACTCACGTAGTCTCTTGAGGCCCGTGTCAACGTCTGATCTGGGCACCGTGACGGGAGGCTCCGCCCCCGTATAGCGGGTTATGAAGAGGTCAAGAGTTGACTCCTCTTCGTCGAAGCTGTAGCCACTAACCTCGATCCCACGAGCCTGGTAGTAGCAGGCGTCGCCATCGTTCACCTCGCCCGCGTCGGTTAGCACCGAGATCATCCACTGGGTGAAGAGATCTGGTTGCAGCACGCCTTCTTCGTCAGCTTCCGCGCTCGTGAGAATCTGCTGATGAACGTCGACCGCACAGGCTGAGATCTCGTCGGCCGCCGTCATTGGAGTTCCTTGAGTGCGGCCTGGAACTGCGCAAGCTCCAAACGGTATGGCTCGCACGCGTCAATCGAGAGGTCATACGACACGGTGCCCAAGCCAACCGGCAGGACCGCCTCAGTTATCCGAGGAAACGCATCCCTCACCTGGTAGACCATCGTCTTGCGCACGGCGTAACCGATCGTTTCGTATGAGTCAGCTTGAGCCTGTAGGAAGCCGCTGGACAGCAGACGATCCTCGAAAGTGGCTGAGGCTTCTGGGTCGCGGACGATTCCCGTGCGAATACTGGCAATCAAGCCAACCAGGCTTTCTGGGCCACCTGGGCGCTCCTCGATGCCAACGACGGCTAACGCCAGGAATGTATCTGCGGCATCCAATTGGCGCTCGTTCGAGACCCGCACGGTCGCCGGTGCCAGTTGCCTTGACGACTTGACTTCCACGCACCAGCCCAATCCCTGGAAGTCCTGATTTGCCCCGAGCGGCCCTCGCCAGGCCAGGACGGCCCGGTGGACTCCGACCGCGGGCGCGATAACATCGCGAAGGCACCAAAGCTCCCCGTAGAGCCCTGCAGCGGCCTCGGCGGAGAGCCCGGCCGATCCTGCATGCTCCAGGAATCGATGCCAGGACTCCAAACGAGCAGCCAACGCGTCGGATGCCTGGTCCCCAGTTGCGGTCCCGCCGAGCACCGAGACAAGGTCGTCAGCCAGCTCGCCGAACAGCTCGTTGTCGTCTGGACTTGCCGGAGAGATCGATACGGTCAACGGCTTCTGATCGATCGGAAACGGTGCTTCAGATACCCTCAAGCCTCGTAACCGCACATCGCGCGCGAGGCTGGTGTGCGGTGGCTCATCAAAGCCCAAAGCAAGAACTCTTGATCCCGAAGGCCTCTCTACAGCCACGTAGACGTCCACGGGTGACTGGATGTTCACTCGTTGCCGAAGATGGCCAGAACCAGCGGCACCTCCCGACTCGAGCCGCGCCCACACCTCAGGTGGGATCATGCTCGTTCCTCCCATCCGAAATTGTGGGCCCAGTAAACCTCATTGACCACGTAGTCGATTGGAGCCTTCGAGCCCTGGCCGGAGAAGCTGATGGCGAAACCTACAAGTCGTTCATCTGCGTATTCGGACGCATCGATCACGTAGATGAGCATCAAAGCACGCTCCCTTGGGCGGACCGACCGAGCGGCCCAGCCAACCGGAACCGACGGCCGTGGAGTGTCCTTGGGGACTCGCCCGTCACCGGGCAGTTGCCGCTGTGCTTCCCAAGAAGCTATGGTCGCCGCGAGGGCGCGCTCCCTCTCCTTGTCGTCCAGGTCGAGGATCTCGTCACTGGGGCTGACGATCCGTCGGATCGAATAGTCCCGCACGGGGTTCTGATTGATTGGGCTACGCGTTACCGCTCCGATTTCAGCCGGGCCCACACGCGTAGCGTCTTTGTTGGCGACAGAGACGAGGACGACTGTCCACCTAGAAAGCTCTCCCAGACCCACGTGTGCTCGAACGAATGTCTCGATGATTCGGGAATTGGAACTGAGCGCCTGCTCGTGCGTGCGATAGCTGGCCAGGAATCGGATCACAGGGTCTGGACCGACTCCCCTCCAGATGAGTGAGGGCTTGTCGGTCGGCCGAGCGCCCAGGATGGGCGCGGCCTCGTCCAAACCTAGATCGCTTATCAGGTTCGCGGCCGCCTGAAAGTTGGCCTTCAAAGTCGACTCACGGAGACTGAAGATGGTCGTCTCGGGAGTCGAGTCGGTGTAGCAAACGGAGACCTTCTTCCCGCGCCTCATCTTCTGAGGAGCAGTCACTGTGAGTCCGTCGGGGCTCAGTCGAACCTTGAGTCCGAACTCGTCTGGAGTGGCTCCCGACGCCACCATCTCGTCGAAGAGCTGCATCAACTCCTCGTTGGCGTTGGTGATCTGGGCGAACCAGCCAATCAGCTCGTCGGTCGTGTAGAGGCGGCAGAGATCGGCGTATCCAGGTCGGTAGCCGAACCACCTTCCCATCTGCATGAGCGTGTCATACATCCGCGACGCCCTTAGGAAGTAGCTCACGCTCAGGCCTTCCAGGGTCAGGCCTCTGGACAGCTTGTCGCCACCCACGGCTATTACCGTCACGCCGGTGGCTGCGCTCTCGACGTACTCGAGGACATCCTTCGCTGTGCCATTAATCTGCTTCACAAGAATCCGGGCTGCGCTGGGCCACAGCTGTGCCTGGACATCGGCCCAGTTGAGCGGCTGCTCGTCGGGGAACGCGCGGGTAGTAGGAGCGAAGTCCCGCTCCCAAAGCGCGCGAAGCCGTGGCACAAGTTGGTCAGTCGACTCGCCGTCTCCGTATCGGAGGCGGCGTCGAAGATCGTCTGTCAGCTCCTTGAGCTGTTCAGAGATCTGGTTCTGAACCGCAGTGAACCTTGTGACATGCACCAACATTGAGTTGTGCACCGCGACCTGACCGCGCGCCGCTCGAGCCGCACTTGCAAGGAGGAAGGCATCAATAGCCTCGACCAGTGAGTCGGGTAAGTCACCTACTCGCAGCGTCTTCTTGTGGACTCCAGGAACCCAGTCTTCCGAATCGTCCACGGGACGCAGCACGGGCAGGCCAGGCGCGGCTTCGCCGGTTTCCGACACATCACGGCTCAACCCGAAGACCCGTTCGGGTCCAATGTAGTTGGACGGCGGCCGAAGGTTGACGATGAAGCTTCTTGGGAAGAGGCCCTCCCCGAACTCCGACGTGGATTCGTTCCACTGGCTGAGGATGTTGGCGAAGGGCGTCGCTGTATAGCCAATGTAGGCCCGCTTCTCAAATGCGATCAGGAACTTCCGGATCAACCCGTTGATCTTCGACGGGTCGTATTCCTCGATCGGCTGTCCATTCTCGTCCGTTGGAACGTCTGATCCCGGATCGGCTGTGTTTACCGAGGCATTGTCTGCCTCGTCGTCGATAACAAGCAGAGGGACGTCTCGAACAATCCGCCTCCCCGTAGTCGGGTCCTCTACCTGCCTGAGAGTGGTCGCCCAGTGGTGGAGGTTCTCGAGGATCGACTTGTTCTTCTTGACCACCAGCACAACGGGGTCGGACCCACCGATCATTACGTTCTGGGTCTGGGCGACGAGAAGGCTGAAGTCGCCGGCGTTCGCACTGCTGGTAAGCGAGTGAACAACCAGGTCTGGAGCCCCCGGCATGCTACCGACACCGAGCTTCGTGTTCTGTCGATCGACACGCAGCCGCTTCTGCGTGTCAAATCCCAGAAAGCCGTCATCGAGGCGGACCTGAGTCTGGCTGCGCAGGCTGTTGTGCAAGCCCGCGAGGATCACGATGAGTTTGTATCCGGAGTCGGCCGCTTTGTTGATTAGGCCGATGTAGGTCGAGGTCTTGCCCGACTGGACCCGTCCGACTACGAGCCCACGTCTATCCCATTCGCCACTCCGCCTGGGATCCTCAATGCGCCCGAGAATCTCGTCGGTTACCTCGTCCAGTCTGCGGACCACCTGCCGCGGCCAGTTGAGACGCTTCTCGAGATACTCCTCATAGCGATCCCAGAATGCCCAGTCTATCTCCGCCCGCTTCCCCGATAGCCATTCAACATGGCCCTTCGGATCGTCGAGTATTCCGCCCGAAGGAACCCAGACCAAACAGCGTTCCTCCAGAACTCGCACGAGCTCCGACTCCGTCGTATCGTCGCCAGGAAACAGGTTCCCCTTCACGGCGATGACCGCCGCCGCCACGCGACGGATCTGCTCCATCGTCGGGGCGTCCTCGAGACCGCCTAGGGCCATGCTTACGAGTCGCTCGTTCATTTGCCCGCCTGGTCTGAGTCGCTCGACTCCGTGCCAACGGCCGCCACGAGCTCGGGGTATTTGTCGAACGGCTCGGTAGACAGGAGCATCTGAGTGATCCTTCGAGAAGAGAGTCCAGATCCAGCGAGACTGGCTCGAACAGTGTCGATCAGGGCTCCGATCTCAGCGATCGAACAGCCTTCGAGAGGGCCTGCCTGGCGCAAGCCGCTCTCGGAGTGGTCGATACCTATGAGCGGGACTGGCACGGTCTCTTCCACCAGTCGCAGCGCAGCCGCCCTTATCACCGGAGTGGCCTCGCTTCCCAGGAGCGCAGCGACAGCTGGATGAGCACGGTTCAACCGATAGTGGATCTTTCCCCGGACATCCTCACTATTCCAGACGAAGGAGGTCCCTGCAGTAGACGACCGGGCAATCGCTTTGCCTCTGAAACGGTAGACCTCGACGGCACGCTCTCGGGATGCACGCGCGATGCGCCGGAAATCGTCCCTGATCGGGCCAGGTGGGCGGGCTGAGGCTTTGCGAACATCGAGCTGCCAGGACTCGTCGAGGGTGTTCGGAAGGTCCACCCGGATCCTGGCCAGCTTGGCATGCTCCTCCTTCTGCAGGCCCAGGCCCAGCCAGCTGCCGGCGACGATCAGGCGGCGGTTCCGGTAGATGTAGAACCCTTGCTGAGCATTCCAACCCGCGGAACCGGCTCCGAGCCGCTGTTCTTCCGTCGAGAGCTTCGAGTGGTGCGGAAGGATGAACGGCTTGACGGTGATTGCTTGGTCTTGGAACCAGAGCGTCTCTTCCGGCATGGGCTGGGTGGCCGGATGAGTTGTCATGAATGGATCCCAGGGTCGAACCTGGTTTCCGTTCATGTAAATCGACAGAGAGCCTGGCCCACTCAGAAAGCGGTGGAAAGTTGACCCGAGATGACGCTCGATGTCTTCCTCTATTCGTAGGAATCGATCTCGAGCTCGCGGGTCGTCTACCGAGGCGTCACCGACGACGCGGTCGGCGTTCTGCCAGACAACGGCCGTTCCGGCATCCCCCGGTATCTCCAGGAGGTCTGCGGTCTCATGGCTGACGGCTTTGAGGAGCCTCCATTCGGAGGATCGAACGACTACATCTAGATCCCACTGCCTGATCGAGCTGACCTTGGCCTTACGGCTGGCGACTGTCAGGCGGCGGCACTGGGAGAAGGAAGCAGTCTTCAGTCCGAGCCCGAAGCGGCCCAAATCAGTGGCAGCCCGGACCTCTCGGGGACTCTGCGATCCTGCCCGCATCGCCTCCTTCAGCTCGGCTTCGGTCATCCCGGATCCGTCGTCTCGGACTCGGAACCAGGAGAGGGAACCTGCCCAATGGCAGTCAATCCAGACGTTACGGGCTCCGGCGCTCAGGCTGTTGTCAACAAGGTCCGCGATTGCCGCCGGCGTCGAATACCCAAAGGCCCGCAGCGACTCAATAAGCGCCTCCGGCTTCGGCGATGCGATGTCGAAGTCGGCATTCTCGTGATCGTCAGTCATTCTGTTTGAGACGGCCCCAATCCCCGCTCGACCAACTACTCGCGCAGTGCAATAGGGTGCAGAGCGTCCTGAGCCTACCAGGCTCGCTCCACGCGCCGCACCCCACTTTCGTCATGGTCTTGTCCGAGGAGTGATCGCCTCCACGCCCTCGCTGATAGGCACAACCTGCCGGAGAGCCAGCAGCCGAACCCTTCGCTCCGGACGACGCCTGCGCTCATGCCCGACTGGCAGTCGGTTGACCTCGCGATTTCCTCAACTATGCTGAGTTCGACATGGTTGAGGAAGGAGGGCTCTCAGTGCCGGAAGCCGCCGCCCGACTGGGCGTGACGGCGGGACGGGTGCGGCAGCTCGTCGCCTCCGGCGAGCTGAACGCCAGGCGTATCGGGCACGTCCTACTGGTCGACCCGGAGAGCGTCGATCGGCGAGTTCAGCTCGGGACCTTGGATGGTCGCCGCTTCTCGCCCCGGCGCGCATGGGGCCTGCTTTTCCTGATCGACGGCTTGGATGCGCCCTGGCTGGACCCCGTGTCGCGTGCGAAGCTCCGGAGCTTCATCGCGCACCACGACCTGGCCTTGCTCCGGCCGCGGCTGGTAACGCGAGCCCAGCGTCATCAGTTCCGCGCCCACCCGTCATTACTTGGGGCGATCCGGCGCGAGCCGGGGTTGATGCGGACGGGCGTATCGGCCGCGTATGACGTCGGCGCGGACCTGATCCCAGGCGACGAATTCGACGCGTATCTCACCGCTGACCATCTCGACGCCGTCGTCGACAAGTACAAGCTGCGGCAGAGCAACGAACCGAACATCACACTTCGGATCACGCTTGCGCTCATGCCCGGCTGGCCTGCGCGTCCCGTGGCGCCCGCATCGGTCGTCGCGATCGACCTCGCGGACGACCCCGAGCCGCGTGCCCAGGAGGCTGCGAGACGCCTGTTTGAGCGGTACCGCAGCCGGTAGGGTCGGGCCGAGGTTTGACCCGATGCCCGTGAGCCCGCGTCAGGCCTGCTTGCGGCTGGACTTGTATGGCACGCCTTTGGCCCTCATTTCACAAGCCTGACGCTCTACCCCCAGATCGACCGCGGCCATGAGCGCCTTCTCTCGGGCCACCTCCGCCCGGAAGGCTGGGTCGGCGAGCATTTCCTGCCGCATCGTCCGGAACTTGCTCGCTGCCATTTCAGAAGTCCCTCTTCCCCAGTGGCGGCGTAGGCTTCTCGGTCAGGCATTCTGGACATGAAAAACGGGCTAAAGGCCGGAGGCCCTCACCCGCAAAGGCTACTATCGCACACTTGTCAACCGGTGGGCGACACTGGTCCGGGGCTGTTCTTGTGGCCGTACGTCGCCACGTTCAGTCGGGCATTCCGGGCGCCGCCCACGACGCTCTTGACGCCGTAGAGCCCGCGAAGGTCTGCCGCGAGCTCGGCCTTGACGGTCTTGGTCCCGGCCAATCCGGCTGCCTGCCGGTACTCGAACGTTACCGCGCCAGTGAGCAGGTCGACGAGCTGCAGCCCGTCAGAGCTGCGTGAATCGAGCCGGCAGACACTCGCGAGTACGAGCTTGCCGAGCCGCTGATTGACGTCCCGTCGAACATCGACCTCGAACACGACGTTGTCCGGAGTCGAGTAGTTGTCAGCCAGAACCGTGATGATTTCGCCTGGTCTGACGGCGCCGATGAGGAGCTGAGCGGCCAGCTTCTCGTACGCCAGCCAGGGATCTCCGAAACGGGCCACCGGATCCGCGGACTGCCGATCTGCGACGAAACAGGCGTACCTCGCATCCGACCGGCTGACCTCCTCCAGGACTTCGCGGTAGAGCGGGTAGCTCGTCCGGGTAAGCTCGACCCACTTCATCTCGGTGTACCAGTGGTGAATGTCACGGATCTTCTGGATGCGCCGCAGAAGGAGGCTTGGTTCGGGCAGGATCAGGCAGCCGACCGAGAAGAAGCGGTCCTGGGAGATGCTTCCAGTCTCATCCAGGAAGGCGACCGCGGTCGGGTGATCGACGGGAAGGCTCGGTGACGCTGGACCCCTCTGCATGCTGGCATCTTAGCCGTCCAGTTGTCGGGCATGCGTTCATCGAACGCACTCGATCTACTTCTCGTCGGGCAAAGACGGCGAGGACGCTGCGAAAACCGAGATGCAAAGTGACGTGCCCGTCCTGTCGTTGATTTCCTAAGTATGATCTAGGAGATGAACGACACGCCTACTATCCCGGACCACGACGCGCTCTTCGCCACAGCCAGCGCGCAGGCGGGCTACTTCACAACCTCCCAGGCCCAAGCGTGCGGCTTCAGTTCGGCACTGCTCACGCACCACGCCAAGAACGGGCGCTTTCTGCGCGTGGCCAGGGGCCTGTACCGCCTGCGTGACTACCCTCACGAGACCCACGAGGAGATCGTCGCCGCCTGGCTGCGTCAGGCACCCGACGCCGTTGTCTCGCACGAATCGGCACTCGCGCTACTGGGGCTCTCCGACGTCATCGCAGACGCCGTGCATCTCACGGTGCCCCGGATCCGCCGAAGGCTGGTGAACCAGCCCGGCGTCGTCATCCACACGACGACGCGACCTCTCGCCGAAGCGGATGTCGTCTCGCGCAAGGGCGTTCGGGTCACCGGACCGGAGCGCACGATCGTGGACGTCGCCGAAGTTGGGGTCGCACCGGACCAGGTCGTCGCGGCAGTTCACAGCGCGCTGGATCGAAGCCTGACGACGTCCTCGCGACTGCGGGACGCTGCCCGAACGCGAGGTCGGCGCGTCCAGCGCCTTCTCGACGAGGCACTGACGGACCACGCGATATGAAGAGAATGGCGGTCATAAGGCGGCTGCGGTCAGGCCTCCGCCCATGACTATCTCACCCCGCTGATCGCTGCTCTGAACCGCCGGTCTGCGCGCGGCGGGCGCGGACGAAGTCGATGACCTGTTGCTCCGTCGCGGTAGCCAGGTCCAGGCCGGCGCCACGGAACCAGCTGACCACTCGCGCCAGCGCGCGAAGCCGGTCGTACTCGGAAGCTGGGATGATCGCGACCGCGAGACGGCCGCGATGGACGATCGTCCGGACTCTGCCCTGGGCGACCTCTTCGATCAGAGTCGCAAACGCGGCCCGGGCATCGGAGACGCCCTTCGTCCGAAGCGGTGACAAGATCGCACGCGGCTCCGATGTGAGCCTTCGGATGGTGGCGAGGTCGGGAGGGATAAGCGACGCGAGATCCGCGAGCTCCGAGGGATCGTTGAGGGCTTCCGGATAGATGTTCATCGCGTGGAGGGTCGCGAGCGAGTCCTCGATCTTGCGCCAGCGCTCGGCCTCCTCGTGAGCGAGCATGACCGCGATCGGCTGCCCATCCTTCAGGCAGACGACTGGGGTACCAGCTTCCACCCGCTCGACCACGGCACGGAGGTTGGTGCGCAGCTCGCGCATCCCCATGGCCTGCAGGACACCGCTAACGGTCATGACGCTTCTCCTGAGGATCCGATTCTTGTGACTCGCTGGACCCAATGTGTACGAATTAGCGTACAGCGGCCCGCAAGGTGCGACATGTACACTATATCGTACGCAATATGCTTGCAATCCGGCAGTTGAAGGCGTAGGGTCAGATCGTTTCTCGCGACGCCTTCTGACCCGGCCCCATGCGCGGTTCGGGCAGAACGGCGAAGCGAGACAAGACAAGCTCGGTGACCGCAGGAACGCTTGCTG
>Ga0182017_10002434_pt1 | contig 14123 bp, 12 predicted proteins | sample 712E3DmetaG_FD_120492 | JGI IMG/M metagenome (GOLD analysis project Ga0182017, IMG submission 120492) | Permafrost microbial communities from Stordalen Mire, Sweden - 712E3D metaG | ecosystem: Environmental > Terrestrial > Soil > Wetlands > Permafrost | place: Sweden: Stordalen | collected... | reverse complement strand
TGCGGGCGCCTTGCCGAAGTAGACCCCTGACGCCGAAGCGATACCGTACGACCCGTGCCCGAAATAGACGACATTGAGGTAGAACTCGAGTATCTCGTCTTTCGTAAATGTCCGCTCGATCTCTATCGAGGTGAGGAACTCACGGATCTTGCGAGTCACGGTATCAAACACGTTCCTGTCATTGCGACCGAGGTAGAGGTTCCGCGCAAGCTGCTGGGTGATCGTGCTGGCCCCTTCCTTCAGGCGGAGGGCAAACACATTCTTTATCATCGCCTTGGCGAACCGGACAAGATCGACTCCCCAGTGCCCGTAGAAATCCTTGTCCTCCGTCGCAATAAGGGCGTTGACTACCGTAGGGGGGATTTCAGAGAGGGAAAGATGTGTCCTGTTCTTGACGAAGAACTCGCCGAGCACCTCGCCGTCCGCCGATATGACCTTTGTGGCGAGCTCCGACCGGGGGTTCTCGATTCGCGACAGGGAGGGGAGGCCGGAGAGAAGATAATTGAAGTAAACGCCGGAGAGGATCAGAACGAGGAGAGCGGCCCCGGCGATGACCTGCATCCTGCGTGTGAACCGGGCACGGAGCCGGATCCACAGCCGCCGGTGGAGAGGATCGTCGGCATTCCCCGGAAGATTCTGATCGGTCGTCATTCCTTTGCCACGGAGACCGGTTTCGAGAAAAACGTGTACATGGCGGGGATGACGAAGAGCGTCAGGACCAGAGAGAAGAAGAGGCCCCCGATAACCACGACCCCCATGGAGACCCTGCTTTTCGCGCTCCCGCCCAGGGCAAGGGCGATCGGGAGGGCTCCGAGGATGGTGGCAAGGCTGGTCATCAGTATGGGCCGGAAACGGGAGGCCGCGGCATGCCGGGCCGCCTCCAGCAGGGAGGTCCCCTTTTCCTTCTGCTGGTTCGCGAATTCGACGATGAGTATGCCGTTCTTTGTGACAAGCCCGACCAGCATAATGATACCGATTTCGCTGAATATGTTCAACGTCTTCCCCAGGAGCCAGAGCGAAAGGAGCGCCCCTGCAAGTGCCAGCGGAACGGTGAGCATGATCGTGAACGGATCCCTGAAGCTCTCGAACTGGGCGGCAAGGACGAGGTAGATGAGCACGAGCGCCAGGAGGAACGCGAACACGATGTTGGAAGAACTTTCGGCATAGTCACGCGATGCCCCGGCGAGCGTCGTGGCGAACGATTCGTCGAGGACGTTTTTCGCGATCCGGTTCATCTCCGCAATCCCGTCACCGACAGTCCTCCCGGGGGCGAGTGCCGCGCTGACCGTCGCCGCCTTGAACCGGTTGAAGTGATAGAGCTGCGGAGGCGCGCTCGACTCTTTCATCTCCACCAGGTTGTCGAGCTGGACGAGCTGACCCCGGTCGCTCCGGACGCTGAGCGATTTCAGGTCGAGCGGTTCGTCCCGGTCCTCACGGTTCACCTGACCGATCACCTGGTACTGGAAACCGTTCATTTCAAAATACGAAAACCTGCCGCCGCTCAGCGCGAGCTGGAGCGTCTGGGCGATGTCGATGACGGAGACCCCGAGGCTCCTGGCGCGGTCCCGCTCGATCGTGAGGTCGATCTGCGGCTTGTTAAACTTCAGGTTGACGTCGGGAGTCTGGAACACGGGGCTCCTGTTTACCTCCTCGAGGAACCGGGGGAGCGATCCCCTGATTTTCTCGAAGCTCTGGTTCTGGAGCACGTACTGGACAGGTTGGCCGCTCCGCGCACCTCCGCCGCTCGCCGAGATTGTCTGTTCCTGGCTGACGAAGACACGGGCTTCGGTCATGCGCCGTGTCCGCGCAATAAGATAGTCCGCAACCTCCTGTTGTGATCGGCGGCGCTCGCCCGGGGCCGAAAGGAGAAGCCGTACGCCTCCCGCATTCACAGACGACCCGGCACCTGACACGCTCAGGCAAACCCGCTTTTCGGGGACCGAATCGCCCACGAACGTGGAGAGTCGGTCCATGAAGGCGTCTGTGTACTCGAAGGAGGCCCCTTCAGGCGCCACGACGTTCATCCGGAGGTAACTCCTGTCATCGAGAGGCGCAAGCTCCGACTGCAGTGTCTTGCCAAACAGGAGTATCAGAAGGAGGGACATCCCGATGATCGCGCCCGCCCACCAGCGGTGGTTCATAAACCGGGAGAGAAGGTTTTCGTAGAGCGCGTTGAGCCTTTCGAAGTAAGGCTCCGTCGCATTGTAGAAGCGGCTGTGCGTGCGGGATTTCCGGATGAGCCGGGCGTTGAGCATCGGGGTGAGTGACAGGGAAACAAATGCCGAGATGAGCACCGCCCCGGCAATGATGACGCCGAACTCGCGGAAGAGCCGCCCGACAAACCCTTCCAGGAAAATGATGGGAAGGAAGACCGCGGCAAGCGTGATGGAGGTGGAGACGACAGCGAAGAAGATCTCTTTGGATCCGGCGAACGCCGCTTCCATCGGCGTAAGACCCTGTTCCACCTTTTTGAATATATTCTCCGTGACAACGATACCGTCGTCCACGACGAGCCCCGTGGCAAGGACGATTGCCAGGAGCGTCAGGATGTTTATCGAGAATCCCATGACATACATGATGAAAAACGCACCGACGAGGGACACGGGGATGTCGATCAGCGGCCGGATGGCGATGATCCATTCGCGAAAGAAAAGATAGATGATGAGTATGACGAGGAGGAGAGCGATGAATATCGTCTCCTCCACCTCCTTGACCGACTGCCGTATGAACCGCGTGTTGTCCACCGCCACGTCGATTCTGTACCCCGGCGGTAGATCCTTCTTTATCTGCTCGAACCGCCTGTAGAATTCGTCTGCGATATCAACATAGTTGCTCCCCGGCTGGGGGACGATCCAGACCCCGATCATGGGGATCCCGGACTGCTTGAGCATCGTTTCTTCGTTCTCGGGTCCAAGGTTGGCGAACCCGACGTCGCTGAAGCGCACCGTGTTCTTGCCGTCAGCCTTGATGATGAGGCTGTTGAATTCCTCCGGCGTTGTCATCCTCCCTTTTGTGTTCACGATCAGCTCGGTCTGGTTCCCCGAAATCTTCCCGGAAGGGAGATCGACATTCTCCCTGTCGAGCGCATTCCTGACATCCAGGGGGGTGAGCCCGTACGCCGTGAGCTTGGCCGGGTCCATCCAGAGGCGCATCGCGTATCGTTTCTGCCCCTGTATCTGCGTGGCGCTCACGCCCGGAATCGTCTGGAGGTTCTGCGCGATCACATTCTCCGCGAAGTCGCTCACCTCCATTGCGTTTTTGGTGTCGCTCTGCACTGTGAGCGAAATGATGGCATCAGCGTTGGCGTCCGCCTTTGTCACCACCGGGGGAGCATCAATGTCGACCGGGAGAGTGCGCACCGCTCCGGAGACCTTGTCGCGGACGTCGTTCGCGGCCGCCTCAAGGTCGGCGTCAAGGTTGAATTCCACAGTGATGCTGCTCGACCCCTGGCTGCTCGCCGAGGAGATGTTCCGAATCCCCGGTATGCCGTTGAGCGCTTTCTCGAGAGGCTCCGTGATCTGCGATTCGACAACCTCCGCGTTTGCCCCCGCGTAGTTCGTCCTGACGCTGATGATCGGGGGATCGATGGCGGGGTATTCACGGACCCCGAGGAATTTGAAGCTGATGGCCCCGAAGAGCACGATGACGAGGGACATAACGATTGCCAGCACCGGCCGCTTGATGCTTATGGAGGCAAGACTCATGTCGGGGAGATCCTGTGTGCGGGGAGATGGGAATCGGGGAGGGCCGTGCTCACTGTACAGTTACCTGGACAGGAACGCCGGGGCGGAGCTGCAAAATACCGGTCGTGATCACCGTGTCCCCGGCGGAGATGCCCTCGGTGATCTGGACGCTCGTCGCGCTGCGTATCCCGGTCCTGACCGGGACTGTGACCACGACCCCGTTCCGGCGCAGAAGGACTGTCTGCCCTTTGAACACCGGTATGATCGCCTGCGTGGGGACCATCAACGCATCCTCAATCCTCAGGAGCCGGAGATCGATGTGGACGAAAGCACCCGGGAAGACCTTCCCGGCAGAGTTGCCGCACATCGCGCGAAGCTGAAGCGTCCCCGTCGAGGGATCGATCTTCGGCTCGATGGCATAGAGCTTCCCGGTGAACCGGAACTTCGTTTCATCGCTGCTGAATTCAACAAGGTCGCCGACGGAAACCTGGCCGGCGTATTTTTCCGGTATCGCGAAATCCACCTTCAGGGGGTTCAATTTCTGGAGTGAGGCGATCCTCGTTGACTGTGTCACGTACCCTCCTTCGCTCACGTAGCGGAGCCCCGCGACTCCGTCGAACGGCGCCCGCACTTCCCGTTTGCGGATCGAGGCGACGAGATTGTCCCGGTCGGCTTTGAGTGTGTTCACCAGGTTCAGCGCGATATCGTACTGCTCCCGGCTCACCGCGCTCTTTTCGAAGAGCTGCTGCTGGCGTTCTTCCTGGTCGGAGGCGAGCTGTATCTGGAGCGTCGTCTTCCTGAGCTGCGCCTGAAGGTCATCATCGTTGATCTTCAAAAGGAGCTGGTTCTTCCTGACATGCCCCCCTTCATGAAACGCGATCTTCTCCACCCGCCCTGCAGATTCCGCGACCAGGTCCACGGACTCCGAGGCCATGACAGTGCCCGATGACCGGACCACATTTTCAAGGGGAGCGGGGCGAACCACCACGCCGCTCACAGACATCGGCTCCGCCGCTGTGGGGCCCCTCGGCTGAGGGTCGTTGGGTCTGGACCCGCATGAGGCGAGCGCGATGGAGCTTAAGATCAGCACCACGGCGAACGCGCTTTGTCCTTCTTTCCCGATGATCACAACACCTCTTTTCTCATGTTTCTGATCACATTCCCGAAGAGCGCACCATTGATGACGGCGAGGAGCGCAAAGACGGACGGGACGACAACGTCGGAAGACATACCCCTGTAGTTCGCGTATACGACAATCCCCCCTATCGAAAGTGACATCATCGCCAGGAAGGCAAACAACGACGGCGCAAACAGATAGCCGAGGGGATGCTTCTTTCTCAGGAGGAGTCCGCACACGAGGCTCCCGGGGAGGAGGAACGCCAGATCCAGCACGTGAACGGGGTTCGTCATGAGACCTGCTTCCACAATTGTCTTCGGGACCCGGTTGTGTACGATGGCCGGGATGTCTTCACTCAGCCAGAGAAAACAAAACGCCACTGCAACAACAATGAGAAACGCGGACGGGATTGCCACCGACTTCCCGGGATCGAACCACCCCTTCAGTTCCTCCAGATTAAGCGACGAGAGCACGAAAGCGCCGGCGTAGAACGAAAGACCGAGAGTCCCACAATATACGAGGAAAAGAGCATTGAAATGGAGAGCGAAACAGTATATCGCGAACGTGTAACAAGCGTATATCAGTGACCCCAGCAGTATGAAGAGTGCAGGACGCGAGCCTTTTCGGGCGAAGATCGCAGCGAAAAGAATGACGGGCGCGAGTATCACGACATCGAATATGTCCTGCGCAATCCCCTGTGCGGTCCATGACTGAGTTTCCTTCGCGTATGTCGAATCGTAGAGCAGACCAACAAGCCCTGAGGCAAGGACCAGGAGGGCCAGCGGAATCGCAAATACGAGGATTGATCTTCCAGTGACGGGAAAACGGGTCATGCGTGGCTCCTATCGATGTTTTCAGCGTTTGCCTGCGGCGGCCACTTCTCTGGCAAGGTTCCAAAGTGACGCATGACGGAGGGGAACAGCGCGCACGCGATGATCGCCACCCCCGCGAGCGCGCATATTGTCTGAAGCGGGTGTATGTACCCGACGAACATTATCTGGAAGTCAATCCAGAGGACGAGCATGATCCCGGCATACAGCGAATACGTCCATGCCCAGTGTTGTCTTCTGTGGATGTTGAGAAAACCGGCCCAGCGCCACTCGGGAGTCCGGAGGAGCGGGTACACAAGAAATCCCGGGAACAGTCCGAGCAGGAGGAGAAGGGTCAGGCCCGGGACGAGAAAACTCCGGAACGGGGTCCCGGAGAGGACCTGGAGGGGCATATGAATGACACCCCCCGAAACATCCGCAAGCAGTGCAATCCCCCCTCCACTCGCGCCGATGGAGAGGAACGTCACAAGTAGCACGAGCAAATAGACAGCGACCGGCCGGCCGGTTGACGGCGCATGCATCAGGGCCTCACGATGAGTTTGAACAGACGAGCGTATTCAGGCAAGAAAAAAGGCCTCTCATCCGAGGGGACAAGAGGCCTCCTAGAGAACACGAACTACAGTGGGGAATCTACAAAATCGGCTCAAAAAACGCAATCAGCTTTTTACACCCGGGACATCGGCAATCAATACGGGAGGTCATCAATTACGCCGTCACCACGAATTTCCTGTAAAACAACGACAGCATCCAGGCCGCCAGCGTGCCTTCGAGAGTGTGATAGGAGGAATCAACAAAGAAGACCACCGCCGGCATTTTGAATGTCGCCACTTCTATCATTCCGCCCTGTAATCCGTCCCACAGGAACCCGATCAGCGTGCCAAATATCAGGGCCGTCTTCGTCAGGCTCCAGTGATATTCCATCCTGGCAAACGTGTAGAACACGTGAAGAAAGTACGCCTGTATGGCAGTGTATATGATAAATGCAAGCGCAATGACCGGAATAATGTACTGTATGATGTGCTATGATGTGTAAAAACATCGGCACATTCAAGGGACAGAACGCTCGTTTCACTCAGAAGGGGGCGACAGGGGCAAGTCAATCCAGGCCAGTCCGATGTCACGTCCCATGTGCGAGGTGCTCCCCCCTTCCCTGCCATCGTAGAGCAAGGCGAGTTCACTCCCTGCGACGACCACAGAAGGCATACCGATGGTCCCTTTCGCCCACGTACAGTTTTGCGGGTCGAGGACGATCGCCTTGTCTTTCACATTCCAGCGGTTCAGATCTTTTGACCAGTAGACCCATATCGCGTCAGTATACTCCACATTGTTTTCATCAAGGCCGATATGGTTCGTGAAGAGAAACCAGGTATTGTTCTTCGGCTCGAAGTAGAGGGATGAATTTTCGATCTGTTCTGCAAGGGGGACGATCGGCGACAGATCGAGGTTCCATGAGCCGTTCAGGTCCTTTGTCCGGGCGATACCGAGAGTCCTTTTCGTGTCGTGGCGTTCGTCAAAAATCGACGCGCTGAAGAACTGCAGGAACTCATCCCCCGATTTCACGATGAACCCGGGACTTGCCGTAATTGTATAGTATGTCCCCGCGATCGGCTTGAAAGGAACGACGTCGTACTGCTTCTCCCACGGACCCTCCGGCGAGGAAGAGCGTGCCTTGAGGGTCAGGTAGGGGAACGAAGGAACCCTGTCGGGAGGGGGCGAGGTGTTCGGCGTCCCCATGTAGAACATGTGCCACGCACCTCCATCCCTGTACACCCATGGGGCGGAGGCGCTCTTCGAGTCCGGTTTCTCCGGTCCACCGAGACTGAGGACAGGGCCCCGCTTCGTCCAGTGCGTCATGTCGTTGCTTGTTGCGAGACACGCGAGCCATCCGGTCGTCCCTGCGCCGTCGTAGTGCATATAATAGACGCCGTTGTATCCGAATGCAATCGCCTCCCTTGCCCCGTACACGTCGCTGCTATCGGGCCCGTCGCCGTGCCGGAGGACGATCCCTTCGTCGCGCACATTCAACCGTTTTGAGGCGTTCGGGCGGCCGTCGGCGTACTTCCTGAAGACATACTTGCCGGGGACGGGTTTTGTTCCGCCGGATTCCAGATAGGTCTGCCGACAGGAAAGAAAGAGGAGGGAGACCATAATGAGAAAAGCGAGACAGTTCTTCATGTGACGCTCTCCGGATTGTCAGAACACAACAACAGTCTGGTACATCCCCGGCGCCGCCGGGGGGAAAAGGTGGCGCCCTGCGGCCTTCCCGGAGGCTTCCACGCCATATTCGAAGTCGTCCGGGATTTTCCCCGCCGGGACTGTCACACCGGAGGGAAGAAAAGGGCCAGGCAGACTGTCGGGAAAAACTTCCTCAAATGCTGTGTCATGTTCGCCACACCGGTATCGGCGATATCCGCCACTTCGTTCAGGAATAGAACGTTGCGTATGCAGCGACCGCGGTGTTCAGGGTTGTCGTCCCCCGGGGATAAAACAGAACACTCCGCCTATTCGCAGATCAGCAAGGGGGTGTCAAAGACCAGCGAGAGAATAAACGTTAATTCAACTCAGAATCAATCGAATGCGGGAATCGGGAGAAGATATTGACGGGCTATTTGAGAGCAAGAGAAATTCGGAGACCCCTGTCAACCTCATCCATCCGTTCCGGAGAGAGGTGTCCCCATTTGTGCACGAGCCGGGCGCTCTTATCGACGGTTCTTATCTGTCCGCAATCGACGTATCCGTCGCCCCTGAGGCCACCCTCTCCATCACTCATGAAGACCATAATTGGAAGAGGTCGAGTAATCTCTTTGGTGGAGGAAATCGGAGCAATAATCGTGACAGGACTGAATCGATTCCCAATATCATTCTGGATCACAACTGCAGGCCGGCTCTTCTTGATTTCGCCACCGACAGCCGGTTCAAGACTTACCTGGTAAATGTCCCCCCGTAGTAAAGGCTCGATGAGACCGGTCGGACTATTCGGAATCTGCAATTTCCCATTCCTTGTTGAGATTGGCATAGTAGGAATAATTCGCCTTGTAGCCTTCCTCAAGCTCCTTTTTCGTCTTCGCTAATTCAATCTCCTTGATGAAGCTGGACACAGCTTCCCGAATGAAATCACTGAGTGTGCAATCAAGTTCGCTTGCCGCCCGCCTTGCCTTTCGAACCAGCTCTTTGGGAAAAAGGAAGTTGACCCTCTCTTTATTCCCGGAAGGGATGAGGTTTTCCATTCGGCCTCTGATTGAATCGCAAATATGCTAAGTCAACCATACAATCATACATATCATTTTATGTAATGTCATACATATAAAATGTGAAATCGGAGATTCAATTGCAAGTCCCTTTCGGTTATCAGGTTTTACACACCCTGACGAGGGCATCCACGTGTATCTTCGCGGGATCAATGCAGGCGACGTCCAGGTCCTTTTGCGAAAGGATGAGCGGAATCTCCCTTCAGCGCGAGGTGAGATTCCTGGCAAGGTTCGTGCAGGCTGCCTGAAACGTCTCGCTCGAGAGGAAGACTTCCCCGAATATCTCGCGAACGACATCGGCGGTCATGCGGTGATAGTCCTTTTCGAGAGGAGTGGTGAGCACACCCCCACAGTCGACCGCAGCCGGGCTTATCAGGATCCTCTCTTCCCCCTTCGCAAAATACATCGACGGCCTGTGTTTCGCCCGGGGAAAAATCAGGACAGTCCATGCCCCCCGGTCGAACGACCCCAGGATGTTCATCATGGGCTCTTCTTTCTCCCCCGTGGCTGCCGCCAGTGCCGACTCCACGACACGGAGCGCCCCGATAAGCGATTCCCGCTCCCCGGACCTGAGCACGATAGAGTGCCGGAGACCTGCGTCCACGGCAACCACCTGTATCGTCTTCGTGTCGGCAAGAACTTCCCCCTTTGACAAAAGACCGGCGAGCTCTTTTTCAATCGGGAGGAACCCTTTTTCCCCCGCCTGGAAATGGAGATGGTCGGGCGCGGATGCGCCGCTCCTCGGACCGTTGTACGACACGGTGTACCGTTTCTGCATCGCGTGTGCCAGGTCGAGCATCGTCCCGAACGACGGGCCGATCCGTTGCACCGTGTGGGTCGTATGCGGAATCGTGAAATGCTCTCCGAATATCGGGAACGGATTGCACAGGACGATGTAGCTGCTGGCGAAGAGGATGCCCCGCTGCTCCTCCGGGAGATTCGCCGCACAAAGGAAACACTTCCTCCGGCGGACAGATTCATCGTCCACATTCGCCGATGATGAGACAATGCGGGCGGGATTCCACTGGACGCGGATCGTGAACCCCTCCATGTCCAGCGTCCGGGTCCGGACCTCCGCGAGTCCGGCATACCCGGTGCGCAGGAGCGGCCATGTTTCCTTCTGCTGCCGGAGAAGGATATGCGCGCGGGCCGCGAGATCGCTCCCGCCACGGAGATGGATCTCGCGGTCTGACAGGAGCAGGCGTTCGATTGAAGGTTCCATACCAGACGATTAACGGTTGAGAAGTGTGAACGGTTCCTGGTGAGACGGCCGAGTTATTTCGTGCTTTTGCGCTGACGGGCACGGATCTCTATTGTGCGAACTTTGTCTTTGTACCAGTTGTTCAGGTTCATCTTCGCAATTCCGGGGTCCGCGTCCGAGTTCCCCTCCCACCTGCGGCAGAGGTATACCGGTTCGTAGATCCGGCCGATGCGGTACCGGCGCGACACCGCGAGCCCGACGGCGTAGTCCTCGCCGTAGCTCACATTCGGGATCTTCACGCTCCTGAGCACCGGCGTGAAAAATGCCCTCGGTGCGCCGAACCCGTTGACACGCAGAGCGTTGTTCGGCCCGTTGTCCGGCGTCCATTCCCTGTGGTCGATCACTCCCGGGGGGATCTCGCGGAGGTTCAGGTCCGTCATACGGTAAGTCCCGACCACCATGGCGCACTGATCCGTCAGGAACGTTTCGACAATCCGGCGTAATGTCGATTCGTCGAGGTACAGGTCGTCGCTGTCCAGCTGCGCCGCGAACCGGCCGCAGGATGGATGGTGCACCGCTTCATTCCAGCATCCGCCTATCCCCAGGTCCGTCCTTGAAGGGATGATAAGGAGGAGACGCGGGTCGAGTGCCGCAATCGCCCGGAGTATGTCCGTCGTCCCGTCGGTCGAATGATTGTCGACAACGATGACGTTGAACGGGAACGAGGCTTGCTGGCGCAAAGCGGATGCCACCGCATCCCCGATTGTGTTGGCACGGTTGCGGACGGGGATGATTATCGAGGCAGTGACGGGGAATTCTCCTTCATCCAGATTCACGGGCGCACGGCCGGGCTTCAGCCATGCACCGATTTTTTTCAAATGGTGCGTCGCCGCCTTCTCCATTTCAGCCTGCACGGCACGATTCCGGGGATCCTGATAATCAAAAAGTTTCTCCCCTTCATTTCGGATGTCTGGCCGGGTGTCCGGCTCACTCTTGGTGTAAAGTGTTTCGGGAATACGGAATACCCCCTTTGTCCTCGCAATGGCAAGCCGGAGCGCGTAAAAGCCGGCGTGGCGATAGTTGCCGATCTCCTTCGCCCCCCTTTTGAGCGCGGAAGACTCCAGCGTTACGACCGAGCCGAAATCGAAATCGTCCCGTATGCTCCCCTCCTGGTAGTCAATCAGAAGGTGAGGGACCGGAGTGGAGCCCTTCGAATCCAGATAGTCGCTGTACACCATCCCTTCTCCCGTAACGCCTGCAACCGACGCCATCCGTTCAAGCGCAAACCGGCCGAATTCGATCGCGAGGTCGTGGAGAACCAGAAGTGCGTACGGCGTTGTGGTCTTCGCCGCGATTTTTTTCATCGTCGCGCCCGCATTCAGCGATTGCACCCTGAGAGGGGAACAACCCCTGATGGGGACAGGCCCGTGCCCCGACGTGAGGAGGTAAATTTTCTCCACCAGTCCGGAGCCGGCGAGTTGTTCCACTGTATGCTCCGTGGCAGGGTTTCCGCCGTAAGGAACGAATGCTGTAAACTGAGATTTGTGGGCCTCAAGCGCCCTTATACCGGGACGTTGCATGAGTGCTCCTTCAGGTTTTCTTTCCAAAGTCCTTGTCGATCCTGATCAGCGCGGTGACAATAAACCCGGGGATCGTCGAGAGCATCACCCAGAGATAGAAGTTCGGATAGCCGAGCCATTCCTGGAGCGCGCCGCTGAACATCCCCGGAAGCATCATCCCGAGGGCCATGATCCCGGTGCAAATGGCATAATGCGCCGTCCTGTGATCCCCTTCAGAGACCATGATCATGTAGAGCATGTACGCGGTGAAACCAAACCCGTAGCCGAACTGTTCGATCGCCACGGCGACGTTGATGAACATGAAATCCGATGGCTGCACCTGAGAGAGATACACGAACATGAGATCCGGCAGGTGCATGACAATGACCATCGGCCAGAGCCAGAACTTCAGCCCGCGCCGGGGAATCACAAAGCCTCCGACAAGCCCGCCGAGCGTCAATGCGATGATTCCGACGGTCCCGTAGACGATACCCACCTCGCTTGTGGTGAGGCCAAGACCCCCTTTTATCCTGGGGTCCAGCAGGAACGGGGAGACGAGCTTGATCAGCTGCGATTCGGCAAACCGGTAGAGGAGAAGGAAGGCGAGGATCGAACCGATGCGCGGCTTCCTTAAGAAGGCGGCGAAGACTTCAAAGAATTCCGCCGCCGGACTCCCCTGGTCCTCGCTTCGCACCTGGGCGTCGGAAGCGGGAAAAGGGAGCATGAACTTGTGATACATGCCGAAGACGATGAACATTGCGGCAAGTATGCCGAACGTCACAGACCAGGCAAGCGTCGTGTTTCCGCCCGTATGCGATTCGATCGTCCCCGCCACAATCACGAGAAGGCCCTGGCCGGTGACCATCGCGATCCGGTAAAATGTGCTCCGGACCCCGACGAACGCCGCCTGCTCGTGTTCCTTCAGTCCCAGCATGTAAAAACCGTCGGCCGCAATGTCATGGGTGGCGGAACTGAATGCCATGAGCCAGAAGACGGCCAGCGTGGCACGAAAGAATCCCGGCACGGGGATCGTGAGGGCGACGGAAGCGAGTGAGGCCCCGATAATGAGCTGGAGGACGATGATCCAGAGTCTCTTTGTGCGGACCAGGTCGACCACCGGCCCCCAGAGCGGCTTGATGACCCAGGGGAAGTAGAGCCAGCTTGTATAGAGGGCAATATCCGTATTCGATATGCCGAGGCGCTTGTACATGATGACCGAGACGGTCATCACGACAACGTACGGGAGCCCTTCGGCAAAATAGAGGGACGGGATCCAGGCCCACGGGTTACGCCTTTCAGGTCGATTCATAAGCCGGCGGCCTTGTCATCATGCACACTTCAATGGAAGTTGATTGTGGAAACCGGCGGGGGAACCGGGGGCGGGACGGGCGGAATAAGGAGCCTGAACCCTATAAGGTGTCTGACGGTCGTCTTCCCCATCGTGAACGGGGCTTCTTCAATGAACCTGAAGCCGAGCGCGCGGTACCATGCGATGGTGGGCGAATTTTCCGACATCACGCCGAGCCAGATCCTGTCGTATTTCGCCTCGAGCGCCGCGCGAGACGCCTCCTGCATGAGCATGGAACCGAGCCCGTATCCCTGACTCTCCGGGAGCACGTAGATGGAGGCAACATTGCAGCGCCCGGTATTTGCGTTGAACGACATAATCATATACCCGACCGTGTTCCCCCCGAGGACTCCTATATAGCCACGCGTCGAGGGTCGATGGAAATTCCGGGTGAGCGCGTCTATCGAGTAGTGCTCGTCGTGGTACGCACGCAGGTCCTCTTCCGGGATAAACCTGCCGTACGTGGCGTTCCATGTCTCCCACCCGATCCGGCGGACATCGGGGATATCCCCGATGGTCCAGAGCCGGATCGACGCCGGGGAATCGGCGGCCCGATTCTCAGTCATCGCACGAGTCGAGAAAATCCTCCACGCCGTCTATGATCCGTTCAGCAATTTTGTGCCGGAATTCCTGATCAGTCAGATTCATCTCATCGAGAGGGTTTGAGACAAACGCCATTTCGACGAGGACGTTCGGGAGCTCCGTGGGAGCGTTCAGCGAAAAATTGAAGCTCCCGACATTCCCGAAGAGAGGGAGCCCGGTTTTCAGCACCTGTTTGACTATCGCAAGTGAGAGCGGGCGGTAGCAAATATGCTTGTAAAACGTCGCCGTCCCCCGCGTGTTCTCCGGATTGGTCGTCAGTCCGATGGAGTTGGAATGAATGCTGATGAGTATGTCCGCCCCCGAGGTGACAACCTTGCGCACACGGTCGGCCATCGTGACATCGGCGTCGCTCTCCCTTGTCAGCATGACACGGGCACCGCGGTCTTCCAGGAGCGTCTTGTGCTCTTTCACGACCGCCAGGTTAATATCCTTCTCGAGCGCGCCGGTCGACCCGAGTGCCCCCAGGTTTTCTCCGCCGTGACCCGCATCGAGTGCGAACGTGAGTGCCTTGACCTTGAGCTTCTCAGGCTGGCG
>Ga0182017_10002433_pt1 | contig 14128 bp, 15 predicted proteins | sample 712E3DmetaG_FD_120492 | JGI IMG/M metagenome (GOLD analysis project Ga0182017, IMG submission 120492) | Permafrost microbial communities from Stordalen Mire, Sweden - 712E3D metaG | ecosystem: Environmental > Terrestrial > Soil > Wetlands > Permafrost | place: Sweden: Stordalen | collected... | reverse complement strand
TATGTACGACATCGGCTTCCAGTCGCTGTCGCGCCTGGTCGCATCGGGCATGGACGTCAAGGTCCTGGTCCTGGACACCGGCGTCTACTCGAATACCGGCGGCCAGGCCTCAACCGCTTCCTTCACCGCGCAGGTCTCCAAGCTCGCCGCGTACGGCAAGGCCGAGCACGGCAAGTCGGAGAAGCGCAAGGAATTGGGCAGGATCATGGTTGCCCACGGCGACGTTTACGTCGCCCAGGTCGCGGCCTGCACCATCAATCACCTCTACAAGGCAGTGATGGAGGCCAACGCCTATCCGGGCCCGGCCGTCATCATCGCCTACGCCCCCTGCATGCCGGAACACGGCATCCCCGACGACGCTGCCAATCGACAGGCCAAGCTCGCGGTCGACTCGCGAGCGTTCCCGCTCTTCACCTACGACCCGCGGCGCGGTAGCTCGCTCGCCGAGCGGCTCTCGCTTCAGGGCAACCCGGCGGTGAAGGAGGACTGGACCAAGAGCCCCGACGGCTCGACCTACGACTTCATCTCCTTTGCCAAGACCGAGGCTCGCTTCGGCCAGCACTTCGACAAGGAGGGCAATCCCTCCGTCGAACTCCAGCGTGCCCAGGAGGATCGCCTCCACAATTGGCACACTCTCCAGGAGCTGGCCGGCGTCCTGCGGACACCCGTGGGGCACTAGCCGAACACGCTGCGGCCCGCGCCGCGGCGCTCAGACCGCTATCTCCTCCGTCGCACCAGAACCGGGGCCTCGCAAGGGGCTCCGGTTCTTCTACTACGCCCGGCATGGGCACGGGGCGGGGCCGGGCCGTAGGCCGAGTCTGGGCCCGTCCATGTTCAGGGTTATTTAAGCAACGCCCTGCGATATTTGCCTGAGCAGAAGTTCACATCACTCCATGTCCAGGTTGCAGACTCGCCGTACAAAGCTCGGCGGCAACGAAAGGCGCTTCCGATGAGACTCTCGTATTCGCGACTGGCGGTCGTCGCTCCGGCCATGATGTTGGTCCTCGTCGGTGTGGCGTCGGTCGCTTTCTCCCTGGGCGCCAACTCTGCGAGTGCGCCCAATACTGGGGCTCCTCATCCGACCGGCGTTCCCGGTAATCAACGCTCGCCGGGCGCGCCAGCCAATCCACGCTCGAGCGGCGCCCCGGGCAATCAACGGCTTGGGCCCGTCGCGCCCGGTCTGGTTGCGGGGACGGTAGCGAGCAAGACCTCGACCTCGATCGTGCTGACAACCACGGCCGGCAAGACGGTCACCGCAAACGTTTCGTCGACCACCAAATACGTGGTGGGTGTCGTATCCAACGCCACTCTCGCCAACATCGCGGTCGGTAGCCGGGTTTCGGTCCAGGGCACGCCGAACGCCGACGGCTCGATCAATGCCACTGTCGTGCGGGTCGGTACCGGGCGTGGGTTCAGAGGCGGCCAGGGCGGCGGAAGGGGATTCCCGCCTCCAAACCCGTCTGCCGCTCCATCGGGTGCAAGCATCTAGGAAGCCGGACTTCGCACATACCGAGCCTGGCTGGCACCGGCCCGGTCCGCGAGCGGGTCGCGGGCAAGCCCCGATGTGGGTTCCGCCGGCGGCCCCGATACCTCCGACAAGCAACTTCCGTTGCTCGGAGTCGATACGCGGGCTCCAACCATGTCCGTAAGTTGCGCCGCACGGGTCTCAGTGATGGCATACTGCAAATGGAGTAGGGCGATTGCCAAGGGCCCTGTTCTCGAGTTACGGCGAGACCGCACTCAGAGGGCCTGATGGACGACAAGTCGCTCCCTGTCCGCGCCCCGGATACCTTCACTCGGGCGCCGTCGGTCGCCTTGGATCCCGACGCGACACTCACCCCGCCCGTCCGCGCCGGGTTCCCCGGCGAGGAGCCCCCGATTGGCCTCCGTGTAGATGACCTCGGGCCCGGTGACGAATCCGAGCCCAACATCCGCCAGGCTCTGCTTGGCGAACCGTACGACGATCCGGTCGCTCCTGGCAGCGTGCGCTGCGTAGCCTGCGCCCATCGCTGTGTCCTCCGCCCGAGCCGAATCGGAATCTGCGGCGTCCGCCAGAACCGCGGCGGTTGGCTCTACACGCTCGTCTACGGCGAAGTCGTAGCGGCCAAAGCTGAGCCGGTCGAGAAGAAGCCCTTCTTCCACTTCATGCCCGGCAGCTTCGCCTACTCGGTCGGGGCCAAGGGCTGCAACTTCCACTGTGCCTACTGCCAGAACTGGGAGATGTCGCAGGCTCACCGCGAACGCCTGGCACCGGAAAGTCGCAACGTCACGCCGGAAGAGGTGGTCGAGGAGGCTGTCGCGGCCGGTGTCAGAAGCGTGGCGTACACCTACGTCGAGCCGACGGTGTTCATCGAGTTCGCCCTCGACTCGATGGTCCGGGCGCGCTCGGCCGGCCTCCACAACGTCTTCGTGACCAACGGCTACGAGACGCCCGAGGCGATCGCACTGGTAGCGCCATATCTGGACGCCGCCAACATCGACATAAAGGCGGCCAGCGACAGTTTCTACCGCCGAACCTGCGGCGCCACCTGGGAGCCGGTGCGCGACTGTGTCCTGGAGATGCGCAGGCGCGGTATCTGGATCGAGCTGACAACGCTCATCGTCCCCGGGCTGAACGACGATCGGCGCGAGTTGACGGCTCTCGCCGAGTGGATCGCCGCGGCCGTGGGGCCTGAGACGCCCTGGCACGTGACCCGCTTCCAGCCCGCCTACCGGCTTACCAATCTGGCGCCGACCGAGGCGGCAACGCTGGTTCAGGCGGCCCAGGTCGCTCGCGAGGTCGGCCTGCGCCACGTCTATGTCGGCAATGCCCCGGAGGTGGAGGCCGCCACCACCTTCTGCGCCCGGTGTGGCGAGCAACTGATCTCCCGAGCCGACTATGCGGTCACGAAGTGGCGCCTGATCGACGGACGGTGTCCGCGCTGCAAACACGCTCTGGCGGGCATTGGCCTGGGGGATTCGCCGGTCGTCGTGTGAGGGGCGGCCGCAGCACATCGGCTTGCGCGCCCACTCCGAGGGAGGGGACGTAGTCGGGACCTTTTGGCCGCGCAGGCGGGCCGCTCGGCAGGCGGAAACTGCAGCGCCGAGGTGTGAGATAGGCGTGGGCGAGCGGCGGTTGCGCGCCCGGTAAGAATCACACGGCCGGAGATCGATCGAATGCACGAAGCAGGTTTGGCGCGAGGGGTAGCGGAGGCGCTGCGAGAGCGCGGCCTGCGCGTCGACCAGGTTGGTCTGGCGGTGAGGGGCGGACACCACGATCCCGCAGAGTTCGAGGCGGAGCTGCGCGCCTACCTCGCTGCCGAATTGCCCGGCGAGGCCGACATGGTGGCGAGTCTTGCGATCCGGCGGTTGCTCTCGGGCCACCTGTGCCCGAATTGCGGCGTCGAATTCGACTCGGAGATCGTCGCCCCCGGCTGCCCGGTGTGCGGGTCCGATACGCTGCCTGACGTGGCGACCGAGCAGATCGAGATCGAGCTGCTGGAGGCGGTTCGGTGAAACCGACCGCCACCGGTCCAGGTCTTGCGCGAGCTATCGAAGTGCGTGGCGTGGTTCAGGGCGTCGGGTTTCGGCCGTTCGTCTGGCGCCTGGCGACGGAGTTCGGGCTCGACGGGACGGTCGTCAATCGCGCCGGACAGGTCGACATAGTGATCGCCGGCTCGGCCGAGGCTGTCGAGTCGTTTACGGCGAGGCTTCGAACGGACGCGCCGCCACGAGCCCGAGTCGAGGAGGTCATCGTTCGGCCCGTGGACTGCGAGATCGTGCGCGGCTGCGGTTTCACGATCGAAGAGAGCGAGGCAGTCGCCTCCACCGAGCGGCTCTTCCCGCCCGACATCGCGACCTGCGACGAATGCTTGGCCGAGGTCTTCGATCCGGCCGACCGACGCTACCGCTACCCGTTCACCAATTGCACCAATTGCGGGCCTCGGGCCACGATCATCGACGAACTGCCGTACGACCGGGCCCGAACCTCGATGCGCTCGTTCCCGTTGTGCGCCGCCTGCGAGGCCGAATACCGTGACCCCGCGGACCGCCGCTTCCACGCCGAACCGGTCGCCTGCCCGGACTGCGGGCCGCAGCTCTCGTATCGTCGGCCAGGCGACCCCGCTCCGGCGGCGCACCGGGAAGCGGCCCTGACCGCGGCCCTCAACGACCTGCGCGCCGGCCGCATCGTGGCCGTCAAGGGGCTGGGCGGCTACCACCTCGCCTGCGACGCAACCGATCCGGCGGCCGTGGCCCGGCTCCGCGACCGCAAACACCGCTGGGCCAAGCCGTTGGCGGTGATGGTCCGCGACCTGGCCGAGGCGCGGCGCATCGCCCGTCTGACCCGCGAAGAAGTCGAACTCCTGACCTCGCCCGCCCAGCCGATCGTCCTGGTGGAGAGGCGGCGCGAGGCGGTCCAGTGGGCGGCGCCGAGTGGCGAGGGCCAGGTCGCCGAGGGGCAGGCCGCCGGCCCTCGGCCCCTCGCCGATGGAGTGGTCACGGCCGAGCCGGATCGGGAGGCAGCCCTGAACCGCCGCGTGGGGCTCTTCCTGCCGTATACGCCACTCCACCATCTGCTCCTGCGCGGTCTGGGCCGGCCCATCGTGTTGACGAGCGGCAATCTCTCCGACGAGCCGCTGGCCACGGACGATGCCGAGGCTCTCGAGCGGCTGGCGGGGATCGCCGACTCGTTCCTGGGCCATGATCGGGAGATCCGGGCCCGCTACGACGACTCCGTGACGCGGGTGGTGCTGGGTCGCGAGAGCGTGATCCGGCGTGGCCGCGGGTACGCCCCGGAGCCACTGGACCTGCCGATCGCGACGCCCGAGACGATCCTGGCTGTCGGCGCCGAACTCAAGCACACGTTCACGCTGGCCCGCGGCTCCCGTGCCCACGTGGCGCCGCACACCGGCGATCTCGAGGACCTGCTGACACACCGGGCCTTCGAGTCGAACCTGGCCCACCTGGAACGGCTCCTTGACATCGAGCCCGCCTACGTCGCCCACGACCTGCACCCGGCCTACCTCTCCACGCAGTACGCGATCCGCCACTTCCCGGAGAACCGGCGCATCGCCGTCCAGCATCACCACGCTCATGTGGCGTCCGCTGCGGCCGAGGCCGGGCTCACCGGCGAGTTCATCGGCGTCGCCTACGACGGTCTGGGCATGGGCGATGACGAAACGTTCTGGGGCGGGGAAGTGCTCATCGCGACCCTGGCCTCGTATCGCCGAGTGGCGCGCTTCGGCCTGGCTCCGATGCCGGGCGGCGCGATAGCGGTCAAGAAACCCTACCGGATGGCGCTCGGCTACCTCCTCGGCGCCGAAGGGGGCGCGATGCCGGCCACCGGACCCGCCGCGGATGGAATGGCCGGCTTCCTGGCGCGCCTCGATCCGCGCGAAGTCGAGGTCGTCCGCGTTCAACTCGATCGGCGACTCAACTCGCCGCTCGCCTCGTCGGCCGGTCGCCTGTATGACGCCGTTGCCAGCTTGCTCGGAATCCGCGACGTCGCGGAGTACGAGGCCCAGGCGGCCATCGAGCTCGAGCTTTTGGCCGAGCCGGGGCGCCACAAGCCCCTGGCGTCGGCGATCACGCGCCGGAACGGTCAAAGCGACGGAACGTCGGAAAGCGACGGAGCGTCGCTCCTCGTCTACGATCCGCGCTCCACCCTCGACGATCTGCTCGGATGCCTCGCGGCGGGGGAGCCGGCCGCACGCCTCGCGGCCCGGTTCCAGGAGACCGTGGCCTCGGTTACCCAATCGTTCATCCGCGAGGTCGGCCGAAAGACGGGCCTCGAGACTGTCGTCCTTTCGGGCGGCGTGTTCCAGAATCAGTGGCTGGCGACTAACCTCGTTCGGCGCCTGACCCGCGACGGCTTCCAGGTCCATACGAATCAGCAGGTTCCGTCGAACGACGGCGGGATCAGCTACGGTCAGGCCGCGGTGGCTGCCGCTCGTCTGGCCGGTGCGCAAGAGCGATAGAGCGGTCGCGGCCCAACGGCAACGATTGCGGCAAGGAGAAATCGAATGTGCCTCGGCATCCCGGGCAAGGTGGTCGAGATCAATGACGAGGGACCGCTGCGGATGGCGCGCGTCGACTTCGGGGGAGTGCGTAAGGAAGCCTGCCTGGCGTATCTGCCGGAAGTCGTCCTGGGCGACTACGTGATCATCCACGTCGGCTTCGCGATCAGCCAGCTCGACGAGGAAGAGGCCATGAAGACGCTCGAGCTGCTGCGGATGATCGATGCCGAGGGTGTGGCCATGGAGTTCGGGTCGATGGGGGACGACTCCGCGCCTTCCGCGCCGCCGACCTCATCCGCCGCTCCGCCGGCATCGGCCGAGGCGCCCGCATGAAGTACATCGACGAGTACCGCGACGCCGAGGTCGCCCGCAAGCTGATCGACGAGATCCACCGCATCACGACCCGGCCCTGGGCGCTGATGGAGGTGTGCGGCGGGCAAACGCACACCCTTGTGAAGCAGGGGATCGACGAAGCGCTGCCGAAGGGCGTGCGCATGATCCATGGTCCCGGCTGCCCCGTCTGCGTCACGCCGCTCGAACAGATCGACAAGGCGCTGGCGATCGCGGCCCGGCCCGATGTCATCTTCACAAGCTACGGCGACATGCTTCGAGTGCCCGGGTCCACGACGGACCTGCTCTCGCTCAAGGCCCGCGGCGCCGACGTCCGGATCGTCTACTCGCCGCTGGACGCCGTTCGGATCGCGGTCGCCAACCCGGATCGCCAGGTCGTCTTCTTCGCCATCGGGTTCGAGACTACGGCGCCGGCCAACGCCATGGCGGTCTCAGAAGCGGCCCGGCTCAGGCTGGACAACTTCACCGTGTTGGTCAGCCACGTCCTGGTGCCCCCGGCCATGACCGCGATCCTGGAGTCGCCGACGTGCCAGGTCCAGGCGTTCCTGGCCGCGGGTCACGTCTGCGCGGTGATGGGCTGGACGGAATACGAGCCGATCGCCGAGCGGTACCACGTCCCGATCGTCGTCACCGGGTTTGAGCCGCTGGATCTGCTGGAGGGAATCCTGATGGCGATCCGGCAACTCGAGTCGGGGCGGGCGGTCGTGGAGAACCAGTACGCTCGCGCGGTGAAGCGCGAAGGGAACCGCCAGGCTCAGCAGACGGTCTTTCGCGTCTTCGACGTAGGCGACCGGACTTGGCGTGGCATCGGCATGATCCCCGCATCCGGCTACCACCTCCGGCCGGAGTTCGCGGAGTTCGACGCCGAGGCACGGTTCGATGTCGGCGACATCCACACTCGGGAGCATCCGGCATGCATAGCCGGGCAGATACTCCAGGGCACGAAGACGCCGCTCGACTGCACGGCCTACGGCACGTTGTGCTCGCCGCAGAAGCCGCTGGGGGCGCCTATGGTCAGCGCCGAAGGCGTTTGCTCGGCCTACCACGCCGCGGGGCGCGGGCTCGCGGCGCCGACGGCGTTTCCGCTCTACGACCTGGCGCGGCCGCTCGGCGAGGCGCCCCGATGACCGACCGAGCGACGAAAGCTCCCGACCCGGCGGTTTCTGCGCCGCCGAACCCGGCCAACCTCGTCTGCCCGGCCCCTATCCCCGAACGGGCGCGCGTCCTGCTGGGCCACGGGTCTGGCGGTCAACTCTCCGCGGCGCTCATGCGCGAAGTCATTGGGCCCGCGCTGGCGTCGGCCGGGGAGGTTTCGGGGGGTCCGCTCAATGACGCCGCCGTGGTCGAGATCGCCGGCAATCGACTGGCCTTCACGACCGACTCGTTCGTCGTCAGCCCGCTCGAATTCCCCGGAGGCGACATCGGCGAGCTGGCGGTAAACGGCACCGTCAACGACCTGGCCATGATGGGCGCCCAACCGCTGGCGCTGTCGCTCGCCTATGTCATCGAGGAAGGCCTGCCGATCGAGGACCTACGGAAGGTGACCGAGTCGGTCGCCCGGGCGGCCGGTCGGGCCGGCGTTCGAATCGTCACCGGCGACACGAAGGTGGTCGGCCGGGGCTCGGCGGATCGCATCTTCGTCAACACCGCGGGCATCGGGCTCGTGACGGAGGGCGTGTCGGTCGGGGCGGATCGTGCCGGCGACGGCGACGTGGTGATCCTGTCCGGCCCCATCGGCCTGCATGGCGTGGCGATCATGAGCGTCCGCGAGGGCCTGGATTTCGAGGTGGAGATCGCCTCGGACACGCAGCCGCTCAACGGGTTGGTAGCGGCGATCGTCGCCGCTTGCCCCGGCGTCCACGTCCTCCGCGACCCGACCCGCGGCGGTCTGGCCTCGGCGCTCAACGAGATAGCCGCCGCCTCCGGAGTTGGCATCGAGCTGCGCGAGGAGACGATCCCGATCCCGGGCCCCGTGCATGCCGCCTGCGAGATGCTCGGCCTGGACCCTCTCCACGTCGCCAACGAAGGCAAGCTCGTGGCCATCGTGCCCGCCGCTTCTGCACCGGCGGTTTTGGCGGCGATGCGCGCCCTCCCAGAGGGCGCCGAGGCGGTGGAGATCGGCCGCGTTGTCGCGGATCACCCGTCGATGGTCACGATGCGCACGATCGTCGGCTCGCAGCGCATCGTGGACATGCTGGTTGGGGAGCAGCTGCCCCGCATCTGCTAGGTCGGTTGGCGTGGAGTGGCGGGCCGCCTGGCGGCCGGTTGGCGCAAGTGCACCTGAAAGACTGCGTTAACGGTCCTCGCCTATGATTCCGGCAATCCTCGCAATGCCATCTTCTACAGCCAGGAGTTCGTTCGCATGCCCCGCCTCAAGATCGCCTCGTTGGTTGCCGTTCTTGCTATCGCTGCCACTGCGTGCGGCAGCGGTGGATCGACGGCCGCGCCTCGATCGGGCGGAGAGGGTTCCACCGCACCTGGTTCCTCCGAACCGGCGGTGGTCGTCCCTTCGTTCGCTGCCGCCGGCGGCGGGTCATGCGGCGTTCAAATCGACGGCGACGTCACGAAGTCCTGGCACACCGATCAGACAATGGCCACCCTTCTGGTCAGCTACTGGCTCACGCCCGGCGATCGCTCCATGGTCGGAGTCGCCAGCGGGGAAGAAGAGCTTCTCATCAATTGCCAGTCTGATGAGGGATCGATTTCCCTTACCACCACCTCGGGCACGACGGCAGCCCAGCTCCCCAAGGCGGCCGGCACATACGTGATCGAGGCTGGTGGACTGGGCGCCGAACGCAAGCCCGGCGAGATCCAGACGATCATCAACCTGAAGGACAGCAAGGTCTGGAACGTGACCGAGGCTGGGACATTCGAGATCACGAGCTTCACCCCAAGTCACCTCGCCGGAAGCTTCACATTCAAGATCGGCGCGTCGGACACGGGTTCTCAGACAGTCGTGGCCACGGCTACCGTTTCGGGCACGTTCGACCTCGGCTGCACGGGTAGCGCCTGCAGCTAGGCCTGATCGCCCGTTCCTATCCTCCGCACGATCGGCGTCCAAATGCCAACGCCGATCACGAGGATGAGGATGGGCACGGGCTCGACGAACGGCGCCAGGTAGAAGAACCCTTCCGCCCAGAGGTTCCAGTCCAGGTGGTTCGTGCTGATGACCGGCCCACACGCGTCCAGGCACAGGACTCCGACGCCCATGCTCTGGCCCAGTGACGCCGGGAGAAGTGGCAGCGCCGCGATCGCGACCATCAGTGCAAGCTGGAAGGTGATGAACGCCCCGATCTTGGCGTGCCGCCGGACCATCGGACCTCCAATGGTTCCGGCGATGACCGCCGGGAGCAGAACGGCGCCGGCCGCCGCCGACCATTGGCCGATGTCGCTGGCCGGGGCATGCTCGCTCTGATAGAAGCTCGTGGAAGTGTCCACCGCGCCCAACGTAAGAGCGACGATCGGAAGGGCGAGCAGCGCGAACATGACCGCGAGCGCCATCGGCCCGCTACGCCGTGACAGCAGGCTGCCCGCGAGGGTCGATAGCCTCGAGTTCGAGACCGGCAGGTCCGCCTGACCGCGCATCGCGGCCCCAACGGCGCGATCAATGATCGGATAGACCAAGCCCACAGTAGCGACGGCGACCAGCGCCCACACTGCCAGCACGAAGAGCATCCAGGACCTCTTCCCGCTGCCCAATCACTTGTTGGGCCTCTCTGAGTTCGTGGCCGAGTATGGGAGGCCGCGCCCGGACTCCATGTCGGCGACCGGACACCGGCTCGGACGCCCTCCTTCAACTCCGAAGGGTCGAGTTAGGCTGCAGCGCACCGGCACCGCCCGGTTGCAGCCACGCTCCCACTGGAGCCCCGGCGACAACCGGGTCAGCGCAGGACGAAGATGCTCGCCAGCAGGATCAACAGCACCGCCGTGGTAATGGCCGCGTAGAGGCGGTCACGTTCAAGAGCAAACGCTAACGCAGACACGGCCACCCGCGCGACGGGAGTGGCCAGCAAGGTCAGCAGGCCGAGCTGGACGATTGAGGCCGGCTCCAGAGCGGCCAATCGCGCGGGCAGATCGCCGAAGTCCGCCGTCGACGGACGGGTCGCGTGAGCAAGCCCGATCAGCGAGCCCTGCCAGCCGATCGCGAGAGCCGACACGAACCCGACACCGATCAGAGCCGCACTGACGGCCACGCCAGTTGCCAGGACCAGGCTGACCAGCGTCCGGAAGCGCTCGGGGCTCATATACCGAGTCCCAGGCCGCGGGCGATCGTCTCGAGCCCCACGACTGTCAGCACGGGCAGAAAGACCATCCTGACCGAGCGATTGGAGATTCGACTGAGCAGGCGGGCGCCGATGACCGCCCCCATCAGGACGCCGAGCGCCACGGGCGCCGCGATCTGCGGGTCCACGTCGCCGCGGGCAAGGTAGATGCCGGCCGAAGCGGCGGCTGTCACGCCGATCATGAAGTTGCTGGTGGCCGAACTGACCTTCATCGGCAGGCGCATCGCCCCGTCCATGGCCAGGACCTTGAGCACGCCGGAGCCGATGCCCAGCAGCCCCGAGAACACGCCGGCGATCCACATCAGCGCGAACCCGAGCGGCACTCTCCTGGCGGAGTAGGGGACCTCGCGATCCAAGCGGCGGTCGGGATAAGAGGACTCGAGGCGCAGCCGGGTCGCGATCGCCGACGGTGGGTCCACAGGCGGCACCTCCTCTCCCAAGCGAGATACCTGCATCCCGGCCGAGCCCAGCAGGACCACGCCCAGCAGCACGTAGAGAAGGGCCGGCGCGACCACAGCGGCAAGCAGGGCGCCGCAGACCGCCCCGGTAGTCGTGGCCAGCTCCAGGAACATGGCGATCCGCATGTTGGTCATGCGGTCGCGAACGTAGGCTGAGGCGGCCCCTGAACTGGTGGCGATGACCGACACGATGCTCGCCCCAACGGCCAGGTGAATGTCAACACCGAACCCGATCGTCAATGCCGGTATGACGAGGATCCCGCCGCCGACTCCAGCGAGGGCGCCGATGAGCCCGGCCACGGCGCTTGCGAGCAAGATCGCGATGTCGTCTGACGGAGTCATCGGGGTCACCGAAGGTCATGCGGGTACGCTTCAACGATAATGAATCGGCACGACATGGATGCCGAGGCCTGGTTGATGGTTGCCATTCCCGAGATCAGCGTCGATGAACTCGACGACCTGTTGCGCGGCGGTGGCGCGCATCTGGTGGATGTTCGTGAGGAATGGGAGTACCGCCGGCGCCGGGTACCCGGCGCGGTGAGCGCTCCGCTCGGACAGCTGGCCGGACGGATCGCCGAGCTGCCGCGGGACAAGCCCATCGCGGTCATCTGCGAGCACGGCCACCGGAGCCTCGCCGCCCCGGATTACCTGCGAGGCCGCGGATTCGAGAACGTCTTCTCGGTCCAGGGCGGCACGGACGCCTGGGCTCGGAGCAATCGACCCGTCGAAAGGGACTAGAGAACATGGTTTCGAGTCGGCTGCCAGATCTGGGTCGGCGCGGAGAAGGATGGGTCCTGCTCCAGCTGCCGCTATTCGCCGTGATCGCCGTGTCGGGTGCCGCGGGTCCGGCCTGGAGCGGCCCGTGGCGGGCGGCGGCCGTGGCGGCCGGCGCCGTGTTGGTCGCCATGGGCGGCTTGCTTGCCGCGCGCGGCGTCTTGGACTTGCGGGAGAACCTGACGCCGTACCCGAGGCCGCTGCCGGGCGCGCAACTCGTTGAGTCAGGGGCCTACGGGCTGGTCCGCCATCCCATCTACGGCGGGCTGATACTTGGAGCGCTGGGTTGGGGTCTGGCGACCGCATCGCCGCTCGCGCTTGGCGGCGCCCTGGTCTTGCTCGCCTTCTTCGACCTCAAATCGCGCCGCGAGGAGATCTGGCTGGCCGAGCAGTTCGCCGACTACGGCTCGTATCGAGCTCGAACGCGCCGCTTGCTGCCATGGCTCTACTGATAGGTCGCGGAGACCCGCTCGTAGGTTTGGAGCCGCCCTCGGCGGCCGGTGCATCGGGTCGCTCCGGAACGCTGCAGGCAGAAGGCAGCCCGAATGGCGAGGTGCCTGGGTCGCCCTGAGAGGGACGCGATGTCGGCCGAGGTGAAGGGATCCGGAACGCCGTCCGGCAGGAGCCCGAGCAGATCCGCCGGCGTCTCGATACGAATTATCTCGATGACCTCGAGCAGCCGGCGGTCCAGCCGCCACCACTCCCTTGGGTGCCGGTAGCGCGCACCCGGCGGGACCGGGCCACGGACCTGTTCCTCGCGGATCATGACCAGTTCCAAGATGAAGTTGGGATCGGCAATGAGTTCCGGGAAGGCCACGAGTTCGTGGAAGAGGTCCATCGGGAGCCCCCGCTTGGGCGATCGTCTCCGCGCCCCCACGACACCGTCGGCATCGACGCGAACGAGCCAGCGTTCGGTCGCGATGGGGTGGACCAGGACGATCTTGTGGTCCGGCACGAGCCGACGCAACTTGCGTGCGGCCGAGGAGAAGCTGGCGGTCTGGATCTCGACCAGCTCATCGTCGCGCACCACGTCGACGACGTAGCCATCGACGCTCTCCTCGACGCGATCGCCGGGACGCGTGTAGATCGCCTTGAGCGCGGCGTGGAGAGAGCCTTCGCGGTAGGTGTTGAGCCCGGTCGAGACGGCCACGCCGGCTACGTCCGCCCTTTGTCGACCAGACTCACCTTGGTCAAGTCGCCGCCCTTGCCAGGCACCACGACCCCGAATGGAGTCGGGCTGGCGGCAGGCGCTGCCGACGGCGCGGCTGAAGGCGCGGCCCCCTGGCTGGAGATCGCGCCAAGGACGAAGTCGGCACCGATGACGACCACGCCAATAAGGATAAGGGCGACGATCAGCACGCCGATTTGGGCGCGCCGGGCCATTTGCCGGTAGTCATCCGGCCGCGCCGTGATGTCGACCCGATTCGGTGCTGCCGGGCTGATCGCCCGGCCACCAGATGTGCCCGATCGTCGGCGGCGCTTTGCGCTCACGATCGCTCCTGTCGCTCTCGCTGATCCGCGGAGTCTGCCACAAGACGATCTTTGCCTACAATCAACGACATGAGTACGACCGATCGAGCGACAGGCGCCTCCACCGGCAGGGTCTTCCAGCGAGTGCTCGGGGGCGAGCTGCCCGTAGCGGTTCGGGCCGAGGGCTGCACAATCTGGGACGCCGATGGGCGGGCCTATCTGGACGCGGCGGGCGGGGCGATCGTCGTCAACGTGGGCCACGGGCGACAGTCCATCGTGGATGCCATGGAGCGCCAGGCTCGGGCCTTCACCTACGTCCACGGCACCACCTTCACCACCGAGCCCTTGGAGTCCTATGCCCGGGCGGTGGGCCCGCACCTGCCGGTCGACGACCCGGCGATCTACCCGGTCAGCGGTGGATCGGAGGCGATCGAGAGCTGCCTGAAGCTGGTTCGGTCGTACCACCTCGCCCGCCGCGAGCCGGATCGGACGGCGGTGATCGCACGGCACGGCAGCTACCACGGCAACTCGATGGGCGCGCTGGATCTCTCGGGCCGCGAGCCGCTGCGCCGGCCCTACGAGCCGTGGCTCGGCCGCTTCAACCACGTCAGCGCCGCGTATCCGTACAGGTCGGGAGAAACCGCCGCCCACGCCCTGGGCGACGTGGACCAGCTCGTCGCGGAGCTGGAGGCGGCCATCGCCAAAGCGGGGCAGGGGAGAGTGGCCGCGTTCGTGGCCGAGCCGATCGTCGGCGCCACGCTGGGTGCGGTCGCGCCGCCGGACGGCTACTGGCCCG
>Ga0182017_10002432_pt1 | contig 14129 bp, 12 predicted proteins | sample 712E3DmetaG_FD_120492 | JGI IMG/M metagenome (GOLD analysis project Ga0182017, IMG submission 120492) | Permafrost microbial communities from Stordalen Mire, Sweden - 712E3D metaG | ecosystem: Environmental > Terrestrial > Soil > Wetlands > Permafrost | place: Sweden: Stordalen | collected... | reverse complement strand
GGTCATCGGACATACGATCTCCTTTCCGATAGCTATATTATTGCTATCGGTAATATACTACAAAAAAAATGCCCCGTCAACATCTTTTTCAAATAAAATGGCCACAAAACGGGAATGCGCCCCAAACGGATTGATTTCAGATTTGGAGAACGGTTTTATTAAAGGCGCGACTTCTGAAGTTGTTGCAACTGAACTCAAATCCGCACCAGACGCCGTGAAGAAAAAATATCTACAATTTCTGGAAACAGGAATTGAATTATACAATATTGATAAAAATGTAGAAATGCTTACTGATGCATATCTTTCTCATAAAATTGTCACCAAGAAATTTAAAAATGATTTGGTGCATATTGCATTAGCAACAGTAAACAATGCCGATATTCTGGTAAGCTGGAATTTTAAACATATAGTGCATTATGATAAGATTTCAAAATTCAATGCGGTCAATCTCGAATATGGGTACCGGTCATTGACAATACTTTCACCTCGCGAGGTAACTTCTTATGAATAATATTAATGCGGTCAAAATGGTAAGAGATATCAGAGACAAGCAGTATGAAGAAACAAAAGGAAAATCAAAAGAAGAAATAAAACAATATTTCAAGAAGAATTCAGAATGGGCATTCAGAACAGAAAAGAAAAAACAGTTACAAAAAGCGTAAGAATTAAAGAAAAAGAGCCACCCCTCAGAAGGCTGTGCCAAACTTAAATCGCCTAACAGCCCAAAATATTCCATTTTCGGTTTGACGCATCGGTCAGCCCTCATTCTGCGGCATCATCTCGGTGATCCGGCTACGAAATACGTTTAGCATACGTTAGGTTACATTTTTGCCCGCTCCGAAAGCATAAGCGGGGCGCACGAAGAAAAGGAAAAACCAAATGATAGATATTGGACCGAAAGTTAAAGCCGATGAATCTTTTGTTGCTAAATGCAGATTTCATCAATCCAAATACCGTGCAACGATTCTTAAAGAATGCAGCGCCGCAGGAAAACCGAGGTAAATAATGCCAGTAAAAAAACTCCCCGATAATCAAATAACCGTCTACCAGACACCCGACGGAAAAATCAATATCGAAGTCCTTTATGCCAAAGAAAACATCTGGCTTCCGCAGAAGCGCATTGCTGAATTATTTGATGTTGACCGAAGCGTTGTTACAAAGCATCTTCGTAATACATTTTCTTCCAATGAATTACAGGAAGATTCAGTATGTGCAAATTTTGCACATACTGCCGAAAGGGCCGAAGCCGCCTTATTGACCCTGATGGGATGTTCCAGTGCGATCGCGAGATAACCAATAATAAAAACAATTATTAAGATTGATGTCATACTCAGCACTTGTATTCGGCGGCCAGAGGGAACCGCCTGCCGACCCCGAAGGCCTTGGGCGTGACTTTGAGCCCGGGGGCTGCCTGCCGCCTTTTGTATTCCGCTTTCCTCACCGCGCCGGCGATCCACCGCACGGTTTTTTCCTCGAAACCTTCTGCGACGATTTCCCGCGTCGAGCGGCCTTTCTCTATGAGCAGTTCAAGCACTTTGTCCAAAACGTCGTAGGGCGGCAGCGTGTCCTGGTCGGTCTGGTTCGGGCGGAGTTCCGCGGAAGGGGCCTTGACAAGAGTGGATTCCGGTATTATTTCTTGTTCCCGGTTGATGTAGCGGGCCAGGGTATACACCATGGTCTTAGGAAGGTCGGAAATAACGCTCAACCCTCCATTCATGTCGCCGTACAGCGTGCAATAGCCCACGGCCATTTCGCTCTTGTTACCGGTGGAAAGGAGAAGACAGCCGAACTTGTTTGACAAAGCCATGAGAATGGAGCCACGAACACGGGCCTGGATATTTTCCTCGGCAATATCGGGGCTTCTTCCGGCAAAAAGCGGGGCCATTGTTTTAAGATATGATTTGACGATCGGTTCGATGGGGATTATTTCGAACCTGATGCCGAGGTTTTTCGCAAGCTGTTTTGAATCTTCAATGCTGCCGGAAGAAGAATATTGTGACGGCATGGTTATGCCCGTCACGTTTTCAGGACCCAGCGCGGAAACGGCAAGAGCGCAGGTGACCGCGGAATCGATGCCGCCCGAGAGGCCCACGACGGCCCTTTTAAAATGGCACTTATGCATGTAATCATGGATGCCAAGGCATAAGGCTTTATGGAGATAATCGATGGAGTCGAATTCCTTTTCCACGGCAAGGTCGTCCAGTCGGTTGGTATCGATGGTCCGGATGGATTCGACGAATTCAGGAAGAGCGACGCACAAAGCGCCGTTTTTGTTGATGACCATGCTGTTGCCATCGAAGATGAGCTCGTCATTGCCGCCGATCTGATTAAGGTATATGAACGGGACAGCATGTTTTTTCGCGTGGCGCTGCATTATGGAAAAACGCAGTTTTTCCTTTCCCAGGTGAAACGGCGAGCCCGAAAGGTTTATGAAAAGGGTCGCGCCTTTTTGCGCCAGAACAGAAACCGGGTCGACCGTATACGGTGTTTCGGGCCATAAATCGGGGTCATTCCAAGCATCTTCACAAATGGTAATTCCCAGCCGTTCTCCGCGGAACGCGAAAACGTCCAAGGAAGCGGCGGGATCGAAATAGCGGGTTTCGTCGAACACGTCGTAGGAGGGAAGCAGCGATTTGTCCTGCCTGAACACCACGGTCCCGTTGTGGATTACCAGTGCCGCATTGGAAAGCAGCTTGCCGCGGGCCGTTGCATTAGGCAGCGCGCATCCGAGGCACAAGGCGGTTTCCGGGAAGTCTCTGGAGAAACCGCAAATTGATTCGATTGCCTTGAGCGAATCGTTTATGAACCATTGCTGTTCGAGCAGGTCCCGCGGAAAATAACCCTGAATGAACAATTCGGAAAACAATAACATGTCGGGGTGGACGCTACGGAGGGACTTGAGCGTTTCAAGGACTTTTGCCGTGTTGCCGGCAATGTCGCCCATGACCGTATTTAATTGACAGAGGGCTATTTTCATACATCATCGCACGATCAAAGACGTCCCCGTCATTTCCTTAGGTTTGGAAATATCGAGAAACTCCAGCATTGTCGGCGCGATATCGGAAAGCTTCCCGTCTCTCCGCAGTTTGAGGTTTCCGGCCCCGATGACCATGCACGGTACGGGATTAGTCGTATGCGCGGTCATGGGAGAGCCGTCGGCAAGTTTCATCTGCTCGGCATTGCCGTGGTCGGCGGTCACGATGCAGACCCCGCCCTTCGCAAGCGCCGACTCGACTACGTCGTGCACGCAGGCGTCGACGGTCTCGACCGCCTTGACCGTCGCGCCGAAGACGCCTGTGTGCCCGACCATGTCGCAATTTGCAAAGTTGCAAATGACGACGTCATACAGGTCCGTCCCGATGGCCTGGACAAGTTTGTCGCGCACCTCGAAGGCGCTCATTTCGGGCTTGAGATCGTAGGTGGCCACCTTAGGGCTGTTTACCAGGATGCGGTCCTCGCCGGGAAACGGGTCGTTGCGCAGGCCGTTGAAGAAAAACGTCACGTGCGCGAATTTTTCGGTCTCCGCCGACCGAAGCTGCCGGAGATTATTATGAGCGAGCACCTCGCCTAAAATGTTGGTATTTGAAATTTCGGGAAATGCCTCCTCAAAATGGCCGTTGTCGTAGTAATGGGTCATTGCGACGAAATTCGGTTTAAAAGGGACCACGGTAAAATCGGTAAAATCCGGCTCGACAATAGCTTTTGTCAACTGACGCGTCCGGTCGAAACGGAAATTAAAGAAAATGATGCAATCGTTATGTCCGATGCCCTTATAGTTGATCAACCGCGGCTTGATAAATTCGTCGTTTTCTCCCGCGCCGTAAGCGTCGTCGATAGCTTCTTTCCAGCCCGCGACCTGTTTGCCTTCACCCAGCATGATTGCCCTATAGGCAAGCTCGGTCCTGTCCCAGCGGTTGTCGCGGTCCATTGCATAGTAACGGCCGATGACGCTCGCTACGCGGCCGATTCCAACGGAGTCGATGCCCTGCTGCAATAGGGAAAAATGCTCAAGCGCTGATTTCGGCGGCGTATCGCGTCCGTCGGAAAGCCCGTGAATAACGACGTTTTTAAGACCACGTTGCTTGCATAATTTCAGGAGCGCAACACAATGGCGCGTGACGGCATGAACACCCTCTTCCTGGATCAGGCCGATAAGATGAAGCGCTGAATTGTTTTTTATCGCCAGGTCGATGATCTTAAGCAGCGTTGCATTTTCAAAAAAATCGCCGTCGGATATAGATTTATCGATGCGCGTAAGGCTCTGGTATATGACGCGGCCGGAGCCTATGTTCAAATGGCCGACCTCGCTGTTGCCCTGATACCCTTCGGGAAGCCCCACTGCCAGTCCCGACGTTGCGATTATCGTGGTTGGGCTGGTTGTTTCATAAAGGTCGGTAAAAGGGGTTTTGGCCATATAAATGGCGTTCTCGTCGGTGTTTTTTCCTTTGCCCCAGCCGTCGCGGATGATCAAACATATTGGCCGTTTCTTCATTTACTTGTCGCTCCCTTGTATTCCCCGTAAAAATCCCAGGAATGTATCGCGCCGCTGCCCTTGCATGCCCAGCATTTGTCTTTGCCGCCACAATATTGGCACGTTCCGGTTCCTTTGCAAAAGGAACATTGCTCTCCGTACGAACCGAAGGTGATGTTTTCTTCCGGGATGTTGGGCCACATGACCAGACGCTTGCCGGTGCCCTGGCAATAGGCGCATTTCCCGGTGCCGGTGCAATAAGAACAGGTCCCCGGATGTACGGTGCAGAAGGGACATTGCGTGGAGTTATAGGCCGGAGCGCGCCGCTCATTTCGGGCGCATGACGAAAATACCAGCACGACCGAAAGGCCTAGTAAAAAAAGTGTTTGATTCATACGTTTTCCTTTCTCAAATTTTTCTGACTTCAAAACACCAGTAGTGGCAAAAAACAATCCTTGAGAATACCGCGCTTACGGACCGAAATTGCCGTTAATGCCTTTTTTAATGTCTATAAATATAGCAAATATCATATATTAAATACCAGCTATTCCTCATAAAGGTGCGAGGTAATCCATGAAAAAAATAAGGTTTTATATTGAAATAGTCTTGTGCTGTGCGATAATAATTCTGCTTGTCAACGCCGCATCTCCCGGCACGGGCGAACAATTCATCGAGCATAACGTTAAAAAAGGGGAAACAATAAGCCTCATCTGCATCGATTATTATGGCTATTTCAAACCCGAACAGTGTACCATTATTCTTTCGGACAATCCTTTGATTAAAGACGCGAACGTGATCTTTCCCGGCCAGAAATTACGTCTGCGCAATCCTGATTATAAACCGGAAACGGCCGAACCCCCTTCAGCGCCCGAGATCGAGAAAAAAGTACAGGCCACGCAGGGCGTGGTCACCTTTGTGGAGGGGGACGTTATAATAACGCCCAAGGCCGACAATCATAAACGGAAGCTTGTGTCGAACACCATAGTATATCCCGGCGACATGGTCCAGACCATGAAAAACGGGAGGGTGGAAATCATCATAAACCGCGAGTCCGTCGTGCGGATGCGGGAAAACACCAGGTTGACAATTGAAAATTTCCGCGACAACCAGAACAACACGGGAAAGAGCCGCGTGGGTTTTTCGCTGGGGACGGTGTGGACCAAAATGAAGAAATTCAAGGACAAGATCAGCCGTTTTGACCTGGAGCTTCCTACCGCGATCGCGGGAGTGCACGGGACCGTCTATGAAGCGTCCGTTGCAAAGGACACGTCCGCGGAGGTCAAGGTGTTCGACGGCGAAGTCGCGGTTTCGGGCGCGTCAAAAGCGGGCACGGACGCCGCCGCGGCCGGTTCGGCGCAGGAGGTAAGCGGCCCCGACGAAGTCGCGGGCCCCGATGAAGTAAGCCTCGAACAATGGGTGCAGATCGTGCGTGAAATGCAAAAGATACGAATTGACAAAAAGGGTAAGCCCCAGGCGCTGGAATCGTTTAAAAAAGACCGGGGCGATTCCTGGGAATGCTGGAACGAGGAGCGTGACCGGAGGATTTCGGAAATGTTCGCGGAGTAGTAAGAGTGCAAACGAAAAAAACGATCGTACTTGCCGTGCTGTGCCTGTTGCTCGCGGGAATGGTCTTTTTAAGACCGCTGAAGTTTTTTGATACGACGATGTATGACCTGAACTTTTCTTTTACTCCCGCCGTGTCGCAGGATTCCGTGGTGATCGTGGGTATCGATCCGGCAAGCATTAGCGAGGTGGGGGCGTGGCCGTGGCCCCGCGGGACCATTGCGCGCCTGGTCAATGCCATAAACGCGTGTTCGCCACGGGTGCTCGCGATCGACGTTCTTTTTCCGCCGAAGCGCGACAATACCGGCGAAAGCGACAGCCTCGCGGCGGCGCTGTGCAAGGTCAAGAAACTGGTCCTTCCTTTTCGCGCGAGCTCGATTGCGGGAGACAATGAAAGCCAGGTGTTGACCATTCCGTCGCAGGTTTATGCGCAGCGGTTTCTTATGCTGTCGCACCAGGACAAATTGAAAGACCTTTCCCTGTTTAGCGCAAACCGAATTGACGCGTCGGACACGGCGTTTTCCCGGTGCGCCGACCGCAGCGGGGTCATCAACGTGACGACAAGCAGATCCAGCCAGAAACTGAGGGAGCTGGTGCAGGTCATCAAGGCCGGCGAGGATTATTATCCTTCATTTTCCCTGAGCGCCGTGGCCTCGTATCTCGATTGCACACCGTACCAGTTTGCGCTCGACGGAAGGTGTCTGGTCAAGGTCGGAAACAAGAGTGTGGGGATTTCTTCGTATGCCGGGACCACGCTGCTCCATTTCAGAGGACGGCCGGGAACTATAAAGACCATTTCCGCTTCATGGTTTCTGGCCGCTCCGGGAGTCCCAGACGCGCAGGCCCTTCGCGACAAGCTTGTTTTCGTCGGAGTGACCGATGCGGGCGCCGGTGCCGATTTTTTTACGACGCCGGTTGGCGCGCAACTCCCGGGCGTGGAAATGTGGGCAACCGGCGCGCTGGACGTCCTCCAGAACACCTGGATACGCGAGAACAACCACATACTTGACATGTGCAACATCGCGCTCGTTTTTTTCCTGTTTCCCGGGCTTTTTTTCATTACCGGCGGCCGGAAAAGGACCTTGACGGTGGCTGCCGCGACCTCATGCGTCATTGTAAGCGTGGCCGCGGGGTTTGTCCTCTTCCGCACGACGCAGTACTTCTGGAACCCGGCCAACCATATCTATGCATGGCTGTTTACCGTAGTCATGCTGGCGTTACAGAAAAACGTCCCGTTTTTTGTGGATTTTGCGCCACTGGATTTTTCCGTGCCCCAAAGCGCGGAAAAAGACGTGGTTCCTGCGCCCCAGGAAAACGAGTTTATCAGGAAACTTCCCGCTTCAGCATCCGCCGTCTTTGTCGCGCGCAAATTAACGTCCTCGCACAACCCGCGATCCTCGGTTTCAAAACCGGCGGACACTTTTTCGGGTACGGTCGTGGAAGAAAACCTTTACAAGCCAGACGCCGACCATCCGGTTGGGGACGCGTCCGATTTCCGGGAAGCGGACACGGCGCTTTCCCCGGAACAGGCAAGCGCTTTTCAGCAATTGTGCGGCGGAAGGATCGTGAAACTTTTAGGAAGCGGTGGAATGGCCGACGTGTATCTCGTCTGGAACCCGCGGCTCGAAATATACCGGGCAATCAAAGTCATCAAACCCGGCCAGCCCACGAACTTCCTGGAGCGCTTTGAAACGGAAATCCGCATTTTGTCAAAGCTTCAGCATCCGAACATTGTCCAGTTTTTAAGCGTCGGTGAATGGCACGGGCTTCCCTACATAGAGATGGAATATGTTCCCGGCGCGGCCCTCGACGACGTGAACGCGAAATGCACGGTATTTTCCCCGCAGGAGACCATGGCAGTGGGGATCATGGTGTGCCGGGCCCTGCATTATGCCCACAATCAGGTAACGACAATTTACGGAAAAGCGTATAACGGCGTCATCCACCGGGACCTCAAGCCGGCGAACATCATGCTCAGCCGCAGCGGACGCGTGAAACTCACCGATTTCGGCATTGCTCGGCCGGGAGAAGTCAGCCTGCATACCATGGACAGCGGCAAGGTCGTGGGCACGCTTCCGTATCTTGCGCCGGAACAGCTCAGCGGCGCGGACATAACCGCCCAGGTTGACATTTACGCATTAGGCGCCACCCTTTTTGAACTGGCGGCGGGAGAACGGGCGTTTCCGCAGACCGATATAAACGTCCTGCTTTCCACGAAATCCACGGGCAATGTCCGTGACCTTCCGGCCCATGTTCCCCAGGGCCTGAAAGAAATAGTGGCAAAGGCAATGGCGATAAAAACCGAAGACCGGTATACGTCGGCCGCCCACATGGAAAAAGACCTTGATAAAGTTTATAGAAGCTCGCTTAACAAAACATCTTCAGGGTGGGCAGTGCTCGAAAATCTTGTTAAACGATTTGAAAAGTAACCTCCCGCTAATCATTTTATACGTATGAATTTCTACTATCTCGAAATAACGCAGGGCATTGAGGCCGGAAGAAAATATCTTCTTGCCGACGGAGGGATCAGCATCGGGAGAAGTTCACAAAACACCATTGCCATGAATTCGGCTGAGAAAAGCATTTCGGCCCACCATGCGATTTTTTATAAAACGGGCGACCGCATCCTGCTGCAGGACATGGAGAGCACCAACGGGACCTTCGTGAACAATCAAGCGATCAAGGAACGCCAGCTCCAGCCGGGAGACGAAGTCGGGCTGGGCAAATCAGGGCCCCGTCTCAGGTTGATCGTTTCCGATAAAGAGCTCGACACCGCCCCGCCGAAACCCAGCCGGTTCGTTTCACCTCAGTCAACAAACCTCCGGACAAAAGAAGACGACAAGCCGCTCTTCGAAAAAGAGCCGCCAGATTTTACCATGAAAGAAGACCTTGAAGCCATTACGCGCATAAGGCTCAAAACCAAACAAAACCCGCCGGAAAATGGACCGTCGAAGACCATGGAAATCGAAAAAAAGATCATGCACAAGAAACTGGGCGCCAGCGACATGCATAAGCTCATGAAAGACCCAAAGCGTCTTGAAAAAATAATCGGCAGGGGGAATCTGGGCGAAACTCAGGTTTCGATGCTTCGCACCATGCACGGCGCGAACAGGAAAATGCAGCGGCAATGGATCATGATCCTCGGCGTCGTGGTGCTGGTGTCGGTCACGGTCATAGCGTTTTTCGCCATCCGGACCTTTCAATACAAGGGGCTCGTAAGCCGCGGCCTGACGCTTCGGGCGACCATGGATTCCTATGAGGAGCGCATTGCCCGTGCCAATAAAAATCCCGAGGGCAACAAACGGGAGCTCGATTCGCTTATTAGCGCCCTTGACAAGGCAAAAATGGCCCTGGCGGACGTAAAGGGGACCATCCGCGAGAGTGATTTCGGGAAATTTTATTCCGATCCTCTCGAGAAAACCATCGACGAGGTCCTCATGCGTTTCGGTGAAACCAATTATCATATTCCCCGGGAAATGGTCGAAAGGGTCAAATACCATATTTCGGTGTATTCCGGCCCGCTGCACAACACCATCGCAAAATACATAAGCCGTAAGGAAAAATATTTTCCCATGATCCGCAGGATTTTTAAGGAAAACAATCTTCCCGAAGACCTGGCGTATGTTTCGATGCTTGAAAGCGGGTTTAACCCGCGCGCTTTGAGCCATGCGGGAGCGCGGGGAATGTGGCAATTCATGCCCGAAACGGGGCGGAGATACGGCCTACGGGTGCAGGACGCCTTTGATGAACGGCTTGATCCGGAAAAGGCAAGCCTGGCCGCGGCACGATATTTCAAGGAACTGATCGGCATATTCGGCGGCAGGAGTTCCGTGATGCTTGCCATGGCCGCCTATAACGCGGGTGAGGGCCGGATTGTGGGCGCGCTGCGGAAAATCGACAATCCCATGCGCAACCGCGATTTCTGGTACATTTACAGGATGGGATATCTTGCCGAAGAGACCAACGAATATATTCCACGGGTCATTTCATTACTCATAATATCCGAGCACCCTCAACAATATAATTTCGCCGGGCTTCCCAGCGCGCCTCCCGAGCAGATGGACGCGGAAAACGATTTTATTCCTCTTGACGATATAAAAAACAAGCCTCCCGAACATTATTAAAACCATTTTACGGGCAACGGAGACTTTTCCTTGGGCCCCGGAAAACCGCCCTTGGGATATCCGAGAATTATCGGCCCGAATACCTTTTCGCCCTCGCCGATTTCCAATGACAGGCGGGCTTCCGGGTCGCCAATCACCAATTGACCGATGTGTACCCAGCAGCTCCCGATTCCAGGAGACCGGGCGGCAAGCATCATATTCTGGCATGCTATCGGACAATCCATGTCCGCGGTGAACCCTTTTCCAATGACAAAAATGATCGTTGGCGCGCCATAATATATCGGATCTGCGGTTGTATCGATTTCAACGCGCATTTCTTTAAATTTTGCAGGCATTCCCTCAAGCCATTTTTTATACAGAGGAATTGATTGCGTAATGAGTTTTTTCCTGAGCTTCGGGTCCGTTACCACCACATACCTCCATGCGCGATTGTTCGCTCCCGACGGACCGGCGCTTCCGCGCTGGATTATCTGGTCAAGTATATCGCGGGGAACCGGGTTTGGATCGAAGCCGTGAACGGACCGGCGGTTAAGGATTGTGTCCATTGTTTGGTTCATAAATCGTCCTTTCAGGACTTTTACATAAAAGGATTTAAAACAATACCTATAGCGTTAGCGACGCTTATTAAACAAATGCCGCAAAACACCCCCAACGACCGCGTGTTTTTGTGTTGACGAAAGCGCCATGGGAAAAGATGCCGACGCGACCGCCTTGGCGAGAGACGGTTGGGTTTGTTGCTTTGCAAGGATGTCCATGATGGGCTGGGTAAGCGAATCGGTATTTTCCAGCCACCAGATTTGGTTTGAAACCCGCCGAAGCTTGGTTGTAAATATCGAAGAAGCATACGTATAGGTTTCGCCTTGAGAAAGCGAATCGGCAGCTGAATCGATGGCTGAATAATAGGGAGCTTTTCCATTGATACGCCGGGATCGGATTAAATTGTCAAAATTTGAAAACATATAATTTGTCACGTCCGCGTTATTGAACGCTAATGCCCATACGAGCGTGCCGTATGTTTGACCGCTGCGCATGACATAAGTATATCGGTCGCCGAGCCAATCAAGCGAACGGTTGACGCGGGAGGTATCGAGCCGGCCGTAGAAAAGCCCCAAAAGCAGGGCAAAGCCGCCATTGTTGTCGTCGGCATAGACAATCCCCGGGGATTTTGACAACAGTAAATTTTGCACGGAATTAAACTCGAAATACCAGGGTGAAAAGGCCGATTCCAGATTGATTCCGGCGCTGGAGCGCGGTACGGTCGATGGTGAATAGAGCGCATTGACGGCGCTCCATTGCGAAGACGTTGCATAGAGCGTTGCGACATAGGCCTCGCCCAAATCGTAGGGTAACATTCCTTTAACGTTGAGAAAAAACGGCGGGTGTATCGTCGTATCGCCGGCCGTTAAAAAAGCGTTTTTATCTTCCAAACACCATTCTTGCGCCAGGGCATAGGGGTCGCTTGGATGATAAGGATCATAGGTGGAAATAAAATAGGTATATTCGACGAACGAGGCATCGCCCTCCAGAAGAGCCGTCTGGGCGATATAGGCGTCGCTATTGTAAAACGAATATTCGGGAAAAACGGTGAAATTCATGCCCAGGTGCTGGTCTTGCAGCGCATGGGTGAGCTCATGTGAAATATACACGTTCAATTCGGTGTCGTTGTTATATGCATCTGTCAATATATACAGCGAGTCGGTTCCCGAAACATAATAGGCAGCTGGAAAACCTGAGTAATAGTCGGTGAGAATCCGTCCGAGTGGCGTGTCCGTTTCGGACAGGCATCCCATTTGAAGGTACTCTTTTGAAAGGGCGGCCTGCTCAAGAGACGAGAAAGAATTACCGATGCTTTGCGCCGTGTTTTGACTATATTGCGCGCGGGTAATGACGCCGACATGCACCGGTCGGACAAAATTAAGGCCGCGAAGGTTCGAGACGACCGCGGAGATGGCGGTGACGCGGTTTTGCAAATCGGTATTTTGCGCATTATGCGAAGACGCCGACGTGGGACTGTTAACGCAGTTAAAAAGCGACGGTATGAAAAGCGCTATCATGCTCAAGAGTATTTTTTGGGGTCTGTTCATGAGAATTAGTCTCCTTGCAAACCTTGTGGATTACAACAAAAATAATTGGATATCATGTCGTTTCCTAATTGGCCGGAAGCTCCTACGTAGTATTTTATTATTGCAATGCAGCATAAGCCATCTTTTTTATTCCTTTCCCCGCATGAATGGGACGAGCGTGTCCTTGAAGCGGACAGAATTGCTTCAGCGTGCGAACTGTGTCCGCGGCGATGCAGGGTCAATCGGCTGAAGGGAGAAAAAGGGTTTTGCCGGGCGCCGGGGGAGATGGTTATTTCCAGCATATTTCCCCACCACGGCGAAGAGCCGCCTATTTCGGGGACAAACGGATCGGGAACGGTGTTTTTTTCCTATTGCACGCTCAAATGCCTGTTTTGCCAGAATTATCAGATATCCCATGAAGCTGCGGGCGAGACGTATTCGCCTTCACGGCTCGCACAAAAATTATTGGACCTTGAACGCAGCGGCTGCCATAATATCAATCTGGTCACGGCAGCGCACTTTTTGCCGTGGGTACTGAGGGCGCTCAAAGAAGCGGCGGCGCTCGGCCTTTCCATTCCTCTCGTTTACAATAGCGGCGGTTATGAATCGCCTGAAGCCCTGCGGCTTCTGAGAGGCATTGTGGACATTTATCTGCCCGACATGAAATACGGCGACACCGGGGCGGCACGCCGGTATTCCTCGGCGGGGGACTATGTGGAGGTCAACCGGGCGGCGATTATTGAAATGTTCAAACAGGTCGGGCCCCTTAAAATTGACAAGAAAGAAATCGCCTATCGGGGGCTCTGTATCAGGCACTTGGTGCTGCCCAACGGCCAGGCGCATTCTGATGCCATAGTGAAATTTCTTGCAGCGTCTTTCGATCCCCAGGACCTGACCATAAGCCTGATGGCGCAGTACCGGCCGCTTTACCGGGCGCATGAATTTCAGGAGCTTTCCCGGGTTTTGACGCCGGGAGAATACGATTCGATAAAACGGCTTTTCGAACAGGCCGACATCGATGGTTTTTTTCAGGAAATAGTGGAGCTCGACGGGAATTTCTGCATCGACTTTAACAGCCGGAAACATGAACCATTAACAGGAAGGTAATGGGTAATAGGTTATGGGTTAAAGCCTGAACGTTTTTTAATGCGTAAACCGCGCCGTTATATAAACAGCTCCTCCAGGGTTCCTTGCGGCTTTTTGACTTTTTTCTCTTTTTTGTTCATGCCGGATTCCTTGTTGACAGCATGCATAAAGAACCGCGAGACGCTGTAAACAAAGCCCGAAAAAAAGAGCGACCACAGGGCGAACCAGTACCATGAATGATTTTTTTTACCGAACATAGCGCATCCGTATTTTTTTATTGTTGGAACTACATTTAATTGTAACTAATTTATAAAATAAATTCAACGTGTTTCTTTTCCAAGCCGGGAATGATAAGTTTACATGGATTTATTCGATCAGCGCCGGGAAAACCTCATAAAGAAAAACGCGCCGCTTGCCGACAGGATGCGGCCGCGCACGCTTGACGAATTTTTCGGACAGGAACATATCATCGGTCCCGGCAGGCTTCTTCGCCGCGCCATTCAGATCGACCAGCTCTCAAGCCTTATTTTTTACGGCCCTCCGGGTACCGGCAAGACCACGCTTGCCAGGATCATCGCCAACGCGACCAAGGCGCATTTTGTCGCTATTAACGCGGTGCTTGCCGGCATCAAGGAAATACGCGATTCGCTTTCGGAGGCGAAGGAGCAACTGTCGCTCTACGGGCGCAGGACCATTCTATTCATCGACGAAGTGCACCGCTTTAACAAGTCGCAACAGGACGCACTTTTGCCGCACGTCGAAAACGGCGTCATCATCCTTATCGGCGCCACCACGGAAAACCCCTACTTTGAAGTAAACAAG
>Ga0182017_10002431_pt1 | contig 14134 bp, 10 predicted proteins | sample 712E3DmetaG_FD_120492 | JGI IMG/M metagenome (GOLD analysis project Ga0182017, IMG submission 120492) | Permafrost microbial communities from Stordalen Mire, Sweden - 712E3D metaG | ecosystem: Environmental > Terrestrial > Soil > Wetlands > Permafrost | place: Sweden: Stordalen | collected... | reverse complement strand
TACCGATTCCAGACGACCGATGTTGGCTCTTAGTCTGCTGATATCCGGGCCATATAAATATCTGGTCGGGTTTGCATATATTGTTATTTCCTTGGTGATTTCGAGCGACTGTACCACTAACTGTAGTGGTTGAAGCATTGGAGTGACCAATTTCACACCGTCCTGGTCATAGGCTGCAATCACCGTTGGTATCTGTTCCCTGGCCAGGGAAATAGCTGTAATAATGGTGTTCTGTGCTAATTCGTCAGCTTCTTCAACATTCCCAACCGCAAGATTTACCAGCAATACGGCCGGTTGTCCGTGGAATTCAATAAATTCCTTGGTGATCATTTTGTTGTATTTAGCTGAATGTTTCCAATCTATGCTCTTCAGTTCATCACCGGGCTGATATAGTTGACTGCCGTAGTATTCAATTCCCCTTCTAAAACCATATTGAGGCCTGACGGTACTGACATTTGAAATAATCGGCAACATGCCCGGTTTTGTTGCATCCATATATCTCTTCGCCAACCAGGTGGCATAGCGGGCACGGGGAATAACCTGCAGTTTTATTGGAACTACCTGAAATTGAACTTGAGTTAATCCCCAGCAGTCAACAAGACACGATTTTACTAAAACTTCGGAAGGACCGGATAAAAGAGGATTCACTGACAATTTTAAAATCGAAGGAGGTTGTTTGAACAGTAATACGGGGGTTTGTATCTTCATCCATGCATAGGGCGATTCTATGTATAAAATTCCCCCCAGTTTAGTTTGCGGATGTACATTAACCTGTAGATCCGCTATAGTCCCGGCGATGATATGCTCCTCGATTTGTTCAAGAACTATCGATTTACCGGACAATTTTATGATAGACACAACACCTAGAATGGACAGATAAATGATCGCCGCCGAACTTGCCAGCGCAAGCGCAAAATTACCCAGAAATAAAGCAATAATCAGATTCACAAAGGCCAGGACCGGCAGCATCATTCCAACCCGCGTTAAACTGCGTGAATACCTGGTAATTATTCTCGGGAAATAACCGGCGGCGTTTATCAGACTGTTCGTAACCAGTAATAATATCGGCAGCGCGATCAAAGTCGATAACACAAAATTAGTAATCGGCGCCAGCAATATTGCGATTGTGAAAAATACAAAATAATTGACGATTAAACTGGCATAAACACTAATCGGCCGCCACTGGAAAAAAAGATACACGACTAATACTAAAATAGCCGCCACCGATGTCACCGCACTAGATAGAATTGCCGCGGTTATCAGTACGGCGCAAAGATATAATTTTAGCGCAAATATAATCCGGCGATTGTTAAAGATACTCATAAACCCATTTTAGGCGCTGTTATTTTTTCCAATGTCCGTTTTATAACAATATGGGACGTGATATTATCCATTTCTGATTCAGGTTTTATTCTCACACGGTGTTCAATTGCCTTGAATGCCAGGCTCTTCACATCATCCGGGATTACAAACTCCCGACCGTCGATCAAAGCCATTACTCTGGCGCACTTGTAAAGCGCAATACTTGCTCTTGTGCTGGGACCCCAGGAGACATCGGGGTCATTACGAATTGAAGATGCAATAGATACGATATACTCGGTGATTGACGGAGAAACATGGACGTTTTTAACCAACTTCTGCAGTTGTTTTATTTCATCCAGATTGGTTACGGGTTTAATATCAGGTTCATCGATGGTATCGATAGTGCTGACTATTTTCTGCTCGTCCTCTTTTGATGCATACTCACTTTTGGCCATGAGTAAAAACCTGTCGAGTTGCACATCGGTTAATACGTAAGTTCCCTCTGCCCCGGATGGCACCTGGGTTGCTATTACCATGAATGGTTTGACTAATGGATAATATTTACCCTCTATCGTGACCTGATTCTCCTGCATCGCTTCCAGCAGCGCAGATTGAGTCCTGGGAGTGGTTCTATTCAGTTCATCAGCCAGCACTATATGCGAGAATATTGGTCCTTCAATGAACCTTGATGAGCCGTCGGGAGAATAAATATAGAAGCCGGTGATATCGGCCGGCATCATATCGGGAGTAAATTGGATTCTCTTGAAATTACCGCCAATCGCCTCTGAAAAGGTTTGCGCCAGCTTCGTTTTCGCAGTTCCCGGCAATCCCTCGATCAGAACATGCCCTCCCGCGATAATCGCAAGCATTAGGGTAAGCTCGATGTCGCTCTTTCCGACGATTACCTTCGAAATTTCGCCGCAAATTTTCTCGTATAAATCGGACATACTATGATTTTCTTCCAATTGCCCCTCCAATTCTCAACATATATATTGATGTAAATATAAATAACAGGAACACAATTCCCAAAACAGCATATGGTTGAGATAAAACATTCTTGATTCCGACCAGTCTTGATTTGGTTACATCCATTGGGTCTTTGACCAGATGTGAAGTATCCATCACAATATTTTCTCCGCTGCTATCCGCACTCGCAAGTGTTTTAATGAATAACATGTTATCATATTTACCCAGCATGCTATTGACGAGAATACTCGGGTCGGATACAAGAATTATCGTTCCTGATCCAAAACGCATCTCCACTGCTACCGGCAAAGGACCTTTTTGTTCTCCGTCATCCGGTGATTCATTGCCATTTTGGTCCAGATAACTACTTGAAGAAGACCATGCAATCACTTCAGTGTTTTCTGTATTTATCAGAGCTGTAGCATGATTTAAAACGATTTCTTTCACATCCTTGTTAAAGGAAGGATTAAAATCAGTAATCAAAGGAAACCATTGGTTTTTATAACAAAATAAAGGGTCAAGCAGGGGAACTCCGGAGAAACGACAACTAATATTCAAATATTCCAGGATAGAATTCCCATATCCGAAATCATCCATCAACATCAGTGTTCCGCCGTTATCCAGGAAGTTTTTATACGACCCAAGTTCAGTATTATCATATTGTATATATGGTATGCAGATTAAAGCGCTGTTCGTATCGGTTTGAGTTAATTTCTGCGGTGAATTAATGGTGCTGGCGTTAAGACCGTTAAGACTTTGACGGATACCATTCCATGTTGTGTTGTATTCCAAAAAGTCGTGCACAGACGGGAAGACAGTAATACAAGCCAAAGAAATAACAAGCGTTATTGCTACGGTAATGATAAGCAATTGCTGGATCTTCATTTTCTCAGACCCTCTTGTACATTACGTGCCAATTGCTCTCCGCTTTTAATTTCATCCTCCGTAACCTGATGCTGCGAATACAAAACTCTCTCTATCATTCTGGTAAATTCAATCAGCGGCTTGCTGACCGGCCCTGTTGCCTTGCCTGTATCTCTGACAAATTCACGTAATGTTTGGTTCGGTTTCAACAACACTCCGGAGGCTCTTTGTACAAGCTGAATTACAATGCGGTACCAGTAAAACAACCTGCTATTTGCCGGCTTCTTGTCATTGTTATCGTTTTTCTGTAGGACATTATCAGTAATGGCTACAATATCAACCGAAGGCATTTTTTGTTGCGCGATTGGAGCTTCTGGAGACAATCTCTTTTTCCCTCTAGCCCCGCTTCTGAATTTCAACCTACGCGGTAAAATTACTCCTAAAACAACCAGAATAAAGAAAAATATGCTGCAATTTACCACGTATATTGTCATAATTTTACGTGAAGTTATTATACCGGTCTGCCATGATTCGTTCGGTTTTACCTCAAAATCTATTGATTGAGACCCGAATAATCCAAAACCGATATTATTTCCGATTGTGGCGGTAAATTCCCCATCGTTACTACTAACCGCTTCCACCTGTTTTCCTTCAAAAATAATCGTGATATTGGCTTGACCATAAGGACCAATTTCAGAATCTATTTTACCTTGAACGATGATATTACCGGGGATAATCGCCAGATATGGCATATCTACGATGAGCACCGGAGTGGTTTTTTTCACATTTATCATGGCATTGGTGACCACAGAATCATACCTTCCGTTAGCAAGAGCCGATACCGTAACTAGATGTTTACCGAGTGCCGTATTCGCAGCTAAGGAAAGCCTATAAGTAAAATCACCGGTAACCTCGGTTTTTCCGACCAGTGTATTATCTAAGTAAATCTCGATATCCCTTTTATCGGGCAGTGGAGATGAACCGTAAGAGAATTGCCCGAAAATAGAGGCTTCTTTCCCGGGATAATTCTTGGTATCTGTCTTAAGTGTCAAACCCGTATCATAAAACAAAACTTTTAAAGTGGCCGGTGAACTCAACGTAGATTGGTATATATTTATATCATTCGTTTGTGGATAATAAAGTGATTGTATTTGCATTTCGGGAATGTACCAGTACGGCACCTGCAATGAACTGAGATTATGCCCTTGCGAATCAGTTGTAACAGTAAGGTATGGAGTACTATTTAGCAAAATTTCTATCTGGCGGTTACCGAGTGGTTTGCCATTTGCTGAAAGGGTCACCTCGACATTGATCGTATCACCGACAAATGCCTCAATTGGGTTTATTTGCAGAGTTATATCAGGAGTCTGTAGTGTTTTTTCATTCAGTACCTCGGTTTGTTGTTCTTCAGTAATACTTTGATATAAAACAAGTAAATCTTTCAGTTTCTGGATTCTATCCAGCACCGCCGCATAGGCTGTGTAGAGACCGCTATTTTCATCTGCGGTGGCAACCTGAAATTCATTGCCCGTAATATTCACTGCCTGTTCGATCGTATCGAGGTTTTGGTTTCCATTTGCCAGATTTGTCAAAACTTCGTTGATTAATGGAGATGCTTCTTGGTATCTGAATTCGTGTAACAATACATTAATATTGTTAGTTTCTGTATCAAGGTCAAGTATCTGACTGCAAAGATCATTAGCAGAGGAAAGGAAATTATGGAGAGAAGTCTCCGTGCTCTGTGGTACGTTGGCAAAAGGAGAATTCTGGATATTTGTCTCAATATTTTGCTGATTCTTCACTAAAATAGAATCGAGATTACCGGAATAAAATTGAAAAAGAGAAATACCGCTAAAAACAACCTTGGCAATGTCCGGATTTTCCTGTTTATCGACCGCAAGCACGGGTGCACCAATCATGACAAAACATATCACGATACATATCACAATTGCTATCTTTTTCAGGAAATTATTCCTTAGTATCATTTGAGACCAAGGACCTCCAAAACCTTGAGGATAACAATAACCCCAAAACCGGCCGAAAATACAATAGACATTATCGATAGTATCTTCCGAGTCTGTGGACTCAAGTAGATGAAGAGAATAGTTATTAAAAGATAGACGATTACCAAAACGGTAAAACATACTGAAATATCTGTCTGTTTCTTAAAAGCGAAGAATACATCGATCAAACAAGAGGCCAGAATCAGAGATAATAAATATCTGTTATAGACTCTCAATCCAATACCTCAAGCTGGATAATACTATTCCCCTTCTGATAATTTTCTTCTGATATTCTTACCGGTTTTCCTATACCATCGCTGGCGATTGAGGCGACAATAGATGCGATTGGACTGCCCATGCAGCGATAGTACCACAGATTTTCGTAATGCAATTTGGGGTTGGAAACGGTCACATTTATTTGTTTTTCATTGATACTGACTTCTACTGAATTTGCGAGGTCAAGAAGCCCGACTAAAACATAAGTAATTGCTTGTTCTATCTCCGATGAAGCCGGTCCTGGTTTAATTTCTAATTTGTTGAGACCGGTCCCACCCGGCGCGGTTACGGCAATTGCCATGTCACCCGGATTATCTCCATACCGGACAATTAATCTTTTGGGTATTTTCCCTTTGATTCGGTGTATGTCAATGTCGCCGTTTAGCGGAATAAGAGCCTGTGCATTACCAGTTCTCATGGATGATGGGAGATAAATAGCCTTATTATTGAGTCCTAACTCTTCTAACAAAGCAGCGATATTCTCCATCCCTGTCTCAAGTATCAATTGGCTTGCTTCCGGAGAAATTTGCGGGCGGGCAGTTGCTAAGGCAATACTGGTAAAACCAATCATGATGGCGGATAAAGCAATCGCGGTCAGGGGAATCGAATTGATGAGGAAATAAGTTATGGGGGCAAAAATGGCGCCGGCGATCGCCATCCCTATTCCTAATAAACGATACGGGTTATTTATCATATAGTATTTTCCTCGAGCTACATTCCGAATATTATCTTATTCATTTTTACTGAAGTAAATCGGATATTTTTATAGCAATTTACACTTTACCGGCTAGCGTATTGTTCTCTAATAAGGAATAGCAATATGAATGTAAAATTCCCATTTCCTATATTTAGCTATAAACTCAGGAACAGCAACTGTGTCTATTGCTCCATCGGATCATTATAAAATGACACCTTTTAAAGGCTGGTTTCCAACTTTGTCCAATTTTAAAAGTAACTCGTCAATACTTATCAGTTATTATACAACATTTATGATTCAAACTCATTCGCTCGCTGCCTCGATTCTTCGGTGAGTATCCGGACATCAACTTTGATGGGCAAATGGCTATATTGACATGGCAACAAATGAAAATGAACGGAATCCATCGGCAATTATCGTTGAGAAACCTAAAACAACCCAAAATGAGTTACCTGTCACAAAGAAAATGTTAGCGGGCTTCAAAACAGACAATTATATGACTAAAAACATTTACCGGCTAAAATACGACGACAATAGCCCGTAACTTATATATGATAATTTTGAGTTAATCTAATTATTTCTGGAAAGGTATAGCGTTCGGTAGCTAACATCCGGGTTTAGTCGCCTGCGGAAATCCAGCCCCGACGTATTGCCAGCACTACGGCATGAGCTCGATCGTTCGCATTTAATTTACGAAGGATTGAACTAACGTGATTTTTGATTGTCTGTTCGCTGATATCCAGGATTTGAGCAATTTTCTTATTTGAGTTTCCATCAGCTACATAACGTAAAATTTGGGTTTCTCTGTTGGTTAAAGGGGCAGTTACGGATTCTACTGACATTCCCATTGACACCATTTCCTGGAACTGTTTCAATACATGCTCGGCGACTGTAGGTGTCGCCAGCAGACTATCATTTATCGGATATTCACCATGGGAGACGCGATGCATCATGCTTTCCAGTTCTTGTGTGGTTGCTTTTTTATCCAGATAGGCAGCCGCTCCAATACGTATTACCTCGAACAATTCATCGTTGTTAATTTCAGAAGTCATTATTATTAATCTGATGGCAGGATAACGTTGAATCAGACTTTTTCCGACTTTCAGACCATTGAGCGACGGGTTATCAATATCCAATAATATTACGTCAGGTAAATCTTCTTCGATAATGAGCGGCAGGTTATCATCAGGACTTGCTTCTACTATTTTAAATTCAGACCGGTCTGCAAATGCCTGTTTTACACCGCCTCTGAATAAGGGTTGTTTATCAATTATTATTACTTTAGTAGTACTCATATGATTATTTCCCCTTCAAGTTCACCTTGTAACATATTTTTCTATTATATTAGACTGTTCAAACTAAGTTGTCAAAACGAATAAAGTGAGTACATGGTACTATCGTACTCAATGGTCCTGGTCAGTTTGGGCGATTGTTACGGACAGTAAATAATGATAATCTTCAAATATAACTGAAATCAAGAATTATCAAATAGCCTCATCTCGCTGATATTTCCTCGAGAATATACCATTGTGCATTTGGGATGAAATGGAGGTTCGAATATGAAACCGGCAACCACGCAGCTGGCAAAATTCTATTTGCATACGCAAATCCTTATCGGAACCATATTGTCTCCGGAAACCCGCCTGCTTGATTCCCTTAATGGTAATTCGGACAGGGAACTTTCGAGAAACGGTAAGTTTCTGGAACTGACTGATGTGATCTTTCAGAATGCAGATGGTAGCAAAGAAAAACTAAAAACCTTATACCTCAACAAGTCGACCATTCAACTGGCAGTTGCTGCAGACAACGCTGATTTAACTAGAGGCGTTGGCGCACAGGTTGGGCTCAAATTATATCCATATGTTGAGAAATCACAATTACCGGTACTGATCAAAACTCCCGATTATATAGTCAAAGGTAGTATGTACATATTGAGTTTCCAGAAGATACCCGTCGTGCTTGAAGAAACACAATCATTTCTGCCGGTTACTGATGCCCGGATTATCACTAAATTAAACGGTTTTCAGGAAATGGCCCCTTTTGTCGCTGTGAATAAAGAGCATATACTATCTTTACAAGAGGAGTTGGATAAGGATAAGTCCTCGTGAAGATTCCAATCGGGAGAGTGCATAATAAAGTACTGAAAATATTCTAACCCCAATATTATCAAGGGATTATCTGCATGAACATTGAGATGGTTTTTTATCGGGGGTTGGGGAATGGAAATTGGACTTACTCTTAAGGAAGAAAAATGCATATAGATGAGATTCTTAAAATCATGGTAGAGCAAAATGCGTCGGACCTTCACTTACGGGTAGGGAGTCCTCCGATGATCCGGATATTCGGGAAGCTTTCCGCAATTGCGAAGTGGCCGGACCTGACCGTGGAAGATAGTGAATCAATATTGAAATCTCTTGCTACATCCGCAAATCAAGCAGTTTTCGCTGAAAACCTTGAACTGGACTGTGCCTACAGCGCCTCCGGAATCGGCCGATTCCGTGTTAATGTATTTCGTCAAAGAGGTACTCTCGCTTTCGTACTTCGTCTCGTACCTACTGTTATTCCCACGATTGATCAATTGAATTTACCCCTCCTCTGCAAAGAACTTATCCGCAAGCCTAGAGGAATGATCATCGTCGCCGGTTCTGCCGGCAGCGGTAAATCAACTACGATGGCAGCAATGATCAATCATTTAAATGAGACAGAAAGCCGTAACGTTATCACTATTGAAGACCCCATAGAATATTTACACCGTAATAATAAATGTATTATCGCGCAGCGGGATCTCGGGGACGATACTAAATCATTCGAAGATGCCCTGATACACACACTGCGTCAGGACCCGGATGTTATTTATATTGGAGAGATGAGAGATTTAACCACAATATCCATGGCCATCAGAGCGGCAGAAACCGGTCATCTGGTATTAGGCACGCTGCACACAACCAGTGCTCCGGGGACGATAGACCGTATTATTGATATTTATCCGGCAAATCAACAGGACCAGATCAGACTGCAACTTTCCCAGGTATTGGAAGCGGTATTGATGCAGTGTCTGCTTCCTCGTTCCGATGGAACGGGAAGAGCAGGAGCTTTTGAAATATTGTTGGCCACCCCTGCGGTGAGAAACCTTATCCGTCAGGGTAAAAGCCATGAAATACCAAATGTCATGCAGCTCGGTATGCAAGATGGAATGCAAACCCTCGACCAAAGTTTAGCTAAACTCGTGAAGAGCCAGTTGGTCAGCAGGGAAAATGCTTTGATGAAAAGTAGTAATCCTGTACAATTATTAAAATTATTGTGATTTTTTTGGCCGTTGTTTTTATTCCGGATTACACACATTAAACGCAAGCGCTCGATGCTATTTTCCCTTTTCCGGGTTCATCGACATTGATTCGATAATTTTACAGAAAGTATCTACCAATTCCGGATCAAAAGTAGTCCCGGCACACCTTCTCAACTCTTCGATAGCTTCCTGAGATGTCCTTTGGTTATGATAGGGACGGAGAGAGGTCATGGCATCATATGCGTCAGCGATTGACAGAAGCCGCGCTTCCAGAGGGATATCATTGCCTTTTATTCCGGCCGGGTAGCCGCTGCCATCAAAGTGTTCATGATGATTTAAAATAATCGACAAAGAACTGGACAATTCAGCCACGTATCTGAGTATTTCTACCCCCATTTCCGGGTGAGATTTAATTTGCCGCCATTCCAACTCATCAAGCGTCCCATCTTTATTCAAGATGGAATCGGGAATACCGATTTTACCGATATCATGTAAAAGGCCGGCAGTTCGTATCACAGCGATTTTCTCCGGAGGGAGATCTAGTGACTGTGCCATCGCCACGGCGTATTGACTGACCTTTCTTGAATGACCGTACGTGTAATGGTCTTTAGCATCGACGGTAGCCGCCAGCGCAAATATCATACTGATTCCTATCCGTTGTGTTTCACTACCTTCATCAACCATTACCATTCTTTGCTTATTGTAATCGTATGGGGCACAGGTTCTATTACGCCCTGTCCCTTTTGCCGCATAGAGCGCTTTGTCCGCCGCATCAAGGATTTGTTCTTTAGTGACACCATCGGTTGGCCAGGTTGCTATCCCGAGGCTCGCAGTCAGAGAAGACCTTCCACTAAATATTTTTTGTTCGATCTTCTCACGAATACGCTCTGCCACCAAATAAGCTCCTTCAGTCATTGTTTCGGGTAGAATCACTGCGAATTCATCACCACCATGCCTGAATCCCATGTCGACAACCCTGATTGAAGCCTGAATAGCCTGGGCCATAATTGCCAGAACATTATCTCCCTCTAGATGCCCGTAGGTATCGTTGTAAGTTTTAAGGAAATCAATATCTATCATAATAATCGAAAATGAGGTCCCAAATCGTGTACCGCGGGCAATTTCCTTATCCAAACACTCATGCATATAACGATGATTATACAGTCGTGTTAATCCGTCCGTGATCGCCCATGTCATTGCCTGAGAATATAGCTGTGCATTTTCGACAATAACACCGGCTTGATTCGCAACACTCATGATAAGCTCAATATCTTCTTGTAAAAATAAATGATTTGTATGTTTTTTACTCAAACCTAAGATGCCAACAAGCTTGCCATGACTTTTCAGAGGACAGAAAAGTTCCAGATGAGAATTATGTATACTCTCTCTTTCAGTTTCCCATAATGCTTTGAACTGGGGAGCTGAATCAATTTGTTCCATCGTGAGAACCTGTGATTCTTTCCGTAACCACATCACTACCGGACTGTCAAAAGACAGACTAAATGCTGTAGTTGTCTGATCACTTGTTTCCGGATATACACACCGTACCGTGAATAAACTGCTGCCGGGTTCTTCAAAAAGCAGTACCGCCTGGGACACGCGAATAGCTTTTGATAGTGCCTGCAGCATTTCCGCCGTAAGCTGGTCAATATTCAGAATGTTACCCATTTTATTCGTAAAACTAAGTAGCGTCTGACGATGGTCATAGGTTTCCCGGTAAAAAACACGGTCTACTAATTCCTGAAGAGGACGTCTGAGTGCAAAGCTTACTATTACCAATAATACTGTTAAACAAAGAATAATGAGAAAAATAACATAAAATGGTATTTCGGGATAATATTTAAACATCAATAACAATCCCCCGATATATAGAGAGGCGATCGGGATGATTGCTAAAGTTAATCCTAACCCTCGGCGGATAACAAATCTGATATCCAGCAAGTGAAACCTGGAAATAGTATAGCTGATAATCAGCCCATTGATAAAACTGCCGATGTGATCCAGCGGGAATCCGGCTAAAGCCGGAATGAGATTGGAGTAACTGAGCAATAGCAATATGCTCCAACCAATAAGTAAATACATCGTTCTATTACGATCTTCCGGGTCGGTTGAACCTCGATATTTCTTGATTAAAAGATAAAATCCGGCGCCAATAGCGGCGAGACTGACGGCTCCGATAAAATAGATTGAATTCCCCAGACTATGGTATAACACCCCGTCAATAACATACGCATATTGGACAATATGGCCTGTAAAACAAAGAACTGCCAATGCCACCAGGATAACATAGCTGATTAATAAATCTTTCCCTGCAGTTCTGTTGGTGTAAACCCGGATAAAATGATAATAAGTAACCAGCGTCCATATCAAAGCTACAGTTAGGGCTTCGTTCCAAAACAAGGTTTTTTGTGGAACTTGATTTAGATGGAGCATAAACGCGGTAAAGCTCCACAATGCGGAAACAACAAGATAGAAAGAAAATACCCTATTGATTCGTCCTTTGATAGACGACAACGAGATTATAAATAACGTAATATAGGCGAGACAAGTAACAAGTGGGATGAGAGCCCATATGGTCACTATTGTTTTCCTTTTACTTACAAGTACGTACCATGTTATTAAGATTATGTCCTATGGACATAATCTTGTCAATAAATAATTAAATATATTTCGGTTCTGTTTTGGTTGTTTTTTACATGCCGGGAAACGAATAGTGACCCACGCAGACCCAGACCGAAGTATAAGCGAAGGTTATCGCGGCATGTACTTCACGAAGTGAATGTTTACTTAGCGAAGCAAATAAATACCACCGCCGGTTTGTACACTATAGTGCTTCAGATTCGGCGAATGTATGAGGGAAAAGTCCTCGGTTTAGAAAAATTACAGGGCGCTCTTTTAGACCATAAGGGCATTGTGAAAGCATTAACTTTGGGAATAGTGATAAGCGTAACCCATAAGCCCGGAATAAAAAATACTACATCACCCGGTTTGCCCACCTGGCTGCTGCAAAGTGATTTACAGGTTGGATTTACAGCATATGTCCTTAACCGCTTTTTTGGAAGCACCCCGCCGGTGTGCCTTTTATATCGGATCTAGTGAAGTAGTTTTATTATTAAATAGGCTGGGTTACCAATCGCCGGTCAACCAGGTCTAAATATGTGTAATTCGGCGCTTTGGGCACATCTTTACCAAGAATTACATTGGTTGCTTCACTGGCAGCAAATATTGCAGCTAACCCGGCGCCAATGCTATTGGTTGGCACGGGTCTTTTGCCATTGATAATTTCCTGGAGCATATTCATATCTTTGGCGTATGACGGTATAACAGGAAGAATTTTATCCATCGACACCATCAATTTTGCAGGGTCATTAATATCCACATCGACAGGTAATCCATTGTATTCTTCGAGTGTTATCCCTTCAGGATCGAAAACAGCCGCAATCACCCCAAATCCGATCGCAGCGGTAAAAAGATAATGGATACCCCTGTGCCGCGCCGCTCTTTGTAAGAGAATGGACTGTTTGAACAGTCCGTGGTCCATGGCATCGATCACAAAATCACTGTCATCGGCGAAAATATTCGCATCTTTCTCGTCCCTTATACCGGCATCGCTGTGAAATATCTGCGTCTGCGGATTAATCACCTTGATTTGTTTGTACACGACATCAGCCTTATTCTGACCTAAATTCAGCATCGAAGAACCAAACTGCCGGTTAACGTTGCTTTCTTCAAAATACCCCGGATCGGTAATTTTCAAATGACCGACACCAAGTCTTATCAATCTCTCTGCAGCCAATCCACCTACGCCGCCCACGCCGGCAATAGATATCGTAGACTTACTAAGGACATCCTGCTCTTCCTCAGTAAAAAGTCCGATGTTTCTGCTGAAGAGGGCTCTATATTGATCATCCATTCGCCAACCTCCAATCTGACCCGAATTGTTCCACATTTATTTGTTATCTGTCATGCTGCTTATTACGTGTCCTATCACAATATGGTCATGACCGCTCCACAAGTATAGCTGCGCTAAACAACTTGAAAGAACCGCAGCTTTTTACACTGGGACCATATCATTTTCCTGTGCCGGTGCTTCGACAGGCGAAGCTAATAGAAACTCAATGGTTTCATCATCCGGATTAATATGCGGAGGTTTAAGTTGAGTTATATCAGCGCCCAATGCTTGCTGTCTCTGTTTATAAAGACGGAAAGAATTCGGTAAAAGTGGTGTGACTACTAACGGTTTTAGACCGGTAAATGATTCCAGTTCCGCATACGGCGTATCCAGCTTTTTCAGCTCTTCATGAATATGGTCTGTCATCTCTTGAACTGTTGCATTCTCGTTGTTTTTAGCTTCAATATACAGGTGTAAAGCCGGCACACCATTACTTTCTTTACAGGCTGTCCAACCTTCAACAGCCAATCCTGAATTTTCGATCGCCTGCCAGATTGCTTTTTCGGAAAGACGGGTAAAACCGGCAACATCGATCTGGTCATCTACGCGGGTGAGAAAAGTCATTTGCGGGATATCTATATCCAGTTGCTCGTTACGTAATGACGTGATTTTAATCAGATGCCCTAATCTGTATCTGATAAAAGGGCCGCCGTGGAAGCTGGTGATCACCAGCTCATAGTTGCCCGGTTGCAATTCATCCATCAACAGAGTCGATGGTTGATACAAAGGATTATTCCTGGACTTTATGAGTTCTTTTTCCGGAATGAATTCAAAGAAATTGAGCTGGG